>Ga0209233_1000253_pt1 | contig 82672 bp, 76 predicted proteins | sample AraplaCL_Cvi_mCL_FD_184269 | JGI IMG/M metagenome (GOLD analysis project Ga0209233, IMG submission 184269) | Arabidopsis root microbial communities from the University of North Carolina, USA - plate scrape CL_Cvi_mCL (SPAdes) (version 2) | ecosystem: Host-associated > Plants > Roots > Endosphere...
CCTCGACCGGCTTCTTCGTCGACAAGTTCAGGGCAACCGGCGACGGCATCGTGTGGGTGCACGGCTACGGCAACGTGTTCGAGAAGGTGCTGGCCCCCGGCGAGCAGATCGACATCGAGCCGGGCGGGTGGCTCTACAAGGATCCGAGCGTGCGGATGGATACCGTCATCGACAAGCTCTCGAGCGGCTTCTTCGGCGCCGCCGGCAACATCATCGTCAACCGCTTCACCGGCCCCGGCCGGGTCGGCTTGCAGTCGATGTACCTGCACATGCCGACAGAGGAGTGAGCTAAGGGCCGCAGCGTCAGTTTCTGTGGCCCCGCCGAGCGGGCGGGGCGTGGTTCGACAAGCTCACCATGAGGAACGGTTGGGGGCGTAACACTCCCCATGGCCATCGGGGCAGTGCCGCCACCCCCTCGTGGCCCTCGTGCTGAGCCTGTCGAACCACGAGGGCCGGCACTGCGCTGGCGGCCCGCCGTTCCTCAGGCGTTCTCGTAGATGGACATGATGTCGCCCAGCAGCTTGAGCGCGGCTTCCTTGGGGCGCTGGAACGAGTTGCGGCCGATGATGGAGCCGAAGCCGCCGCCGGCGGCGATGCCGCGGATCTCGTCGAGCAGCTTGCTGTCGTCTACGGTGGCGCCGCCGGAAAAGATGACGATGCGGCGGCCGTCGAAGGCGCATTGCACGATGTGCCCGACGCGTTCGGCCAGCGTCGCCATGGGAACGCGGCGCTCCATGTAGACCTTGCCGGCCTCCGGCTGCTCGAGGTGGTCGCTGGGCAGTTTCACCTTCACGATGTGAGCGCCGAGTTGCGCGGCGATATGGGCGGCGTAGCCCACCACGTCGAGCGCCGTCTCGCCGGCCTTGGAAAGCGCAGAGCCGCGCGGATAGCTCCAGATTACCACGGCGAGGCCGTGCCGCTTGGCCTCTTGGCCGAGCGCGCGGATCTGCTGGAACATTTCGAACTGGTGGGCCGAGCCCGGATAAATGGTGAAGCCGATCGCTGCGCAACCGAGGCGCAACGCGTCCTCGACGCCGGCGGTCATGGCTTCGGTGGGATCGGACTGGCCACCAAGCAGGTCTGAATTGTTGAGCTTGAGGATGAGCGGGATGTCGCCCGCATAGTCCCGCGCCGCGGCCTCGAGAAAGCCGAGCGGGGCGGCATAGGCGTTGCAGCCCGCCTCGATGGCGAGCTCGAAGTGATAGCGCGGATCATAGGCGGGCGGGTTGGCGGCGAAGGACCGAGCGGGGCCGTGCTCGAAACCCTGGTCGACCGGCAGGATCACCAGCCTGCCGCTGCCCCCGAGCCGGCCATGGTTCAAGAGCCGCGCCAGGTTAGTCAGCGTCCCCGGGTTGTCGGCGCCGTACCAGCTCAGGATTTCCTTCACGCGCGGGGTCATGGTTCCTCATCCTCCGGGAAAGATTGAATTCTCTTATTTGCCGCTGGGCGCCTGGCTGGCGCCGATCTTGCGCCAGTGCCGGTCGCTGCCCTTCGAAATGAGCTCGTCGGCGGCCGCGGGGCCGTCGGTGCCCGAGTCGTAGTTCGGGAACTGGGCTTTCTCACTGCCCCACGCATCGAGCACCGGCTGCACGATCCGCCAGGCCTGCTCGACCGTGTCGGCGCGCATGAACAGGGTCTGGTCGCCGCTCATGATGTCGTGGATCAGCGTCTCGTAGCCGACATTGGGCATTTTGGGGAAATAGTCGTCGTAGCGGAAATCCATCTTCACGGCCGCCAGTTCCATGTCGGCGCCGCGCCGTTTCACCTCGAACTGCAGCGAAATTCCATCGTCAGGCGCGATGCGGAGCACCAGCCAGTTGGGTGGCAGCGTCTCGACCGGCGTGTTCTGGAACGAGGCATAGGGGGCCGGCTTGAAGCGGATGGCGATTTCGGTCTCGCGGCTCGACATGTGCTTGCCCGTCCTCAGGAAGAAAGGCACGCCGGCCCAGCGCCAGTTGTCCACCCGCACCTCGAGCGCGACATAGGTCTCCATATTGGAGTCGGCCCCCACATTGGGCTCCTGCCGGTAGGGGACCGAGGGGTGCCCGAGCACATCGCCGGCCCCATACTGGCCGCGCACGGCGTGCCGGGGGTCGATCTCCTTGATGGCGCGATAGAGTTCGGCCTTCTTGTCGCGGATCGCGGCGGCGTCGAACCCCACCGGCGGCTCGATGGCGACCATCGACAGCAGCGCGAACAGGTGGTTGGGCACCATGTCACGTAGCGCCCCCGTCACCTCGTAGAACTTGCCGCGCTGCTCGACGCCGACGGTTTCGGCCGCGGTGATCTGCACGTGGTCGATGCGGTCGCGGTTCCAGATCGGCTCGAACAGGCCGTTGGCGAAGCGGAACGCCATGATCGACTGCACGGCGTCCTTGCCGAGGAAATGGTCGATGCGAAAGATCTGGCTTTCGTCGAGCGCCCGCAGGATCTGGTGATTGAGCGCCCTGGCGGAGGCGAGGTCATGGCCGAACGGCTTTTCGATCACCACGCGCCGCCAGTAGTGGGGCTTGCCCTGGCTGTCTTCCTGCTGATTGACGAGGCCGGACTTGCCCAGATGGTCGATCACGACGGGAAAGAAGCGGTCGGCGATCGCCATGTAGAAGATGACGTTGTCGGCGGTCTGCTGCGTCCGCTCCACCTGGCCGAGGATCGTTTCGATGCGGGCGTAAAGGTCGGGATCGTTGAGGTCGCCGCGCACATAGGTCATGCGCTGCTCGAGCCATTCCCACGCGTCATCTTCGATTTCCCCGATCGTCAGTTCGGCCATCGAGCGGCCGACGAAGCTCTGCAGCATGTCGCGCAGCGACTGGCGCCACTGCTCGGTGTTGCTGTCGGCGAGGTCGACGCCGATCAGGGCGAAGTTCTCGGGCAGGCGATGGGTGCGGGAGAGGTTGTAGAGGGCGGGCACGACGAGGCGCCGGGTAAGGTCGCCTCCGGCGCCGAACAGCACGATGGCGCACGGGTCCAGCCGCTCGTGATGAACCGGCGCCTCCTGCGGTTCGGTCTCGAGCTTGACGCTGACGGCTTCGTCCATGGCTTTTACCCCTTGTCGGCAGGCAGCGACTCCCCGATGGGGTCGACCGGTGCGCCGGGTGGTTCGGGCTGCGGCTGCACCTCGACATGGCCGCCGAAGCCGAAGCGCATGGCCGACAGCATCTTTTCGGCGAAGTTGTGGTCCTGCCTGGAGCGGAAGCGCGTGAACAGCGCCGCCGTGAGCACTTCTGCGGGAACGGCCTCCTCGATCGCCGCCTCGACGGTCCAGCGCCCCTCGCCCGAATCCTGGACGAAGCCAGAGAAGCGGGCCAGCTGCGGGTCGGCGGCGAGGGCCCTGGCCGAGAGGTCGAGCAGCCACGACGAGACCACGCTGCCGCGGCGCCAGACTTCGGCGATATCGGCCATGTTGAGGTCGAACCGCTCGTCGGCAGCCAGGTCGGTCGACGCCTTGTTCTTCAGGATGTCGAAGCCTTCGGCATAGGCCTGCATCATGCCGTATTCGATGCCGTTGTGCACCATCTTGACGAAGTGGCCGGCACCGGACGGGCCGGCATGGATGTAGCCCAGCTCGGCGCGGGCATCGAACTTGTCGCGGTTGGGGGTCAGCGGGATGGTGCCGATGCCGGGCGCCAGCGTGGCAAAGATCGGGTCGAGCCGGTCGACCTCGGCCTTGGGACCGCCGATCATCATGCAGAAGCCGCGATCGAGCCCCCACACCCCGCCGGAGGTGCCGACATCGATATAGGCGATGCCGGCGGATTCCAGCGCCTTAGCCCGGCGGATGTCGTCCTTGTAGTAGCTATTGCCGCCATCGATGATCGTATCGCCACGCGACATGAGGCTCGCGAGCTGGTTGATGGTGGATTCGGTTATCGCGCCTGCCGGCAGCATCACCCAAACCGCCCGAGGGGCCGAGAGATGCTCCACGAGCTCGGCCAACGAGCCGGCAGCGACGGCGCCATCGGCCGCCAGCGCATCGCGGGGCGCCGCGTTGATGTCGTAGACCACACACCCATGGCCGGCGCGCATCAGCCGGCGGGTGATGTTGGCGCCCATGCGGCCGAGGCCGACGATGCCGATCTGCATGCTCAATTCTCCCAAGCGCGGCGCGGCCTGCCGCCCGCCGACCATAGCACCACACGGGCCCCGTTATGCGCCCGCAAATGGAAAGCAAGGGTTTCCAAAATGCCCGCCTCCTCCGTCAGGATGATGACGGCCGTCGGGACAGAATAAATATTCCGCCGGCCGCCCGAAAATGAAACATTTGTCCCATCTTTGTGAGAGCGACGCCATTTTCGGTAGGCAGATCATTGGGATGAGGTATCATACGATTGTCACAATAGTGTCACGTCGACGTAGAAAGTTCTGCCTAGGTTCCCCGCGACCGATGGAGGCGGGCGAGGAACCGAGGTTCCGCGATCTCGCAATCCCGACCCAGGAGAAACGGCATGAATAGACGCGAACTGCTGCTCACCGGCACGGCCCTGGCCAGCGCCACCCTTCTTCCCCGCGCGGTTTTCGCCGAGGCGAACCGCCTCGACGTCTACATCAACGGCGACGCCAACATCTCCGACTTCTGGAGCAACGTGATCAAGCCGGCCTTCGAGAAGGCCAATTCGGGGATCACGGTCAACGTGGTGATCGCGCGCGGCGACAACGGCACCACCCCGATCGTGGCGCGCGCCATGGCGGCCCTCAAGACCAAGCAGGACCCGCAGGTCGACGTGTTCGAGGAGAACGATCCGCTCGAGGCCAAGGGTGGCATCGCCGCCGGCCTCTGGGCCGATTTCTCCAAGGCGGGCCTCGCCAATTATTCCAAGATCAACCCGCTCGCCATCCAGACGCCCTACGGCCTGCCCTATCGCGGCTCGCAGGTGCTGCTCGCCTACGACACCACCAAGCTCCCCAAGGACAAGGTCCCCAAGACCTGGCCGGACCTGGTGGCGTGGATCAAGGCCAACCCCGGCCAGTTCATTTACAACCGCCCCGACAAGGGCGGCTCGGGTGGCAATTTCGTCCGCCGCGCCATCCACGAGGCAAATGGCCGCGATCCGAGCAAGTTCACCGTCGACAACTACGTCAAGGGCGACTCGGACGCGCTCCTCGCCAAGGGCTTCGCCCTGCTGCAGGACATCGCCCCCTCGCTCTACGACCAGGGTGCCTACACCGCCGGCAACACCGCCTCGCTGCAACTGCTGGCGCAGGGCGCCGTGACGATGATCCCGGCCTGGTCAGACCAGGCGCTGCAGTCGATCAGCCAGGGCGTGCTGCCCGACACCACCGGCCTCGTCCAGCTGACCGACCTTGCTCTCTGCGGCGGCTTCTCGACCTCGACAATCCCGACCGATGCAGCCAACTACGCGCAGGCGCTCAAGCTTGCCGACTTCATCCTGACCCCCGAAATCCAGGCGCAGATCGTCGGCGACCTCGGCGGTTTCCCGGGCATCAAGTGGGAATTCCTGCCGGAGGACCTGCAGAAGAAATATGCAGACGTCGTGCCCAAGTCGATCCCGACCTTCCCCGGCGGCGATTGGGCCTCGGCGATCAGCGACGGCTGGTACCGCATCGTCGCGCCGAATGTTTCGCGCAGCTGATGACGACTGACGCGCCTGCAACTCGATCGCGCGGGAGGGGGCTCTTGGGCCTCCTCCTCGTCGCCGTACCCGTGCTCCTCGTGCTGTGGCTGATCGTCTGGCCGATCGTGGTAGCGGTGTTCACCACCTTCCAGGTGGATACGCCCAAGGGTCCGGCGTGGAGCCTCGAGAGCTACAGCTTCTTTTTCACCGACGGCTTCAGCCTCGGCAATCTCTGGGTGACGATCTGGACCACGGCGGTCACGACCGTGATCGTCATCGCCGTCGCGCTGCCGATCGCCCTCTACCTGCGCTTTTCCAACGGCAAGCTCGCCGCCTATATCCAGTCGATCGCGCTCTTTCCGCTGTTCGTGCCGTCGATCCTGCTGGCCTTCGCGCTGATCCGCACCATCGGCCCCAACGGCATGCTCGATACGTTGCTGAACGCCGCCCACCTGCCAAAAATCCGCTCGCCTTACCTGACGCCCTGGGGTCCGGTGATCGGGCTCACCTGGGACAACCTGCCGCTGACCCTGCTGATTGTCCTCTCGGGGCTCGCAAACGTCTCGACAGCCTCGGTCGAGGCAGCGCGCGACGTGGGCGCCGGGTCGCTATCGATCCTGTGGCACATCATCCTGCCGCGCATCGCCAATTCGCTGCTCGTCGCGGCCTCGTTCATCGTCCTCGGACTGTTTTCCGCCTTCACCCTGCCCTACCTGCTGGGCCCAGCCGCGCCCGAGATGATGGGGCCGTTCATGCAGCGGACCTTCATCGACGTGAACAACCCCACCGAAGCGACGACGCAGGCGATGATCACCTTCCTCTTTTGCGCCGTGTTCGCGGTCTTCTACGTGCGGTCTGTGGCCAGCAGTCAGCGGAGGCGCGGATGACCGACACCTCCCTCACGGCTACGGCGGCTCCGCGCCTGTCGCGTCGCATCGACTGGCCTGGCATCGGCTTTGCGGCCTTCCTGTCGCTGGTGATCCTGGTGCCGCTGCTCGTCGTGGCCATCTGGGCGTTCACCGAAGTGTGGCGCTATCCCTCGATCCTGCCGCAGAAATTCGGCCTCCGCTTCTGGGGCGCGACGCTCGGACGCAACGATGTCTGGTCGGCCCTCAGCACCTCGGTGCTGCTGGCGACGACCGTCACCGCGCTCTCGACGGCGATCTGCCTGCCGGCCGCCTTCGCTTTCGCCCGGCTCAATTTTCCCGGCCGCAACATCTTCTTCCTGTCGTTCCTCACCGTGCACGCTTTCCCCAAGTTCGGGCTCTACGTGACGATCGCCACGATCTTTCTCGGCCTCGGGCTGGTCGGCACGTTCTGGGGCGTGGTGCTCATCCAGCTCGTCTCGACGCTGATGTTCATGGTCTGGATTCCGGTCGCGGCTTTCCAGGGCGTCGACCGGCGACTCGAGGAAGCGGCTCGCGACGTCGGCGCCTCGCCGGCACGGGTATTCTTCTACATCACGCTGCCGCAGGCGCTGCCGGCGATCATCGCCGCTGTACTGCTGACCTTCGTAGGTACGTTCTACGAGACAGAGGGCGCCTGGCTCATCGGCGCGCCGACCGTCCGCACCATGCCGCTCGTCATGATCACGTTCATCAACTCCGAGGTGGTGGTCCAGTACGGCGCCGTGCTGTCGGTGGTGCTGTGGGTGCCGTCTTTCATCCTCATGCTCTTCGCCCGGCGGTTCCTCGGGCCGCAGGCGCTGGGGCGTGGACTGGGCGCCTGAGGAGAGGGAGATTAGGATGGCCAAGCTCGAACTCCGGCAGTTGAGCAAGCAGTTTTCGACCACGCTGGCGGTCGACGACGTGTCCCTGACTGTCGACGACGGGGAACTGGTCTGCCTGCTCGGTCCGTCCGGCTCCGGCAAGTCGACCGTGTTGCGAATGATCGGCGGCTTCGAACTGCCGACGGCCGGCGCCGTGTTGATCGACGGGCAGGACGTGACGCGGGTGCCGCCCGAGAAGCGCCCCACCGGCATGGTGTTCCAGAGCCATGCGCTGTGGAGCCATATGACGGTGTTCGGCAATATCGCCTTCGGCCTCAGGCTGCGGCGCCTGCCGGCAGATGAAATCCGCCAGCGTGTCGAAGCCGTACTGGAGTTGGTCGGCCTCGGTGGCTACGGCAAGCGGCAGCCCAACCAGCTCTCCGGCGGCCAGCAGCAGCGCGTCGCGCTGGCTCGTTCGCTGGTGCTGGAGCCCAAGATCCTGCTGCTCGACGAACCCTTCGCCTCGCTCGACCAGCATTTGCGCGAACGGCTGCGGGAGGAAGTGCGCGACATCCAGCAGCGCGTGGGCATCACGACGCTGTTCGTGACGCACGGCCAGGACGAAGCGCTGGCGCTGGCCGACCGGATCGTGGTGATGCGCGACGGCAAGGTGGAGCAGGTCGACCGCCCCGAAGTGGTCTATCGCGAGCCGCGGACGCCGTTCGTGGCCGGCTTCATCGGCCAGATGAACCTCGTCGACGGCGACATCCGCAACGGCAGGATCGAGGCGGCCGGCATGAGCGTCGCAACCCCGCTCGCTGACGGGCGGGCCATTCTCGCCGTACGCCCGGAATTCCTGGAACTCGGGTCGGCAACCGCTGCCGACGCGCCGGTCGCCCACCGGGTCATCGACTACGGCACCCACCTGATGGTCGACATCACGGTCAAGGACAACGCCGAGCGGCTGAAGGCCATGGCGCCGGCCAACAGTGGCTGGAAGGCCGGTGACCGGCTGACGCTGCGGCCGCGTGAGGTCGCCGTCTATCGCGAAGGGGTAGTGGCGCATCGCGCCGTCGTGACGCCCGAAAGTTCCCCTGCCCCCGTGGAGTCGGCCCATGTCTGACGGCGTTTCGATCCTTCGCGACGGCCACCGCACGATGCTGAAGTGGCATCGGGGTCGCAAGTCGATCACCGACCTGCCCTTCACCGGCGAGCGCATCCTCGAGGGGATGCGCCTCGGCGCCTCCGTCGAAGTCGATCTGGTCAAGCATGCCGACGGCGGGTTTGCAGTGCTGCACGACTTCGCCCTCGACCGCGACACCACCGGCCACGGGCTGGTGAAGGATACGCCGGCCGGAGAACTGCGGACCCTGTTCCTCCGCGGCGTCGACGGCCAGCCGACAGCCCATCGGCCGATGCTGTTCGAGGATCTCTGTGCCTTGATCGCCGCCGGTGACGGCATTTCACCCGAGGCGGTGTTGCAGCTCGATCTCAAGGAAGAGGACCCAGCCGCCTTGGGGTCGCGCGAGATCGCCAGCTTTGCTGCCGCTGTGCGCCCGATCGCCGGCCACTTCATCCTGTCGGGCGGCAGTGCCGCGACGATGGACCAGCTGGCCGAGCCGGTGCCCGAACTGGCGGTGGGCTACGACCCCTGCCACGAGGGCGCCATCGAGCGGCTCGTCGCGAGCCGAGACTTCGCCGGTTTCGTCGCCGACGCCCTCACGGCCTCGCCCAAGGCGCGGATGATCTACCTCGAATACCGACTGGTGCTGTTTGCGGCCGAGCAAGGTTTCGACCTCGTGGCGGCCTTCCATGGGGCGGGCAAGACCATCGATGCCTATACCCTCAACCGGGCAACCCCGGAGGCGGCCGCCCTCGCCGAGCGGCTCCTGGGGTTGCAGGTCGACCAGATCACCACCGACGATCCGGCGGCGCTGGAGACGCTGCTGGCCATCTAGCCCGCGTCCACGTACCTCGTGCCGCGTGACCAGGACGCGGCCGCCGCGATCAGGCACATCACGGCGGCAAAGACGAACGCCTCCCCGAGCCCCGCATGGAAGGGCTGCGAGATGAGGTCGGAGAAGAACGAGTGCCCGGTCAGCTCGGCCCGGTTGGCCGGCGAAAGCTGGTTGAGCACGTCCGATCCCAAAAGCGTTTCGATCGGGTTGTAGCCGAGGAAGGCCGCGAACAGGATCGAAGTCGGCGGCAGCCCGCCGACATTTTCGGCCACCTGCTGCGGCACGCCATGCGCCACCAGGCCCTGCACCAGCGTGGTCGGCAGCGTCGTCGACAGCCCCAGGATCATCAGGGTGAAGAAGATGCCGATCGACAGGACTTGGGCCGAGTTCTGGAAGGTGGAATTCATGCCGCCGCCGGCGCCACGGTCGCGCGCCGGCAGGCTGTTCATGATCGCGGCGCGATTGGGCGAGGCGAACGACCCCATGGCGAGCCCGTTGAACAGCAGGATGGCGGCGAAGGCGCCATAGTTGAAATCGACCGGGAGCAGCATCAACAGGATGAAGCTGACCGCCGCACCCACCATGCCGCCGGTTGCGAACCAGCGCGCGCCGAGCTTGTCGGACAGGAAACCCGAGGCAGGTCCCGCCAGCAGGAACCCGGCCGTCAGCGGCAGCATGAAGATGCCGGCCCAGAGCGGCGTTTCCTCGAAACTATAGCCGTGCAGCGGCAGCCAGATGCCCTGCAGCCAGATGATCAGCATGAACATCAGCCCGCCGCGCCCGATGGCCGACAGGAAGGTCGAGAGCGTGCCGAAGGTGAATGGCCGAATCTTGAACAGCGGTAGCCGAAACATCGGCGACTCGGTCCGCGTCTCGATGATGCCGAAGGCGATGAGGCAGGCGACCCCTACGGCAAGCAGCGACAGCACCGGAAGGCTGCCCCAGCCCATCGAATGCCCGTCGGCCGGCTGGATACCGCTGGTGATACCGACCATGACCAGCACCAACCCGGCGGCGAAGGTGATGTTGCCGGCCCAGTCGATGCGGGCCGGCTGCCGCTGTCCCAGTTCTTTGAGCTTGAGATAGGACCAGATGGTGCCGAAGAGACCGAATGGGACCGTCACGAGGAACACCAGCCGCCAGTTGATGGCGGCGAGCACGCCGCCCACCACCAGCCCGATGAACGAGCCCGAGATGCCGGCGATGTTGTTGATGCCGAGCGCCAGGCCGCGCTGGTTGGACGGGAACGCATCGGTCAGGATGGCGGCTGAATTGGCGACGAGGAACGCGGCACCGATCCCCTGCACGATGCGGAAGACGATGAGCCACCAAGCGCCGGCCGGCCCGACATAGGGGTCGACGGCCAGGATCAGCGACGCGATGGTGAACACCACGAAGCCGAGATTGTACATCTTGACCCGGCCAAACATGTCGCCAAGCCGGCCGAGGCTGACCACCAGGACGCTCGAAACGATCTGGAAGCCGAGGATCATCCACAGCAGGTAGACCGTGTTACCCGGCTGGAGCGGGTTGATGCCGATGCCGCGGAAGATATCGGGCATGGCGATGAGCATGATCGAGGAGTCGATCGTCGCGAGCAGCACGCCGGTCGTTGTATTGGAGAGCGCCAGCCACTTATAGCCCGGTGAGAGCCCCTGTGCCTCGGGCGAGGGATTTGCGACGGCGGTGGTGTCGGTCATGCCGCCGTCCCCAGCAACGCAAGAATCTCCGCCGTATTGCCGGTTTCGCCGAGCCGCGGGAAGATCGTGGTGACCGTCAGGGCGTGCGCCGCCTCGTTCATGTCCATCATGGCGTCGATCGCGAGCGTGACGTTGAAGCCCGCCTCGTAGGCCTGCCGTGCCGAGGATTCGACGCCGGCCGTGGTCGAGATGCCGCAGAGCACCACCTGCGTGACGCCAAGCTCGCGCAGCTGCTTTTCGAGGTTGGTGGAAGCAAAAACGCCCCACGTCCGCTTGGTCACGACGATGTCGTTGGGCTGCTGGCCGAGCTCGGCGACGAATTCGAGCGCTTCGGGCGGAAACACTAGCCCGGCGCGTCGCGGCATTTCCGTACGGCCGGGAGCGACGCCGGCAACGTTCACCAGGACCACCGGCAGGCCCTTGGCCCGGAAGGCCTGCGTCAACTGGCCGGCGAGCCTGAACACGGCTTCCGCCCCTTCGGTCGGGGGGGCGCCGCCACTGGCCGGTCGCTGGGCATAGGCGAGGATCGACTTCTGCAGGTCGATGACCACGAGGGCGGATTTAGGATCGAGCGTGGTGACGGGCATGGGAGCAAAGCCTTGTGAACAAAGAGATGACGGGCCACGCGGTGACGCGGCTGGAAACTTTCAGGAGGCAACGAGCCGGGCGAGCAAAGCGAGGGCGCCGGCAAGTTCTTCCTGCTCGGCTGCCGTCAGCTTGGTCTGGAGGGCGCGGAACAGCCAATCCTCGCGCACGGCGCGGGCCGTCTTGATCAGTTCGCGGCATTTGTCGGTGATCGACAGCACGGTCTGGCGGCCGTCGTTGGGGTCCGGCGCGCCGACGACGAGCCCTTCGGCCTTCAGGGCGGAGATGATCTCCCCCATCGATTGCGGCCGCATGCCCTCCGCTCGCGCCAGCGTCGTGACTGTCGCGGGACCTTCACGTTCGAGCCGGGTGAGCACCGCACCCTGCGACAGGTTGAGGCCGCCGAAGCTCGCCTCCTCCCGTAGCCGCCGCTTCAGCTTGCCCAGTACGACGCGCAGGTCGCCGGCGATTGCCTGCGTGCGGGCCGTCTGCAGATCGCGCTCGGATTCAGTCATGACACGCCATATGAAAAGGTAACCTTCGCAGGTGATCTACGCAGGCTACCTTCATATGTCAAGTCACCACTTCCCCGCTGGTGGAGCGGCGGCTATGCGCTGCGCCTCAGCTCGCCGGCTGGTGGCCGCCGGTCAGCGGCACGAACGGAATGATCTTGCCGCCGAAGATGTCGGTACGGCTGACGTCGACAGTGCCATCGGCGGCGGTCTTCTTGACCACCTTGAGGATGTGCTGCTGCGCTGGCGGTCCGACCGGGATGACCATGAGGCCATCCGGCTTGAGCTGCTGCAGCAGTGGCGGCGGGATGTGGTCGATGCCGCAGGTGACAATGATTTTGTCGAACGGGGCGGCTGACTCCCAACCGTAGTAGCCGTCGTCGGTCTTGGTCGTGATGGCCTCGAACTCTTGGTAGCCCTTGGCGATCAGCCGGTCGTAGACGCCGCGGGTGCGCTTCGCCAATGCCGGGATGATCTCGATCGAATGGACGTTGGGCGTGAGGTAGCTCAGGAGAGCCGACTGGTAGCCCGAGCCCGTCCCGACCTCGAGCACCCGGTCAGTCGGGCGGACGACGATCGAACTCGTCATGCGCCCCATGGTACCGGGCGGCGTGATCGTGACCCCGAAGCCGATGTCGAGCAGGTGCCCGACATAAGCCTGGTCGTGATCCGGCGGCAGCACGAACTCCTCCCGCGGCGTCAACAGGAAGGCCCGCTTCTCCGCCGGGGTCCACAGGTCGTTGAACTGCAGCAGGACCTTGTAGCGGTCGAAGCGCGCGCCCAAGAGCGTCGGATCGTCCGGCCGGTTGGCCTGCATCCACGCAATATAGGCCGCCCGGTCGGTCAGCGGCGGCGTGAGCCCGGCGGACGGCTTGGGCGTCTCGGCGTAGGCAGGAAAAGCGGCGAGGCTCGCCGCGGCGCCCAGCAAGATTTCGCGTCTACGCATATGCAGTCTGCTCCGGCTCAAAGGCAATGAACGCTTCCCGTCCATGGTTGGGCGAGACAGGCTGAAAACGCAAGCCGGCAGCTCAGGGCGACAGCCGCGCGTCGAGAAACCGGCGCAGCAGCGGGCGAGCTTTGGCCGCAGCCGCAGGATTGAATTCGAGCCACATGCCCATGAACTGCCGCCCGTCGGCAAAGGCGGGATCGTCGAAGACATGGCCCGCGCCGGGGAGCACGGCAAGCGTCGCGTCGGCGCCGCGCTGATCGGAAACCAGCTTCCGGCAGGCAGCCGCCGGCGTGACGGTGTCGTCCGCACCGACCACGATCAAGGTGGGCAACGCCAGGCGGTCGCGGTGCTGGTTCTGGTTCTCGCAGGGCGGATAGAAGGCCGCAACGGCGCTGAATCCGGCACCCGCCGGCAGGGCGAATGGCACGGCGGCGCCCGCCGTGGCAATCTGCAATGCCGTGTCGGCGCCCTGCGAATAGCCGAGCACGCCGATCCGGTGCCGATCGACATAGGGCAGGCTGTCGACATAACCGAGTCCGCCATAGGCATCGCCCAGCCCTTCGGGAAAATCCACCGCACAGGTCTGCTGCAGGCGACGGCTGGAAAAATCGTCGACGAACAGGGCGACGTACCCCCACCCGGTCAGCATGTCCGCGAGCCCCCGCCGATCCGCCCGCATGCCGAGGCAGGAATGGAGCACGACGACGGCCGGGAAAGGGCCCTGCCCTTTTGGCCGCGCCAGATAGCCGACGATGGCAGCGCCCTGACCGTTGTTGGCGGCAAGGCTCGGGAAGGTCACGCGGTCGTCGGCGAAGGCGGGCGTGGCAACAACGGCGATGAGGAGCGCCGCAGCGACAAGACGGCAAAGGACGTCGAGCATGGGATAGCCTCCGCGCAGGGGCGCCTTATGCGCCGCAACGTCGCAAAACGCCATGCCGCTGGCCCGGGCGCCGTTTCGAGGTTGTGCCCGGCACGGTTGTCTGCAACCCATTGGCGCCGTCGTGACGAGGGAGACGCCGAGATGAGCATGAGCCGGATCCAGCAGCTGCGGCTGGAGCTGCCGATGGCGCGCCTTGGGCAGCCCAGCAACCTGCCGCGGTTCCAGTGGCAGCAGCCGATGCCGCAGCGGCCGACGCCTCCCGACGAGGGCCTCGACGCCGAGGAGAGTGCCCATGGCTTCCACTGGGGAGCCGATTCGATCCTGCCCTACCAGGTCTCGGACGACTACGAACGGCGGCTGCAGCCCGGCCAGCTCGACTGCCTCGTGCTCGACAATGGCCGGCTCCGCGCCGTGGTAGCCCCCTCGCTGGGCGGACGGCTGCTCGAACTCAAGGACCTCGCGACCGGGCGCGACCTGGTATTTCGCAATCCCGTGTTCCAGCCGGCCAACCTTGCCGCGCTCAACGCCTGGTTTTCCGGCGGCGTCGAGTGGAACGGACTGATCCCCGGCCATACCCCGTTCACCTGCGCGCCGGTCTTTGCCGGCGTTAGGGAAACGCCCGAAGGGCCGATCCTGCGGCTCTACGAATTCGACCGCATCGTCGAGGCGACCTGGCAGATCGATCTGTTTCTGCCCGAGGGCACGGCGCAGCTTTATGCCCATGGCCGAATCGTCAACCCTAACGCCGGGCAGCGGCTGGTCTATTGGTGGACGAACATCGCCGCGCCGATGGCGACCGGCACCCGCGTGCTCAGCCCGGCCGACTACTCGATCGAGCATATCTGGCCCGGCAACAATCTGGGGCGCTGCGCCTTTCCGCGCCCCGATTGGGATGCCTCCTATCCGGACAACTGGCAGGACGCGACCTCGGTCTTTTTTCGCGCGCCCGGCGCGCAGCGCCGCTTCATCGCCTCGATCGATCGGGATGGTTTCGGCCTGGCGCAGACGAGTACGGCCGAAATGGTCGGCCGCAAGTTCTTCTACTTCGGCAGCGCGGCAGGCGGGCAGAACTGGATGGATTACCTGGCGCGGCCGGGCGAGGGAAAATATCTCGAAATCCAGAGCGGCATCGCACCGACGCAGAACCAGCGCTTCGTGCTCGAGGGCCATCAGGAATTGGAGTGGACCGAGGTGTTCATGCCGGTCGCACTCGACCGGGCCGAGGCCCATCACCCCGACTATCGCCGCGCTGTGGCCCATGCCGCGGCAATTGTGGACGGGGCCGTGCCCGCGTCCGAGCTCTCCCGCATCGATGCGTTTCTGCGCGCGCAGGCCCGGTCGCCGCTAGGCGTCCGCTATTCGACCGGCGCGCGATGGGGCAGCCGGCAGGAACAACTGCTGGGGACGCCACTGGCGGCCGGCCTCGACTTTACCGCGCCGGCGGCCGGCGACTGCTGGGACGACCTCGCAGCAACCGGCCGGATCGCGCCCGCCAGTCTCGAGGGCGTGCCGCAAGGTGTTGCCGTCTCACCCTCCTGGGTGGCACGGATCGACGCGAGCGCCGCGGCACAAGGCACCACCTGGCTGCATGCGCTGCTACTCGCGACGGCGGCGCTCGACCGCGGCGACAAGGCCGCAGCGGAAGCTGCCGTGTCGCAGTCGCTCGCTCTCCGCTCGAACTGGGCGGCGCACCGCCTCGCGGCGCTGCTGGCCCCTGACCCGGCCAATGCAACTCAGAGCTATTGGCTCGCCTGGGCCCACGACGACGCCCCACCGGAGCTGGCGATCGAAATTGCCTCGTATCTTGCCGCCACTAACCAGATCGCGGCACTCAAGGCCTTCGTCGATGAATTGCCGCCGGAAATCCGCGCCCGCGAACGGATCGTCATCGCCCGGGCTCTGGTCGCGGCGGACGCGGGTGATTTCGACGAGCTCGAACGGTTGCTGTTCAGCCGTCAGTTCGCCACCATCCGCGAAGGCGAAACCCTGCTGTCCGATCTCTGGCTACGCCTTCGTCGCGGCCGCCTCGCCGCCGCCCTCGGCCGGGAGCCAGGGCCGGCGGAGCTGAAACAGGACCTCGCCGCCAATCCGATCCCTGCCGCGCTCGACCTACGCATGCACGGCATCGAGGTCGACTGAGCCTGGCCCTCGCACTCTGACGAATTTGGCGCCGCAGTTTTCCCTCCCCGCACGGGGAGGGAGAGGAGCGCGTGTCAGCCGGGCAGCACCAGCGGCTTCTGGATGAAGAGCTGGCGCCAACCGCCGAGATCAACCGCCATGGCGTGGGCGAAGTCGAGCAGCACGCCTGCGGCGTTGGGAAGCGCGATGCGCTTGCCGGGATCGTCGACCAGCCCGCCGATCTGCTCGGCCACGTCGGTCAGATCCTCGAGCGTCGCTTCCGACCGCCGCACCAGCTCGCCGAAGCCACTCTGCGCCCGGATACCGGCAAACGCGGCGCCGAATGCCGGCAGCCCGGCCGCCAGGATCGAGGCGATCGGCTTGATGACGTATTCGAGCAGCTCATGGAAGCTCTCGGCCCAGCTCCCCGCATGCCCGGCATTCTCGGCGGCGGCCGCGCCGTGCTCGCCCGCCGCAGCTGCTTCCACCGCCGCCCCGGCGTCGCCGCTGCCCGAGATCACGAGGTCGATCAGCCAACTGCCGAGGAATACCGCCGTCACGATCACCGTCGCGGCAAAGCAGGCATTGCCCAGCCGGTGCAGGGCATGGTCGATGTGCTCGAGCTCGGCGATGTTCTTGCGGTGATAGCTCTGCTGTTCGTGCAGTTCGGTTTCGAGCGTGGCACCCAGCACGTGGCGCAGATATTCCGAATCGAGCACCGCGTTGGGGAGGCCGAGTTCGCGGAACGTCGCCCGGGCGTAAATCACCGGCAGTGTCGCGCCCCCGCCCTTGCCCCCCGCCGCGCCTTCGGTCAGCTGCTTGAGGCCGCCGACATAGGCCAGCGACCTGCCGAGCCGCAGCAATTCCGACATCTCGCGGGTCTCGAGCCAGAGCCGGTGCCACTTCTGGCGGCCCCCCAGCTGCACCAGCAGCACCACGATCAGAATGATCGCCAATTCCACCGTGGCAAATCCGGCCTTGATGTCGAGCACGAACGGCGAGGTCGAAAAGAACAGGTAACAAAGGCCGACCGGCACGGCGAGGCCGCCCAGGATGAAGGTCGTCACATAGGCGCTGCGATAGAGCTGGCCATAGTACCAGGCGAGCGCATCGGCCCACACCGACCGCGGCAGCAGCACGTTCCGCATACGGGCGTCGAAACCCTTGTCCGGCGCCGCATCGCCGCGCGGCGTGCCATCGAGGAACGGCGCCCAGGCATCGGCCAGTTCGTCGTACGAGGCGTAGCGCACCGGCCACTTCCACCGCCGCCCGCCGCCGAGCAGGCGCAGCACGGAATAGCCTATCGCGAGGTGCAGCGTCCCCGGCCACTTCGACTTGAAATAGACCGGCAGCGGGTCCTCGTCGCCGGCGTCGTCGTCGGTCGCCTCTTCCTCGGCCAGCGAGGGCAGGAGCATCGATTTCAGCGTCTCGGTCAACACGGCTTCCGAGATCGGCCGCGAATGCTGCACCGGCGCCGAGGCGGCCCGTTCGCCCTCGAGCAGACGGGGCGCGCTCGTTTCGGCCGGATTGATCCAGATGACGAGGCAGCCCAGCCCGATCGCCTGCTGCACCACGGCGCCGGTGCCGCCCGGCCCGGCCGCGGCCTGCCCGTCCCAGACGGCGATCAGCACATCGATCTGACGCACCAGGAAATCGCCCAGCAGGGCATATTGCGGGGCGCGCTGTTCGGGCGTTGCAATCTCAGGCGCGAGGCGCGGCAACTCCGTCACCGATGAGACCCGCCCGAGCAGTTGCTCGAGCTCGGCACGGGCAGGCGAACCATCCACGGAGGGGCCGAAGTCTTCGGCATAGTCGGCGCGCGGCATCGGCAGGATGGCTTCGAGCCGCCAGGCCTCGGGCGCGACTTCGACCGCCAACCGGTCGGCACCATCGGCGAGCCCGGTCAGCAGCCGTACCAGCGGCGGCTCCGGCGCGTAGATGCTGGCGCCGCTCGCCGCAGCCACCGTCGCAAGCCCGGAGTCGACCTGCCGATAAATGCTCTTGAGCGTTTCGCAGACCGGCCGGATGGCATCCTCTGCCAGTTTGTTGGCGCGGTGACCGACAATGCCCACCGACAAGACGAGCCGGGGCCGGGGAATATGCTGGGGTTGATCCATGCCGCTTCTACCTGCTTGAGCTTGAGTTGTTTTGGCAGGCAAACATTGACAAGCTTAAAACTGCCGGCGGACTTTCTGCTGAAAGGCAGCCTTGTCGTCCGGCTGCGGGATATGCGCCGTCAGCCGCTTGTGCAGGTCGCCGACCGAACGAGCTTCGCCGGCGGCTTTCTTCACCAGCTCGTCCGCATCGGCCCCGACATAGGCGGTGAGCGCATCGCGTACCTTTTCGAGCTCGGCGCGAGAGAAGATCGAGATGGCGGCCAGCGCCGGCTTTGCCTCGACCGCGGCGGGAGCGGCAGGTGCGGGAGCGACCGCTACCGGCGCCGGGGCGGGCGCTGCGACGGGGGACGGGCGCAGCGCGTCCGCTGGCTGGCCCGGCGTCACCACGCGCTGCAGGGCGGCGACCAGCTGCTCCATGGCGCTGTCCCAGGCTGCGAAAGCATCGACCCACTGCCGGGTCGCGAGCTCGTACGCCATGGCCCCGGTCGGCGCCAAATCGTTGATGCGAACCGGAATCACCACCTTCTTGTAGGCGCTGGCCAGCGAGACTTCCTTGTGCACTTCGGCGGAATCGTTGGAGTGCGGCGAGAACACCAGCAGGAACACCGGGGCGGCCTGCAGGGCATTGACGATCGCCACTTGGTAGTTCTCGCCGGGGCCGACGTCGCGGGATGAAATCCAGCAGCGAAAGCCGGACTGCTCCACCGCGTCGCGGATGCGATTGGCGCTGTCGCGGTCGCGGGACGAAAAGCTGATGAAGACGTTGTGATTCATGCTGCCCCTTTTTTGTGCCCACGAACGGGTCGCGAGCACCTGGTGCCGGATTCGCTTGCAAGACTAGGGCCTCGGCACCCGGCGGGACAAGCCGCCGGGATGCGCCGATCACCCAAATCAGCCGCAGTCTAGCGCAGCAGGACTAACGAATCTGCGACATCTCAGGCTGCAATGCGGGGCTTTCCTCCGGGCTCAGGTGGGATCGCTCGGACTGTCGCCGCCCAGCAGGCTCATCGCGCTGGCGAGGCTTCGGCGCATGCGGTTGAAGGCTTCCGCCAACGCCGAGATTTCGTCGTCGCCCTTCATGTTGAACTCGTCGACATCGCTTTCGCCCAGGCTCACGGCCGTGGCGATCTTCGAGATGGTCTTGGTCGGCCGGATCACCAGGAAATCGAGCAGCAGGTTGAGGATGATCAGCATCAGCACGAAGATGCCGACCAGCAGGCCGAGGAAGATGAGCAGGTTCTGGTTGGATTTCTGGATCACCGCATCGAGCGGCAGCGACACGATCTGGGCGCCGATCACGCTGTTGAGCACCCAGCCGAAGCCATTAGCGCTGCCGTATTTGTCGAGCATGCTTTTCGGCGCCGCCGACGGCACGCTGTGGCAGCTCATGCAGGAGGGATCGTTGACGGAGAGCCCGTGCGCCACCACCATCATGGTGCCGGTGGGCGTATCGCGTTCGGTGACGATTTCCTTCAGCTTGGCGTCGGCGCGGAAGGCATTGATGATGTCGGCTTCCCAATCCGCCGCCCGGTCGGTGGGGTTGGTAGGATTGAGCGCCGCTTCCTTGTAGCGATAGTCGGCGTAGTCGGACCCGAAACCACGCAGCGTCGTCTGCGCGGCGAAGGACGGGATCGATACGGGAAGGAACTTGCCGCCCTGGTCGAACCCGGTAACCGGCCGGATCTGGTCGGTGGTGTAGGTACGGGCCGAATTGGCGGCCGCCAGCATGACGTTGGCCGTCCGCAGCACCTGTTCCTTGGCATCGCTGTCGAAGCGCTGCTTGAGCAAGGCGCCGGTGAGCGCGAAGCCGGCGAGGAAAGCCACCAGCACCACGAGATTGAACTTTGTTCTCAGCTTCATTTGGCCGTAACCTCTGCAGCGGGAGAAACTTCCGGCGATCGACCGAAAGGCTCCCTGAAGGGGGGTGCTAGTTCGAACGAATCGGCCAATGGTGCCGGATAGATGTCATGCCTTGTTTCAAAACCTGACGCAGGATGCTACCTTAACCCGACATTAAGTACGGGCGGGCGCTTTTTTGGTCCCCCACCCTGCTTTTCGGCGCGTTCTGAGGCGGAAGGACCATGAGTCATCAGGTTTTCATCAGCTTCTCTTCCCGTGACCAGCGAAAGGCCGAACTCATCTGCGCGCGCATCGAGGAATCGGGCCTGCGCTGCTGGGTTTCCTACCGGGACGTCGAGCCGGGCGAAAACTACCAAGAGGCGATTGTCGCGGCAATCCAGGAAGCTTCGGTCTTCGTCCTGGTGTTCTCGACCAATTCCAACGACTCCCAGGAAGTCCACAAGGAGCTGTCGCTGGCCAGCGCCTTCAAGGCCAGCGTGATTCCGGTGCGAATCGCCGACACCGTACCGCGCGGGGCGCTCGCCTACGAACTCGCCACGCGGCAATGGGTCGATGCCTTCAGTGACTGGGAAGCAGCGCTCGATCATCTGGTCATGGCCGCCGAACGTGCCGCGGCGGCGCCGAGAAGCGATCGCTCGTTCGGCGCCTTCAGCAGCCCCGCCACCAAGGCGGTGCCGAGCGGCCAGGCGCCGCTAGCCGGCGCCGTGTCCTACGGTGCGCCGACCGTTCAGGCCGGCCTCGACGTGCTGGCCGAATTTCAATCGATGATTCCCGCCGCCCCGTCCCGGCAGCCGACCCCAGCGCCAACTTTTTCTCCGGCACCCGCCCCGGTGGCGCCAATGGCGCCGCCGCCTGAGGCCGCGCCGCAACCGACGCCGCCCGCGGCCGCCTACGCCTTCACCCGGGCCGACCTCGACGCCGCGCGCATCGCGCTCGCCATGCATCTGGGCCCCATCGCCGACATCCTCGTGCGGCGCACCGCCGCCGATGCCAAGTCACTTGCAGACCTCCACGCCCGCCTCGCCGCGCACATCAAGAGCCCGGTCGAGCAGGCCGCCTTTCGCAAGAAGCTCAACCGCTAGTCGCCGGCGGAGGCGGACGCGCCGCCGCCACAACCATTGGGAGCAGAGATTTGCCAGGTCGCGACGATGCGCCGCTCAGGGCGCGCTTCTATCCCGCCGGGGCCGAATTGATCCGGCAGGGATCGCGTACCGGCAGCCTCTACATCCTCAAGAACGGTGAGGTGGAGGTAATTCGCGACGATCACCTGCTGTCGGTGATGCGCCTTCCCGGCACCATCATGGGGGAGATGTCGATCCTCCTCGACCGCCCCCACACGGCAACCGTACGCGCGCGGACCGACGTCGAGATGTTCGTGCTTGCGGACGCGATGCGCGAACTCGGCTCGCATCCGTCCTGGCTGATGCAGATCGCCCGCGTGCTCGCCCACCACCTCGATGCCGCGACCGTTGAGCTGATGAAGCTGCCCAAGCCGCAACGCCCCGACGCCATGGTGCTGCCCGGCCTCATGTCGGCAATGTCGGAAGACACCGAGCGGCGCTAGCGGCAGGCTGGCGGCATCCGAAGCCCTGCCCTGCCATAAGTCAGCTCATCCAATGACAAAGCCGCCCGCGCCGGTTTGGCGGGAGCGGCTTGACGGCGAATTGGTCCAGGTGTGCAGCCCATGCAGTTTGCGAGTGGGAAGCCTCTGTGGCGGGCCAAGAGGGACATGAGCTGCACGCCGGGACCAACCAGCATGGCTGGCCGGGGAGACGGGCGGTCCGGCGGAGGAGGAGCCGGGCCGCCCGTTCGGGCCATCGGGAGGGGCGGGGAGGAGGTCGCCGGCCCGACGGTCCAAGGTGTCTCGAGGCAGGGCCGCCGGGGGCGGCCCCACGAGGTATGGCGTTATTCGTTGACGCTCTCGCCGTGCTGGGAGATGTCGAGGCCTTCTTCTTCGTCGGCCTCGCTCGGCCGCAGCCCGACCAGCAGCTTGGTGATCATCAGGATCACCCAGGTGATGACGGCGGTCCAGACGATGGTCACCACCACGCCTTCCAGCTGGGTAACGATGGAGTGGGTGGCACCGAGCGAGTTGATCGAAGCGTCGGCGAACACGCCGGTCAGCAGGGCGCCGATGATGCCGCCCACGCCGTGCACACCGAAGGCGTCCAGCGAGTCGTCGTAGCCGAGCATCTTCTTGAGGTGCGCCGCCGAGTAGTAGCAGACCACGCCGGCGATGATGCCGATGATGAAGGCGCCGGTCGGGTTGACGAAGCCGGAGGCCGGGGTGACGGCAACGAGGCCGGCGACGGCACCCGAGATGATGCCCAGCACCGACGGCTTCTTGACCACGAACCACTCGGCGAACATCCAGGCGAGGCCCGCCGCGGCGGTCGCGACCTGGGTGTTCATCATGGCGGCGCCGGCAAGGGCGTTGGCGGCGACGGCAGAACCGGCGTTGAAGCCGAACCAGCCGACCCACAGCAGCGAGGCACCGATGACCGACAGCACGAGGTTATGCGGCGCCATGTTGACGGTGCCGAAGCCCTTGCGCTTGCCGAGGACGAGGGCACAGACGAGGCCCGCCACACCGGCGTTGATGTGCACCACCGTACCACCGGCAAAGTCGAGCACGCCAAGGGCGCCGAGGAAGCCGCCGCCCCACACCCAGTGGGCGATGGGCGAGTAGACGAACAGCAGCCAGAGCGACATGAAGATCAGGAGGGCCGAGAACTTCATGCGTTCCGCGAAGGCGCCGGCAATCAGCGCCGGGGTGATGATCGCGAAGGTCATCTGGAATGCGGAGAAGACGTATTCAGGAATGGTCGGCGCCAGCGAGTTGGTGCTGTTTACGCCGATGCCATTGAGGAAGACGTGGGCGAAGGAGCCGATGAACTTGCCGGGATTGGCCGCGTCGTCATTGGTGAAGGCGATCGAGTAGCCGACGATGTACCAGAGCACGGTGACCACGCAGGTGATGGCAAAGCTCTGCATGAGCGTCGCCAGCACGTTCTTCTTGCGCACCATGCCGCCGTAGAAGAGGCCGAGGCCCGGAATGGTCATCATCAGGACCAGGGCCATCGAGGTAAGCATCCAGGCAGTGTCGCCCGAATTCAGCGCCGGCGCGGCAGCGGCGGCAGCAGCCGGGGCCGCTGCGGCGGCGGCAGGAGCTGCGGCGGCAGCAGCCGGCGCGGCGGCGGGGGCAGCGGTGGTCGCATCCTGGGCCCAGGCGGGCAAGGCGTAGAGCAGCGGTACCAGAGAGCCCAGTGCGGCCGCTCCCAGGGCTTTCGTCTTGGTCGTTAGCATTGTTGAAGTTCTCCGAGAGGAAGCGCGCGAGGACTTAGAGCGCCGCCGTGCCGGTCTCGCCGGTACGGATGCGGGTGACGTGCTCGAGGTCGAACACGAAGATCTTGCCGTCGCCGATGCGGCCGGTCTGGGCGGCATCGCGGATGGCGGTGGTCACCGGATCGGCCTGGGCATCGTCGACCGCAATCTCGATCTTGAGCTTGGGCAGGAAGTGCACGGCGTATTCAGTGCCGCGGTAGATCTCGGAATGGCCCTTCTGGCGGCCATAGCCTTTGACTTCGGTCACGGTCATGCCGTGGACGTCGAGCGAGTTGAGCGCCTGACGGACTTCCTCGAGACGGGATGGCTTTATTATCGCTACCACCAGCTTCATGGGGGCCCCTTTCGTTACCTGTCGGTCGGTATTGACTGACCTCACAGACTCAAACGCCGTGCCAAACGGCCGCCACATTTTGCAACCACATGATTTCGTTGATACTTTTCGCTTGAGCCGGCGAAACGACCAATAACTCGTCGTGGCGATGTGACAGTAGCTGCCGCTTTGTTGTGCAATTTTCACGTTTTTGCTGCCCGGTTAGGCAGTGGTCCGAAGCTTTGGGCTTGCTGCGCCCAAAATTCGCGCCGACACTACGGGCAACGGAGGTAAGCCATGGACGCGCCATATGATCTGATCGTCGTCGGGGGCGGCCCGATGGGGCTTGCCATGGCCTTGAGCGTCGCCCGCTTCGTCGACGGCGCCCGCATCGCCGTGGTCGAGCGGCGGGACTTTTCCATTCCGCCCGACCAGCGCGCCTCGGCATTGTCGGCCGGCGTGCGACGGGTGTTGGAGGCGCTGGGCGTGTGGGACCGGGTCGCGACCGACGCACAGCCGATCCTGTCGATGCGGATCACCGATTCCGGCTCGGGCGACATCTCCCGGCCGCTGTTCCTGAGCTTTGCCGGCGACGTCGCCCCGGGCGAGCCGTTCGCGCACATGCTGCCCAACCGCTCCTTGATCGCAGCGCTGCTCGGGGCGCTAGGGAGCAGCGTGGACCTTGTGGCGCCGGCAGAAATCACCGGCTTCGGTTCGACGCCGTCGCAGGGCGAGTTGAAGCTCGCCGACGGGCGGACGCTGCGCGCGCCCCTCATCGTGGCCGCCGATGGCGGCCGGTCGGCGATGCGCGACTTGGCCGGCATCAGGGTAATGACGCACGATTACCGGCAGCAGGGGATCGTCACCACGATCGGCCATGCGCTCGATCACGAAGGGGTGGCCTACGAGCACTTCCGGCCGGCCGGGCCGTTCGCCAGCCTGCCGCTGCCGGGCCGGCGCTCGTCGCTCGTCTGGACCGAAACCGCGGCCGCCGCGGCGCGCTACAAGGCGATGCCGCTGGCAGAGGTCGCAGGCATCATCGAGGGCGTGATGGGGTCGAGCCTCGGCACGGTGACCCTCGATGAGCCGCTGCAGAGCTTCCCGCTACGGCTGCAGATCGCCCGCTCGTTCGTCGCCCCGCGCCTGGCGCTGATCGGCGATGCGGCCCATGTGGTGCATCCGGTCGCCGGGCAGGGGCTCAATCTGGGCCTCAAGGATGTGGCGGCGCTCGCCGAAGTGGTGATCGAGGCAATGCGCCTCGGACTCGATCACGGCAGCGACGACGTGCTTGCCAGCTATCAGCGCTGGCGCCGCCTCGACACCTCGCTGATGGCGATGGTGACCGACGGCATGAACCGGCTGTTTTCCAACGACGTCGCCCCCGTCCGCGCCGCACGCGACTTCGGCCTCGGCGTGGTCGACCGGCTGCCGGTAGTCAAATCCGCCCTCATCCGCCAGGCCGCGGCGATTGGGGGCGGCAACCCTCGGCTCCTCACCGGGCAGCCGATCTGAGCGAGGCATCCGACATCGGCTGGACCGGCGCCTCCCCGACTGCGACAGAGGCGGCGGCGCTGCTGCAAGCCGCCGGCATCGTCGTCGAGCCGCAGGCGCTCCGCATCGACGTGCGGGAGGACCGCAGCGTCGTCTTCCTGCCCGGCGAGCGGCTCGCCTGGTTTCCGCACAACACCCTGGGCGCGGCGCGGCTGGCCCGCGAGCGGCGCGTGCTCGACCTGATCGGGCGGCATTGCGCCTTCGATGTGCCCCGCATTCGATATGTCGCGTCGGCCGGCTGGGACCTGCGGGCCGCGGTACCCGGCAGCGTCGATCCCTGGGGTCTATATATGCGGCTCAAAGGTGACGGGGCGCTGGCAACAAGGATCGGTCGCGACCTCGGCCGAATGCTGGCCGGCCAGCATACCAACATCGGCGCCGACCTCGCGTCGGATTGGCTCCCGGCCATGCCGAACTGGCCGCTGCCGACACGGCAACTCGCCGAACCGCTTGCCGCGGTAGTTGAGGACCCGGCGCTGCTCGACGATCTGCTGGCCGTTCTCAGGGCCTATGACGCCGTCCCGGTTTCGCCGGCCGACCGAGTGCTCTGCCATGCCGACCTCGGGCTGCATAACATCGCCGTGGACGACGGCAGGGTGCGGGGCATCTTCGACTATGACGGCGCCAGCTGGTCGGACCGGCACCACGATTTTCGCTATCTGGTTTTCGACGACGCCGGCGACGGCCTGCTCAAGGCCGCGATCGAGATCTATGAACCGGCGACGGGGTATCGGCTCGATCGCTCGCGCATCCGGCTCTATAACCTTGCCTGCGCTATCGGCTTCCTCGCCGACCGGCATGGCACCCCGGCGAGCGGCCGGCCGGCGGGCCGCACGCTGGCGGAAGACCTGCGCTGGGTCCGCCACGGCCTCGACCGCCTCGCAGCAAGGCCTGAATAGCAGAACGCCGCTCGACCCTTGCGGGGAGCGGCGTTCGCGAGCAATCCGACGTCCTCAAGCTGAACGATCGTGCGACAGGGAGCAGATCACACGACGGGTTCCTATGACCCGGTCTTCGGTTTGTTCTTGTAGCGAACAAATGGGGTGGCGCGCGGGGTTTTCAAGGGGCACGGCCTGCCCGCCCGATTCGCAGAATGATCCTGCGATTAGCAACGGGTTAACCACGACCCCCTAGCATGCCGGGCGAGGCCCCGCGTCCTTTGTAACTTACGAGTAGCCGATGCCCGCAAGATCCACCCCGCTCCTCGAAGACGTCTCACGCGAGCGGGCGCCGGCCGTGGCGATCCATATTCCGCTGCGCCTGATCGGTATTGTCCTCGCCGGCTTCATCGGCGCGCTGCTGCTGGCGCTGTCGTCGTGGTCGGTCAACGATCCGTCGCTGTCCTATGCCACCACGCATCGGCCGCAGAACTGGCTCGGTTTTCCAGGTGCCGTGGTTGCCGATCTCTCGTTCCAGTTCTTCGGCCTCGCGATCTTCGTCGCCATCCTGCCGCTGGCGCTCTGGGCCTGGCTGCTGATTCGCCGCCGGCTGCCCACCCGTATGCCGCTGCGGTTCATCGCCTGGGTGGCGGCCAGCGTGCTCTCGGCCGGCGTCCTCGCCTTCATCGCGGTGCCGCAAAGCTGGCCGCTGCCGACCGGCCTCGGCGGCCTCGTCGGGCAGGGTTTCGAGACCCTCGCCACGATCGTCAGCGGCGGCCAGCCCAAGGGCGTCATGTCGGCGCTGTTCGCGCTCGTGCTGCTCTCGCCGACGCTGGCGCTGCTGTGGGTCGCCCTTGGCCTGCGCTCGGTGAGTCTCAGCGCCGCCACCAAGGCGGGGCGCTCGGCGGTGACGGCGCGCGGGCGCCAGAAGCCGCTCAACGACACAATCCCCGAAGCGCCGGGCAGTGCCTTCTTCGACGTCGTGCTCGGCGCCGCCGTGCACATGGGGTATGCGGCGCGCACCGCCTTCCGCCGCGCCCAGGCCAATGCCCGGCAGAAGCGCGAGGCGAGCGAGGCCGCCTGGCGGGAAGCCGCGGTCGAGCCGAGCCTCAGCGAGTCGCCGCAGGTTGCCGAGGCCCGTCCCGAACCGCGCGTCTCGGTGGTCGAACGCCGCCCGATCAACATCCAGACCGGCCCGGTGGCCGAAGACCGCGACGATGCGGGCGAGCCATTCGACGACGTCGACCCGGACGACGGCTACGATGACGATGTCGCACCGGCGCCCCAGCCGATCGTCCGCGTTGCCCCGGGCATCGCGCCGCGCCCGCCGGCCCAAAGCCCGCGCGTCGCGCCCCAGCCCGCCATTGCGCCTGCCGTGCAGGCGGCGCCCCGCGTCATGGCGCCCGCGGCGCGCCCGCAACCGGGCAGCCGCGAGGTGCGCGAGGCGCAGCCGACCTTCTTCGCCGATCCAAACGGCTTCGAATTGCCGCCGCTGAGCCTGCTGGCCGAACCACGTGCCAAAGGTCTTGCCGACGAGCACCGGCCAGAGAAACTCGAGGCGATGGCCCGCCGGCTCGAGGGCGTACTCGAGGATTTTGGCGTCAAGGGCGACATCATCAATGTACGCCCCGGGCCTGTGGTCACGCTCTACGAACTGGAGCCCGCGCCCGGCATCAAGTCGAGCCGCGTCATTTCGCTCGCCGACGACATCGCCCGCTCGATGAGCGCAATTTCCGCCCGCGTCGCCGTGGTGCCCGGCCGCAATGCCATCGGCATCGAACTCCCCAACGAGAGCCGCGAGACGGTCTATCTGCGCGAAATGCTCTCGTCGGCCGATTTCGAGAAGATCAAAGGCAAGCTGCCGATCTGCCTCGGCAAGACCATCGGCGGCGAGCCGACCATCGCCGACCTCGCCCGCATGCCGCATCTGCTCATCGCCGGCACCACCGGCTCGGGCAAGTCGGTCGGCATCAACACGATGATCCTCTCGATCCTCTATCGCATGACGCCGACCGACTGCCGGATGATCATGATCGATCCGAAGATGCTGGAGCTCTCGATCTATGACGGCATCCCGCATCTGCTGACGCCGGTCGTTACCGATCCGCAGAAGGCGGTCGTGGCGCTCAAATGGGCGGTGCGGGAGATGGAAGACCGCTATCGCAAGATGAGCAAGATCGGTGTGCGCAACATCGACGGCTTCAACCAGCGCGTCACCGAGGCCAACAGCAAGGGCGAGATCATCACCCGCACGGTGCAGACCGGCTTCGACCGCGAGACCGGCGAGGCGATCTTCGAGAGCGAGCAGTTCAACCTCGAGCCGCTCCCCTATATCGTCATCGTCGTCGACGAGATGGCGGACCTGATGATGGTCGCCGGCAAGGACATCGAAGGTGCCATCCAGCGGCTGGCCCAGATGGCCCGCGCCGCCGGCATTCACCTGATCATGGCGACGCAGCGTCCGTCGGTCGATGTCATCACCGGCACCATCAAGGCCAATTTCCCCACCCGCATCTCGTTCCAGGTGACGAGCAAGATCGACAGCCGCACCATTTTGGGCGAGCAGGGCGCCGAGCAGCTGCTCGGCAACGGCGACATGCTCTATATGGCCGGCGGCGGCCGCATCCGGCGCCTGCACGGCCCGTTCGTTTCGGACGGCGAAGTCGAGGCGATCGTTGCCCACCTCAAATCGCAGGGCGCGCCGGACTACCTCGACTCGATCACCGCCGATGAGGACGAAGAGGCGGAAATGCCCGCCGGCGCCGGTGGCGACGACTATGCCGGCTCGGGCGACGAGCTCTACGACAAGGCGGTGGCGATCGTCATTTCCGACAAGAAGGCCTCCACCTCCTACATCCAGCGGCGCCTCGCTATCGGCTACAACAAGGCCGCCTCCCTGATCGAGCGTATGGAAAAGGAGGGCGTCATCTCCTCCGCCAACCACTCCGGCAAGCGCGAGATCCTGGTCGGAAGCGGCGCCGACCAGTACTGAGCTGGGCCGCAGCCGGCACCCACCCGTGCCGCCAAGCCCCATTCCTGTCGAGGGGCAGCAGCCCTCCCCATCGAAGGCGAGGGTGCTCGGCTGTAGCTGGGGACGGGCGGTGCCCAAGCCTCTGACGGCGCCCTCCCCGTTGTGGGCCCTTGACGGAGAAGGGCGGGGGGGTCGGCCGACGAGCGACGGGCGCCCTCCCAATTTACCTCACGTCAGTCGAAGAAGTCGGCGTCTTCTTCCTTGAGGTACTTCCTGGCGCCTTCCGGGTCGATGTCGAGGCCGAGGCCGGGGCCGGGCAGGAGGTCGACCATCGAGTCGTTGACGATCTGGCCCTTGGGCAGGCCGATGACGATGTCGTTCCACCAGGGGTCGGAGGCCGAGGGGTACTCGAAGGCGATGTAGTTGGCCGGCAGGGTGGCGCAGACATTGATCAGCGCCCCCAGGCCGAGCAGGCCATTGGCGGTGCCGTGCGGCGCCATCATGATCGAGTGCAGATAGGCGTGCTCGGCGACCCACTTCAATTCGGCGATGCCGCCGATGTCGGCCGGATCGGGGCCGATGACGCGGATCGCCTGCGTTTCGATCAGCTCCTTGAAGTTGTGGCGGAGATAGATCTGCTCGCCGGTGTGGATGGGCGTCGAGGTCGAGTTGGTGAGTTCGCGATAGGCCTGCGGGTTGACCCACGGCACGTAGTCGCCGGTCAGCATGTCCTCGAGCCACATGATGTTGTACTTTTCGACCGCGCGGGCGAACTTGATCGCGTCGTTGAGGAACCAGCCAGGGCCGCAGTCGAGGGTCAGCGACACCTTGTCGCCGAGCACTTCCTTCATCGCCGCGACGCAGTCGAGCATGTGGTTGAAGCCGTGCTCGGAAATCTGCCCCTGGTCCATCGCGCCATGATAGCCGCCTGCCTTGTTCCTCGGGCCGTAGTGGAAGTCGGCGACCGAGTCGCGCATGTTCGAGTGGAAGCTGATGCCTTGCTTGACCATGAAGAACTTTTCGGGCCGCTCCATCATCCACTTGACGTCGGCGGCGTAGTCCTCCGGCCGGTCGCCGGCGCGCTTCTGGCGGATCGAGCCGTTATAGACGCGCACCTTGTCGCGCACCTTGCCGCCGAGCAGCTTGTAGGCGGGCACGTTGGCGGCCTTGCCGGCAATGTCCCACAGCGCGTGCTCGATCACCGACACCGCCGCGCCATAGGGCTTGAAGCTGCCGCGCTGTCGGATCTTCATCATGCAGCGCTCGACGTCGGTGGGGTCTTCACCGATCAGCGCGTCGCGAAAATGCAGCACCCACGGCTTGAGGTAAGTCTTGGTGAACTCGACTTCGCCGAGGCCGTAAATTCCCTCGTCGGTATTGATCCTCACGATGGGGTGCTTGCCGATGACGGCGCATTTGAGGTCGGTGATCTTCATGATGGCTCGCTTATCCTCCCAGGGATTATCATTGCTGTGAAAGTGGTTATCGGCTGCGCTCGACCGTCCAGCGGGCGGCACGCATCTGCTCGAGGATGTGGCGGCCGGAGCCTTCGACGTGACTGGCGATGATCGCCCCTGCCCGGTCGGCATCCCCTGCCCGGATGGCGGCGATGAGGTCGCGGTGCTCCCGCAGCACCGCCGCCCGGCGCGCCAGCGTCGAGGGATATTGCCGACTGATGGCCCGCAGGATCTCGCGATGCTTCCACCACAGATCGGCGGCATGCCGGTTGTAGTGGCGGCCATACATCAAGAGATGGAACTCGGTATCGAGCTTGCCGTGCAGCGCCCGGTCGTCGAAATTGTTGGCTTCGATCGCGTCCTCGATGCGCTCGAGTTCGGCGATGTCCTTGTCGGTTGCCATGCCGACGAACCAGCGGGTCAGCGCCGGCTCGATCAGCATCTCGATTTCGTAGATGTCGCGGATGAATTCCTCGTCGATCGGCCGCACCCGGGCGCCGCGATTGGGCGTCATGACGACGAAGCCCTCGCCGCGCAGCTGCTGCAGCGCCTCGCGCACCGGATTGGTCGAGGTGCCGTGCCGTTCCGCCAGCTCGGCGACCTTCAACCGCTCATTGGGCCGGAGGCGGCCGGAAATGATGTCGTCGCGCAAAATCTCGTAGATCGACCCCGTCGCGTCGGGCTCTCCGTCCAGGTCGTCGATGGAGATCGCTTCACTCATCGCTTCCGCTTCTAGGCACTTTGCCGGGCGAATCCAACCGCAATATGAGCCCGATCGCACACTCGATGCGCCGAAGAATGTACAGAATGGCCGTGAGTTGACACCGAATGGCTAGTCTGGAACAGTCTCGGGGCGGAAGCGTGGAAAATCACGCATCGCGACGGGAAGAAGGTGCCACGAGGCAGCCGCCCGGTCGGAGGACTTTAAGGCATTGTGCCGGAGGACGTCGCGCCGTCTGGCGCCGTCGGATTTGCCAAGGGAGGAATTACCATGACGTCGCGTCGGGGCGGCCCATCCGCCTTTGAACTGAATCGCCGCAAATTTCTGGGCTACACCGCCGCAGCCGGAGCGGCCGCCTGGCTGGGCTCGCCCTTCGAGGCTTTCGCCGATGCCAAGACGGGTGTCGATTCCACGACCTGGACGCCCGACTACATCAAGTCGATCGCGGGTACGCTCGATATCGATACCGCGGCAGAATGCGCCAAGGTGGTACCGCTCGATTACAAAGGCAAGCTGACCTACTGGTGGAACGGCACCAACCAGTCGTCGCCCGATATCGACAAGCAGCTGGAGAAGGAATTCTTCGAGGCCTTCGCCAAGACCTACCCCAACATCGAGCTCGATAAGCAGAACCTCGACTACAACCAGATGCTCGACAAGGTGCGCACGGCGGCGCTCGGCAATGCCGCGCCGATGGTCGCGCGCCTGCCGATCCTGTGGGGCGTCGAATTCGCCGCCAAGGGGCAGTTGCAGGAGTTCGGGCCGACCGATGCCGGCTATCCGCTCGAGGAATACTGGCCGGGCGCGATGAAGTCGGTGACCTGGCAGGGCAAGACCTACGGCGTGCCGACCAACAACGAGACGATGGCCTTCATCTGGAACTCGGCGATCTTCAAGGCCGCTGGCCTCGATCCGGAGAAGGCGCCGGACACCTGGGACGACGTCGTCGCCTATTCCAAACAGATCAAGGACAAGACCGGCAAGAACGGCTTTGGCCTCGTGGCGCGCGCCAATGCCGGCAACACGCCGTTCCGCTTCATGCCGCAGGCCTGGGCCAATGGCGGCGGCGCGTTCGACGAAGCCGAGGATACTCCGACCTACCAGAAGGTCTACCTCAACAACGACGGCACCAAGGAAGCGCTGCAGCAGCTCTACCAGATGTACGTCGTCGACAAATCGGTGCCGGCTTCGGCGCTGACCAACACCCAGACCGAGAACGAGGACCCCTTCCTCGCCGGCAACCTGGCGATGATGATCAGCCACCCGACCGAGTACGCCTACATGCTCGACCACGCCAAGAAGGCCACCGGCGCCGACAAGGAGATGGCCGACAAGGTGGTCGCCGACATGCGCTATGGGCTGATGCCGAAAGGCTCGAAGCGCCGTGCGGTGGTGTTCGGCGGCTCCAACGTCCACGTCTTCAAGCCCGAATTCGTCGACGGCGGCAAGGTCGACAGCATGGCGGCCAAGGCGTTCATCGCCTTCCTGACCGGCCCGGAATGGTCGACCAAGCTCGCCTGGGACAGTTCGAACCCCAGCAATTTCCGCGGCTTCAAGTCCAAATGGATGAAGCAGCGGCTGGACCAGATCAAGTTCCTCAACGTCACCACCTCGATGCTGCCCTACGGCATCCCGTTCCCGGTCATCCCGGAATCGACCGAGGTGATGAACATCATCGTGCCGAACATGATCCAGAACGCCCTCACCGGCAAAATGACGGTGGCCGACGCGGCAGAAGACGCCGCCAAGCAGGCCAACGGGCTGCTGAGCGGGATGTAGCAGGCGCCAGCCCGCATCTCTATCCGTGCCGGCGGCCCTGGCCGCCGGCGCCTTCCAGGACTACGAGGACAGGTACCAGGTGGCCATCGCAACTTCCGAGACCGCTGCCACCGGCGCGTCCCCCGCACCGAGGGGCCCCAACCTGCTGCGCCGCATCGCGAGCCACTGGGCGGACTATATCTATGTCGCGCCGGCCCTTGGCGTGATGCTGCTGGTGATCGGCTATCCGGTCTACTACACCGTCTATCTCAGCTTCTTCAGAACCTCGCCAAGCCTGTCGATGAACGATATTTCGTTCACCGGGCTCGACAATTACATCACCGTCCTGGGCTCGAGCAGCTTTCGCGACGTCACCGTCAACACCATCATCTGGACGGTGTTCTCGACCGCGATCGCCTTCCTGCTCGGCCTGGGAGCGGCGCTGGCGCTCAACCGGGAATTTCTCGGGCGCGGGCTGATCCGCGGGCTGCTGCTCATTCCCTACGTGATCAGCGCCGTAGCCGCTTCCTATGTCTGGCGGTGGATCTACCATTCGGACTACGGCATCATCGGCGCGCTCTCCATGCAGCTGCATCTCAGCGATCGCCCGATCAACTTCCTCGACAACACGCACACGGTGCTCGCTTCGCTGATCGTGGTGAACGTCTGGAAGGAGTTCTCCTTCGCCATGATCATGCTGCTGGCAGGGCTGCAAACGGTGCCCGACCAGCTGCACCGTGCGGCGATGGTCGACGGCGCCGGCCCTTGGGACCGGTTCTGGCATGTGACCATGCCCCACCTCAAAGGCGTCACCATCGTCACCATTCTGCTGATGGTGGTCGCCAACCTCAACGGCTTCACCATCCCCTGGATCATGACAGGCGGCGGGCCGGCCGGCGCCTCCGACATCTGGATCACGCAGGTCTACCAGATCGCCTTCGGCCGCATCCGCTTCGGCACCGCCTCCGCCTATTCGGTGATTCTGTTCATCATCATGATGGTGCTGGGTTATTTCTACGTCCGGGCGCTCGGCGGCAAGGACGACGGGAGGTCCGAATGAGCGCCGCCGGAGCCGATGCGGTCGGGGGCCGCAAGGTCGACGGCTGGCGCTGGGCCGGCCGCATCTTCATCCTGCTGCTGTCGATCTTCGCCGTGCTGCCGATGGTCTGGATGGTGCTTACCTCCATCAAGACGCAGTTCGCCGCGCTGCAATATCCGCCCGAGTGGTGGCCCAAGAATCCGACCCTCGACCAGTATACGACGCTCCTCAACCCGACTTCGGACGTTGGCCGGGAATTCCTCGGCTATCTCTGGAACTCGATCTGGGTGTGTACCGTCACCACGATCCTTGGCGTGGTCGTCGCGGTGCCGGCCGCCTACGCATTCTCGCGCTTCCGCTTCCCCGGCAGGGCCTGGATGTTCTATGCGGTACTGCTCAGGAACATGTTCCCGGCGGTGGTGTTCCTGATGCCGCTCTTCATCCTGATGCGCTACCTCCATTTGGTGAATACCGGCTGGTCGCTGGTCCTCACCTACCTCACCTTCGGGTTGCCGCTGTCGATCTGGCTGCTCAAGGGATTCTACGACAACATCCCGCCGCAGCTCGAGCAGGCGGCACGCATCGACGGGGCGACGCGGTTCAAGGCCTTCATCCTCATCGTCATGCCCCTGTCGTCGCCCGGGATCATCGCGACCGCGATTTATTCGTTCATCATCTCGTGGAACGAATACGTCTATGCGGTCACCTTCCTCAACGACCAGGACAAGCTGACCCTGCCGGTCGGGCTGCAGCGCTTCTTTACCGAATACACCACCAACTGGCCCGGGCTCATGGCGGCGTCGTTCATCATGAGCGTGCCGGTCGTCGTCATGTTCCTGATATTGCAGAAATATTTCGTACGTGCGCTGACCGAAGGCGCGGTCAAGCATTAGGAGTTAGCCCGCCATGGCAGAAGTCCTGCTGAGGGATGTCGTCAAGACCTACGGTCCATTTCGCGCCGTCGACAATGTCTCGCTGAAGATCGAGGACGGCGAGTTCGTGGCGCTGGTCGGCCCGTCCGGCTGCGGCAAGACCACGACGCTCAACCTCGTCGCCGGGCTGATCCCGATCTCGGGTGGCGACATCTATATCGGCGACCGGCTGGTCAACGACCTCGACCCCAAGGACCGGGACATCGCCATGGTGTTCCAGAACTACGCCCTCTACCCCAACAAGACGGTGGCCAAGAACCTCGCCTTTCCGCTGCAGATGCGGAAGCTGCCGCGCGAGGAAATCGAACGGAAGGTCGCGGAAGCCGCCAAGGTGCTCGACATCACCCATCTGCTGGAGCGCAAGCCGCGGGAGCTCTCGGGCGGACAGCAGCAGCGTGTCGCCCTGGGCCGAGCCCTGGTGCGCGACCCGCGCGCCTTCCTGATGGACGAGCCGCTCAGCAATCTCGATGCCAAGCTCAGGGTGCAGATGCGCTCGGAGCTGAAGCGTTTTCACCAGGACCTCGAGGCGACCGTCATCTATGTGACGCACGACCAGCTCGAGGCGGTCACCATGGCCGACAAGATGGCGGTGATGTCGGGCGGCGTATTGCAGCAATACGATGCGCCGGCGGAAGTTTTCGCGCGCCCCCGCAACATGTTCGTCGCGAGCTTCGTCGGATCGCCGGCGATGAGCCTCGTGCCGCTCGAGGCGGCAGGCAGCGGCGATGGGGTGCGACTGGTCAGCGGCGACGGCTGGAGTCTGGAGCTGTCGCCGGAGAATGCCCGCAAGGCGAAGCGGGCGAGTTCGCCCAGTGTCGTCCTCGGCGCCCGGCACTCGACGCTCAGGGTGCACAAATCGGCGGTGCCCGGCGCGGTGCCCGGCAAGGTCTATATCGTCGAGCCGACGGGCGACATCACCTTCGCCCAGATCTATCTCGGCAAGTCGATCGTGGTGGTCAGCCTCGAGCCGCATGTGGCGATAGCGCCCGACGAGCCGGTCTGGGTCGAGTTCGACCAGACCAGGATCCACCTTTTCGATGGGGCAACGCAGCAGGCGCTGACCCTCGACTGACACTACCCTTCGATGCGGTCGCCGGCGTGGTGCAGCAAAGGCGCCCGCAGGCTGTCGCGGCGAGGGTGACGATGAGCATGCCGCGGCCGATGCCGCGCCGAACGGGAGGCCGGGTTGAAGATCAGCAGCATCAGGGCGTTCACCATCACCAATCCGATGGCGGGCGGGGCGTACGATGCCGGCAAGGACAGCGCCATCGCCCGGCGGCCGCCCTGGACCAAGGATGCCGAAGTCGCCAATCCGATGTCGCGCTACCCACGCTACAAGCGGCTGCGGTCGAGCTGGAACAACCACTTTCCGCAGGTCGGATGCATCGTCACCGCCGACGATGGCTCATGGGGTTTTGGCACCACCGGCTATGGGCCGGCGACCGTATCCCTGATCAACGACCATCTCGGCCAGTTGCTGGTGGACGAAAATCCGCTCGCCACCGACAAGCTCTTCGACATGATGATGCGCCTGGCTTCGCCCTATTCGCCCTCGGGCCTCGCATCCTATGCCATCAGCGCCATCGACCTGGCGCTGTGGGACCTCAAGGGCAAACTGCTGAAACTGCCCGTCTACGAACTCGCTGGCGGCGCGGCGCGCGAAAAGCAGTTCTGCTACGCCACCGGCAACGACACCGACTGGCACATGGAGCTGGGCTTCAAGGCGACCAAGCTTGCCTGTCCCTACGGCACCGCCGACGGGCTCGAGGCACTCGACAAGAACGAAGCCTTCGTCGCCCGGGCGCGGGAACTCATCGGGCCGCATGTGGAACTGATGCTCGATTGCTGGATGGCGTTCGACGTCGAGTTCGCGGTGCGCCTTGCCGACCGGCTCAGGCCCTACCAGCTAAAGTGGATCGAGGATTGCCTCATCCCCGAGGACCACACCTCGCACCGGGCCCTGCGCGAACGGCTGCCGTGGATGACGCTGGCGACTGGCGAGCACTGGTACACACCCTACACCTTCTTCGAAGCCGCCAAGGACCGGCTGGCCGACATCTTCCAGCCCGACATCCACTGGGTGGGCGGCTTCACCGCCTGCCAGCGCATCGCGGCGATCGCCGATGCGGCGGGCCTCGAGACGATCTGCCATGCCGGCATGAATACGCCCTATGGCCAGCATTTCACCTTTGCCTCTACCAATAGCCGCTGGGGCGAGTATTTCGTTGGCGGCGCGCCGGGCGTGCCACTGGAGCAGACGGTGGGATATCCCGGCATGGCGCTGCCGAAGGACGGCTATTGCACGCCGAGCGACGCGCCGGGCTTCGGCCATGGCCTGACGCTCGAAGCAATCGACGCCATGGCACTTTGAAATCGGCGGCACGGGCCGCGCACCGCCGCGGCCTGCCGCTTCGGGACGAGACATGAGGAACAACGAATGAACGCCATTGATCTTGCCGGCCAGGTTGCCGTGGTGACCGGAGGGGCGCAAGGCATCGGACTGGCCTGCGCGAGCCGCTTCGTGCAGTCGGGCGCCAAGGTATCGCTCTGGGACATGCGGCAGGACCTGCTGGACCAGGCGGCACAGGCGCTTGGCGCCAATGCGTCCTCGGTCGTCGTCGACATCTCGAACTACGATTCGGTCGCTAAGGCGGCCGCCGAAGTCGAGAGCAAGCTCGGCAAGATCGACGTCCTGGTCAATTCGGCGGGCATCGCCGGCCGCAACGCGCCGCTCGACGAATACGACCTCGACGAATGGCGCCGGGTGATCGAGATCGACCTCAACGGCACCTTCTACGTCAACCGCGCCGTGCTGCCGGGGATGAAGCAGCGGAACTACGGCCGGATCGTCAACATCGCCTCGATCGCCGGCAAGGAGGGTAACCCCAACGCCTCTGCCTACGCGGCGGCCAAGGGGGGCGTCATCGCCATGACCAAGGCGGTCGGCAAGGAATGCGCCAAGTTCGACATCGCGATCAACTGCATTACCCCGGCGACCGCCAAGACGCGCATCCTCGACGAACTCAAGCCCGAGTTCATCGACTACATGCTGAGCCGCATCCCGCGCGGCCGCTTCGTGGAAGTCGAGGAAGTCGCCAACATGGTCTCCTGGCTGGTCTCGAAGGAGAACAGCTTTACCACCGCCTCGGTGTTCGACCTGTCGGGCGGCCGGGCCACCTATTAAGCGGCCAGCGGGGAGGGAAATATGAAGCTTTCGCTGGCGGATCGCCGGCCGGTCGGCCGCACCTCGCTGCGGCTGCCGCCGATGGGGTTCGGCGCAGCTCACCTTGGCGGCATGTACACCAGGGTTTCGGGCGTCGTGGCACGGCAGACGCTGCAGGCCGCCTGGGATGGCGGCATCCGTCATTACGATGTGGCGCCCTACTACGGGCTGGGGCTCGCCGAGCATCGTCTCGGCGATTTCCTGCTCGATCAGTCGCGCGACGACTTCATCGTCACCACCAAGGTCGGCCGCGTGCTGCATCGCCCCGCCGATCCCCGCCATTTCGATCGTGGTGCCTGGCAGTTCGGCCTCAACTTCGAAATCGAGTGGAACTACGGCTACGATGGGGTGATGCGAGCCTATGAACAGAGTCTGCTGCGGCTGGGGCTCGACACCCTGGATGCCCTGCTCATTCACGATCCGGACGCCATGCTCCATGGCGAAGTGCACGAAGCCCGCATGCGCGAGATGTCGACCGGCGGCATCCGGGCACTCGAAGAGCTGAAGGCATCAGGCCAGATCAAGGCCATCGGCATGGGGCTGAACAGCAGTGCCGGGCTCGAAACCATCGCGCCGCTGGTGCCGCTCGATTTCTGCATCGTTGCCATGCCGTACACATTGCTCGACCAAAGCGTGCTGGAAACCGGCATGCAATGGTGCATCGACGAGCACGTCAGCGTCATCATCGGGGCGCCCTATGCTTCGGGCATCCTGGCGACCGGCCCCGGCCCGACCGCGCGTTACCGCTACCAGATCGCCGACGCAGCAGTGCAGGAGCAGGTGCGCCGCATCCAGGCCGTCTGCGCCCGGCACCAGGTGTCGCTCCAGGCAGCCGCGCTGCAGTTCCCGCTCGCCCACCCCGCCGTGGTCTCGGTCATCCCCGGCGGCGCCAACCCGGACGAGGTAATCAGCAATATCGGCTACCTCACGGAAGCCATCCCTGCCGACTTCTGGGCCGAACTGAAGCACGAAGGGCTGATCGCCGCCGCGGCGCCCGTGGCAGCCTGAGCGGGCCGTTCCGCGCCTCCCTCCCTCCCCACCAAGGAGAGGGAGGAAGTTGGGGGCCTCAGCCCAGCCGCGTCAGGTCGCGGACGGCGCCGCGGGCGGCGCTGGTGGCGAACGCGGCGTAGGCCTTGAGGGCCGTCGAGACGTTGCGCTTGCGGGGCGTGGCCGGCTTCCAGCCGAGCTTGTCCTGCTCGGCCCGCCGCGCCGCGAGTTCCGCTTCGGAGAGGGCGAGCCGGATGCTCCGCCCGGGGATATCGATCTCGATGACGTCGCCGTCACGGACGAGACCAATGGTGCCGCCTTCGGCCGCTTCCGGGGAGACGTGGCCGATGCTGAGGCCCGAGGTGCCGCCCGAGAAGCGGCCGTCGGTCACCAGGGCGCACGCTTTGCCGAGCCCCTTCGACTTGAGGTAGCTGGTCGGGTAGAGCATTTCCTGCATGCCGGGCCCGCCGCGCGGGCCCTCGTAGCGGATGACGAGAACATCGCCGGCCTTGATCTCGTTCGAAAGGATCGCCTTTACCGTCGCGTCCTGGCTCTCGAACACCCGGGCGGGGCCCGTGAACTTGAGGATCGAATCGTCGACCCCTGCGGTTTTGACGATGCAGCCGTCGAGCGCGATGTTACCCTTCAGCACGGCGAGGCCGCCGTCCTTCGAGAAGGCGTATTCCGCGCTGCGGATGGCGCCAGTGGCACGGTCGAGATCGAGCTCCTTCCAGCGCTGGCTCTGGCTGAAGGCCTCGGTCGTCCGCACGCCGCCCGGCGCCGCCATGTAGAAGTTGCGGACGCTTTCGGAGTTGGTGCGGCTGATATCCCAGCGGTCGAGCGCATCGCCGAGCGTCGCCGTGTGCACGGTGGGCTCGGCCCGGTTGATCAGCTCGGCGCGGTCGAGTTGGCCGAGGATGGCCATGATGCCGCCGGCGCGGTGCACATCTTCCATGTGGATGTCGGCCTTGGCGGGCGCGACCTTGCACAGCACCGGCACCTTGCGGCTCAGCGCGTCGATGTCGTCCATGGTGAAATCGACTTCGGCCTCGTGCGCCGCGGCGAGGATATGGAGCACCGTGTTGGTCGAGCCACCCATCGCGATATCGAGCGCCATGGCGTTCTCGAAGGCCGCCTTGGTGGCGATCGAGCGCGGCAGCGCGCTCTGGTCGTCCTGCTCGTAGTACCTGCGGGCGAGGTCGACGATGAGGTGCCCGGCTTCCTGGAACAGCCGCTTGCGGTCCGAATGAGTGGCGAGCGTCGAGCCGTTGCCCGGCAGCGACAGGCCGAGCGCCTCGGTGAGGCAGTTCATCGAATTGGCGGTGAACATGCCCGAGCACGAGCCACAGGTCGGGCACGCCGCTTCCTCGATCGCCCTGAGATCGGTGTCGGACACCTTGTCGTCGGCCGCTGCCACCATCGCGTCGACGAGGTCGAGCGCCTGCAGCTTGCCGGAAAGCACGACCTTGCCTGCTTCCATCGGCCCGCCGGACACGAACACCACCGGGATGTTGATCCGCATGGCGGCCATCAGCATGCCGGGGGTGATCTTGTCGCAATTGGAGATGCAGACCATGGCATCGGCGCAGTGCGCGTTGACCATGTATTCGACGCTGTCGGCGATGAGTTCGCGGCTCGGCAGCGAATAGAGCATGCCGTCATGGCCCATGGCGATGCCGTCGTCGACCGCAATGGTATTGAACTCCTTGGCGACGCCGCCGGCGGCCTCGATTTCCCGCGCCACCAGCTGGCCGAGATCCTTGAGATGCACATGGCCGGGCACGAACTGGGTGAAGGAATTGACCACCGCGATGATCGGCTTGTCCCAGTCGCCGTCCTTCATCCCGGTGGCGCGCCAGAGTCCGCGCGCCCCGGCCATGTTGCGACCATGCGTGGTGGTGCGTGAGCGATATTGGGGCATTTCGGGGTTCCTCGACTTTTCCGACGCTGTTTCACACCGTCCATTCGGACACAAGCCGCACTTGGCCCCAGACCGTTCGGTTCGGGGCAGTATTCGTCGGTTTCAGCAAGTTGTGACCCGAGGCATGCGCAATAACGGCGGCCGGCGGCAGCTGTCAGCTACCGCCGTGCCGCCCTTATGCCTTCACGGCACCTTGTGTCCGGCCGCACGGAACAGCCGGTACCATTCCTCGCGCGTCAGCACGATGTCGGAGCCAGCGGCGCTTTCCCGGACGCGCTCGGGCTTCGTCGTCCCCAGCACAACCTGCAGGTTCGCCGGATGCCGCGTGATCCAGGCGATGGCGATGCCGGTCGGCGTGATGCCATATTTCTTGGCCAGTTCATCCATCACGTCGTTGAGCTCAGGATAATTCTCCCGATCGCCGATGAACACGCCCTCGAAGAAGCCCTGCTGCACCGGCGACCAGGCCTGCAGCGTCATGCCCTTGAGCCGGGAGTAGTCGAGCAGGCCCACATCGCGCGAAATCGACTGGTCGAGGCCGTCCATGTTGGCCGCCACGCCCTGGGCGAAAAGATTGGCGTGGGCGATCGACAACTGCACCTGGTTGAACAGCAGCGGCTGCTTGACGGCCGACTTCAGCAACTCGATCTGGCCCGGTGTCTGGTTGGAAACGCCGAAATGGCGCACCTTGCCGGCGGTGTGCAGGGTATCGAACGCCTTCGCCACATCGTCGGGCTCGACCAGAGTGTCCGGCCGGTGCAGCAGCAGCACGTCGAGATAGTCGGTCTTCAGCGCCTTCAGCGAGCCGTCGACCGCGGCAATGATGTGCTCGGACGAAAAGTCGAAATAGCCCTGGCGGATGCCGGCCTTGCTCTGGATCATGATCCGCCCGCGATCCGCCGGCGAGAGCTTCACGGCATCGCCGAAGCGGGCTTCGCACACGTGCGGCGCGCCGCCATAGACGTCGGCGTGGTCGATCATCGTCACCCCGGCGTCGACCGCCGCATCGAACAGGGCGCGGATCTCGGTATCGCTCATCTTGGCAATGCGCATCAGCCCCAGCACGATGCTGGAAACCGTGATGTCGGAATTGGGGATGTTGAGGTTTTTCATCGCTATAGCCTCGGCAGGGAAAGGATGCCGGCTGTTTAGCACGGCCTTTCGTCCCACGAAGCACTTTCCTGCCGGCCAGCGGTCAATCCTGCTGCCGCAGACCGATGCCCCGCCGCTGGATGTCGAGGAAGCTCGCGAGCCGGTCTGGTCGGGGCGGGGCAGCAAACCGGCGGTCAGCATCGTCCGTCCCGGGAATCGTCGCTCCGGTTGCCCTCGCGACCAGCGCGGCGACGCCGAGCGCCGTCTGGTCGCCAAAGCCGCGCACGAGCACCTCTCTCCCGAGGCAGGCCGACAGAAAATCGACGAAATACCCGGAGCGCGACACACCGCCATCGATGCGGAGCGCGCCGCTGAGCGGGGTGGCGCCCGCAAAGGCGGCCATGATCCCGGCCGCCGACAGCGCAATGCCCTCGATCAGGGCCTGGCACAGGTCGCGGCGGCTCATCTCCGGCGTGAGGCCGGTTATGATCGGCACGGCGGAGCGATCCCACAGCGGCGCCGCCAGCCCCGAGAACGCCGGCACGAACACCAGTCCGCGGTCGATCGCCGGCGGGGCCGCGAAGTGGTCGAAATCCGCGACCCCCTCCGCGATGCCGGCCCGGATCGCCCAGTCGATGGCCGAGCCCACATCATAGATGCCTCCATCGAGCGCATAGGACGTGCCCTCGCCGAGGTCCCAGGCGACCGTCGGCAGCAGCCCGCCGGCTGCCTCGGGCACTACCGGACCCTCGGTCAGCACCAGCGCGAAGCCGCCCGTGCCGAAGGTGATCTTGCCTTCGCCTGGCATGCGGCAGCCATGGCCATAGAGCGAGGCCTGCTGGTCGACGATCGCAGCGCGAACCGGGATGCCCCGCATCACCCCGAAGTCGCCGATATTGGGCAGGATCGCCGGCAGGCACCCGATCGGCACGCCGAAGATGCTGCAAAGCTCGGCGTCCCACTCGCCGGTGCGAAAGTTCATCAGTGCCGTTCGTGACGCCGTCGCCCGGTCGGTGACGAAACGTCCGCCGAGCCGGTCGTGAAAGAAGGCATCGGTGGTGCCGAGGCGCAACCGTCCAGCGGCCAGCGCTTCGCGCGCCGCCGGCACGTTGCGCACGATCCAGCCGAGCTTGGAGGCCGAGAAATAGGCATCGAGCGGCAGGAAGGAGAGCGCCGTGACCCGTTCGGCAAGGGCCGGCGGCAGCGCCTGCAGGTCTTTCGCCGTGCGATTGTCCTGCCAGACGACGATCGGCGTCAGCGGTTCGCCCGTTGCACCGTCCCAGGCGAGGCAGCTTTCCCCCTGATTGGCGAGCCCCAGCGCGTCTAGCTGGCCGGCCTCTGCGATGCAGCGCTCGATATTGCCGATGAGTTCCAGCGCGTCCTGTTCGACCCAGCCGGGACGCGGATAACGCGTCGCATGCGGCAGGACCGCGGCTATCCGGACCGACTGCCCTTCGGCGACCAGGATGCGGGTCGACGTCGTGCCCTGGTCGATGGCGCCGATCCTCATGGCCCCACGCCCAGCGCCATGGCGATCGACCGCGCCGCCTGTCGCCCTTCGGACCAGCAGTGCCCTGCCGTCCGCACGGCGCGCAGCACGTTGCCCGCCGCAAAGACGCCCTCCATGTCCGTGCGCCAGGTGTCGTCGACAACCGGTCCGCCGGTCATGGCGTCGAGGCCCACGCCGGAAAGCCGCGCCAGCGCTGCCTCCGGGGTGAAGCGGCCGGTCAGCAGCAGCCCATCGCAGGCGATCGTCCGGACCTCTCCGTCACGCTGCCGGACCTGCACCGCCTCGACCCGGGCGCTGCCGAACATGTCGACGATTTCGGCGCCGTAGTGGACCGGCAGCCCCACTAGATGCGGGAACAGCGCCCAAGGATGGCCGACCCGCGGCCGGACCTCGGACTCGAGCATCGCCACGGGCCGGATGCCGGCACCACGGCAGGTGAGGATCGCCGAAAGCGTCACGAGTTCGGATCCGACGATGACCGGGCGGCGAAACGGCAACAGACCCTTGAGGTGCACCATGTCCTGCAGCGCGCCTGTCGTCAGGATACCCATCGGCCGCTGGCCCGGCAGCAGGCGGGCGGCGCGGCTCTGCTCGCGGATGCCGGTCGCCAGCAGGATGGCCCGGGCGCCGATCTCGAGCGGACCGTCGGGCGTTGCAACACTGGCGCGACCGGCCGAAAACCCGACGACGCTGTGGCGGAGTCGGATATCGACGCCGCCTTCCTGCGCTCTTTGTGTGAGCAGCCGGCTATAGCGACGGCCGCCCATCAGGCGGCCGAATTCGCGCATGCCGAACGGCGAATGAGCGCAGTGGCGGGGGACGCCGCCGGTTTGGTCCAGGCGCTCGACCAGCGTGACGCGCCCGACACCCAGCTGGCGCAGGGCATGCGCCGCGCCGAGCCCGGCCGGGCCGCCGCCGATCACCAGCACATCGGTTTCATGCATCTGCATGAACTGCTCCGACGGTCAGCGGCGCTTCGAACTGCCCGGCCGTGAGTTCGGCGAGCCTGCCCAGGCAGTTGAACCCCTGGCAGCGCCCCATCGCGCAGCGCGTCCGCCGCTTGAGACCGCCGAAATCGCCCGGCGGCAGGGGACCGGCAAGCGCCGCCTCGATCTCGCGCCGCGTCACCATCTCGCAATGGCAGACGATTTCGCCGTAGCCCGCCGACTGCCAGTCGCGTGGTCGGTTCTCGGCGAGGTTGGGCATCACCGGCGCCGCCGTGTACGGCCCGGTCGTGCCGCCCTGGAGAGCGAGCAGGTGCTGCGCCAGCCCGAGCGCCGCCGTCATGCCGGTCGAGCGGATGCCGCCGGCCGAAATCCAGTGCCGGTCCGGCTCGTGCCGGATGCGATAGTGCTTTTCTTCCGTGGCGGGCCGCAGCCCGGCATAGGTAGCGGTGATCGGCATGCCGCCGAGATCCGGCACGATCTCGGCCGCGCGGGCGATCAGCATTTCGAGCCCCTCGGTCGTCACCGTCGGCCGCTCGCGCTCCTCCTGCTCTTCGGCGGTGGGACCGACCAGAACGTTGCCGAACACGGTGCGGGTCAGCACCAGCCCCTTGGTCCGTTCGCTCGGGACCGGCAGGATGATGTGATCGACCAGCGGCGCGGCGGCCTTGTCGAACACCACGAACTGCCCCTTGCGCGGCTTGATGGTAAAACTCGCATCCCCCAGCAACTGGGCTTCGACCCGGTCGCCGTAGAGGCCGGCGGCATTGATCACCCAACGCGCGGCGAATCTGCCCCGGCTGGTTTCGAGCCGCCAGGCGAGACCATCGAACGTGCCGCCCGTAACCATGGCGGCCCGCTCGACGCGAGCGCCGAGCGCCTGCGCTTCCAGCACATAGGCGAGGAACGGCGACCACGGATCGATCAGATATTCCCGCGGCACCAGCAGGGCGCCCCGGGCGGTCGGGGCGAGGTGCGGCTCGAGTCCCCGAACCGCTTCGCCGCCGATGATCCGGACATCATCGATGCCGTTTCGCTGGGCCTGCGCCAGCAACTCGGGCAGCCGCGCCGCCTCCGCATCGCTCCATGCAACCACCAGCGCACCGCAGGTGAGCAGCGGCAGGTTCCGCGCCTCGCGCAGGTCGAGGTACTCGGCATGGCCCGCCTTGATGCAGGCCAGTTCGAGGCTGTCCCGGGGCGCATCGAACCCGGTGTGGAGGATGGCACTATTGGCCTTGCTGGCGCCCGACAAGATGTCGGTGCCACGTTCGAGCAGCAGCACGCGCTGACCAGCCAGCGCGAACCCGCGGGCCGCCGCGCACCCCACCACGCCGGCCCCGATGATCGCCACGTCGAAGATACCGCCGTCGATCATGACCCCCGGGATTGCAGCTCAAAACGCGGTCGGATTGACCGTCCGGCATAAGTCTGCTTAGTTTTGCATACGAATGCAAGAGAGGTTCCCGTGAGCGAAACGCAGAGCAGGCCGAGGCCCGTCGATACCGCGGTCCCGGAACAGGAACCGCCGGAAGGCCGCACCAAACATCGGGCCCTCGGCCCCGCCGACATGCCGCGCGATTTCTCGATTTCGCTCGACGCCTACCGGCGCGGCGGCACCGACGCGTTCCTCGGCAAGGCGCCCGAACACGCTGTGCGGCAGCCGCTGCCAGGGTTCGAGCCGACCTATGTGAACATCGTCGACTACATCGTTCGCATCACCCATCGCATCTGGGAGGAAAAGGACGTCGGCTACATCTACGACACCTATGCGCACGACTGCATGGTGTGGGACGATTTCGGCCTGACCTCGGGGCGCGACAAGGTGGTGGCGCACACCGTGGGCACGATCAACGCCTTCCCCGATATCCGCATCCTCGCCGACGAGGTGATCTGGGCCGGTAGCGACGCCTCGGCCTTTCATTCCTCGCACCGCTCGCAGATTTTCGGCACCAATACCGGCTACTCGCAGTATGGCGCCCCGACCGGCAAGCGCGTGCAATTCTGGTGCGTGGCCAACTGCGTCATGAAGGACAACGAAATCTTCCACGAATACGTGGTCTACGATTTCGTCAGCCTGATCTCGCAACTGGGCTTCGATCCGCTCGAGACGGCACGCCGCATGGCCCAGGCCGGCGCCGGGGCGCTGCCGAAGGATTTCCTCGCCAGCGAGCCGGTCCGCACGGTCGGCCAGGCGAAGCCGGAGCGGCTCGCGGTGCCCGGCTCGATCGGGGACGACCCGGAACCCTTCGTCCGGGCGGCGCTCCACAACATCTGGAACCGGCGCGACTTCTCGCTGATGGAGCGCGTCTATGCCCCCGGCATCGTCTCGCAGGGGACGGCGGGCCGCGTCTTTCACGGCGTCGGCCAGCTCCGTTCGTTCGTGCTGTCGCAACTGGCGATGTTTCCCGATGCGCTGTTCACGGTCGACGACTGCTATTGGATGGGCAACCCCAGGGATGGCTTTCTCGTCGCCATCCGCTGGAGCCTCGACGGCACCCACCGCGGCAATGGCCGCTACGGCGCGCCGACCGGCCGCGAGGTCGATTTGTGGGGCATCACCCACTGGGTCATCGAAAACGGCGTCGTGACCCGCGAATGGGTGATGTTCAACGAGTTCGGCGTCTTGATGCAGCTGACGCGCTGAAGCCCGCGACCGGTCCCGGCCTTGCCGCAGACACTCCCCCGATGCAACCCGTACAGGGCTGCCTTGCCGCACCCGCATGCCATGAAAACGGGCAGCATCGGGGCTTGCTGCATACGAATGCAGATTCAGTTTGCATTCGTATGCAAAGCCGGTCTAGCCTTCGGATCCTAGGGCGACGAAACCCGCGCAGGCGGCTTCCAGGGAACCAAGGGGAGCCTGTTTCCGCGCCCGACGCCGATCAACGGGAGCGGACTGAACAGGGCAGTCCGCGGCACAAGGAGAACGACATGAAACACCTTCTGGGAGCGAGTGTGTCGCTCGCTGTCCTCTGCCTCACCGGCGGCTTCGCCATGGCCGCCGATTGCGGCGTCACCGCGGGCAACGTCGCCATTCTGTCGAACGACTTCGCGGCGCTGCGGGTGCTCGCCGACGCCGCCAAGGAATGTGCCGGCGGCAGCCTCAAGGTCACCGCCAACCAGACCACCGAGCACAAGAACCTGCAGGTTCCGGCGCTGACGGTGAACCCGGCGCAATATACCGTGGCGTTCGTCGCCAACAATTCCATCGCGCCGCTGCTGTCGGCCGATCTCGTCCGCCCGCTCGACGACCTGATTGCCAAATACGGCCAGGAGCTGTCGCCGAACCAGCTGATCAAGGTCGACGGCAAGACCGTCGCCATCGCCTTCGACGCCAACAGCCAGCACCTGTTCTACCGCAAGGACGTGCTCGACAAGGCCGGCGTGCAGCCGCCCAAGACCTATGAAGATGTCCTCGCCGCCGCCAAGGCGATCAAGGACAAGGGGATCATGGCGTACCCGCTGGCCGCCGCCGACAAGCCCGGCTGGGACCTCGGGGCAGAATTCGTCAACCTCTACATCGGCGAGGGCGGCGACTTCTTCACCCCCGGCGCCGCCAAGCTCGCGATCAACAACGACAAGGGCGTCGCGACCCTCAAGCTGATGAAGGCGCTCACCGCCTACATGCCGCCCGACTACCTGAGCTACGACGCCGATGCGATGAAGGCCGCCTATGTCTCTGGCAAGGTCGCCATGATGGACGGCTGGGGCTCCTACGCCGGCGACGTCATCAACCCCAAGGGCCCTGCCCCCGATGTCGCCGCCAACACTGTCCTCGTCGGCGCGCCGTCGATCGGCAGCAACGGCATTCCCGCCGCCTCGCTGTGGTGGGACGGCTTCTCGATCGCCAAGAACATTTCGGACGCCGATGCCGAAGCCTCGTTCAAGGTGATGATGCACGCCCTCGACCCCTCGGTCGCCGCGGCGCATCCCGATGCCGCGCCCTGGCTGATGAAGGGCTTCAAGCCCGGCGCCGCCCAGGTCGGCGTGATGCAGACGGCCTCCTCGCCCAATGCCAAGGCCTATCCGATGCTGCCCTATATGGGCCTCCTCCATACCGCGCTCAGCAACGAGATCGGTGACTACCTCAAGGGGTCCAAGGACGAGGCGAAGACGCTGAGCGACATCGAGGCGTCCTACGATGCGGCTGCCAAGGAAGGCGGCTTCCTCTAGTCTGTCCCAGACTCGAAAACCAAGGGAGAGGCGGCCGTCCCGCCTCTCCGTCCCCGAAGTCCCCGGCAACAGGAGGATGACCAGTGCCGCACCGGACATTCCTGCTGTTCATCCTGCCCTCGCTGCTGGCGATGGTCGTCTTCATCGCCGCGCCGGTCGTTTCCGTGGCGATCCAGTCGCTGTTCGTCGCCCATGACAAGGTGATGGTTTCCGTCCAGAGCTGCAGCCCGTTCGGCTGCACCGACGACGTCCATGTCGACAACAAGGCGACCGAGGAGCTGCAGAAGCGCGAGCCGCTCGGCAAGTTCAACGGTTTCGGCACCTATATCGACCGCAATCACCTTGCCTTCGACGAAGTTGGCGCAATACTTGGCGACAATGCTGGGTTCGGCGATGCGGTGGGCCGCATCTATGCCCTGCCGTTCTATCGCGCGCTGGCGTTCACCCTGGTCTACACCTTCGTCGTGACGCCGCTGGCCATGCTGCTGGGGTTCATCACCGCGCTCGCCGTCAACACCGTGCCCGGCTGGATCAAGGGACCGGTGATCTTCTTTTCGCTGCTGCCGATGATCATCACGCCGATCATCGGCTCGCTGATGGTCTACTGGATGATCGACGCCAACGCGATCTTGGGCGTGGCACTGCAAAACCTCTTCCACGACCCCAACCTCTACCTCAAGGCATCGGCGCCGCTGACCTGGATCGTGCTGCTGCTCTACGGCATCTGGACCAATGGGCCATTCTCGTTCGTGGTGTTCTATGCCGGGCTGCAGATGGTGCCCAAGGACACGCTCGAAAGCGCCATGATCGATGGGGCAAATCGCTGGGACCGGGTGCGTTTCGTCGTCGTGCCCTACCTGACCCCCCTCGCGACCTTCGTCGCGCTGGTGCAGCTGATGGACAATTTCCGCGTCTTCGAGCCAGTCGTCGGCTTCAACGCGCAGGCCAACGCCTCCTCACTCAGCTATTCGATCTACTCCGACCTCAACGGCCAGTTCAGCCAGCTGTTCTCGTCGGCCGCGGCGACCTCGATGCTCACCATCCTCGGCGTCATCGTCCTCCTCATTCCGGTGCTGGTCCGCACCTGGCGCGAATTCAACCTCAAGGCCGTGTGATGGAAGAACCGCTCGCCCATCGCCAGCCACCGTTGCTGCGCATCCTGACGACGGGCTTCGTCATCGTCTGGCTGGTGATCGCGGCGTTTCCGTTCCTTTGGACCGTTTGGGGCTCCTTCAAGGTCGAGGGCGATTTCTTCTCCCGCGCCAACTGGCTCAACGCCATCTTCGGCCCGGCGACAACCCTCCAAACGGGCGCACCGTTCACCGGCAACGGCTATTACGGCGCCTGGGTGGTCAATGGCCTCTGGCGCTCGGTGATGAACACGGTGATCGTCACCATCTGCGTCACCGTGATCTCGCTCACCTTCGGCACGCTCGGCGGCTACGCGCTCGCCCGCTCCGGCCGCCGCTATTCGTTCTTCGTGCTGATCGCGGCGCTGATCTTCCGCGCCATGCCGCACATCACGCTGGTCTCGGGCTACCTGCTGCCGTTCTTCCAGCTGAATGTCTGGGGCTACCTGCCGACGGCGATCATCGTGCTGGTCGCCATCAACCAGCCGTTCACGCTCTGGATGCTGCACTCATTCTTCCTGTCGATCCCCAAGGATCTCGACGAGAGCGCCATGGTCGACGGCTGCTCCCGCTTCCAGGCCTTCCGCCTCGCGGTGATTCCAGTCATGTGGCCGGGCGTCATCACGACGGGCCTGTTCAGCTTCCTGCTGGCCTACAACGACTTCGCCGTAACCTCGATGCTGCTGAGCCAGGACAACCAGACCATCGTGCCGCGCATCGCCAGCTTCCTCGGCTCGATCGAGGAGACAGGCAAGGTAATGTACGCGGTGGCGGCGGTGGTCTCGGCCACCGTGCCGCTCTTCATCCTCGTCATGTTCTTCCAGCGCCAGATCGTTTCCGGCCTCACCGCCGGCGCGGTCAAGGGGTAGCAGCAATGGCCCAGATCAGGCTCAAGAACGTCTCCAAGCGCTGGCGCGGCTTTACCGGCGTCGACAATTTCAGCCTCGATATCGCCGACGAGGAGTTTTTGGTGCTGCTCGGCCCCTCGGGCTGCGGCAAGACCACCACCATGCGGATGATCGCGGGGCTCGAGGACGTCACCGAGGGCGAAATCTGGCTTGGCGACCGCATGGTCAACAAGCTCGAGCCCAAGGATCGCGACATCTCGATGGTGTTCCAGAGCTATGGGCTCTACCCCAACCTCACCGTCTACGAGAACATCCGTTTCCCGCTCCGGGTGCGCAAGATTCCCAAGGAGTTGCACCACGACAAGGTGATGAAGGCCGCCGCAATGGTCGAGCTCGGCGATTTCCTGCAGCGCCGGCCGGCGGCATTGTCGGGCGGCCAGCGGCAGCGCGTGGCGCTCGCCCGGGCCATCGTCCGCGAGCCCAACGCCTTCCTGATGGACGAGCCGCTCTCGAATCTCGACGCCAAGCTTCGCGTCTCGACCCGGGCGCAGATCAAGAATCTGCACCACACCCTGAGGACGACGACCATCTACGTCACCCACGACCAGATCGAGGCGATGACGCTGGCCGACCGCGTCGTCGTGATGAATCGCGGCCTCGTGCAGCAGATCGGCACGCCCAAGGAAATCTATGACCGGCCGGCCAATACGTTCGTTGCCGGCTTCATCGGCTCGCCGGCGATGAACCTGGTGCCGGGCATGGTCGCCGACGGCGTGTTCACCGCCGATGGCATCCGCATCGCCGATGTCGGTTGGCGCGACGGCCCGGTGATGCTCGGCTTCCGCGCCGAGGATGCGACCATCATCGGCAGCGGCGGGGAAATCACCGCCCCCATCTATTCGCTCGAACTGCTGGGCGAAGCCTCGATGGTCTCAATGCGAGTCGGCGGCGAACTGGTGTCGATCAAGACCAGCAAGGATTTCGAAGCAGAGATCGGCTCGTCGATTTCGGCGAGCGTGCCGCCCCGCGCCTGCCACTTCTTCGACCCACAGTCCGGCACGCGGATCAGCGGCAGGGTGTCGTGATGGCCGAGCCCGCCACTCCGCCGGAGCTCCACCCAGGCGCACTGGACCGACAGACCTTCGAGACAAGCCTTGCAGCCCACGGCATTGCGCTGAGCCAGGAGGAAAGCGATGGCGTCTTCGCCCTCGCCCGTTGGCTGAGCGATGGCGTAGCAGGGCTCGCCGAGACCTTCCCGCCCGAGGGCGTCACCGGCGGCGACGCGGCTGACCTGCCGATCGCCGAGGTCGGCCGGCGGCTCCGCGATGGCTCGCTGACCGCCATCGCCCTCCTTGAGGCCGTGCTGGCCCGCATCGCCGAGCGCGAACCGGCCTATCTCAGCTTCTATGTCGTCGACGCGACGAGGGCGCGCGAGGCGGCACGCCGAGCCGACGCCGAATTGGCGACCGGTCGGGACCGCGGCCCGCTGCACGGCATCCCCGTCGGCATCAAGGACATGATCGATGTCGCCGGCCTGCCGACCACCGCCGGCTCGAAAGGTCGCGAGGGCGTGGTGGCAGATGCCGACGCGGCGGTGGTGCAGCGGCTCATCGAGGGTGGCGCCATTATCCTGGGCAAGCTTGCGACCTATGAGTGGGGCACGGTCGGCCCGGCCTATGACACGCTCTATCCCCCTGCCCGCAACCCGTGGAGCCTGAAGCACATCACCGGTGGCTCGTCGTCCGGCTGCGCGGCCGCGGTGGCCGGGGGGTTGCTGCGCACCGGCATCGGCACCGACACCGGCGGCTCGGTGCGTGGACCCGCCGCCTATTGCGGCGTCGTGGGCCTGAAACCCAGCTTCGGCCTCGTCTCCACCGCGGGCACACTTGGGATGTCGCCCAGCATGGACCATGTGGGGCCGATGAGCGCGACCTCTGCAGAGGCGGCGCTGACCCTCGACGTGATGACTGGCCGCAAAGGCTCCGATTCGGCGAGCCATCGCCTCGGCCAGCCCATCGCCGGCGTGCGGATCGGCTATGCCCGAGACTGGTTCGCCGACGACCCTCAGCTCCATCCAGATATTCTTGCGGCGATGGATGCCGCCATCTCGACCCTGTCGGAGCTTGGCGCCATCATCGAGCAGGTGTCGCTGCCCGATTACCCGGCGATCGAGGTCGCCGCTGCGGCCGTGCTCCATGCCGAGGGCTTTGCCGGACACGCGACCGAGCTTGCCACCCACCCCGAAGGGTATGGCCGCAAGACTTTCCAGAGCATCGTGGCGGGCGTTGCCGTAACGCCGGCCGAATATACAGAGGCGAAGCGCGCCGGCGAGAGTTTCCGCCAGGCGCTAGATCGCGACATCTTCGCGCGCGTCGATGCGGTTGTGACGGTCGGCACGCTGACGCCCGCCCTGCCCTTGTCGCTGTTCGGCAAGGGCTCGGTCTGGACGCCGATGCGCACCATCGGTTTCAATCTCTCCGGCCACCCGGCGCTGATGCTGCCGATGGGCTTTTCGGCCGGCCTGCCACTCGGCATGCAGATCGTCGGTCCGCATTATGGCGAGGCCACGATCTGCCAGATCGGCGATGCCTTCGAGCACGCCACCGACTTTTCCGCGCAGCGGCCGCCGCAGCCACCGCGCTGAGGCAAAGGTGGGATGATTCGACGGCGCCTGCCCTTGCCATTGCTGCATACGAATGCAAAGACAACGAAGGGGAGGGGAAACCTCATGGCGAGATGGCTGAAGCGCGGCAAGGATGTCGCGGCGCGGGCAGAGGCGGACCGGCAGGTTCGCGCCACTGTGGAAGAAATCATCGCCGATATCGAGACGCGCGGTGACGCTGCCGTGCGCGACCTGTCGCGCCGCTTCGACGGCTGGGATCGGCCCGACTATCGGCTGACCAAGGCCGAAATCGATGCCTGTCTCGCTCAACTTTCATCGCAGGATCTGGCCGACATCGCCTTCGCGCAGGCCCAAGTGCGCGGCTTTGCCGAAAAGCAGAAGGCGACCCTGCAGGAACTCACGGTTGAAACACTTTCCGGCGTGGTCCTCGGGCACAAGCATGTGCCGATCGCCGCCGTCGGCTGCTATGTCCCCGGTGGCAAATACCCGCTGCTCGCTTCCGCGCACATGTCGGTGTTGACAGCCAAGGTCGCCGGCTGCGATCGCGTCATTACCTCTGCCCCGCCGTTCCAGGGGAAGCCGGCGGCCGCTATCGTCGCTGCCCAACATCTTGCCGGCGCAGACGAAATCTATGTCCTCGGCGGCATCCAGGCAGTCGCTGCCATGGCCATCGGCACCGAGAGCATCAAGCCTGTCGACATGCTGGTCGGCCCGGGCAACGCCTACGTGGCGGAGGCCAAGCGCCAGCTCTATGGCCGGGTCGGCATCGATCTCTTCGCCGGCCCGACCGAGACGCTGATCATCGCCGACGACACGGTCGATGGCGAACTCTGCGCCACAGACCTCCTGGGGCAGGCCGAGCATGGCCCGACCTCGCCCGCCATCCTGCTGACCAATTCGGAACGGCTGGCGCGGGACACCATGGCCGAGGTCGAGCGGTTGCTCGCCATCCTGCCGACCGGCGAGGTGGCGCGGAAATCCTGGGCCGATTTCGGCGAGGTGATCGTCTGCGACGGCTATGACGAGATGGTGGAGGTCGCCGATCGCATCGCCTCCGAGCATGTGCAGGTCATGACCGACCGTGACTTGTGGTTCCGCGACACGCTGAAGAACTACGGCGCACTGTTTCTCGGGCCGCGCACCAATGTCGCCTATGGCGACAAGGTCATCGGCACCAATCACACCCTGCCCACCATGAAGGCGGCGCGCTACACTGGCGGCCTGTGGGTCGGCAAATTCCTCAAGACCTGCACCTGGCAGACGGTCAACACGGACGAGGCTTCGACAATGATCGGCGAATATGCGTCGCGTCTCTGCATGCTCGAGGGCTTTGCCGGGCACGCCGAGCAGGCCAATATCCGCGTCCGCCGCTATGGCGGCCGGAACATCCCCTACGCCACCGCCGCCAGCCCGCCGATGAGCGTAGAATAGGCGGATGGACCTGCCCCGCACCCCCAGCTTCCGGCTCGATGGCCGGCGGGCCCTGGTCACCGGGGGCACCCGTGGCATCGGGCTCGCCGCAGCCGTGGCGCTCGGCGAAGCAGGGGCGGCAGTCACGGTGGTGGCCCGGGGTGCGGCTGACGTAGCTACGACGGTTGCCGCCATGCAGGACGCCGGGCTTGCCGCCGAGGGCGAGGCCCTCGACGTCACCGACATCAAGGCCGTGCGCGCCTTCGTCAGCGCCAGCGCGCCTTTCGACATCCTGGTCAACAATGCGGGGCTAGCGCGGCACACCGATCTCCCCGGCATCGCCGAGGCGGACTACGACGCGGTGTTCGCCATCAACGTCAAGGCGGCGCTCTTCCTCACCCAGGCCGTTGCCGCCCGCCTGATCGAGGCTGGCCGGCCGGGCTCGATCATCAACGTGTCGTCGCAGATGGGGCACGTTTCCGGGCCCCGCCGGATCGTCTATTCGGCGAGCAAGTTCGCGCTCGAGGGGATGACGCGCGGGCTGGCGATCGAACTCGGGCCCCGCAATATTCGGGTGAACACCCTGTGCCCCACCTTCATCGAGACCGAGCTTTCTGCCAAGAGTCTCAGCGATCCGGCTTTCAGGGAGTGGGTATTCTCCAAGATCAAGCTCCAGCGCCTGGGCCGGTTGGAGGACATCATGGGACCGGTGGTGTTTCTGGCCTCGGATGCGGCCGCGCTCGTCACGGGCTCGTCGCTGCTGGTGGATGGCGGATGGACGGCGGAATAGTCAAGAAGCCATCGGTTACCTCGTCGCAGGTCGCCGAGCATGCGGGCGTATCGCAGTCGGCCGTATCGCGTACGTTCACGCCCGGCGCATCGATCTCGCCCAAAACCCGCGCCAAAGTGCTGGCGTCGGCCAAGCTGCTGGGCTATCGGCCCAACGCCATCGCCCGATCCCTCATCACCTCGCGGTCGCGCATCATCGCCGTGGTGATGGCTTACCTCGAGAACCTGTTCTATCCCGATGTGCTCGAGGAACTCGGCCGGCGCCTCGCGGCGGAAAACTACCACATGCTACTGTTCACCGGCTTCAAAGACCGCGACAGCGACCCCGTGTTCGATCAGCTCATGCAATACCGGGTGGACGGCATCATCCTCGCTTCGACCTCGCTGAGTTCAGAACTGTCGGAAGAATGCACCGCCGCCGGCATTCCCGTCGTACTCTTCAACCGCACCACAGAGCGCGACGAGACGTCTTCGGTCACCACCCGCAACTACGAGGGTGGCCGGTTGATCGGCGAATTCCTGCTCGGCGGCGGGCACCGGCGGCTGGCCTATATTTCGGGCCTGCCCAACTCTTCGACCGATCGCGACCGTTTCAAGGGCTTTGCCGACGCGCTGCGGGACAAAGGCGTCGATGAGATCGAAGTGCGGCGGGGCAATTATTCGCGTACCGACGCCGAAATCGCCATGCGCGAGCTGCTGTCCCTGCCGCAGCGGCCGGACGCCATCTTCGTCGCAAACGACCACATGGCTGTCGCTGTGATGGACGTCGCCCGCTATGAATTCGGGCTCGCGATCCCCGACGACCTGTCGATCGTCGGCTATGACGACGTCGGCCCGGCGCGCTGGCCCTCCTACGATATCACCTCAGTCACCCAGCCCATCGGCCCGATGGTGGAAGCCACCGTCGACATCCTGATGGACCAGATCGCCTCAGGCGACATGGAGCCGCAGCACCGGGTGATCAGCGGCGAACTCGTCGTGCGCAGTTCCGCCCGCCTGCCGCAAAGCGACCTCGTGGCGCGCGACGGTCGGCAACTCTACCCGCCCGGCGACTGATACGGCGGCCGCTTCTACCCTTGCGTCCCGGTAAGCCTCAGGCAGATGTCATCGAGCTGTTCGAGCGTCGCGTACCGGATTTCCAGCCGCCCGCCTGCCTCGCCGTGGTTGACCGTCACTCCGAGCCCCAGGGCGTCCGACAGCCGCTTTTCGAGCGCGAGAGTATCGGCATCCCGCTCATCTTCGGCCGCGGGGCCCGGTGAGCGCCGACGCGGCGCCGCATCGCGCTGGCCGAGGGCCTCGGCGGCGCGCACCGACAGGCCGCCGGCGGTGATCCGTCGCGCCAGGGCCAGCGGGTCATCGGCGGTGATGAGGGCGCGCGCATGGCCTGCCGTCAACTCGCCGCGCGCCAGCATGTCGCGGACGTCGCGTGGCAGCTTCAGCAGCCGCAGCGTATTGGCGACATGCGAGCGGCTCTTGCCGATCACCTGCGCCAGATCCTGCTGCGTGTAGTCGAACTGCTCCATCAGCTGCCCGTAACCCATTGCCTCTTCGAGCGGATTGAGGTCAGCGCGCTGCACGTTCTCGATGATGGCGAGTTCGAGCGATTCCTTATCGTCGACGTCGCGGACGATCACCGGCACGTCCGCGAGGCCGGCACGCTGCGCCGCCCGCCAGCGGCGTTCGCCGGCAATGATCTCGAACCTCCCCGGCTCATCGGGGTTCGGCCGGACCAGCAGCGGCTGCATGATGCCCTTTTCGCGGATCGAGCTCGTCAGTTCTTCCAGCTGGTCTGCATCGAAGTCACGGCGGGGATTGGCCCGGTTGGCGCCCAGCTGCTCGACAGGTACGCGCCGGATGACATTGACGTTGTCCGTTGTGCGAACGCCTTCGATGGTTGCCATGTCGCCGATCAGGGCGGCGAGGCCGCGGCCGAGGCGGGATGGTTTTTCGGTCATCGTCGATTACCTTTCAGGCGGCGGCGAGCCGGCGTTCCCGTCGGATCACTTCGGTGGCAAGGCGCAGGTAAGCTTGGCTGCCGGCGCACTTGAGATCATAGAGCAACGCTGGCTGCCCGTAAGAGGGCGCCTCGCTCAGGCGAACGTTGCGGGGAATGACGGTGTCGTAGACGAGGTCGCCCATTTCCATCCGCACATCCTGCAGCACCTGCTCAGACAGGTTGTTGCGACGATCAAACATCGTCATCACCACTCCCTGGATCGACAGGCGAGGATTCAGCGTCGACCGGATTTGTTCAATCGTTTGAAGCAGTTGGCTGAGCCCCTCGAGCGCGAAGAATTCGCATTGCAGCGGAACGAGCACCGCATCGGCGGCCACCAAGGCGTTAATGGTAAGAAGGTTTAGCGACGGCGGACAGTCGATCAGCACATAGGTGACCGAGCGTTCGTTGATCGTCAGCCGGTCGATGCCGCGCAGGCCATCGCGAAGCCGGAACGCCCGATCGGCGCGCTGCGCGATCGTCAGTTCGACGCCCAGCAGGTCCATCGTCGACGGCACGATGGCAACGTTGGGCACTGCCGTCATTACCGCCGCCTGCGCCACAGTCGCCTCGCCGACGAGCAGATCGTAGGACGAGATGTCCCGGTCCTGGCGTGAGACACCGATGCCGGTCGAGGCATTGCCCTGCGGGTCGAGATCGATGATCAGCACGCGCTCGCCGACGGCAGCGAGAGCGGTAGCCAAATTGATGGCGGTGGTCGTCTTGCCGACCCCGCCCTTCTGATTGGCGAGGGTCAAAATTCGGGGAGTCACGCCTGCCTCCAATGTGCATTAGCTAAGCGCTTGCGATTGCTCGCAAATGGCGTAATTCAAGGAGAACGCCGTCTGCACTGGTGTCGCTGGGAATCACTACCACGTCGAAGTCCCACTTCGCATGCGCTTGTTGCAACTCTTCACCATATTCGCGACCCTTATGAAAGATGGCGCGGGTCGAAGGGGTGAAAAGTGAAGCAGACAAGCTACATAGGGTGTCGAGCGAAGCGACCGCCCTTGAGGTCACGACGTCCACCGACGATGTTTCACGTGAATCAATTTGCTCTGCCCGCTTGCTCTTGACGCTGACCGTTAGGCTCAGTTCGCGGGCCACCGTGCGAAGGAATGCCACCTTGCGGTGATTCGATTCCACCAGCGTGAACTGCCTGTCGCTTCCTAGCGAAGCGATGGCAAGCGGCAGGGCTGGGAAGCCACCACCGCTGCCGAGGTCGAGGACGTGCCGATCCTTGGGGCCGAGAAGCCGGAGCAACTGCAGGCTGTCGCTGATGTGGCGGTCCCAGACTGCAGCGAGCGTTTCACGTGAAACAAGATTCTGCGCCTCTTGCCAGCGACGCAACAATTCCACGAAGCGGTCGAGGTCGATTGCCACCTGGTCGACCGGCCTACTGCAAAACCCGGCATAACGCGCCGCAACTCCCGCAGCGGAGCTAGACGGCATCAGCTAGCTTTCGCCAAGTAGCCGCGTCGGATCACCGACAGCAGCAAGGTCACAGCAGCGGGCGTGACTCCTTCGACTGCCTGAGCCTGGGCGATCGTCGAAGGCTGCGCAGCGGCCAGCTTCTGCTTCACCTCGTTCGATAGCCCAGGGATGAGGGTATAGTCCATCCAAGAGGGTATATCCCGTGCTTCATCGCGACGCACCGCCTCGACATCCGTCCGCTGGCGATCGACATAGACTGCGTATTGGGCGTCGATTGCCAACTGCTCGAACACCGCGGGGGGTATCGACCGCAGTTCTGGCCAAACCCGAGTCACGTCCTCCTGACCAATGTCGGGGTAGGACAGCAGCGCGAAGGCACTGCGCTGCTGGCCATCGGCGTTCACGGCCAACCCGGCGCGTCGCGCTTCGGTGGGGGTGATCGTCAACCGCTCCAGCCGGGCGCGGCCTTCCATCAACTGGCTAGCTCGGTCCTCGAAGACCTCTCGCCGCGCTCCGCTCACCAGTCCGCAGGCGATCCCGTCGGGTGTAAGTCGTTGATCTGCATTGTCAGATCGGAGATGCAGCCGAAACTCGGCGCGCGACGTGAACATCCGATAGGGCTCGGTAATGCCGCGTGTCGTGAGGTCGTCGACCATGACGCCAAGATAGGAATTGGTCCTCGAAAGGCGCATTCCACTGCCGTCGCGCGCCGCAAGCCCGGCATTCGCCCCGGCGTACAGCCCCTGCGCCGCCGCTTCCTCGTAACCGGTGGTGCCGTTGATCTGCCCGGCGAGGAACAGGCCTGGGATCGCCTTGAGTTCGAGTGTCGGGCGCAGTTCCCGCGGGTCGACGTGGTCATATTCGATCGCGTAGCCCGGTCGCCGGATCACCACATTCCCAAGTCCCGGCAGCGTATGAAGGAATTGTTCCTGCACCTCGGCTGGAAGCGAAGTAGATAAGCCGTTGGGATAGACAGTATCGTCATCGAGCCCTTCCGGCTCGAGGAAGATTTGGTGACTATCGCGGTCGGCGAAACGCACCACCTTGTCTTCGATCGACGGACAATAGCGCGGGCCGCGGCTCTGGATGCGGCCTGAATACATGGCGGAGCGATGGAGGTTGTCCGAGATGATGCGGTGCGTCTCGCTGGTCGTGCGGGTGATGAAGCAGCTCACCTGCCGCGTAGTGATCGCCTGCGTCAGTGCCGAGAACGGCTCCGGCGGATCGTCTCCCAACTGCTCTTCGAGGCTCGAGTAGTCGATACTCCGGCCGTCGAGACGCGCCGGCGTGCCGGTCTTCAACCGGCCCAGCCGCAAGCCCAGCGCTTCAAGGCGCGTCGATAGGCCAAGCACCGGCTTCTCGCCGAACCGGCCGGCGGGAACGGTCTCTTCGCCGCGATGGATTAGGCCGCGAAGGAACGTGCCTGTGGTCAATACCACGGCCTTCGCGCCAAGACGGCGGCCGTCGAGCAGGACGACGCCGCTGACGCGCCCATCGGTGACTACCAGATCGTCAACCTCGCCTTCGATCACCTCGAGGTTGGACTGTGCGGTGATAGCGCGCTGCATGGCCTCGCGGTAGAGCTTGCGGTCGGCCTGAGCCCGTGGTCCGCGCACGGCCGGCCCCTTGCGTCTGTTGAGGACGCGGAACTGAATCCCGGCTTGGTCGGCGACGCGGCCCATCAGGCCGTCGAGCGCGTCGATCTCTCGCACCAGATGACCCTTTCCGAGCCCGCCGATGGCCGGATTGCAGCTCATTTCCCCGATAGTGGCGAAGCGGTGCGTCACGAGCGCCGTCGGGACGCCCAGGCGAGCCGCGGCCGCAGCAGCTTCGCATCCGGCGTGTCCGCCGCCCACCACGATCACCGCAAAGTCCGACATGTCGTTCTCCTTGCGCGGCGTTTAGCCCCAGCGGCGTCGCAACGCAACAGGCACGGGTCCGCCTGTTTCACGTGAATCACTTACCGATGCAGAATGAGAGGAAGAGTTTATCGAGCACTGCCTCCGCGTCCATCTCTCCGGTCAAACGGGCTAGAGCATGACCCGCAGACCGCAAGTCCTCCGCCGCAAGTTCGAGTGCGTCGCGTCGCGCCACCGCCCGGTTCAGCGCAGCAAGGGCTGCCGAGATAGCCCCACGGTCCCGTTCTCGGCTGACCACGGGGGACTCACCGCCGACATGGGAGGCTACCAGCGCGGAGAGACGCGCCGTCAGCTCCGCAAAGCCGCTGCCCGTGACAGCGGACACGACAGAATCGACCCCCAGAGCCGCAAGGCCCAGATCAGCCTTGGTGCCAATGCGCCAGAGCGGTGCCGTCGAAGCTGGCGGTACGGCAAATGCCGAGTCCTGATCCGGCGCGACCAGCCAGAGCACCAGATCGGCGCTTTCGATCTCCGCCAGGGCGCGGCGGATTCCTTCGGCCTCGGCCCGGCTTTCCGTCTCGCGTAGCCCGGCCATGTCGAGCAGGATGACCAACTGGCCGCCGAGATCGAGCGCCACTTCGCGCACATCACGCGTCGTCCCCGGTTCGTCGCTGACAATAGCGATGTCTGATTTAGCGATCGCGTTGAGAAGGCTCGACTTGCCGGCATTAGGCGGGCCGGCCAGGGCGACACGGAACCCCTCCCGAACGATCCGCCCCGCCTCGAACCGGGCAAGCGCTTCGCTGAGGCGGGACGAAAGCCCGCTGAGCGATGCGAACACGTCCGGCGGGAGCGTCAAATCGACGTCGCCTTCGTCGGCAAAATCAAGCCGCGCCTCGATTTCAGCCCGCGCCGAGAGCAGGATTTCGCGCCAGGCGATCACTTCACCCGCGAGCGCGCCGTCGGCCCGTGCCAGCGCCTGCCGGCGTTGGGCTTCGGTTTCGGCGTTGATGAGATCGCCGAGTCCTTCGACCGCAGTGAGGTCGAGCCGGCCGTGCTCAAAGGCGCGCCGGGTGAACTCACCGGCTTCGGCGAGCCGAACACCTGGCTTCGCCGCCAGGGTATGGAGGAGCTTTCGTACCACGGCAGGGGAGCCGTGAAGCTGGAACTCAGCACAATCTTCGCCGGTAAAACTCCCGGGGCCCGGAAACCAGGCCAGCAGGCCTCGGTCGACGATTTCCCCATCGAGCCGGATGGCAGCGAGGCTCAACTTTCGAGGGGGGGGCAGGCGGCCGCCGAGTTCGGCGAGTAGCGGCCCCGCAAGCGGGCCCGACAGGCGGATGATGGCGACGCCCGAAGGCACAGCCCCCGAGGACAGGGCTACGATCGTATCGGCATCGCCCACCCGACCCGAGGCCTCAGGTGTTCATCGACTCGAAGAACTCGGCGTTGTTCTTAGTCTGCCGCAGCTTGTCGAGCAGGAACTCGATGGCATCGACGGTGCCCATCGGGTTGAGGATGCGCCGCAGCACATACATCTTGCGCAGCGCATCTGGCTCGACCAGCAGTTCTTCCTTGCGGGTGCCGGACTTCAGGATGTCGATGGCGGGGAACACGCGCTTGTCGGCAATCTTGCGATCGAGCACGATTTCAGAGTTACCGGTGCCCTTGAATTCTTCAAAGATCACTTCGTCCATGCGGCTGCCGGTGTCGATCAGCGAGGTCGAGATGATGGTCAGCGAGCCGCCTTCCTCGATGTTGCGCGCCGCGCCGAAGAAGCGCTTGGGGCGCTGCAGCGCGTTGGCGTCCACACCGCCCGTCAGCACCTTGCCCGAGCTCGGCACCACCGTGTTGTAGGCGCGGCCGAGGCGGGTGATGTTATCGAGCAGGATCACCACGTCGCGCTTGTGTTCGACGAGGCGCTTGGCCTTTTCGATCACCATTTCGGCGACCTGCACGTGGCGCGTCGCCGGTTCGTCGAACGTCGAGGCTATGACTTCGCCTTTGACCGTCCGCTGCATGTCGGTGACTTCCTCGGGCCGCTCGTCGATCAGCAGCACGATGAGGTAGCATTCGGGGTGGTTGATGGAGATCGCCTTGGCGATGTTCTGCATCATGATGGTCTTGCCGACGCGGGGCGGCGCGACGATGAGGCAGCGCTGACCCTTGCCGAGCGGCGCCACCAGGTCGATGACGCGGCCGGAACGGTCCTTGACCGTCGGATCCTCGATTTCCATCCGCAGCCGCTCGTCAGGATAGAGCGGCGTCAAATTGTCGAAGTTGATCTTGTGCCGGACGTTTTCGGGATCTTCGAAGTTGATCGTGTTGACCTTGAGGAGGGCGAAATAGCGCTCGCCTTCCTTGGGCGACCTGATCTGGCCTTCGACGGTGTCGCCGGTCCGAAGCGAAAAACGGCGAATCTGGCTCGGCGAAACATAGATGTCGTCGGGACCGGGGAGGTAGTTGGCATCGGGGGAGCGCAGGAAGCCGAAGCCGTCGGGCAGCACTTCCACCACGCCTTCGCCGACGATGTCGACTTCCTGCGCGGCCAGCTCCTTCAGAATGGCGAACATCAGCTCCTGCTTGCGCATGGTCGAGGCGTTCTCGACCTCGTGCTCTTCGGCGAATTCCAGCAATTCAGCGGGAGACTTCGCCTTGAGCTCGCTGAGCTTCATATTCTGCATGGGTGAGATAACCCTTTGGTCAAGAATGTGGGATGGGGGAGGACGTCGGGGCGAAAGAACATCGCCGCACCGACGAAATGAGGGTGGTGATCAGATAGCGTGATCCGGTGCCACATTCAAGCGGCATCCGGATCGAGGCAGGGATTCACGTGAAACGCTTGGCGCGTCGGCTTAGAACGGCTGCACGATGACCATGATCACGATGATGATGGCAAAGACCATCGGGATCTCGTTGACCGAGCGGTAAAAGCGGCCGGGCCGCACATTCCGGTCATTGGCGAAATCCCTGAGGAACCGCCCCCACATGCCGTGCAGCCCGCTCAATGCCAGAACAAAAATGGCCTTCACCCAGGGCCAGACGGCGTGCCAGTCGACGAGGCCGTAAAACACCATGATGAGGCCGAAGAGCCAGGTCGCAACCATCGCCGGCGTGGTGATGCCGCGATAGAGCCGGCGCTCCATGATCTTGAACGTTTCCGACTGGATCGAGCCCGTCTCGGCGTCGGCGTGGTAGACGAACAGTCGGGGCAGGTACAGCATGCCGGCCATCCAGGCGATCACCGCGATGACGTGCAGCGCCTTGACCCATAGAATCCACATCAGTGCTGCCCCTTCACCACCGAAACCAGCGCTTCAACATGCTCGATGGGCGTCTCGGGAATGATCCCGTGCCCCAGGTTGAAGATGTGCGGTCGATCCCCGAAAGCCTCGATGATCGTCCTTGCCCGCCGGGCCATCTGCTCACCGCCGGCGGCGAGTCGCAAGGGATCGAGATTGCCCTGGACGGGAAAATGGGCCGGCAGGGCGGACTTGACGAAGCCGAGCGGCAGCGCGTGGTCGAGGCCTACGGCATTTACTCCGGTCTCGGCGGCATAGCGGGCAAGAAGCCCCGCAGCCCCGCGGGGAAAACCAATGATCGGGGCATCGGGGATCTGCGCTCGCACTCCCGCGACGATGCGTCGGTTGGGCTCGATGACCTGCCGTTCGAAAGCTTCTTCGTCGACGTTCTGCGCCCAGCTTTCGAACAGCTGCACCACATCGGCGCCGGCTCGAAACTGCGCTACGAGATACGAAACGCTAGCCTCGACGAGGACATCCATCAAAGCGTTGAAAGCCTCGGGGTGCTGCAGCGCGAACAGTCGGGCCTTGCCCTGGTCGCTCGATCCGCGACCGCCCAGCATATAGGTCGATACGGTCCAAGGCGCCCCGCAGAAGCCGATCAACGTCTTGGTCGGGGCCAGGGCTGTGTGGACCCGCTCGAGCGTCTCCAGGACTGGCGCGAGATGTTCCGTTGCCCTGTCCGGTCTGAGCCGGGCGATAGCGGGAACATCGAGGGGTGTCAGGAGCGGGCCTTCGCCGACTTCGAAGCTGACCTTCTGGCCGAGCGCATCGGGAATGACGAGGATGTCGGAGAAGAGGATTGCCGCATCGAGGTCGAAGCGGCGGAGCGGTTGCAGGGTGACTTCGGCCGCAAGGCTCGGCGTGTAGCAGAGGTCGAGGAAGTCCTTCGCCTTGCCCCGCACGTTGCGGTACTCGGGCAGGTAGCGGCCTGCCTGTCGCATGATCCAGATCGGTGGGGTTTCTTGTCGCTGGCCGAGCACGGTCGCGAGGAGAGGCTTCGGGGCAGGGACGCTCAACGGACGGCTTCCAGAAAGGAATCTAGATTCTTTATTGGGATTATCATGACCGTGTTTTGCCTGAATTGTTGGGGCTCCACAACGACTCCCCGCCGCAGGGCAGGGGTCGGTGCTGCGGCGTTAACGGATTGTTAAGAACTTTCCGGCCCGACCCGGGACATTGCCAAATCGCTCAAGGTAAACAGTCGGTTAACGTGTCACCAGAGGTTAACAAAGTGTTAACGGCGCGGTGGGGAAGGCGCGATAACCGTCGGCGCCTTTCCCCGATTCTCCCGGTCTCGCTCGCCCCGTCCTCCCGCGGGGCCAAGCTGTGGAGCAGAATCCGGTCAGCGGGGATAGCTCGGCGGGCTGCCCAAATGGCCTCGCCCGGCCGCCGGCCGGTCTTGAGTAGGGGCCAACAGTGTGGAAAACCCTCCCCATGCTGATCCTTGCGAGCCAGAGCCAAGCCCGGAAAAGCCTGCTCCTCGGGGCCGGCTTCAGCTTTGACACAGTGGCGGCCGATATCGACGAGCGTGCTGTGGAAAGCGCAGCACAGCTGGGCGGGGCCGATGCGGCAGGCGTGGCAGTGGTCCTCGCCGAAGCCAAGGCCCGGAACGTCGCCGCGACGCGGCCGTCGGCGACTGTGATCGCCGCCGACCAGACGCTGGCGCTCGACGACACGCTTTTGCACAAGCCGGCGAGCCTCGCCGAGGCTCGCCAGCAGCTTTGGGCGCTGCGGGGCAGGACGCATCTGCTCCACGCCGGGGTCGCGTTGGCGGTATCGGGGCAGGTGGTCTGGTCGGCCGTCGAGACGGCAGAACTTACGCTCCGGGAGTTCTCGGAAGCCGAGTGCGATGCGGTGCTCGCGGCGGAGGGCGATGCGGCGCTTGGCTCGGTCGGCGGCTATCGCCTCGAGGGGCCCTCGATCCGGCTCTTCGAGTCGCTGCGCGGCGACTATTTCACCATCCTTGGCCTGCCTTTATTGCCCCTGCTCGGGGCTTTGCGGCAATATGCAGCCGACGCGTTCGACAAGAGGTCGAAATGACCATCAAGGCCTTCGTCATCGGTCACCCGATCGCCCATTCGCGCTCGCCGCTCATCCACGGTACCTGGCTGCGGGCGCTGGGCATCGACGGTAGCTACGAGGCGATCGACGTGGCCCCCGAGCAGCTGGTCGATTTCGTGGTGCGGCTGAGGTCGGGGGAGTTCGCCGGGGGCAACGTCACCATCCCGCACAAGGAAGCGATCTTTGCGCTCTGCGACACCGTCGACCCGCTGGCGCGCACCATCGGCGCGGTGAACACGCTGGTGCGGCAGGAGGGCCGGATCCACGGCTTCAATACCGACTACATGGGGTTCCTCGGTAATCTCGACCAATCCGCGCCGGGCTGGCACCAGGGGGTCGGCGAGGCCGTCGTCCTCGGTGCCGGCGGGGCGGCACGGGCGGTACTGGTCGCCCTGCGCGAGCGCGGCATAGGCAAGATCCATCTCCTCAACCGAACTGTGGCCACCGCCGAAGCGCTGGCTCGTCACTTGGGTGCGCCGATCGTGCCTGCCGGCCTCGAGGCTTTCGCGCAGCTGGCGCCGAACGTCGGCCTCGTCGTCAACACGACCTCGGTCGGCATGCACGGCACGGCATTTCCCGAACTGCCGTTGGCGCGCCTGCCGCGAACGGCGCTGGTGACCGATATCGTCTACGTGCCGCTCGTCACCCCGCTCCTCGCGGAGGCCCGTGCGCAGGGGCTGCGCACCGTCGATGGCCTCGGGATGCTGCTCCATCAGGCGGTACCGGGCTTCGAAGCCTGGTTCGGCACCCGACCCGAGGTGACGCCGGCCCTGCGCGCCGCCGTCGAGGCGACGCTCGGCTGATGCTGAAGCTCGGGCTCACCGGCTCGATCGCGACGGGGAAGTCGACCGTCCTCGATGCTTTCGGAAAGCTCGGGGTGCCGACAATTTCGGCCGATGCGACAGTGCATGCCCTCTACGAGGGCGCGGCGGTTGGCCCGGTGGGCGAGCTTTTCCCCGAAGTTATCCACGGTGGAAAAGTCGATCGGGTGGCCCTCAGCCGGTGGCTGACGCTGCACCCGGAAGACATCGTCCGGCTCGAAGCGGTCGTTCATCCGCTGGTGCGGCGGCGGATTGCCGAGTTCCTCGATGCAGCCGGCCGGGGAGGAGCGCCGCTCGCCGTCGTCGATATCCCGCTGCTCTATGAGAGCGGCTACGATTATGGGCTAGATGCCGTTGCGGTGACGTCCGTCGATGACGAAATTCTGCGGCAGCGAGCCTTGGCGCGGCCGGGGATGTCGGTTGAAAAGCTCGACACCATCCTTGCCCGGCAACTGCCCCAGGCCGAAAAGAGGCGGCGCGCCGATTTCGTCATCGACACTTCCGGCACCATCGAAGACACACGGCACCAGGTCGAGGCCCTGCTCGCAAGGCTGATGTCCGCCGCAAGCGAAAGACCATGACCCGCGAGATCGTCCTCGACACCGAAACCACCGGCCTCGATCCGCTCACGGGGGACCGGATCGTCGAGATCGGCTGCGTCGAGCTGATCAATCACATCCCATCCGGCCGGCATTTCCACCGCTACATCAATCCCGAGCGGTCGATGCCGGAAGAGGCGTTCCGGGTGCATGGGCTGTCCGACGAGTTCCTGCGCGACAAGCCCAGATATGCCGACGTGGCGGTCGAATTCGACGCCTTCGTCGGCGATGCGACGCTGATCATTCACAATGCCGCCTTCGATATTGCCTTCCTAAATGCCGAGCATGGGCGTGTGCAGCGGCCGAAACTCGCCAACGCGGTGATCGACACGGTCGAGCTGGCGCGAAAGCGCCACCCCGGCGCGCGTGTCAGCCTCGATGCGCTCTGCAAGCACTATGGCATCGACAATTCGAAGCGCACTCTACACGGCGCCCTGCTCGACAGCGAAATCCTGGCGGAGGTCTATCTCGAGCTGATCGGCGGGCGGCAGGTGGGGCTGGCATTGTCGACCGAAACGACCGTGGTCGAGATCGGCACCGCCTTCGAGCGCCGCCCGGCGCCCCTGCGGCCACAGCCCCTGGCGCCGCGGCTCGACGCCGCGACGCTCGATGGCCACGCGGCATTGCTCAAGACGCTTGGTCCTGAGCCCCTCTGGCACTATTACGAGGCGAGCGAGGCGGCCGAATAGGCCGCCAGGGCGCGTCAGGCCTGGCCGACCGTGTCCGGCCCGGCGCCTTCCAGCTGCCTCAGGTTCTGCATGTAGACCTGGGCGAAATCGACCGGCTCCATCATCAGCGGCGGGAAGCCGCCCTGCTGGGTGACGCTGGCGAGCACCTGCCGCGCGAACGGGAAGATGAGGCGCGGGCACTCGATCATCAGCAGTTGCGTCAGCTGGGCTTCCGGCACGTTCTGGATGCGGTAGACGCCGCCATAGACCAGCTCGACGGCAAAGAGGACCGCATTGTTGCGGTCGGCCTTGGCGTTGAGGGTGATCTCGACGGCGTAGATTTCGTCGGTCTGCTTCTTTACCCCGACACTGATGGCCACCTGGAAGGCCGGGTTACCGGTGCCGAGCATGATGGAGCCCGGTGCGCCGGGGCTCTCGAAGGAGAGATCCCGGATGTACTGGCCGATCAGGCTCATGGAGGGCTGGGCGTTCTGTGCGCTGGTTTCGTCGGCCATTTACTCGTCCGGGGTCCACTGTTGTGGGGCGCTGGCTAGCATTTTTGCCCCTGACGAACAAGCCGCGGCCCGCGGCGGACGGTGCCTAGCCGGGCCGGAAGTGGTCACGCCCCAGTTCTATGACCTCCGGCTGGTCGGGAGCGGCCTGTCGCGGCGTCAGGTCGACCACACTGAAGCGACGACCGATGCCCCAGTAGATCGCGCTCCGGACTACCGGCAGGAGCAGCAGGAGGCCGATGAGGCCGGTAAAGTAACCCGGCACGATCAGCAGCGCCCCGGCGAGGCTCAACAGCATGCCGTCGCCGATCGAGCGCGCCGGCAGCCTGCCCTCGCGGAAACTGCCTTGCAGCTGCCGGAGCAGCGCCAGGCCCTGCCGGCGGAGGATCGCTATGCCCAGCGCCGCCATCAGGATGACGCCGAGCAGGGTCGGCAACACCCCGATTGCCTGCCCGATCAGCACGAACAGGGCGATTTCGAGCAGCGTCAGCGCGATCGGGCTCAGCACTATCAATCGGGCAACCATGCCATCGTCTCCAGATCGGCTCGCCCAATAGTGAACTGGTTTCCGGGCAAGCGTTTCCCTATATATAGGCGTATCGGGGAGTTTCGCGACCGCGACGCCCTTTGCCTCACCAGACGGACAGCAGGGTTCATGGACGAGTTTTTCGACATTCCGACACTCATTGTCATTGGCGTGGCGATTGTCGTGCTCTTCCGCCTGCGGCAGGTGCTGGGGACCCGGGTGGGTCGCGAGCGGCCTCCCGTGGACCCGAACCAGAAGACGCCTGCCACAGAGGCGCCGAGGCAGCGCCCGTTGACCTTGTCGCCGCGGCCGGCGGAAAAGCCTGTCGATGAGGAGCTGCGGGTGCGGAAGCTCGAAGCCGAAGTGCAGCAGTATTCGCACGGCGACAACACGATCGCTGAAGGCTTCAACGCCATCATGGGCGCCGACCCGAGCTTCGGTCCGAAGGCGTTTCTCGAAGGCGCCAAGCAGGCCTACGAGATGGTGCTGACCGCCTATGCCAGCGGCGACCGCAAGACGCTGAAGAACCTGCTCGAAAAGGACGTCTACGATGGCTTCGAGCGGGCCATCAACGAGCGCGAAGGGCGCGGCGAAAAGGTCGACTTTACCTTTGTCGGGCTGCCCGGCGTCGAAATCTCCCGCGCCGAGCTCGACAAGCGCAATGCCCTGGTGACGGTGCAGTTTCACGCCGAAGTGGTATCGGCGACGCACGGCAAGGACGGCGCCCTGATCGAGGGCAGTTCGGAGCAGGTCAAGGGCATCGCCGACGAATGGACGTTCGCCCGCAGTCCCAAGTCGCGCGATCCCAACTGGAAGCTGGTGGCCACCAACCAGCTCGAATAGCGCCGCTCCGGCGGGTATCGGCGACATGGCAAAGCGCGGCCCGGGCGGCCGTCACAAGCTTCACGACTGGCATTTGTGGACGGCGGTCACCAAGTCCGTGCAGCCATTGCGGCCTGGCGACGTGCTGCCGGCCGAAGAGGCGCCCGCTCCAGTCTCCCCGCCGCCCAAGGCACCCCCCGTCTTCGACAAGCACGCGCTGTGGCGCGGGCCGTCGCTGCCCGCCTACCAGCCGCCGACGACGCCGAAACTGCGGACAGAACCGGGGCAGGTGATCGAGCCGCGCATGCGGCGCCGGCTGATGCGGGGTCAGATCGAGATCGACGGCACGCTCGACCTCCACGGCATGCGGCAGGCGGAAGCCCGGGCCGCCCTGCAGCGTTTCGTGGTGGCGAGGGCGGCCCGCGGCGACCGCACCCTGCTGGTGATCACCGGCAAGGGCCTCAAGAAGACCGACGACATGCAGATCGTCGATCGTGGCGTTCTCCGCGCCATGCTCCCGATGTGGCTGTCGGAGCCCGGTCTTGCTCCGCTCATCGCCGGCTGGGACGTCTCGGCGCAGGGCCATGGCGGCGAAGGCGCCTTCTATGTACGCTTGCGGCGGGCCCCCCGATGACCCCGCTCGGCGCCCGCATCCGGGGCCTGCGCGAGGAGCGCGGCGTCAGCCTCAAGGACATGGCGAGGGCGCTCAACGTGTCGAGCGCCTACCTCTCGGCGCTCGAACACGGTCGCCGCGGCACGCCCACGTGGCCGCTGCTGCAGCGCATCATCACCTATTTCAACGTCATCTGGGACGAGGCCGAGGAACTGCAGCGGCTCGCGGAGATTTCCGATCCACGCGTCGTGGTCGATACCGCCGGGCTCTCCCCCGAGGCGACCGAGTTCGCCAATCGGTTGGCCAAGGACATCGGCGAACTGTCGGCCGAGGACCTGGCCTTCTTCAAGCATGAGCTGATGCGGCGCGCCGTCCGGCGCAAGCCATAGCGTCAGCGCCCTAGCCGAGGCCCTGACCCTGGGTGCTGCCGTCCGCGGCGACGACGGCGAGGAAGGCGCGGCCGTAGCGATCGAGCTTCCCCTGGCCGATGCCGGGCAGGTCGAGCATGGCGTCGAGGCTCGACGGCCGGGCCACGGCGATGGCGCGCAGCGTCGCATCCTGGAACACCACATAGGGCGGCACGCCCTGCAGCCGCGCCAACCGTGTCCGTTCGGCGCGCAGCGCCTCGAACAGCCGCCCGGCCGATTCCGGCAATTCCACCGAACGTTCGAGCGACCGGCGAACCTCCTGCGCCTTTTTTGGCCGGTCGCGCCGCAGCATCACCCGGCGTTCGTGCCGGAACACCTCGCGCGCGCCCTCGCTCAGCATCAGTGCCCCATGCCCACTGTGGTCGACCAGGACCAGTCCGGCCGCCGTGATCTGGCGCAGCACCGATTGCCAGCTTCGCGCATCGAGGTCGCGGCCGGCGCCGAACACCGGCTGCTGGTCGTGGCCGAAGCGGGTGGTCTTGTCGGTCGTCTTGCCCATCAGCACGTCGATGATGTGCCCGGCGCCGAAGCGCTGGCCGGTGCGATAGATCGCCGCCATCGCCTTGATCACGACCTCAGTGCCGTCCCAACTGGCGACCGGCGACAGGCAGGTGTCGCAATTGCCGCAATGGCCCGGATGCGCCTCGCCGAAATGCGCCAGGATGGTCTTGCGGCGGCAGTCGGCGGTTTCGCAGACGCCGAGCAGGGCTTCGAGCTTGCCGCGCTCGATCCGCTTCACTTCCTCGGGCGCCGCGCCTTCGTCGATCATGCGCCGGCGCTGCACGACATCGGAGAGGCCATAACACATCCAGGCCTCGGCCGGCTGGCCGTCGCGGCCGGCGCGCCCCGTTTCCTGGTAGTAGGCCTCGATCGAGGACGGCATGTCCATGTGCGCCACATAGCGCACGTCGGGCTTGTCGATGCCCATGCCGAAGGCGACGGTGGCGACGAGGCACAGCGCATCCTCGCGCAGGAAGGCGTCCTGGTTGGCGCTGCGCGTCGCCGCCGGCAGCCCCGCATGGTAGGGCAGGGCGCGGATGCCCTGTCCATTGAGCCACTCGGCGAGATCTTCGACCTTGGCGCGCGACAGGCAGTAGACGATCCCGCTCTCGCCGGTGTGACGGGCCAGGAACGACGCCAGTTGCTTGCGCGGGTTGTCCCGCTCGGCGATTGTGTAGCTGATATTGGGCCGATCGAAGCTGGTGACGAACACCCGCGCCGTTTCGAGGCCGAGCCGCTCGATAATGTCGTCGCGGGTCAGCGGGTCGGCGGTGGCGGTGAGCGCCACGCGGGGCACGCCGGGAAACAGTTCGGTGATGCGGTGCAGCTCGCGGTATTCGGGCCGGAAATCGTGCCCCCACTGGCTGACGCAATGCGCCTCGTCGATCGCGAACAGCGCGATGTCGATGCCGGCCAGCATCTGGACGAACCCCGGCGTCGTCAGTCGCTCCGGCGCCACATAGAGCAGGTCCAACTCGCCCCGCATCAGCCGTCGCCGGACCTCGGCCGACTTTTCGGCGGTCAGCGACGAGTTGAGGGCTTCGGCGTTCACCCCCGCCTGGCGCAGCGCCTCGACCTGGTCGCGCATCAGGGCGATCAGCGGCGAGACCACGATCCCCACGCCCGGCCGGCACAGAGCCGGCACCTGGTAGCACACCGACTTGCCGGCGCCGGTGGGGAACAGCACCACCGCATCCCCGCCGGCCGTGACGTGCCGCACCACATCTTCCTGCGGCCCGCGAAAGGCCGCGTGGCCGAAGACCTGGCGCAAGACCTCGCCAGGGTCTTTCGGGGCGGAGAGGAGTGCGTGCGATTCGGGGCGGGGCATGGTCTGTTCAACCATGTCCGGCCGGGGCTGGGCAAGGCACGCCTAATAGGCCGTTAAGCAACGCCGGTCTGCGTCGCGCACCAGGCCCGCCACATGCCGCGCAGCGCCGCCTCGAAACTGCGCGCGAAGTGCGGCGCATCCATCATCGGCGACGCCTCGAGCCGCTGCCGCAACCCGGCCCGCAGGGTCGTCAGGCCCTCGAGGTCGGCGGCGAACGCGGCGGCCTTGGCGACGTAGGCATCTGCGTCCGAGGCGATCCAGTCGGCCATCCCCACATTGTGCAGGATGTTTTCGCTCATGCGCGCCACATACCGGTCCCCGTGCAACGTCAGCACCGGCACACCCATCCACAGCGCCTCCATCGTGGTGGTGCAGCCGCTATAAGGGAAGGTGTCGAGGGCGATGTCGATGTCGCCATAGCGGGCAAGGTGGTGGCTGTCGGACGGCTGGTTGCCGGCCAGCTGCAGTCGGCTCTCCTCGATCCCATGCGCCGCAAATCTGCCGAGCGTGCGGCTGACCGTGACCGGATCGGAGAGGCTGTTGGAATGGAGCAGCAGTCTGCTCCCGGGCACGGCATGCAGCACCCGCGCCCACAGCTCGACCGACTGGTCGCTCAGCTTGTTTATATTGTTGGCGCTGCCGAAGGTGATGCGGCCCTGTCCCGCGGCTGGCGGCGGCGCGACCGCGAGGCCGACATCGGGCCGCGAGAAACAGAGGTAAGTACCTGGAAGCAGCCAGGGCGTTTCCGACCATTGCCAGTCGTCCTCCGCGGGGATCACGTGTTCGGACGCCAGCACGTAATCGATGGCGGAGAGCCCGGTCGTGGCTGAGTAGCCCAGCCACGTAAAGGCGACCGGGGCGGGCTTGCGGGCGAAAATGCCCAGCCTGTTTCCACCGCTGTGTCCGGACAGGTCGATCAGGATATCGATGCCGTCGGCGAGGATCTGTGCCTCGAGCGGTGCATCCGGCAGGAAGGACGCGTCGCGCCAGTTGCCGATGAGCTCCCGGAACCGGCGCACCATGCTGTCGTCGCGTCTGATCGTCGCGTAGGAGAAGAGCTCGTACCGGCTCTGGTCCAGTTCCTCGAACGTCGAGAGCGTGAAGCGTCCCACTGGATGCCGACAGAGATCACCCGACAAGAGGCCGATGCGAAGCGGTCGCTCCGGGTCCGGGCTGTTGGCGAAATGCGTCCGTCGCAGCGTGCGCGCTTCGATATCACGGCCAAAGGCTCGCGCTTCCTCAACGAGGGCAGGGAGCGGCGTTGCCGGATTGTAGAGCGAGGTGAAGATCCGCTGCGATTGAAGCGCCGGATTGTCGGGGTCCATCAGAGCCAGCCTGGCCCTGTAGGCCTCGGCCTCTTCCAGGCGGCCGAGGGATGAGAGCGTCGCCGCCATGAGGCCCATGCCGGCCACATCGTCGGGCGCCAGCTCGAGCAATCTTGTGAGAACCGGATGGGCCAGATCCGCTCTCGCGCCCATGATGTGCAGCTCGCCCAGTTCGCGACATGCCACGAGCGAGGCCGGGTTGAGTTTCAGCGCCGCCTCGTACATCTGCGCCGCTTCCGGCCGGTGACCGAGCAGACCCAGCGCGCGCGCAAAATCGACGAGCGACGCGTCCGTCGGCCCCAGCCGCACGGATTGGCGGAAAGCGCGCGCCGCCTCGAGCGGCTGCCGGCGGGATAGCAGGACGCGGCCGAGCACATGATGGGCGCGTGGGTCGTTCGGCCCCAGCTTCGTTGCCTGCTCGGCCTCCGCCAGCGCCGCATCGAGCTGCCCCAGCTCGACCAGCGCCGCGGCCAGCCGCTCGTGAAAGGTCGAGACCTGCGGGTCGAGAGCGATCGCCCGGCGCTGGGCCGCCGCCGCCGAATGGAAATCGCGCCCCTCGTAATAGCGCTGGCCTTCGCCGGAAAGCGCGCGGGCCTCGACGCCAGCCGAACCGGCGGTCTTGAGCCACGGCAAGACGGAATCGGGCACAGGAGCTCCTGCTGCAAGGGTGACCGGCGCGACCCTATCGGTTCGGCCCGCCCCCGACAATTGTGCCGCCACAATGCCTTGCGCCGCCGCCCGCGCTTTGCTCTTCTGCCGAAAAAAGCGGAGGAACACCATGAAGCGCGCACTCATCGTCTGGGGCGGCCTGGAGCTGCACGAGCCAGAAGCAGGCGCCCGGCTGGTGGCCGGTTGGCTCGAAGCCGAGGGGTTTTCGGTCACAGTGACCGGCGACTACGCGGCGCTCGGCGCGTCGGGGATCGGCGACTACGACCTCGTCATGCCGCAGATCACCGGCGGTGAACTCGAGCGCGAGCCGAGCATCGCGCTCTGCGCCGCGATCGAGGCCGGCACTGGGCTCGCGGCCTTTCACCACGGGCTCGCGACCAGCTTCCCGCATAATCCGCGCTTCCGCTTCCTCGCCGCCTGCACCTTCGCCACGCATCCGGGCGACATCATCACCTATCGCGTCGACCCGACGGGGACGAGCGATCCGATCATGGCCGGCATCGGCAGTTTCGAGCACACCTCCGAGCAGTACTACATGCACGTCGACCCCTCGGTGACCGACATCCTCGCGACCACCACCTTCTCGGGCGAACACGCGTGGTGGAAAACGGGCGTCAGGATGCCCACCGTGTTCAAGACCGCCTACGGCAAAGGGCGGCTGTTTTATTCTGCGCTGGGCCACAAACCCGCCGAACTTGAAAAGCCGGAAATCCGTACCATGCTGCAGCGGGGCATGCTGTGGGCGGCGCGTTGATCCCCACCCGCCCGATCGGCACGAGTGGGCTCGAGCTAAGCGTCGTCGGGCTCGGGACGGCGCCCCTCGGCGATCTCAAACGCTGTCAGACTCCTGGGCAGGCGTCAGACCTGCTGCAAGCCGCGTGGGACGCGGGTATCCGCTATTTCGACACCGCCCCGTTCTACGGCTGCGGCCTCGCCGAGCGGCGAACTGGCGATTTCCTGCGCGACAAGCCGCGCGACGCGTTGGTGCTGTCGTCCAAGGTCGGGCGGCTGCTGGTGCCGGACCGGGCATGGTCGCTGGACCGGTATGACGGCGATGCCCGGGCCATGCCGTTCCGGCCCGCGTTCGACTTCTCCTATGACGCCATAATGAAGAGCTTCGAGCAGTCGCTGCAACGGCTCGGGCTCGAGCGCATCGACATCCTGCTGCTGCACGATCTCGGCCGGATGAGCCAGGGGGACAACCACGAGGCGAGCCTGCGGCAGGCGCTCGAAGGCGGCGGCATCCGGGCGCTGCAGGAACTGCGTTCGAGCGGCGCGGTCAAGGCGATCGGCGCCGGCGTCAACGAGTGGGAAATCCTCGACCTGCTGCTGGATCACGGTCGCTGGGACGTGTTCCTGCTCGCCAACCGATACACCCTGCTCGACCAGGCGGTGCTCGACCATTTCCTGCCGCGCTGCCTCCGCGAGGGCGTGGCGATCGTCGACGGCGCCCCGCTCAACGGCGGCATCCTCGCCACCGGTGCCGTGCCCGGCGCGCACTACAACTACGCGCCGCCGAGCCTGGAGATCGTCGCCAAGGTCAGCCGCATCGAGGCCGTCTGCCGCAAGTGGCAGACGCCCATGGTCCGCGCCGCGCTCAACTTCCCCCTCGGCCACCCCGCCATCACCTCGATCATCCCTGGTCCGGTGCGTGACGCCGAACTCGCCGCCAACCTCGCCCACTTCCAGGCCGCGATCCCCGCCGGCCTCTGGGAAGAGCTGCGGACGGAAGGCCTGATCCATCCCGACGCACCGGCACCCACGACGCCGGCGCTGGTGTAGGCTGCCGCAGCTTACGTCCGCCGCAACCGGGCCTTCTCCCCTCAGGGGAGACGGTGGCGCGAAACGCCGGATGAGGGGTGAAACGGCAGCCGCGCATGCTGAATTTGCCGCACGACTGAACCCTCACCCGGCCTTGCCAGGCCACCCTCTCCCGCAACGGGAGAGGGGCTGTCGGGCGATGCGGGCGATTCACGTGAAACGCTCCCCCGCGAACGTCGGTCCAGCCGAATGGCTGGTCAGAGCACGAACTTGGAGAGGTCCGTGTTCCCGGCCAGCGCGCCAACCTTGCCGTCGACATAGGCCTTGTCGATCGAGACCGTCTGGCCCTGCTTGTCGGACGCTTCGAAGCTCAGTTCCTCGACCAGGCGTTCCATGATGGTGGAGAGCCGGCGGGCGCCGATGTTTTCGACCGTATCGTTGACCTTGACCGCCGCATCGGCGATCGCCTCGATGCCGTCGGCGGTGAAATCGAGAGTCAAACCCTCGGTGCCCATCAGCGCCACGTACTGCTTGATCACCGACACCTCGGTGTCGTTAAGGATGCGGATCAGGTCTTCCTTCTTCAGCGCCTTGAGCTCGACCCGGATCGGCAGGCGGCCCTGCAGCTCGGGCAGCAGGTCGGAGGGCTTGCTGACGGCGAAGGCGCCGGAGGCGATGAACAACACGTGGTCGGTCTTCACCGGCCCGTATTTGGTCGAAACCGTCGTGCCCTCGATCAGCGGCAACAGATCGCGCTGCACCCCCTCGCGGGACACGTCGGCGCCGCCGCGCATCCCCGAATTGGTGATCTTGTCGATCTCGTCGATGAAGACGATGCCGTGGTTTTCGACCAGCTCGATCGCCTGGTTGCGGAGCGCATCCTGGTCGAGCAGCTTGTCGGTCTCGTCGGCCAGCAGCGGCTCATAGGCGTCCTTGACCTTGAGCTTGCGCTTGACGCCGCGCCCGCCCATCGCCTTGCCGAGCATTTCGGAGAGGTTGATCACCCCCATATTGCCGCCCGGCACGCCCGGAATGTCGAACATCGGCTGCCCGGTGCCGGCTGCGGGATTCACTTCGATTTCGATCTCGCGGTCGTCGAGTTCCGAGGCGTGGAGCTTTTGCCGGAAGCTCTCGCGCGTCTGGCTGGAGGCCGACGAGCCGACAAGCGCGTCGAGCACCCGCTCCTCGGCGTTCTTCTTGGCCTTCTGCTCTACCTCGATGCGCTGCTTGTCCTTCAGGAGGCCGATGCCGACCTCGACCAGGTCGCGCACGATCTGTTCGACGTCGCGGCCCACATAGCCCACCTCGGTGAACTTGGTCGCCTCGACCTTGAGGAACGGCGCCTCGGCGAGCCGCGCCAGCCGGCGCGAGATCTCGGTCTTGCCGACGCCGGTGGGGCCGATCATCAAGATGTTCTTGGGCGTCACTTCGCGCCGCAGCTCTTCCGGAAGCTGCTGCCGGCGCCACCGGTTGCGCAGCGCCACGGCCACGGCACGCTTGGCGTCCGCCTGGCCGACGATGAACCGGTCGAGTTCCGCGACGATCTCGCGGGGAGAAAGATTGTCACTCATTGTCTGTCACTTTCCTGCTGCCCTCTTGGAGGCGCAGCACCATCAGGTGTTGGTCGTAGTAGCGGCCATCGACGCGAATGCCGCGTGGCTCGGTGGCGTAGACGCTGAAACCGAGCCGCTCGTAGAGGTGACGGGCGGCGTCGTTGCCGGCTGTCACCGACAAATGCAGTTGCTCGACGTAGTCGGGCGCCGCGGCGATCAGCGCTTTGATCAACGCTCGGCCGATCCGCCGGCCACGTGCCTCGGGGCGCACATAGACGGCGACCACATGGCCGCGATGACGCGTCTTGGCGGAAGCCTCGGTGAGCAACGTCGCAATCCCCAACAGGTCGGACGCTTCGGTCGCACCGAAGTTGAGATTGCGGGCGAGTCGGGCCGCCCAGTCATCGAGAGAGTCGCCCGCTTCGCGGGCCACATCGCTCGAAAATGCCGTCGGCGCATCGGCCAGCGCCTCGAGCCGGATGTCGCGATAGGCTGCGGCATCGGCCGCTGTGAGGCGGCGGACCGAAACCGTCACGACTCGATCGCCTCGAGGGTAACGTTCTCGTTGGTGTAGATGCAGATTTCGGCTGCGATCTTCATCGCCTTGCGGGCGATCGATTCCGCATCGAGGTCGGTGTTTTCGCGCAGCGCCAGCGCGGCCGATTGCGCGTAGTTGCCACCTGAGCCGATGGCGATCACGTCATGGTCGGGAGTCAGCACGTCGCCGGTGCCGGTGAGGACGAGCGTCACGTCTTTGTCGGCGACGATCATCAGCGCTTCGAGCCGACGGAGATAGCGGTCCGTGCGCCAGTCCTTGGCGAGCTCGATCGCCGCCCGCATCAGCTGGTCGGGATATTGCTCGAGTTTCGATTCGAGCCGCTCGAACAGGGTGAAGGCATCGGCCGTCGCGCCGGCAAAGCCACCGATGACCTTGCCGCCCGACAGGCGCCGCACCTTCTTGGCATTGTGCTTCATAACCGTATTGCCGACGGAAACCTGTCCGTCGCCGGCGATCACCACCTTGTTGCCCTTGCGGACGGCGACGATCGTCGTGCCGTGCCACCCGGGGAACTCATTGTCCTTCGACATTCAACACTCCAAAAGGATTTTTCCGTATTTAGGGTCCTGTCACCCAAATGCAATGGTTGCTAAAGGGCCTAGCCATCTGGCGGATGGGTGTGCGGCAAGGCCCGCTCACCCCGGCCTTCGGCCGACCTCTCCCCCAAAGGGAGAGGTGACTTGTGGCACGGCCTTGCCCATCTTCACCTCTCTCTTGGGGGAGAGGTCGCCGCGCGGCGGCGGGTGAGGGGCCTTTAGTTGAGCAGGAGAATTGCATGAGTCGCGTCGCCACGATCGCCCGCAAGACCAACGAGACCGACATCCTCGTCGAGGTCAACCTCGACGGCACCGGCCGGCACGAAATGATGACCGGCATCGGCTTCCTCGACCACATGCTCGACCAGCTTTCCCGCCATTCGTTGATCGACATGAAGGTCATCGCCAAGGGCGACCTGCATATCGATTTTCACCACACCGCCGAAGACGTCGGCATCGCCATTGGCCAGGCGATCAAGGAGGCGCTGGGCGACAAGAAGGGCATCCGCCGCTACGCTTCGTCCGACCTGCCGATGGATGGGACGCTGACGCGCGCCGCGGTCGACGTGTCGGGGCGGCCGTTCCTTGTCTTCAAGGTCGAGTTCACCCGCGACAAAGTGGGCGACATGGATACCGAGCTCTTCCGCGAGTGGTTCCAGGCCTTCGCCATGAACGCCGGCATCACGCTGCACGTCGAAACCTTCTACGCCGACAACAATCACCACGTCGCCGAAAGCGCGTTCAAGGCGCTGGCTCGGGCCTTGCGCGAGGCGATCGAAATCGACCCCCGCCAGGCCGACCGCGTGCCGTCGACCAAGGGCGTGCTGTAGGTCCGGGCTAGACGAAGGCTGGAGCCTGCCGGCCGCAGCTTTCGCGCGACGGAACGAGGAACGGCGAGGCAGCGCCTCGTCTTCGCGCCCGCTCAGCCCCCGTGCGTCACCGCCGCGATCAGCACGAACAGCGTCACGATGATCGCCAGGGCCCCCAGCCCCAGCGACAGGTTGGCGAGAAATCGTGCCTGGCCCCCGGTGTCGTCGGCGCCGTGGTTGTCGTAGCTCATTGCCGTCCTCCATCCTCCGCACGGCCGAGCGCTTCCCTGTCGCGGGCTTTTGCTTTATGGCGCTGCGGAGGGGAGCCGTAGCCGTCCGGTGGTATTCGGGCGGGTCGAGGCTTCCGACTGATGCTCGCGCGAGTTCCTGCGACGGACGGGAAAGAGGCCGTGACATGACAACCTACGCCGTTTTCGAGCGCGATGCCAAGGACACGCCCGCCGTCGTGGCGGATCGCTTTTCCTGGTTTGCCGCGCTGCTGCCGCCGCTGTTTGCCCTGGCGCACGGGCTCTGGCTCGAATTCTTCTGCTACCTGGTTCTCGTTGCGCTGCTGAGCGCGGCGAGCGTTGCCATCGGCGATGATGCGGCATTCTGGGTCTATGTGGTATTCGCGGTCTGGATCGGCTTCGAGGCACCGGCCTTGCGCCGCGGCGCGCTCCGCCGCCGGGGCTGGCGCTTCCGCGCCGACGTGATCGCCGGCGCCGAGGACCAGGCGGTCGTCGAAGGCCTGCGGGTGGGCCGGCCATGACCGAGACCGTCGCGATCATCGACTACGGCTCCGGCAATCTCCGCTCTGCTGCCAAGGCCTTCGAACGCGAAGCCGGGCTGCTCGAACGGCCGAGCGAAATTGTCGTCACCGCCGATCCCGACCTGGTGCGCCGCGCTGATCGCGTCGTGCTGCCGGGCGTCGGCGCTTTCGCCGATTGCGCCGCCGGGCTCAATGCCGTCGCGGGCATGCGCGAGGCGATGGAGGAGCGTGTCATTCGTGGCGGTGCCCCGTTCCTCGGCATCTGCGTCGGCATGCAGCTGATGGCCGAGCGCGGCCTCGAAAAGGGCGTGCATCAGGGCCTCGGCTGGATCGCCGGCGACGTGACCCTGCTCGAGCCGGACGACGCTGCGCTCAAGGTCCCGCACATGGGCTGGAACACCGTCCGCTTCGCGCAGGCGCATCCGCTGCTCGCCGGCATCACCGACGGCGAGGCGGGCCTCCACGCCTATTTCGTCCACTCCTACCACCTCGCCACCGCCGAACCGGCGCAGCTGATGGCGACCGCCGACTACGGTGGCCCGGTCACCGCCGCCGTCGGCCGCGACAACCTCTTCGGCACCCAGTTCCATCCGGAAAAGAGCCAGACCCTCGGCCTGGCTCTGATCCGCAATTTCCTGACGTGGACGCCGTGACCACTTGGATCACCCCCACCCGACCCGGCCGCCGTCTTCCCTCTCCCCCTGCGGGAGAGGGTCCGGCAGGGGGTGAGGGGGGAGCGGCACACTCCGTGGCACCCCCCTCATCCGGCGCTGTCGCGCCACCTTCTCCCGCCGGGGGAGAAGGGAAGGACCAACACCCGTGATCCTCTTCCCAGCCATCGACCTCAAGGACGGCCAGTGCGTCCGGCTCAAGCTCGGCGACATGGCGCAGGCGACGGTGTTCAACGATTCGCCGGCGGCGCAGGCGAAATCGTTCGAGGACCAGGGGTTCGAATACCTCCACGTCGTCGATCTCAACGGCGCCTTCGCCGGCGAGAGCGTCAATGGCGCGGCGGTCGACGCCATCCTCGCTGCCGTGAAATTCCCGGTGCAGCTCGGCGGTGGCATCCGCACGCTGGCGCATGTGGAAAGCTGGCTCGACAAGGGCCTCGCCCGCGTCATCCTGGGCACCGTCGCGGTGCGCGATCCGGCGTTGGTGAAAGAAGCGGCGCGGCGGTTTCCGGGCCAGGTGGCGGTCGGCATCGATGCCCGCGGTGGCAAGGTCGCGGTCGAGGGCTGGGCCGAAACCTCCGAACTCGATGTCGTGGAGCTGGCGCAGCGCTTCGAGGGCGCGGGCGTGGCGGCGATCGTCTACACCGACATCGACCGCGACGGCATTTTGACCGGCATCAACTGGGACGCGACCCTGACGCTGGCCCGCGCCGTGAAGATACCGGTGATCGCCTCGGGCGGGCTCGCCTCTATGGCCGACATCCGCCGCATGACCGAACCTGATGCGCAGGTGCTCGAAGGCGCCATTTCCGGCCGCGCCCTCTATGACGGGCGCATTGATTCACGTGAAGCACTGGCCCTGCTTAAGGGCGTCGCCGCGTGAGCGCCGAGGGCGAACCGATCGTCATCGCCCCGCTCTACCTGCAAGGCATCCGATGAGCCCGCGACGCGGACCACCCGCCACCCTGCGCAA
>Ga0209233_1000254_pt1 | contig 82641 bp, 72 predicted proteins | sample AraplaCL_Cvi_mCL_FD_184269 | JGI IMG/M metagenome (GOLD analysis project Ga0209233, IMG submission 184269) | Arabidopsis root microbial communities from the University of North Carolina, USA - plate scrape CL_Cvi_mCL (SPAdes) (version 2) | ecosystem: Host-associated > Plants > Roots > Endosphere...
TAATCCACCCATCCCGTGCTCAGCTCACCGGGGTGGCCGATTCACCTCGGAATACCCGGCCGATTTGGCCTGGAATGGGTGGCCGATTTACGTCGGAATCGGTGGCCGATTTCGTCGGAATACGCAGTGCTGCCCTTGGTGGCACGGTAGAGATGGTTTTCCGTGTCGTAGCTGTAGGTCCAGCCGTTGCTGCTGGTCAGGTTGCCGCGCGTGTCGTAGGCCAGGTTCGCACCGTTGATGCTGGTGTATTGATTCAAGGTGTTGCTGGCATAGCTTTGGGTACTGGCCGGCAAACCAGCCGGCAGGAAGCTGCCATCGCTGGCGGTGAGGCTATTGCGTTGATGGTCGGCGTTGTAGCCGTAGCCGAAGGTGATGCCGCCGCCCGTCCAGGTGTGCGCGACTTGTGCGATCTGGCCGCCTTTGGTCCAGCCCCACTGGGTGGTGGTCGCACCGGCCACGCTGCCGCTGCGTTGCGAGAGCACGTTGTAGTCGTAGTGGCCCAGGCGCTTGCCGCCGACATTGCCTTCGTACACGTCGGTGAGGCGATTCATGGCGTCGTACACCATGCTGGTGCTGTACGCAGGCGAGCCCGGCCAGGTGAGTTTGGTGCGGTTGCCGTTGGCGTCCAGGGTCCAGCTTGCGGTGCCCAGGTCCGAACGCGTTTCGCTGGTCTGGCGACCGGCGCTGTCGTAGCCGTAGCTGAAGTTGAGGCCGGCGCTGCTGTTGGCGGTGAGGCGGCGGCCGGTGTAATCGTAGCCAAACGTCACCTGGGCTTGTCCATCGGGTTGCTTGCCGTCCATGCGGTTGAGTGGATCGAAGCTGTACCAGATGAGCTGGCGCGAGCGGTTTTGCGTGACCAGTTCGTTGCCCGCTTCGTCGAAGCCATTCAGCTCAAGCTGCTACGCCCACTTCTACGTTGAAAAAACACTGATAAGAAATGTCACGCAGCATGTCCAAACAATCACACCAAGACATTGAAGTATTCGTACAACAACCTTTTCTCTCTTGGCTAACGCAGCATACTCTTCTAAAAAGCTTAGACGAAAAACGAAGAATCCCCATCTACTGATGGGTGCCGGCCTTCCTAATTTCTCATATATTTCTGCGTGCTTGTCTTTTATCGTTAGAACAAGCCATGCACCCAACATGTGGCTCACAACAATGCTGGTCATTGCAATCCAAAAAATGGCATCAGTGATACTCATCTGTAAACTGCCGCTGCCAATCCTTCATCTCTTTGAGGAGCTTACATAGGCACTGAACTCGATGACTGGACAATGATGCCGTCATCGCGCCAGCAAGCTTGGTCGATCCCGCTGCAAACCCAATTTGCAGACTATCATTCTCTGTCTTTCCTTTCGTGATTCTCCTGCCACCAGCACCCGATCAAGAAGCCAACTGCTATTGCCAGCATCGATAAACCGATACTCAATACGCCAACTTGTAACTTTTCGGAAACGAACATAGCAACGGAAACCCCCATAACCACGCACACACAAAATCGCCAAGTGCTTATAAAATTTATAATAGATAAAATAATATCAAGCACTTTAAGCCATACCTCATAAAGCAAATGGAAGGTGGCATCGGCAACGCTCACGTAACAGGACCGCCCATCAGACTCCAAGCTCCACGGACATCACAAGCAATGGCATAAATAATGAATCTATTTATATACATGCTTAATTACATCCTGAACGACTTCATCCCTTACTTGATCCATTGCAAAACCTCCAGAATGCCTTGATTCGTTAGGTGCTCTAGGTGGATCGTCTGACCATGATCCAGATGCACCAGCACCACCAAACCTGTAATCATTTTCAGGGATGCTACCTGAGTTAGCGATATAAATTGCGGTTTGGTAGTTATCATAATAGCGCACCGGCGTAGGCACCACTTTTGTGTACGCCTTATATCCAGCCCATATTCTCGCCCAAGCAGCCAGTAGCGGATTATGCCCGGCAGGGTCGGTAAAGTTTAGCGGATCATTGCCCACGTACGCATACAGATTGATTCCACCCTCCGTCCCAATCGGGTCCGTCTGCATAAACCTCCCTAACCCCGGCGAATACATCCGCGCCCGGTTGTAATACAACTCCGTCTCCGCATCGAATCGCCGCCCCGCAAACAGATACTGCATCTGGTTCGCACCACTGCTGATGCTCGCGCCGTAGCCGGTGTAGGCGTACTTCTCCTTCAGTGCACCGCTGTCATCCACCATGGCGACCACGGAGCCCAGTGCATCGGTCAGCGCGTATTGGCGATTGCCTGCGGAATCAATCACCGCCAGCGGTTCATCCAATCCAGGGCCGTACACGAAGCGCTTCTGCACTGCACCTGCGCCGTTGTACTCGGCGATTTCCTGGTCACCCAGCGACACGTAGTGCGTGGTCACGCCATTGACGGTTTTGCTTGCCCTGCGCCCCAGCGCGTCAAAGGCGTAGCTGGCGGTGGTGCTGCCCTTGGTGGCACGGTAGAGATGGTTTTCCGTGTCGTAGCTGTAGGTCCAGCCGTTGCTGCTGGTCAGGTTGCCGCGCGTGTCGTAGGCCAGGTTCGTACCGTTGATGCTGGTGTATTGATTCAAGGTGTTGCTGGCATAGCTTTGGGTGCTAGCCGGGAGACCGGCGGGCAGGAAGCTGCCATCGCTGGCGGTGAGGCTGTTGCGCTGATGGTCGGCGTTGTAGCCGTAGCCGAAGGTGATGCCGCCGCCCGTCCAGGTGTGCGCGACTTGTGCGATCTGGCCGCCCTTGGTCCAGCTCCATTGGGTGTTGGCCGCACCGGCCACGCTGCCGCTGCGTTGCGAGAGCACGTTGTAGTCGTAGTGGCCCAGGCGCTTGCCGCCGACATTGCCTTCGTACACGTCGGTGAGGCGATTCATGGCGTCGTACACCATGCTGGTGCTGTACGCAGGCGAGCCCGGCCAGGTGAGTTTGGTGCGGTTGCCGTTGGCGTCCAGGGTCCAGCTTGCGGTGCCCAGGTCCGAACGCGTTTCGCTGGTCTGGCGACCGGCGCTGTCGTAGCCGTAGCTGAAGTTGAGGCCGGCGCTGCTGTTGGCGGTGAGGCGGCGGCCGGTGTAATCGTAGCCAAACGTCACCTGGGCTTGTCCATCGGGTTGCTTGCCGTCCATGCGGTTGAGTGGATCGAAGCTGTACCAGATGAGCTGGCGCGAGCGGTTTTGCGTGACCAGTTCGTTGCCCGCTTCGTCGAAGCCGTGCAGCTCGTAGCTGTTGTCAGGGTAGACGATCTGATTTTGGCGCTTGAAGCCGTCGTAGTAGTAGGTGAGTGTCTGGCCTTTGCCGTCAGTGAGCGTGGCGATATCGCCGGTGTTGTAGTAGGTGCGCTGCTCGCGGGTGGTCGGACCGATGCCGATCGCGGCAGGCGATATACCTCCCAGCGCCTGCGTGCCGAGTTTGTATTGCTGATCGGTGATTTTGATGATGCGCGAGGCAGCGTCGTAGGTATACGCCGCCTGGCGGCCGCTGGCGCTGGTTTCGCTGGCCTTGCGGCCGACGACGTCGTAGGCGGTGTTGACGAAGGTGCCATCGGGCTGCAGCACCTGGATCACCTTGCCGGCCGCATCGTAGAGCGTGCTGACGGTACGCCAAGGATCGGCGGCGTCTCCGGTGGCATGCATTTCGGCGATCTGGCGGCCATCGGCGTCGTAGCGGTATTCAGTGATGCTGGTGTTGAACGGCGCGGGGGGCGTGATGCGGGTAACGAGGCGCCGCGCATCGTATTCGTAGGCGGTTGTATTGCTGCGTGGGTCCGTCACAGACTTCTGGTTGCCTACCGCATCATAGGTATAGCGGGTGATCAGATTGAGGCCTCCGATGCCGGCATCTTCCGCTTTGTTGAGCAGACGCAACGTGGACGCATCGTAGGTGTAGTTGGTGATGCGGCCCTCGGCGTCGATCACTTGCTTGGGCAGCCCATAGGTGTAGGCCATGGTCGTCACGGGCGCCTTGGTGGCGCCGCCGGGCCTGGCGACGGCAGGCTGGGTGATACTCACCAGATTGCCTTGCGTATCGTAGCTATTGGTGGTGACGTAGCCACGCGCATTCTTTTCCGTGAGCGGTTTGTTGAACGTGCTGTCGTAGGTCCACGATTCGATCAGCGGCGCAGCCGGCTTGCCGGTGACGGTATCGATGGCTCCGGGAATCGGATTGGCGGTTTTTTGAAGAATATTGCTGTTGGCGTCGTAGACGACGGCAACGCTGTCACCAGCCGGATAGGTGGTACGCACGCGGCGGCCGATGCCATCGTAAGCGTAAACAGTGTGGTTACCGACCCGATCGATATCCTCGATATTGTTGCCGTTCTTGTCGTAGTAGAGCGTCCAGCCTGCACCGGTGGGATCGATCTCGGTTGCGCGCTGGCCGTTTGCAAACAAGTAATTCCAGATGGTACCGAAGGCGTCGGCCTGAAGCTTCATTTGCCCGAGGGCATCGTACGTGTTGGTGACCGCAGCGATATTGGGAAAGGATGGGTAGAAGATCGATACCAGACGGTTGCCACCGTCGTACGTATAGCGAGTGGTATTACTTATTTGGTCCGCGACACTGGACAGATTGTCGCCACTGTAGGCAAAGGAAACCGAGGCCGAGCCGTTGCTGACGGACACCAGTTTGTTGCCGCCGTAGGTGAATTGCAGCGTGGCATTGTGGTTGTTGCTTACCGATGCGAGGGTCTTGCCAGGGCCACTGCCGTTATAGGAAAACCTTACCGCATTGCCGTGGGTATCGAGCCAGCTCAGCAACTGACCGTCGCCATCGAAGCTGTAAACGTTTCTCGCCTTATCGGTGAGCGTGATGGCCTTGCTGCCAGAATCGACCACGATGCTGGACGCGTCGCCGGGTGGCGGTACGTAGCTGTAACCGCTTGCAGCGGGAATCTTCACGAATTTCTTGCTACCGCTATCCAGGTTGAGCGTAACGGCGTTGTCCACTAGCTGATCCATCATCCAGCTCGCCGACAACGAAGCCACTACAGTGTTGGCAAGGCTTGGTGTGGCGGTACTGACCAGGTCCTTCAGCACATAGGCCATGACGGCTGAAGGCGCCGCCGCCCTGGGGTTGTCGGCACCGAAGGCGAGAAAGGTATCGCTGTCGATCATGGCCGACATCATGAAGTTGTGGCGCCAGCCATTGCCCAATACGGTGGGATTGGCAGCATTGTTGGAGTTGTAGGAACGCTTGAAGGCCAGCTTGAAGGGAAAGTCACCGGTGCCCACGTCGATGTCGGTGTGGTCGTAGAGGTAGGCGCCGGAATACATATCCACGGGCTCGCCGCTCTTGGGCGACGGAAGCTGCTGCTGGGCCGTTGCCGCCGTGGTGTACACACCGGCCATCACATTGCTGAAGTTTGCGCCGGTGCCCATCCCGCCGAAATAGCCGCCCGCAATCAGGTAGGACATGAAGCTGGCGTTGCCTGACGTATTGAACTGGTACCAGCCACTGCCCGTCCACGTGCCTACCTTGCGTGCGCCGTTTTGTGCAATGAACAGCCTGCCCGTCGCGCTGTTGGCTTGCAGAAAGGCCGCCATGCTGGCCTTCTCGGCCGCCGACCAGCCGGTTAGCAGGGGCTGCACCTGGTTCCAGTTGGCGTTGTTGGCCTCGATGAAGCCGGTGCCGTCGTTGTTGGCGTAGTCGAACATGCGTACCGTCGATATGGCCTCGTCTTTTTGCAACTGCTTGACGGCGGTGGATTCCAACGTGCTGTTGAAAATGCCCAGGCCAATGGATGCTGCGATCAGTTCATCGGTACTGGTTTTGGAGGAGTAAGGACTGATGCTGCTGGTCTGGCCAGGGAAGTCGACGTAGGCCGAGGTGGTTTTCCCGGCAATACCCATCGCAGCGTGCCGCACGTCGACAAAGCCGAAGTAGTTGGCGGAGAACTGCGCGGCCTGGTCAGACTGGCTGAGATAGGCCGTACCGATGGCAGCCAGTGCTTCGCCAGTTGCCGGCTCGCCGGTTTGGCCCGCCTGCATGTAGCGGGCAATGGCCTTTTGATGGCGCGAGAGCGTATCGCGACCCAATTCGCCGGCTACCAGCATCAATGCATAGGCACCGCCCGTTTTCACGACGGGCTTGACACCCCACGTGGAAAAACTATTCCCTGCCGGATACGGATGCTGCACCGTCATAGCCACGGTCTGTGAGCCGGCACCGGTGGCGGCACCGGTGCCCAGCACGACGCCATCCAGCGAAAGCACGGGTTGGGACGCCGCATTGTAGGTGAGCGTAAGGCGCCTGCCGGCAATCTGGCTGGCGTAGACCGTCTTGCTGATGGTGGGGTTGGAACCATCCGCGTTATCCGAGACGCTGATGGTATAGACCGTTTCGAACGAGGCCGGCAGCGTACTGTAGAGCGTGCCGGCCACCGGCAGCGAGGCGCCGTAGAAGGCGTTGGTGATCACTCGGCCGCCGTAGATTTGCGCGGTGGACGCGGATGGGTACTTGTTCTTGATCGTGTCGGCAAGCTTGCCGGAATAGGTGTTGAGTTGCGTGGTTAGCTGCGCGCGGTTCAAGCCCTTGATGCTGTTGATGCCCGCGGGCGCACCCGACACGGGCGTGGAACCGCTGGTGACCGCCGAGAGCAGGCCTGTGCGCGAATAGCCCATGGCTTGCCCCAGGTCGACGGGGGTGTATCGCGCATAGGATTTCAGCGATGGGTCCAGCTCGTAAGTGCTGCCGTTGAGCTGCACTTCGGTCCACACACGGTTGACCGTGGTGACATCGGCGGTGACGTTGCCCGAGAAGCCACCTTTGGCCAATACGGTTTCGACAGCCGTAGGGCTGTTCTCCACGCCGAGATTATTGGCGATCTCCGAGGTTGGCATGCTGAGCGCGCCAAAGCGGTAGTTGGCGGTGATGCACGATTGGCGTAGCAGTTCCACGAACAGCGTGTTCTGGTCGATGCCGTTGCCGCGCCGGTCGAGATAGGTGCCCAAGGCGCCTTTCTTGGAACCCCAGGTAGGCGAATAGTCGATGTTGTAATAGACGTATTCGTAGATCAGGCTGAGGTTGTACTGAAGCGCGCGGGCCAGCGCGGCGATTTCCGGATCAGTCGCCGACGGCGTGCATGTGAGCGCGGGCAATGGCGCGGCTTGCGCGGGCGGCGCATAACTTGTTGTGCCAGTGGCCGCAGCCATGACGACCACGGCTGTCATGGCGTGATGTTTGAAGCGAGAAAGAACGCGCATAAGAACTCCCTACCCCGTTTTCCCTTGTCGGCGCCCCAAAAAACCGGGCCACCGAAAGAACATGCCGCCGCACACCCAACCTGTCCGGTATGGATACGGACGAATTACTTGATGACCGTATTGCTCAATGCAGACTTGGATGGCTCATTGGCGCTGGATGCCCTTGTGGCGGCCGCGCGCTTGTCGGTGGCAAAGTCCGCACGCGGAAAACCCAGCGGCGTTTTGGTGCTGGTTGGCAACGGATGGCCAAGCATGGGCTCAGCTTCCGGCTGATTGAGCGCCTCCCCCGTGACATTCGCCAGCGATGGGCCGGACGCCGCCGGACGCTGCGCCGGCAGAATCTGTTTCATGGAAACGCTGCTGGCCTGCACCGAGCGGCCTTGCTGAAAGCGTTGCCCTTCATCCACGCCGACCAGCGGCATATCGAGCAGTGAAGGTGGTGGAGGCGTAGCTTCTGCACCGGGTGCCGCGGTGGATTGCGCTGTCGCCGACAGGCTTGCCGCGGTAATGCAAAACGCAAAGACGCCAGCCCGTGCCATGGATACGGTGAATTTATTCATAATGCGATGCTCTTGCTCGTCAAACGCCGCACGCGGCCCTTTCATTGCGTGCTGGACTGCGTACGATTGCCCGCCGCGTCGTAGCTGTGGGCGACGGTATTGGCGGGATAGGATTCGTTGATGAGGCGGCCCAGGCTGTCGTACTGGTAGCTCACCGTAAGTGTGGCACCGGTCGTTTGCATGCTTTGCCCGGTCTGCGATGTCGCTGCGACAGAAGATGCATTCTGCATGGAAGCATCGGCCGTCTTTGGCGTGTCCGCCCAATCGGCCGGCGGCGCGAGGAGCAACGCGGCGACAACAGCAGCGATGGATACTTTGATGATTTTTGTATTGAGCATGCGCTTAACCCCTTTTTTGTCGCCATCGCCGCCACGGCGGTAACAGCGCTTGGTATGGCGCGATGCTGAAGGAGCTTGGCAAGGCGTGGTATCCGTAGAAACTACGGGGAGATGCTCAATGCGGCGTATGCCTACATGAAATATAGGTGCTTGTCCGCCGCTTGATGTCTATGCGAGCGAAGACTGGAGACACCTGCGCCTCGGCTTGTACAGAGACGGGCATTCCGAAATGGAAGCGGACTGAGCGTGATCCCTAGACTTGATCCGAAGCGAACTCGATATCCCAGCCAGGCTCTCTCATGGCCGCACTGGGGTTCGCATACGCTCACCGCCAACTACGAGAGCTGGCGTCATGAGCTTGATGTCGGAGCATTGCGTTGCGAGGACCACTCCGGCATCAACGTTCGCGCAGGATCATCGAAAGCTGTCGATTCAACAGCGCCTTTGGAATGTGGTGCAAGTAGCCCAGGTAGATGGCTTTCTCAATCAAGCTACCCTTGTTGGCGCTATCGAACTTGTACCGCAACGCGCGGACGTGGTCCTCCACCGTGCGCTCGGACACCCGGAAAATCTCCGCGATGCGGCGAGCCGAATAGCCGCGGATAAGGAAGAACAGAACTTCCGACTCGCGCGCACTCAATGCTACCGGCATCAGGCTCGCATCACCCAGGCAATAGCTGCCCTGCCCGATGCTTTCGGTGTGCACGTCGCTGGTGTGCAATCGACCCAGCAAAGACCCCAGCTCCACCGTCGATGGCGAAGTGATGTCCGCGCCATGAAAGAGAGTGCCGATCACCTCACCCTGGTCATCGCGCAGCGGCCATTTGGTGGTCAGATAGGCTCGCCATTCGCCATCCGCAAAGGGGTGGATATCAAGTACGCGCAACGTCTTTCCGCTGGCCATGACTTCTTTGTCCTGCTCGCGAAACGCGTCCGCGCAGGCAACGGTCTGGCATGGCATGTCGAAATCGGTACGGCCTTCGACATCCCGATGGTGCTTAAGGCCGATGATCCTGCCGTACTCTTCGTTTGCATACAGGAATACGGAATCGCGATTCTTGCCTCCCCAATAGCCCGGCGTGCCCCCGAAAGCCATACGAAATTTTTGCTCGACGCCAGGGCGACCTTCGTCATCCGATAGCTTCATGCCAGCACCCGGTCATTGCCAAGGTGATCCGGGTGGCAGGAGAACATCAGCACCAAAGGTTCGCTTGAATCGTTTTCCAGTTGGTGAACCGTGCCAGCTGGGATGCTGAAAACGGACCCGCGCTGTACGCGCCGTGATGTTCTTACCTGCTCGCCGGGCTGCCACAGATGAATCAGGCCGCTCCCCTGGTGGATGAGGTAGAGCTCTTCGCCCTGCCTGTGGTAGTGGGGATTGATCTTGGTACCGGGCGGCAGTTCGGTGGCGTAGTGACTAAGCTGATGGCTGTCCAGAAGCTTGGCGATGCTGATGCCTGCCGCCTGATCCGCCTTGGCCTTCGTGCTTAGGGCATCGAATACGTTGGTGATGGACATGCAGAGTTCCTCCCTTCCCAGTTATCCTCACCGCCCGCCGTGATCGGTGATATGCGCTACACATGCTGCCAAACGCACGCATGCACAAAAAGAAGTTGCGCGTTGATAGATACGTAAGGCGTTTCCGATTGCACTGTCCTTGCGATAGGGACGCAAGTCACAAACTTGAATGCGGCCTGTCCAGGTCCGTCAGCGTCTTCGACTAACATCCCGCACTCTCGCATCCCAAGGGAGGGGTCGCATGACTGGACTGAGCCAACGCATCGTCAACTACATCGCCGAACTGAAGCCGCTGTGCACGTTCCAGTTTGCGGACGGCCACGATTGTGCGCTGTCACTCGCGGACGGCACCTTGTACGTGCCAGTGGATGAATCGCATCACGAAACGGAAGAAGGCTGGATCGCCGTGCTCTGGCAGGGTGATGCGCACCGCCGATCGGAGTTGCCCGGTCCGTTGCTGGCTTATCACGCGGCACTGCGTTGCGTGGAGTTGCAGGGTGTCGGGAAGCCAGACTGGGAAATTTCCGTACATCGCGAAATGTTGCTGATGCGGCTGCGTGGCATCTGCGGCAAGCTCCCGCATATCGAAACGATATTGCGCTCCTGATAAATAACGGATCGCGCACATGCCATTGGATTTGGCGATACGCACATTGCCAGGGGCCTCGGCCAGGGCCAGATTGGACGTAATCGTCGCGACGATAACCGTGGCAATGCGACTGGCATTGAAGGGATTGGATCGAACGACAAGAACAGGCCGCTTATAACTCGACCCGAGCCGACGGGTTGGGAAGATTGGCCCATCAGACTTCACCAGGCTTCATGGCCGACAGCTCCAAGCTGAGCACTTGCCACGACAGGGTCGACGGCGGACTTCTCCGTTGCATAGACGGCGTTCAGCTGCTCGGTCACAAGGGTATCCTGACGTTTACCGCGATACTCCTCGATCGCCCGAGCGTAGAGCCGACTCCGTGACACCTTCAAACAACAGCTGATACTGGAGCCTAATCCCACGGCAGTTTAGGCAGCGCACGCAGGTCATGGGTATATTTGGCATTGTCGTATTCTCGCCCATCGTGCATCACTGCGTAGATTTCGCAAACAAGCACGCAAGCGATGAGCCGGCGCGCTTCCTGCTCGGCGTAGCCGTTCGCAAGCAGCCGATCTAGCGTCTCGCGAGTTTCGGGTGGACTGCCCAATCTGAGTTGGTTATCGAGAATCTCGAAGATCGCCGCGCGGGAGATGTCAGAGTCGTCGCTCATAGCAATATCACCGAGTAGATTCCAAATCGCAGGTCACGGCAACACGGAATAGGTATCGCTATTTCGCGCGGAATCTGCACTGCTGCGACCGGTGCCCGACCACATCAAGACTCGCGCACAAGCACCCGCTGCCGATGGCCTTTTCGTTCCCGCCTGCGCGCACGCCATGCCGCCCAGCGCTCGCCGAGGCAGGAGAAAATCACATACAGCGCCGGCGTGCTGAGCAAGGTCAGGCTCTGCGAAATCAGCAGGCCGCCGATCAGGGCGATACCCAGCGGACGGCGCAGGTCGGAACCCTCGCCAAGGCCGATGGCGATCGGCAGTGCGGCGAGAATCGCCACCATGGTGGTCATCATGATCGGGCGGAAGCGCACCAGGCTTGCCTCGCGTGCAGCTTCCAGCGGGGTCTTGCCGTGTTCACGCTGCGCGACCAGCGCGAAGTCGATCATCATGATGGCGTTCTTCTTCACGATGCCGATCAAGAGCACCAGTGCGATCTGCGCGATCACCGACAGGTCCGTGTTGGTGAACCACAACGCCAGCAGCGCGCCCACGCCGGCTGCGGGCAGGGTCGAGAGAATGGTGACCGGATGGATCAGGCTTTCGTAAAGAATGCCCAGCACGATGTACACGACGAGGATCGCACCCAGGATCAGCCACAGGCCGCCGCTCTGCGTTTCCTGGAAACGGCGGAAGTCGCCGCCGATGTCGAGCTTGATGTCGCCCGGCATGCGCATGTTGTTGGCGGTGGCCTGCACGATCTGCAAGGCTTCGCCCATGCTGACACCCGGCGCGAGATTGAAGCTCAGGCTCATGGTGGTGTACTGGTTCATGTGCGACACCTGGGTCGGCGCCAGCCCGGGCTCCTGATGCGCAAACGCGGATAGCCGCACCATGTTGCCGTTGCTGGAGCGCACCAGCACGTCGTCGATCGAGCGTGGCGTGGCGGTTTGTCCGGGCAGCGCGTTGACCACTACCTTGTATTGGTTGAGGTCGGCGTAGATGTTGCTGATCTGGCGCTGGCCAAACGAATCGTAGATGGCCGAATCGATGGTGCCGACGTTGACCTGCAAGCGCGCGGCTCGGTCGCGATCGATGACGATGTTCTGCTGCAGGCCGGCATCGTCCAGGTCGCTGCCCACGTCGCGCAGCTTGGGATTCTTGCGCAGCTCGTCGACCAGCTTCGGCAGCCATTGTTGCAACTTGGCGGAGTCGTCGCCCTGCAGCGATACCTGGTATTGCGCGCCCTGGCTGGTACCGCCGCCACCGAAGCTGGGCAGGTCCTGGATGGCGCGCAGGCGCACATTCAGGTCGGGATATCGCGCAGCTTTCTTGCTGAGCCGCGTCAAGGCGGTGAAGGTATCGTCCTTGCGTCCCTGCGCGTGCGTCTTGAGCTGGATGTCGAAAGAGCCGGCCGTACCGGTGCGCGTACTGCCCAGGCGCGAACCCACCACGGCCACGTCGTGGTCGCGCAGCAGCATGTCGATCAGCCGCTGCTGGCGCGCCACCGAATCCTGGAAGGAAACCGTGGCGCCGGAGGTGGCGCGGCCACGAATCAGGCCGGTGTCCTGCATCGGGAACAGGCTGCTCTTGATCTGGCCGGACATCACGATCATCACCGTCAGGCCGATCAGCACCAGCGGCGTCAGCGACAGCAGCAAGGCATGGCGCAGCGAAAAATCCAGCGCGCTCGCATACACCGCCACCATGCGCTCATGCATGCGGTCGATGGCCCGCCCGAGTTTGGAGCTCGCCTGCGCGTCGCGATGGCCTTGCAGGAACAAGCCGCACAGCGATGGCGTGAGCGTGAGCGATACCAACGCGGAGACGACGATCGCGCCCACCAGGGTCAGGGTGAATTCCTTGAAGAACATGCCGGTGATGCCGGGCATGAACAGCAACGGGACGAACACGGCAACCAGTGATGCCGTGATCGAGACGATGGTGAAGCCGATTTCGCGCGCACCGGTCAGGGCCGCCTGCATGCGCGTCATGCCCTGGTCGATATGGCGGATGACGTTTTCGATCACCACGATCGCATCGTCCACCACGAAGCCGATGGCGATCACGCCGGCCAGCAAGGTGAGATTGTTCAGCGTGAAGCCCATCGCATACATGATCACGGCGGCGCCCGCCAGCGATAGCGGCACGGCCACGGCCGCGATCAGCGTGGGCGCCAGCCGGCGCAGGAACAGCGCCATCACCAGCACCACCATCGCCAGGCTGATCAGCAAGGTGGCCTGCACTTCGTGCAGCGAAGCGCGGATGGTGGGCGTGCCGTCGAAATACGGCGTGAGCGTGGTGCCGGGTTGCAGATAATCGCGCAGCAGCGGCACTTCGGCTTTCACGCGGTCGGTGACGTCGATGATGTTGGCGTTCGACTGCCGGTACACGTACATCAGGATGGCCGGCTTACCCTGGAACCAGGCCGCCTGATAGGCATCCTGCTGACCGTCGTACACCTTGGCCACGTCCTTGAGCCGCACCGGCGCGCCCTTGCCGCTGGTGGAAATCACCAGGTTGGCGAAATCGTTCGCGGTATGCAGCGCATCGTTGGCCTCCACCGCCATGGTGGTGTTGCCGTTGGAAAGGAAGCCCTTCGGCTCGAATACGTTGGCGGCGGTGAGTGCATTGCGCACTTGGTCGGGTGACAGGCCCATCGCGTTGAGCGCGCGCAGATTGATGTCGATGCGCACGGCCGGCGTGGCGGCGCCGAGAATGTCCACTTCCGACACGCCGGGCAGTTGCCGCAGGCGCTGCGCCAGCAGCGAGTCGGCCACGTCGTACAGATCGCGCGCGGACTGGGTTTCGGAGGTGAGGGCGAAGGCGATGATCGGATCGTCGTTCGGGTTGGCCTTTTCGTAGCTCGGGGGAGCGTTGAGGCCGGATGGAAGATCCGCCTGCGCCGCATTGATCGCCACCTGCACGTCGCGCGCCGCGTCGTCGATGTTGCGGCTGCCGTCGAAGATCAGGAACACCAGGGTGCTGCCCAGCGAACTCACCGAGCGCATGGTGTCGATGCCGGGTACCTGGCCCAGATGGCGTTCCAGTGGCGCGGCCACGGTGGCCGCCATGTTTTCGGCACTTGCGCCGGCCTGATTGGCGCTGACGAAGATCACCGGAAACTGCATGTTCGGCAGCGCGGCGACACCAAGCAGGGAGTAGCAGATCGCACCGATCACGAATACGCCCATGGCCAACAGGGAGGTACCGATCGGGCGGCGGATGAAGGGGCCGGAGATGTTCATACGGAAAACAACGTGCGATGGGCAAATCGGTTGAGGCTTTCACACCCTCCCCGTGTGCGCCCATGGAAATCCGGAAATCGCCGCCCCGGCAAAAGGCAGGGCGACGACAGCAAGCCAAGCAGATTGGAGTGAAACGCGGCCGAACGCCAAGGCGATCGCGAGCATGGCGATGTTGGGGTTCGGCGCTGCCTCACCACCAACCTACACGGCATCACGTGCCGCGTGACGCAGCGCGCGCCGCTCGCGGCGCGCCTGCAACCACTCCGAGAACCGCTCCATGTACAGGTAGATCACCGGCGTGGTGTACAGCGTGACCAGCTGCGACAGCAACAAGCCGCCCACGATCGATACGCCCAGCGGACGGCGCAGCTCGGCGCCGATGCCGTTGCCCAGCGCCAGCGGCAGCGCGCCGAGCATGGCGGCGGCCGTGGTCATCATGATCGGGCGGAAGCGCAGCAGGCATGCGCGCCGGATCGCTTCGCGCGGCTGCATGCCGGTGCGCTGCGCCTCGATCGCGAAGTCGATCATCATGATCGCGTTTTTCTTCACGATACCGATCAGGAGCACGATGCCGACGATGCCGTCCACCGACAGGCTCATGTTGCACAGGATCAGGGCCAAGAGCGCACCCACGCCGGCCGGCGGCAGGGTGGAGATGATGGTGATCGGATGGATGTAGCTCTCGTACAGCACGCCCAGCACGATGTAGATCACGATGATCGAGGCGAGCAGCAGCAGGGCTTCGTTGCCCAGCGAAGAAGAGAACTCCGCCGCCTTGCCGATGAACTGCCCGCGCACTTGCGGCGGCAGGTTGAGTTGCTTCTCCACGTTGTGGATCGCATCCACGCCCTCGGACAGCGAATAACCCGGCGCCAGGTTGAACGAAATGGTCACCGCAGGCAGCTGTTGCTGATGGCTGATCACCAGCGGCGCGGTGGTCACCTGTGCGTTCACCAGCGAAGCCAGCGGAATGGTGCCGCCCGCGCCGATGATGATGCCGGTGTTGGCCGTGGCAATGCCGGTGGTGGTGGAGGAATTGCTCGACGCGGCCTGGCCGAAGGTAGTGGCATTGCTGCCGGTGAGCGCGCCGCTGCCGTTGCTCTTCACCGTGAGCTGGTTGAGCAGCGAGGTGCTGGTGCGGAATTGCGGCTCCACCTCCAGCACCACGCGGTACTGGTTCAACTGCGTGAAGATGGTGGAGATCTGGCGCTGGCCGAACGAGTCGTACAGCGTGTCGTCGATGGTCTGCACCGGCACGCCCAGCGTGCTGGCCTTGTCGCGATCGATGGTGAGCTTGAGCGCAGTGCCCTGGTCGGCCAGGTTGTTGTCCACGTCCGCCAGTTCCGGCAGCTGGCGCAAGGCCTGGGTCATCTGCGTGGCGTACTGCGACAGCTCCTGCGAATTCACGTCGGACATCGAGTACTGGTACTCGGTGGCGGCCACACGCGTATCCAGCGTCACGTCCTGCACCGGCTTCAGGTACAAGGCCACGCCCGGAATATTGGCCGCATCGCTCTGCAAGCTCGCCACCACGTCATCCAGCGCACCGCGCTTGCTGCGGTCCTTCAGCACGATGCTGAGCTGGCCCTGGTTGAGCGTGGGGTTGATCGAGCCCGCGCCGATGAAGGCGGCCACGCCGGCCACGTTGGGATTTTTCTGCAGCGCATCGGCCACCGCCTTGGTGCGCTGTTCCATCTGCGGGAAGGCGACGTTCTGGTCGGCCTGCACCACGCCGGTGATCAGGCCGGTGTCCTGCTCGGGCAGCAATCCCTTGGGAATGACGATGTACAGGAACACCGTCACCGCCACGGCCACCACGGCCACCAGCATGGTCATGCGCTGGTGGTCGAGCACCCAGTCCAGCGTGCGCTCGTACAGGCCGACCGTGCGCGCCCACACCGTGCGCTTGCCGGCAGCGAGATGGCGCTCGTGCGCATCCTCGCCCTCCGGCAAGGCGTCGGGCTTCAGCAGGTAGGCGCACATCATCGGCGTCAGCGTCAGCGACACCAGCATGGAGATCACCACGGCGGTAGCGAGCACCCAGGCGAACTCGTGGAACAGGCGACCGGTAACACCCGGCATCAGCAGCAGCGGCAGGAACACCGCGATCAGCGACACGGTCAGCGACAGCACGGTGAAGCCGATTTCCTTTGCGCCGATTTCCGCGGCCTCCTTGCCGTCCTTGCCTTGCTCGATGTAGCGCACGATGTTCTCGATCATCACGATCGCATCGTCCACCACGAAGCCGGTGGCCACGGTCAGCGCCATCAGCGAGAGGTTGTCCAGCGACATGCCGGCGAAGGCCATCACGCCGAAGGTACCCAGCAAGGACAGCGGCACGGCGACGGATGGAATCAAGGTGGCCCACAGGCGGCGCAGGAACACGAAGATCACCGCCACCACCAGGAAGATGGTCAGCACCAGGGTGAACTGCACGTCTTCCACCGAGGCGCGGATGGTGATGGTGCGGTCGGCGAACACGTCCAGGTGCACGTCCGCGGGCAGCACGCTGCGCAGCTGCGGCAGAATGTCGCGGATGTGCTGCACGGTCTGCACGATGTTCGCGCCCGGCTGGCGGCGGATGTCCAGCAGCACCGCCGGCTTGCCGTTGGCCCAGGCGGCGAGCTGGTCGTTCTCGACCCCGTCGACCACCTTGGCCACGTCGGACAGACGCACCGGCGCGTTATTGGTGCTGCTGTACGAAATGATGGTGTTCTTGTATTCGGCCGCGGTCGCCAACTGGTCGTTGGTGGAAATGGTGTACGACTGCGTGACGCCGTTGAGCGTGCCCTTGGGCGCGTTGACGTTGGCTTCGGTCAGCGCATTGCGCACGTCTTCCATGGTGAGGCCGAGGTTGGCCAGCTGCGCCGGGTTCACCTGGATGCGCACCGCCGGGCGCACGTTGCCGGCGATCGACACCAGGCCCACGCCCTGCACCTGCGACAGCTTCTGCGCCAGGATCGAATCGGCCAGGTCGTTCACGTCGCGCAGCTGGCGGCTGTCGGAGGTGAGCATCAGCGTCATGATCGGCGCATCCGCGGGATTCACGCGGTTGTACACCGGCGGATACGGCAGCGTGCTCGGCAGCGTGCCGCGCGCCTGGTTGAGCGCTGCCTGCACGTCTTGCGCGGCCACGTCGATGTCGCGGTCCATGTTGAACTGCAGCACGATGGTGGACAGGCCCGCGGACGAGTCGGAGGTCATCATGTCCAGGCCGGAGATCTGGCCCAGCTGGCGCTCCAGCGGCGTGGTGACCAGCGAGGCCATGGTGGAGGCGCTGGCGCCCGGATACGTGGTGGTGATCACCAGGCTCGGGGCTTCGATTTCCGGCAGCGCGGAGACAGGCAGCTCGCGATAGCCGAGCACGCCGAGCAGCATCACCGCCACCATCAAAAGCGAGGTGGCGATGGGGCGGCGGATGAAAAGGGTCGAGAATCCCATGATCGTCGGACTATCCGTGGTCAGAGCCTGATTGAAGCCCCGCCCCTTCCATGAGAAGGGCTTGGGGTGAGAGTGCATGCAGGACCGGATGAAGCGCGCAAGGCGTACCGAGACGCGTCGCCCGAACCCGCACCCCCGGCCCTTCTCCCGCCGGGAGAAGGGCGTGAGTGGCGCCCAGCGATGTCAGCCTGCGCTGCCACGGCGCTGGCCGCCCTGCTTGCCCTTGTTGCCGTCCGAGGTCACCTGCACCGGCGGCACCTCGCCCGGCTTCAATGCCTTCACCTTGCTGCCGGGCTTGAGCCGGAACTGGCCTTCGGTAACCACCTGGTCGCCGTCGTTCAGACCGCTGCTCACCATCACCTGGCTGTCGCCAACCTCGCCGGCCACGTGCACCGGCTGCATCGCCACCGTCTGATCCGGCTGCAGCTTGTAGACGAAATCGCCATCCGGACCGCGCTGCACCGCCTGCGCAGGAATCACCAGGCCGCCCTGCACGGTGCGCACGCGCAGGCGCACGTTCACGAACTGGCCCGGCCACAGCGTGCTTTTGGGATTGGCGAAAATCGCGCGCAGCTTGAAGGTGCCGGTGGCGGTATCGATCTGGTTGTCCACCACCTGCAGTGCGCCGGTGGTGTCGAGCGGATGCGCATCGGTGCGATCCAGCGCAATCACTTCCAGCTTGTCGGCGCCGTTCTGGAACGAATCGCGCACGGCTTCGAGATTCTGCTCCGGCAGGCTGAAGACGATGTAGATCGGCTGGATCTGCGTCAGCGTGACGATGTTGGTGGTGGTGCTCACCACATTGCCCGGATCGACCTGGCGAATGCCGGCCACGCCGTCGATCGGCGAAATGATCTTGGTGAAATCCAGCTGCACCTTGGCCGAGCGTACGGCGGCCTCGTCCGCGATCACCGTCGCCTTGAGCTGGTCGACGTTGTTGCGGTACGTGTCGATGTTCAGTGCCGCCACATAGCCGTTGGCGACCAGCTTCTGGTTGCGGTCCAGCGTGCTGATGGCGGTGGCCAGCGAGGCTTCGTCCTGCTTCTGCTTGGCCACGGCCTGGTCGTAGGCGGCCTGGTAGGTGCGCGGATCGATCTGCGCGATCACCTCGCCCTTCTTCACCGGCTGGCCTTCCTTGAAATTGATCGACATCAGCTGCTGGCCGCCGATCTGCGGGTTGACCGTCACGCTGTTGAGCGCCGTCACCGTGCCGAGCGCGGTGAGATACACCGGCACGTTCTGCTTGACGGTGGGCTCCACCGTCACCGGTACCGGCGTATTGTCCTGGCCCTTGGCGCCCGGCGCGCCTCCATTCTGGGCCGATTGCCCATGGCGACCACCCGCTCCAGCCTCCGCCCCCGGCTTGTGCAGCAAGCGGAAAGCGACTCCACCCACGATGAGCACGGCGACCACGATCAACGCGATCTTCCAAAAACGCGACATGTAAAACTCCTGGATTGAACGGCGGAGCCACCCGACCCCGCACAGCGCGAATGACGCTACATCTTGCGAACAAGCATAGGCGTTGCCCCGCGAGCTTGGACAATGCCGGTTGACACAGGTGCCGCATGACCGATGGCATGGTCCCTCCGGAAGGGTAACAGCCAAGCGTGACCGATTGCCTGCGACGCGCCTGTCGATCTACATAACTTTACTAAGCCCTCGGACAAATCGCCGCGGCATGACGCCGACGATCCCGTGGGTTGCCATCTCAACTTGTTGCGAGCTTCGTCTATACTCCGGCCTTGTTGTGCGCAGCGACCGGGCCAGTCCGACCCGCCGCCGCATGGTCGCCAGGGGCGCCAAGGTACGTCACGGGGGAAAACGTGGCGGCTGTCCAGACTAATCATTTGATGACTGGAGTACTTGCGTGAGCGGTTCCATGAGCAAATCCGACCAGAGTTTCCTGCGTCAGTTCTCACTGCTTATCGCCGGCCTCGGCGTACTGACCCTGGTCCTGATCTTCACCGCATGGACGATCTACGAGCACGAGCCGAAGGAAACCAATCCCGAGGCGGCGCAACAGCTGGCGGCCAGGCTCGCTCCCAACGGCGCGGTCTACGCGGGCAACACCGGTCGCGCGGCGATGCTGGCCGCGCAGGAAGCCGCCGCCAAGGCCGCCGCCGCGCAAGTGGCCTACGGCGGCACCACCGACGGCAAGACCATCTACGACAACCTTTGCCACAGCTGCCACACCGCCGGCGTGGCCGGTGCGCCGGTACTGGGCAACAAGTCGATGTGGGGGCCGCGCATTGCCCAGGGCCTGGATACGCTGGTCAAGCACGCCATCGACGGCTACCACGGCCCGGATGGCAACACCATGCCGGCCAAGGGCGGCAACCCGGCGCTGACCGACGCACAGGTGAAAGCGGCGGTGACGTGGATCGTGGATCAGGCGAAATAATTTTCGACCACAGCTCGCCCGCCGACGCCGCCTTCGGGCGGCGTTCTGTTTTGCCCCTTCCATGCCTGCAGCGCGTACGCATCGGCAAGCCACATGCGAAAAACGCGGCGCCGCTATCATTGGCCCCATGACCCAAGCCGCCTCCTCTCCCGATCCGTCCGTTTTCCCGGACGCTCTCGCCGAATTCACCCTGCAAGGTCCCGTCGGCGCCCTCGAGGCGATCAGCGACGTGGCCGAGCGCCCCGGTGCGCGCCGCGGCGTGGCGGTGATCTGCCATCCCAACTCCAAGGATGGCGGCACCATGCGCAACAAAGTGGTGACCATGCTGGAGCGCAGCCTGCGCGAATGCGGGCTCGACACGCTGCGCTTCAACTTCCGCAGCGCCGGCGAATCGGCGGGCGAGTACGACAACGGCCGCGGCGAGAGCGACGATCTCGCTGCGGCGGTGGCGTGGGTGCGCAAGGTGCGCCCCGACGACCAGCTATGGCTGGCCGGCTTTTCGTTCGGCAGCTACGTCACGCTGCGCAATGTGGTGGCGCTGAAGGCCGAAGCCCTCATCAGCATCGCACCGCCGGTTGGCCGCTGGTCGCATGAAGCGCTCAGCCTGCCCACCTGCCCATGGTTGGTGGTGATGGGCGAGGAAGACGAAATCGTGGAACCGCAAGCCGTGTTCGACTGGATCGACAGCCTCGAGCAGCCGCCGGAACTGGTGCGCATGCCGGAAACCGGACATTTCTTCCATCGCCGCTTGATGGATTTGCGCGGTGCGGTGAAACACTGGATGCAGGATTATCTGCCGCCTGCACGTGAGTGATTGACCAGCACTGCAAGCACCCACCATGCCTTCTGGCCGTCATTGCCGCGAAAGCGGACATGACGGCCATGGCGGTACAGATCAACGTTTACGCACGACTGCTTCTTTCATGACCGAACTCTCCCCCAGCGCGCGTTACCAGGAAGGCGTTGCCGCCCACCGCTGGAACACCGATCCCGCGCAACTTGCCGTGCTGCCGCAATTCGATCGCATGCAGGCGGCGCTATGCGCACCCGCCAACGGCAACGGCCTGTTCGGCCGCCTCAAATCCCTGCTCGGCAACGAGGAACGCCAGGCCGTGCCCGGCCTGTACCTGTGGGGCAGCGTCGGCCGCGGCAAAACCTTCCTGATGGATCTGTTCGCAGCCAGCCTGCCGCATGGCGTGGCGCTGCGGCGTCACTTCCATCGCTTCATGGGCGAAGTGCACGAGAGCCTTCGCGAACTGGGCGAGCGGCAGGACCCGCTGGTCGACGTCGCCGCCGGCATCGCCCAACGCTGCCGCGTGTTGTGCCTGGACGAGTTCCTGGTCAACGACATCGGCGACGCGATGATCCTGGCCAATCTGCTGGAAGCCTTGTTCGCCCGCGGCGTCACCCTGGTGACGACCTCCAACACGGCCCCCGACAACTTGTATAAAGAAGGCTTGCAACGCGCACGCTTTCTGCCGGCGATCGCCTCCATCAAGCAGCACTGCCATGTGCTGGAAATGGTTTCCCCGCACGATTGGCGCCTGCGCGCGCTCACGCATGCGCCGGTGTACCACACGCCGCCCGGCGCCGAGGCCGAGCGCGAACTGGCACGCATCTTCGCCAGCCAGGCACAAGGCGATGTGGTCGAAGGCGGCGACATCGTCATCAACGACCGGCCGATTCCGGTGCGCAGGCGCGCCGGCTCGATGCTGTGGTTCGACTTTGCCGCGCTGTGCGATGGCCCGCGCGCCGTGGCCGATTACATTGTGCTGGCCAAAATGGCACCCGCCGTCATCGTTTCCAACGTGCCGCAATTCACCATCTACAGCGAAGATCCCGCCAAGCGCTTCGTGCAGTTGGTCGACGAGTTCTACGACCGCCACGTCAAGTTGATTCTTTCCGCCGCCGCGCCGATCACCGAGCTGTACGACGGCGAGCGCTTGCGTGCCGAATTCGGCCGTACCGAATCGCGCCTGATCGAGATGCAGAGCCAGGAATACCTGGCGCTGGAACATCGCCCGAATTCGTAGGCCGCGGCGATCACGTCCACGTAGCGACGGGCGTTTGGGTGGCTTCACCCATGGCGGCACCAGGTGCTAGGGTGCGTGCTTCGCTTCGTCACGGAGTTGGCGGCATGCTGATGTTCCTCGCAACCACGTTGCTTGCAGCCGCCTCGTCCACCGCGGCGCCTTCTTCTGCAGATACGTTCACCAGCCGCGTGTATCGCGCCAAGCTGGTCGAAGCCGGGCCCACCGGTCCCGCCTATCAGAAACAGTTCTGGGCCAAGACCGGCAACCCGATGACCGATGCGTTGCGCACCTGCCTGGGCAACCGCGCAACGGCCGACAAATCGCCCTTTACGCTGGTGGCCGACATTTCTGCCGACGGACATCCCATGAACGTGGAAGTGCGCGCCCCGACGCCGGTGGCGAAGTGCCTTGCCAGCCAGTTCAGCGCATGGACGTTCCCGGCGCCGCCCAAGCTGCCCGACTCGGCGAGCTACCCCATTGAAATCGACGTAAGCATGTAGGAAGGCAAGGCATGCGCGCACCCACCGGTTCAGTCGTCGGACTCTGCTCCGCCTCCGCCACCATGTCGGCGATGGGCATGGCCTTTCTCGGCTACTGGGGCGTGCACGAACCCACGCCCTGGAACACGCGCGACATCGTGGTGGTATGCCTGGCCTTCCTCAGCTTCTTCGCCCTCGGCGCGACGATCTGGATCGCCACCACGCCGGTGGCGGACGACGACGCCGAACGCATCGGGCCGGCGCGCCGCAGCTTCGCCGCCGGGCTGGTGCTGATGTGGCTGGGAATCATCGTCGCCATCGCGCGGTAGAAAAAAATTCTGCGCCGGCCGCAGGCCGCTTGGCGGCTGGCATCGCACCGCTTATCCACCGGCTTATCCACAAATTATTGGGTTGACCGGCCAGGGCGACCCCGATATGTTGTGCCTCGTCGGTTGCCACTTCGGACGATTTCGAGGTGGCTCGGGAATCCGGTGCAAGTCCGGAACTGCCCCGCAGCGGTAAGCGGAGACCAAAGCCCGATCCACGCACTGGCTGTTGCGGCCGGGAAGCGGGGCGAGTAGGCGGATCGCGAGATCCACATCCGCAAGTCCGAAGACCTGCCGACACGACATGGCCGGAGCGCCATGCCGCTGGTGACGGCCTCCGCGGGAGGGGCGTGTCGCGCGACGCGGATGTCAGCCGTGTCGGGCGAGCACGACCACGACGGCAGCCGCCGCCTCAGCCCTGCGCGCGGGAGCAGGTGGTTGAGTCCAAGGAGCCTGTCCGCACCCACCGGCGTCCGCCGGACGGACCGGTTCCGCAGCCTGGAGCATCCGACATGCAACCTGTAGATACCGAATCGCGCGAGCGCTCTGCCGATCGCGCGGAGTCCGCCGTCTTTTCCGCCGACGCCAATGCGCCGGCCCTAGCCAACCCGGTCACGATGTCCGCCACTGCCGAAGCACCCTTCACCCTGACGCCGCCGCACAACCCGGGCCAGATGCGCGTCACCAAGCGCAACGGCCGGCACGAAGTGGTCGACGTCAACAAGATCGTCCGCGCCGTCACGCGCAGCGCCGAAGGCCTGCACGCCGTCGATCCGCTGCGCGTGGCGCTGAAGACCATCGGCGGCCTGTACGACGGCGCCACCACGCAGGAGCTGGACCAGCTTTCCATCCGCACCGCCGCCGCGCTCACCGCGGAAGAGCCCGAATACGGCCAGCTCGCCGCGCGCCTGCTCGGCGCCTTCATCGACAAGGAAGTGAGCGGCCAGGAGATCCAGAGCTTTTCGCAGTCGATCGCACGCGGTGCCGAACTGGGCATCGTCAACGCGCGCCTGCGCGATTTCGTGGTGGCCAATGCGCGCAAGCTCAACGACGCGATCGATCCGCTCGCCACGCGCCGCTTCGAATACTTCGGCCTGCGCACGGTGTACGACCGTTACCTGTTGCGCCATCCGCAACTGCGCAAGGTGATCGAGACGCCTCAGTACTTCTTCATGCGCATCGCCTGCGCACTGGGCGGCAACGAAATCGGCGAAACGCTGGAGCTGTATCGCCTGCTCTCCTCGCTGGAATACATCGCCAGCTCGCCGACATTGTTCAACGCCGGCACCGCGCACGAGCAGCTGAGCTCCTGCTTCCTGCTCGATTCGCCGCTGGATTCGCTGGAATCGATCTACGAGAAATACGGCGACGTGGCCAAGCTCAGCAAGTTCGCCGGCGGCATCGGCCTGGCCTATTCGCGCGTGCGCTCGCGCGGCTCGCTGATCAAAGGCACCAACGGCCATTCCAATGGCCTGGTGCCGTGGCTGAAAACGTTGGATGCTTCCGTCGCCGCGGTGAACCAGGGCGGCAAGCGCAAAGGCGCAGCGTGTGTGTACCTGGAACCGTGGCATGCGGACATCGAGGAATTCCTCGAACTGCGCGACAACACTGGCGACGAAGCGCGCCGCACGCACAACCTCAACCTGGCCAACTGGATTCCCGACGAATTCATGCGCCGCGTCGAGCACGACGGCAACTGGTCGCTGTTCGATCCCAAGATCGTGCCGCACTTCGTCGACAGCTGGGGCGAAACCTTCGACCGCGCGTATCACCAGGCGGAAGCCGCAGGCCTTGCGGTAAAGACGGTGAAGGCGCGCGAGTTGTATGCGCGCATGCTGCGCACGCTGGCGCAGACCGGCAACGGCTGGATCACCTTCAAGGATCGCAGCAATGCCACCAGCAACCAGACGGCCAAAGCGGAAAACGTCATCCATCTGTCGAACCTGTGCACCGAGATCCTGGAGGTCACCAGCGCCGGCGAAACGGCGGTGTGCAACCTGGGTTCGGTCAACCTCGCACGCCACGTGGTGGACGGCGCGTTCGATTTCGCCAAGCTCGCGGCGACCGTGCGCACGGCCGTGCGCCAGCTCGACCGCGTGATCGATCTCAACTTCTACCCCATCGACACCGCCGCCACCGCCAATCGCAAGTGGCGTCCGGTGGGCCTGGGCGTGATGGGCCTGCAGGACGTGTTCTTCAAGCTGCGCTTGGCCGTAGATTCGGCCGAAGCATTGGAGCTGTCCACGCGCATTGCCGAAGAGATCTATTTCAATGCGCTGTGGCAGTCGAATGCACTGGCCGAGCAGCATGGCCCGCATCCTGGCTTCGATGAAAGCCGTGCAGCCAACGGTGAATTGCAGTTCGACTACTGGCCGAACGCAAAGCCGCACGATGTCGCACGCTGGGACGCCTTGCGCGAAGCGATCAGGGCGAAGGGCCTGCGCAACTCGCTGCTGATCGCAATCGCGCCCACCGCGACCATCGCTTCCATCGCCGGCTGCTACGAATGCATCGAGCCGCAGGTCAGCAACCTGTTCAAGCGCGAAACGCTGTCGGGCGACTTCCTGGTGGTGAACCGCTACCTGGTCGACGAGCTGAAGGCGCTGGGCCTCTGGACGTCGGAAATCCGCGACGCGATCAAGCTGGCCGAAGGTTCGATCCAGGGCATCAACGCCATTCCGGAACGCCTGCGCCAGATCTACCGCACCGTATGGGAGCTGCCCCAGAAAGCCTTGATCGACCTGGCCGCCGCGCGCGGTGCGTACATCGACCAGAGCCAGTCGCTGAACCTGTTCATGGAGAACCCGAACATCGGCCAGCTCAGTTCCATGTACATGTATGCGTGGAAGGCGGGGGTAAAAACCACGTATTACCTCCGGTCGCGACCGGCGACGAAAATTGCCAAGACGACGGTGACAGCGACAGCTGCCGCGGCGCCTGTAGCCAGTGCGCAGGAAGAGGCTACGGCTGCGGTGTTCTGTTCGCTGGAGAATCCGGAATATTGCGAGGCTTGCCAATAGGCCTCAATCGTCACCACTCATGCCCAGGTTGAAACCCTATCGCAATCGCAGCGGCCGCTCCGGCGTGAGCGCGTATGCGATCGGCGAGGGTTTCATCCTGGTGCACTTCGTGCGCGACGGCACTTACGAGTACACCGATGCCAAGCCCGGCCGCATGCATGTACGCAACATGCAGACGCTGGCCCAGGCAGGCATCGGCCTTTCCACCTACATCAGCCGTTTCGTGCGCGGCAACTACGCGCGCAAACTCGGCTGACTACCCAGGAACATCCATGTCCGAACACATCCTCGATCCCGGCTTCGAACTCACCCTGCGCCCCATGCGCTATCCCGAGTTCTACGAGATGTACCGCAATGCGATCAAGAACACCTGGACGGTGGAGGAAGTGGATTTCTCGCTCGACGTCACCGACCTGAAATCGAAGATGACCGATGCGGACCGCCACCTGATCCATCGCCTGGTCGCCTTCTTCGCCACCGGCGACACCATCGTGGCGAACAACCTGGTGCTGAACCTGTACCAGCACATCAACGCGCCGGAAGCGCGCATGTATCTGTCGCGCCAGCTGTACGAGGAGGCGCTGCACGTGCAGTTCTACCTCACCTTGCTGGATACGTATATTCCCGATCCGAGCGAGCGCAACAAGGCGTTCGCGGCAATCGAGAGCATCCCGTCGATCAAGCAGAAAGGCGCGTTCTGCTTCAAGTGGATCGACTCCATCCAGCACCTGCAGAAGCTGGAAACGCGCGAACAGCGCCGGCAATTCCTGCTCAACCTGATCTGCTTCGCCGCCTGCATCGAAGGCCTGTTCTTCTTCGCCGCATTTGCCTACGTGTACTTCCTGCGCTCGCGCGGTCTGCTGCACGGCCTCGCTTCGGGCACCAACTGGGTGTTCCGCGATGAATCCGGCCACATGGCATTCGCCTTCGAAGTGGTGCGCACGGTGCGCGCGCAGGAGCCGGACCTGTTCGACGAAGACATGCGCGCGCAGGTGGAAACGATGCTGGAAGAAGCGATCGCCTGCGAGACGCAATTCGCCGAGGACGTGCTTTCCGGCGGCGTGGCGGGCCTGTCGGTGAAGGACATGCGTCAGTACCTGGAATACTGCGCGGACCAGCGCCTGGCCCAGCTCGATCTGCCGAAGAAGTACGGCGCCAAGAACCCGTTCGACTTCATGGATCTGCAGGACGTGCAGGAAGTCACCAACTTCTTCGAACGCCGCGTGTCGGCGTATCAGGTTGGCGTGGAAGGCGAAGTCGCCTTCGACATGGCGTTCTGACGCATAATCCGCCGCATGGGCGCACCGAACATCACGCTTACCGACGCCCCTGACGCCGAAGCGCTGGGGGCGATCCGCCAGGGGCTCGATCAATTCAATCTCGCCGCATGCGGCGTGAGCGACCAGCGTCCGCTGGTGTTGCTGGTGCACGACCCTGTTACGCAGGAAGTGGTGGGCGGACTCAACGGCCGCACCTCGCGCGGCATGCTGTTCATCGATGTGTTTTTCCTCCCCGCCTCGATGCGCGGCCATGGGCTTGGCAGCACGCTGCTGCGCATGGCCGAGGAAGAAGGGCTGCGCCGCGGTTGCCACAACGGCATCCTGCACACCAATAATTTTCAGGCGCCCGGCTTTTACAAGAAGCATGGCTGGCGCGAGTTCGGTAACTTTCCGTCCGATCCGCCGGGCACCAGCCGGATTTTTTTCTGCAAGGACCTAGGAAACTAGCCTAGCTGGCGACGCCTGCTTGCCAAGCGGACCTGACTTCCTACCTTGATCCTCTCCCCAGTTGGGGAGAGGAAATGCAGGCGTTGATCACGTCCAACTATTGTCGTCATCAAAACTGCCGCTATCGAAATTCGCATCGTCGAAATCGTTGCCGGATGCGAAGTCCTGATCGCCGCCGCTCGACAGCTGGCTGTTGCCGTCGTCGTAGAAGTTGTTTTCGGTGACGTTCTCGATCACTTCGGGCTGGCCGCCAAAACCGCCGCCGAAGAAGCCGCCGCCGCGATGGCCGCCGAGCAGGCTTTCGATGCCGTCGAACAGGAACATGCCGCCGGCGACGCCGGCCGCGGTGGTGGCTGCATTGGCAAAGAAACTGGAACCGCCGCCCTGCTGCGGCGCGGCCGGTGCACTGCTGCCGAACAGACGTTCGCGCCAGGTCGGTGCGGCAGCCGGGGCTGCCTGCTGTTGCGGCGGGAACGGCGGCGGGTTGGTGCCCCATGCGGACGGCGACTGACCACCGAGGAAGCTGCCGCCGCCCTGCTGCTGTCCAGCCAGTTGCGCCTGCAATTGGGCAATCTGCGCTTTGGCCGCATCCAGCGCGTGCTGTTGCAGCAGGCAGCGTTGCACCAGCAAGTAGATGGCATCGGGCTGGCTGGCCAGGCGCTGGCGGATCAGCGCATCGGCTTGCGCGTCCTTGTTCACACCGCTCACGGCGGCCAGGCGCTGGAGGAAATCGTCGAGGAGGAGTTGTTCCTGGGAAGTCATGGATTCACCGATGGTTTCGTGACGGCAGGATGCCGGCAAGGGGGAAGTATGCGCGGGATGCATGACCTCAAGAGTGCCGGTCGTCGTGGTCGCGGCCGGCGGTTCACGATTCGGTGCAAGATGGCCTATTGACTACAGCTGTAGTCAGAGAGTAGCGTGATTACACGTGTAGTCACCCAAGCCGAAGCCATGCCCAAGCCATCCATCGGAGACCAGGAGCTAGCGCTCCTGCATTATCTGGCCGAACACGAACCCGTCAGCGTGGGCGAAGCGGCCGCCGATTTCGGGGAGGCGCGCGGCCTGGCCCGCTCCACCGTGCTGACCATGATGGAACGCCTGCGCAGCAAGGGTTACCTGAAGCGCCGCCACGTCGAGGGCGTGTATCGCTACAGCACCGCCACCGGCCCCAGCGAAGCCTTGAGCAATGCGGTAGGCCAGTTCGTCGAGAAGACCTTGTCGGGCTCGCTCTCGCCGTTCGTCGCCTGGATGTCGCAGCGCGCGGAAGTCAGCGACAGCGAACTGGCCGAGCTGGAAGCGCTGGTGACGAAACTGCAATCGCGCCGCAAGGAGGACTGAGATGACCGGGTTGAACGCTCTCGCCGATGTCCTGCTGTTGCGACTGGCCTGGACCAGCGCCCAGGCCGTCGTATTGATTGCCACGCTGTGGCTGGTCATGCGCTGCCTGCCGCGGCTGTCGCCGGCCGTGCGCTGCATGTTGTGGTGGCTGGTGGGGGCGCAGCTGCTGCTGGGCATGACGCTCAGCACCCCCGTGCAATTGCACTGGTTGAAGCCGGCCGAACAAAAACCGCTCGCCGTGCCGCACGCCATCATCATGCACACGGGTGACAGCGCCGCCGCGGCGACGCCGGCCGCGCAGGCGATCACTCTCGCTTCGCCGGCGAGCCATGGGAGCGTGCCATGGTCCGAAGCCGTGCTTGGCTTGTGGCTGTCGATCATCCTGCTGCAGGTGATTTTCGCCCTGCGGCATGGATGGCAAGCCCGCGCCTTGGTGCGCGAAGCACGCGCGGCCACCGACGATACCCTGCTGTCACTATGCGCGCAGCAAGCCAGGGCGCTGGGCATGCGCCGTGCACCGGCCTTGCGCATCTCCGATGCCATCGTATCGCCGCAGGTCACCGGCTGGTGGCGTCCGGTGGTGCTGCTGCCGGCGGAGCAAACGCTGTCGCAAGACGAACTCGCCATGGCGATTGCGCACGAACTGGCACACATCCATCGCGGCGATCTGTGGCTGGGCTGGATTCCCGCGCTGGCGCAGCGCTTGTTCTTTTTCCATCCACTGGTGACCTGGGCGATGCGCGAATACGCGATCTACCGCGAAGCCGCCTGCGATGCGCAGGTACTGCAACGCCACGACGCCACGCCCCAGCACTACGGCCATCTGCTGGTCCGCCTGGGCGTGGTCAATCCCCTGCATTCAAGCCTTGCCGGCGCGTCCTCCACGTTCCTCCATTTGAAGAGGCGATTGATCATGTTGCAGCAAAGCCAGAACAGGCCGCACACGCAAGGTTGGTTGCTGGTGGCGGCGATGGCGTTGATTGGGGTACTTCCCTATCGCGTTACCGCAGCTGGTGCGCAACAGGCGGCCACGCCCGCACAGCCCCAGGCCGCCACCGGCGTCTACGCGATGCCGGCACCGCCACCGCCGCCGATACCAGCCAGCCATCCGGTGCCACCCTCACCACCGCCTCCGCCGGCGACACCTCCAGTGGTCGCACCACCGCCGCCGCCACCAGCACCCATGTTCGACGCCGCCCATGTGGACATCGACACCAAGGCGCATGCGGATCGTGGCTTCGCCTTGCTGGATGGCGACACCATCGTGGTTCAGGGCAGCACCGAAGATCTTGCACAAGCACAGCGGCTGGAGCGGACGAATGCACCACTGCTATGGCTGCGCCAGAACAACAAGCCCTACCTGATTCGCGACAAAGACGTGATCCGGCAAGTCAAGGACATTTACGCGCAGACCGTGCAGCTCGAACGGGCGCAAGGCGAACTCGCCGGCAAGCAAGGCGAGCTTGCCGGCGAGCAGGCCGGACTGGCTGCACGACAGGCTGAACTCGCCTCCCGCCAAGCCGACGTGGAAGGCCGTCGCGCCGCCATGGAGGCGCAACGCGCGGCGTTGCAATCGGCATCGCCGGGCAGCAGCGGCAATGAAGCGAGTCTTGAGGGCCAACTGCGGGGGCTGGACAAGGAGCAGGCCGAAATACAACGCGAAAACGCGACCCTCGATCAGCAAGCATCCGTGCTGTCCAAGCAGGCAACCGAGCTCTCACAGCACGAAGCGGTGATGTCGAAGCAGGAGCAACAGCGTTCTCAGGAAAGGGATCGGCAGCTTGACCGTGTGCTGAGCGACGCCATCGCAAAAGGCTTGGCAAAACCCGTCGATCAATGACAACCCGGCGCGCCTGAGGCGCGCCGATCGTTTTTTCAGCAACGGCATATCCAGACAGGCGTGCACCGCCGGCAACGTCGGCGGCGGGGGCACTGCGTCCTGCGCAAATGGGGAACTGACCATGCTCGGCTATTACTGTTTGCTCGCTCTCTACAGCTTCAAGCGCAACAGGATCATCACAGCATTGATGGTGTTCGCCATCGGCTTGGGCATCGGCGCCAGCATGACCATGATCACGGTACTGCATGTGATGTCCGGCGACCCCTTGCCCGGACGCAGCGCACAACTGTATGTGCCGGTCATCGATCCGCACCTCGTCAGCGATAGCAAGCTCAAGGACACGACGCTGGACACCGCCATGACATGGACGGACGCGATGTACCTCCTGCGCACTGCACACGCGGATCGCCAGGCCGCCATGGCCGCAGGTACCCTGCCGGTGCAGCCGGCACAAAGGTCGCTGCATCCTTTTTTTGAATCGGGGCATTACGTCACTGCCGACTTCTTTCCCATGTTCGGTACGCCCTTTCGTGCTGGCAGCGGCTGGAACGCTCAGGACGATCAAGGCCACGCGCGCGTGGTCGTGCTCAACGCCGACTTGAATCGCAAGCTGTTCGGCAGCGCACCAAGCATCGGCCGCAACGTGCGCCTGAACAACACCGATTTCCGCGTGGTCGGCGTGCTCGATAACTGGCAGCCGCAACCCACCTTCTACGCGCAGATCGATAACGCTGCCTTCGGCAGTACCGATCAATTTTTCATACCGCTGCAGACCGCACAGGAGCTGAATTTCCATATCTCCGGCCGCATGTGGTGCTGGGGCAACGGGGGCGATGGGCGCGTCAGTGACCATTGCAGTTGGCTGCAATTTTGGGTGGAACTGGACAGTCCAACCAAGGCACATGCCTATCGCGACTTTCTCGCCGGCTACTGGCGCGATCAGCAGGCGCATGGACGCTTCCCACGTCCCCTAGACGCCAAACTGTTCGGGCTGATGGACTGGCTGAGCAATCAACACGTGGTACCCGGCGACCTACGTTTGCAGTTGTGGCTGGCACTGGGTTTCCTTGGCGTGTGCATGCTCAATATCGTCGGCCTGCTGCTGGCCAAATTCCTGCGCCGCGGTGGCGAAATCAGCGTGCGGCGTGCCTTGGGTGCGCGGCGGCGCGACGTGTTTTTGCAACTTGGCATAGAAGCAGGCGCGATCGGGCTGGCCGGTGGCGCGCTGGGGTTGGGCATCGCCGAGCTCGGTTTGTGGAGCATCCGTCATCGACCAGACGGGTACGCACATCTCGCTCAAATGGATCTCACCATGCTGCTCGGCACGTTCCTGCTGGCGACGCTTGCTGGCGCGTGCGCCGGACTGGTGCCGGCCTGGCGCGCCTGCAATGTCACGCCAGCCTTACAACTCAAGACGCAATGAGGCGCCCCGTGTCGCTACCGCCAATCGTCGCCAGTCTTACTCGACACAAGCTCACCGCTTTACTGCTGATGCTGCAGGTCAGCTTTACCTTCGCCATCGTGTGCAACGTCGCTTTCATGATCGTCGATCGCGTGCAGCAACTGCGCCAACCAAGCGGGGTGGCGGAGAACGAGCTGGTATCGATCGATAGCACCGACCTGGACGAAAACGCGCAACCGCTGGTACGCCACGATACCGATCTGGCGGCGTTGCGCACCATCGCAGGTGTAAAATCCGCATCCGCCGTTGACGCACTGCCTTTCAACCATCACGACTGGAGCAATGGCATTGCCCTGGTGCGAGACGGCCATGCGCCAGCCGTGGCCAGCACGTTCAACGGCACGCCGGGTGAACTGGCCACACTCGGCCTGCATCTGGTCGCAGGCCGCGATTTTTTCCCGAACGAATACGTGCCGCTGGGTAGTGCGCACGATTGGAGCGGCATAGATCAGGTCCCCGTCGCCATCGTCACGCGAGCTTTGGCCGAGAAGCTTTTTCCAGGCCAGAATCCGCTCGGCAAAGCAATCTATCCTGATGAAAAGCCGGTGCGCATCGTCGGCGTGATCGATCACCTTCTACGCCCCCAGGCACACGAGAGCACGGACAACGACTATGTCACCCTGTTTCCCATGTTGCCCGATGCCAATGACGTAACTTACGTCTTGCGCACTGACCCGCAAGATCGCGAGCGTATACTGAAACAAGCGGCTGACGTGCTCAACCATCTGCATGCCAACCGCATCCTTCGGCATGCGCAGACGTTCGAGCAATTGCGCGCCGATTTCTTTCACCGTAACCGCACCATGATCGCGCTGCTGGTTGCGGCAGCAGTTGGGCTGCTGATCGTCACCGCGCTGGGCATTGCGGGACTGGCCAGCTTCTGGGTGCAACAGCGCAGGCGCTCCATCGGCATCCGCCGTGCGGTGGGCGCAACACGCGGGGATGTCCTGCGTTATTTCCAGTTGGAGAATTTTTTGATTGTCAGCACCGGCGTCGCTCTCGGCGCTTTGTTGGCTTACGGTTTGAACATGCTGTTGATGCAGCAATACGAGCAGCCGCGCTTGCCGATGCTTTATCCCGCCATCGGCGCCTTCGCGCTGTGGCTACTCGGCCAGCTTGCCGTGCTTGGCCCCGCCCTGCGCGCCGCCTCGGTGCCGCCGGTGGTGGCGACGCGTGCGACGTGAACTCGATGTCCGCGATGATCGGCTCCCTCCCCTGCGATAGTAGGGGAGGGTTGGGGTGGGGTTCCCTGTGCTTTAGCGTATAGCCGAATGTCGCCGTGACTTCTGATCGCGAGAACCGCACATGACGGCGATGTTGTGCCCCCGAGCTCGCTACGCTCGCACTCCACTCTAGCCCTCCCCTACTTCGCAGGGGAGGGGACGCATCCTTGCGAATGCAAGATATGCGCTTAAGTTTGCGCGATGGTGCTCGATGCTGGGATTGCATCCCAGCCTACTCGCCGATCTGCTGCAACGCAGCCATGACTTGCGCCTCGGCCTGCGCCGGCGACCACGCAGCGATCTGCGCCAAGGTGTGGGTGCGGCGCAGATAACGGATCACCTGCAAGCCCAGCCAATAACCGCTGCGATTGGGCAGGCCTTGCTGATACGGCCTGGGCGCGGCGTTGAACCAGCGCTTGAAGGTGTCGGGGTGGTCGGGATCGATCGCCTTGCTGCGCGCGTCCGCCAGGAAGCGCCGGGCGATATCCGGCAAGCGGCTGGCGGGAATGACGCCAAGCTCATCCTGCAGCAGCAGCTCGCCATCCGTATGTCCCGGCGCAAGCTCGCCGCTCACATACGTGGCCAGGCCTTCCTCGAACAGCGGCAAGCTGAGCGGCGCATCCGGCATCACGCCATCGTTGCGGATGCCGGCATGCTGGGCGTGATACAGGTGAAACAGTTCGTGCGGCACCACGATGTCGAGCCGGGCGTGCTCCAGCAACAGCGAATCGGCCGCGAACGCCAGCACGGGCTTGCCGTTGCCGAGCACGCCGCTCTTGGCGTCGAAGTTCGGCGCCAGCAGGATCGTTACCGGCGGATGCGCATCCGCATCGGGAAACAACGTCTTGAAGCGCACCGATTGCCGGGCAATGGCGTCCTGCAGCGCACGCACTTCGCCCGGGATGCCTGCCGCCAAGGCGGGATATTTCGCGAAGCGCGCACGCAGCCAGATCTGCCGGCGCGCCTGCCAATACGGATCGTGCTGCTTTTCCCACACCACTGTGTCATAGACGGCCTGGCGCGGCGCTTCGATATTGCGATTCCACGCCTGCTCCTGCTGCAGGAAGGGCTTGCCTTCCGCAGTGGACCAGAACGCAGCAAACGAGGACGCGATCGAAGGCGCGCCGGCAGCACCAACCGGTGCGAAGCCCGCGAGCAGCAGGATCAGGCATAGCGCCTTGCTGCCGCTCGCGGCCATTCCGTCAGTTCCACGGCCATGGCTTGAGCGCATACGCTTGCGGCGGCGTATCGCCGGCAAGGTATTGCACGAAGTAATCCCAGCGGCGGCGGGTGATGTACGGCGTGTCCGCGCCATAGTGATGAGGCTGGTTAGGCAGCATCAGCATGTCGAAATCCTTGTTCGCCTTGATCAGCGCATCCACCACCAGCAGCGTGCTGTACGGCGGCACGTTGTCGTCCAGGGTGCCGTGCACCAGCATCAGCTTGCCCTTGAGGTTCTTGGCGATGAGCTGGTTGGCCTGGTTGTCGTAGTTGGTGCTGCCGTCCGGGTTGGTCACCAGCAGGCCCTGCCACTTTTCGCCCCAGTCGTCTTCGTATTCGCGGTTGTCGTGGTTGCCGCTTTCGGCCCAGCCCACCTTGAAGAAATCCGGATAGCGGAACATCGCATCCGCCGTGGTATTGCCGCCGCCGGAGTGGCCCCACATGCCGACGCGATCCAGGTCGATCCACGGATAACGCTGGGCGAGCTGCTTGATGGCAGTGACCTGGTCCGGCAGGGTGTTGTCGCCCATGTTGCCGTACCACGCATCGTGGAAGGCCTTGGAGCGCCAGGGTGTACCCATGCCATCGATGGCCACCACGATGAAACCGAGTTCCGCCAGCGACTGGTTGTCGTATTCCGCAGGCGCAAAGCCGAAGGTCCGCACCGAACCGGTTTGCGGGCCGGGATAGACGTAATCGATGAGCGGATATTTCCTGGCCGGATCGAAATGCGTGGGCTTGAACATCAGCCCATACAAATCCGTCTTGCCGTCGCGCGCCTTCACCACGATCAGTTCCGGCGGCTGCCAGCCGGTGGCGAGCAGGCGCTTGATGTCGGTCGTGGCTACCGTCGCGATGGTGTGGCCGTCGCCGGCATCGCGCAGTACGGTGATCGGGGGGTTGGTGTTGGTGGAGTAGCTATCGACGAAGTACTTGCCGTCGGCGGACATCGTGATGATGTGGTCGGCAGGTTCCGGCGTGAGCAGCACCGGTTCGCCGCCGTCCAGGCTCACCTTCCAGAACTGCTGGTAGTACGGATTCACACCCGGCGTGCGGCCTACGCCGCGGAACCACACCGTGCGCGTTTTCGCATCCACGCGCAGCACTTCGGTGACGTTGCCCTGGCCGGTGGTGATGGCGCGCTTGGGCTGGCCGTTGTTGAGGTCGTAGAGATACAGGTTGCCCCAGTTGTTGCGCTCGCTGAACCAGATCGCTTCGTGCGTATCGGGCAAATAGCGCCAGTTCACCGCACCATTGCCGCTTTCGTAATAGGTGGCGACGTCTTCATGGAACACTGTGCGCACCTCGCCGCTGTTCGCATCGGCGATGCGGAAAGTCTCGTGCTTGTGGTCGCGCGAGGTGGACACGAAGGCGAGTGTCTTGCCGTCCGGCGCCCACTTCACGTCGTCCCAGCCGCCGTTGTCGCCGCAGCTCACGTCGTCGCACAAGGTGGAACGATGCTGATCCGGCGGCATCTTCAGGCGCACCACCTTGTGCGCCGGCACGTCGATGATCACGCGCTCGATCATGGTGACGTTCTTGTCGCCCGCCAGCGGGTATTTCCACGCCTGCAGTTCCGGATGGCCCAGCTTGGTGGTGACCAGGTACATGTCGCCGGTCTTGCGCTGGTCCTGCTGGAAGGTCGCGATCTGTTTCGAATCGGGCGACCATTCCAGAATCGCCTTGTCGCTGTGCTGCCAGCCGGCGTTGTCGGTGGCGTAGCCGAAGTTTTCCACGCCATCGGTGGTGAGCTGGGTTTCCTTGCCGGTGGCGACGTCGCGCACCCACAGGTTCCAGTTGCGGATAAAGGCCGCCTGCTTGCCGTCGGGCGACAGCACGCCCGGCTCCTTGCCGGTCTTTACTTGGGTTGCGCGGTCCACACAGGTGCCGGCCGTGCGCAGGTCGCACAGGTAATGCGTGCCGCCGATGGTGATCTCATCGCGCCCGTCGGCGGCGACGCGGTAATCGCTGATGCCGAGCTTGTCCGCCTTGATGTCCTTGTTGCCGGCCTTGGCCAGCGCCACGGCGAGTCTGGCCTGGTCGAGCAACGGGACAGCCTTGCCATTGGTGGCGTCCATGCGCAGGTAATGATCGCCGCTGGCGTCATGATCGAGATACCAGAAATGCGTACCGTCCAGCCAATGCACGCTGCGCACCATGTGGTCGACCAGCGGCGCGGTGCTGTACGGCATGTAGCGCTCGGCCTGCGCATAATCCTGCGCGGTGAGCACGCGGCCTGCCGCGACAGCCCCGCCTGCGGAACCGAGGGCCAGCAGCCCGCATACGAGTGCGCCGTACAGACGCGACGTACCGATGATCGAACGCATGTTTGCTCCCATTGAAAACAGACGGCCGCGCCAGCGGCCTCCCGCAATCTTGCCATGACCGGCCATCGTAGCGGTCGACGTTACACACCGCCCCTGCCAAAGGTCCCCGCAAGACGCATCCATTGTGCGTATGCAACACGAAGACTGTGTACGCTATGCCAGTACCCGATACGCGATTGGAGCCAGAACATGTCGCAGCGCTACACCATCATCGGCAACTACATTTCACCCTATGTGCGCAAGGTCCTGGCATGCCTGGAGCTGAAAGGGCTGGATTACGAGATCGACCCGATCACACCGTTCGTCGGCAACAACGCCTTCACCCGCATCAGCCCGCTGCGGCGCATCCCCGTACTGATCGACGGCGCATTGGTGCTCAACGATTCCAGCGTGATCTGCCAATATCTGGAAGACAAACATCCGCAGCCTGCACTTTATCCGGCCGATCTCGCGCAACGCGCCAAGGCCCGCTGGCTGGAGGAATATGCCGATACGTATCTGGCCGACGTATTGATCTGGCGACTGTTCTATCAGCTGGCCGTGCGCAAGCACGTTTTCCACGAGGCCACGGACGAAGCGGTGGTCCAGCACGCGCGTGAGGTGGAAATTCCCGCCGCGCTCGATTACCTGGAAACACAACTCCCAGCCGACGATTTTATCTTCGGGACCTTGTCGATCGCCGACATCAGCCTCGCCTGCTATTTCCGCACGGCTTCGTTCGTGCGTTATGCCGTGGATGCAGCACGCTGGCCGCGCACCGCGGCGTTCGTGCAACGCATGCAGGCCTTGCCGGTATTCCAGCAACTGGCGCACTGGGAAGATGGCGTACTGCGCGTTCCGGTGACCCAGCAACGCGAAACGCTGGCGGCGATGGGAGCGCCGCTTACACGCGAGACGATGGGCAGCCAGGTGCCGCGGCATGGGTTGCCGCGCGGGTGAATCTTTCTACACAGGGGGACTGGCCGTTGCTGGCCTGCTCGGATGGCTGCCATATATTTCCTCCAACCACCCCACCCCAGCCCCAATGCTCCGAACTTAACGCTAGCCGGAAGGTATTTTCCGCCTCACGCCATTGACCAGCTTCGCTGTTGTAAAGCGCCCGTCACTGTGCTTTCGAACCTGACGCCTCCAGATCATCCAAGGCTTTCAGATTCTGCACCGCATCCTGCGATCCTTGCTTTGCAGCCGCCTCAAACAGCGCACGCGCTTTTCCATAGTCTTTGGCAACCGTTTCTCCCTTGGCATATAGATCGCCCATGTAAACCTGGGACCAGGCATCTCCCAGGTAGGCTGCTCGCTGAATGTCGGAGATGGCTTGCTTATGCCGGTCCAATTTAAGTTCGCTAATACCGCGGAGTTGAAAGAGCGTCGCGGATTCAGGCGCAACTTTCACTCCAAGCCCCGCATATTTAAGAGCGGATTTGTAGTCATCGAGCTGGAACGACAAGGCACCAGCCCTGGTTAACAAGGTTACGTAAAGCGTGGATGGGAGCCATGTGGAATGTGGTGCGATCAATGCAATCGCCTTTGCATAATCATCGCGCGTGACCACATCTTCGATGCCCGCATCGTCGCGGTCGAATGCGTCGTTTTCCAGCATCTGGGCCTGCAAGAAGTTGAGTTGCCCCCGTTTGAGGCCGTCGGCTTTGCAGCGTTTGTAAAACGCCTGCATGTCGCCTTCGCGCCCCAACCAGCGCGGCTGCAGCATTTCCATGTACTTCATTCGCACAATGAAGTTATGCGGATCAGCGCGATTGCCGGCAGCCAGGTAGGCATCCGCAGCATCGCGATCGCCTTCGTGCGCAGCGATGTCGATCAGATGAACATAGGTCACCACTGGCTTTTTGGTGAGCGTCAGCGCCTTGTTCAACTCCGGAAGTGCGGAGGAAAAGGCCAGGTCCATCGAAGCGAAACGCCCCGGGCTGGTTTCGGACGCCCAAGCGCCTCCGCGCGCTTTACGCCCCTGGTATTTGTAATAAATGCCAAGCGCAAGATGGGCTGCATAGGAATCCGGATAGCGCTTGCGCCACTCGACGAAATACGGTTCCAGGGATGGGTCGGGCTGGTAAAAGGCGCGAAAGACGGTGAGTACGGCCATATCGTCCGTCTTGCCATGCTCGTATGCGGACTGGAGTCCGTTTAACTGGGCATCCAGTTCGGCATATTTGCCTGTCTTCAGGAGCTCAAGCGGCGCACTTGCGGCGACTTGTGTCTCTATCGCTTTGCTGGTCATGGCTACTGTCTGACATGACAGAAAGGCGCAAAACAGAATCCCCCACCATCGCATCATTTGCTGCCCCCTTTTTGTGTGCGATCGAGTCTAACATCAACGTTAAAAGGACTAAGAAGCCCTTCGTTTCCTGCACGGCGAGCTTCGCATTCGAAGTCTCGGCGGCAGCCGGAAGGCGCAATATTGCTACCGAGTCAATGACGATTTGAAATCGCTATATGATGTCCCGCATCTTCAAGGGACTCAGGGGAAAAAGCATGTCGACCATTCTCAAGCGCTGCCTGTTGGCCTTGCCGCTTTGGCTGTCCATGACCGCCGCCCAGGCGCATTTGGCCCCCGGCGATACGCCGCCGGATTTTCTGGGCAATACGCGCGCCGAAGATGCCGTGCACGTCAGCGACATGCGCGGCAAGGTGGTGGTGGTGACGTTCTGGGCGTCGTGGTGCCATTACTGCCAGGAAGAGTTGCCTAGTCTTGCGGGGATCCAGAAACTGGTCAGTCCCCAGCAACTGCAGGTGGTGGCGGTCAACCGGGACGATCGCGACACCTTCCTCAAGCTCAACCGCTACCTGGCGAAGAAGACGCCCGACTTGATCCTCACCTTCGACCCCGGCGCGGTGGGCAAGGCTTACGGCATCAACGGCATTCCCAATACGTTTCTGATCGATCGCGATGGCAAGGTGGCCTATGTGCATACGGGCTACGGCGACGACATGCTCGATGGCATTGCCAGCGAAATAAACAACTTGCTGGCGCGGCCGGCGCAGGCGTCCGCTGCGCCATCGCCGTGACACGCAAGTCGCCTGCGCATCGATGATGATGCGCGAAAGCATGCTTGCACCTTCTCCCGGACGTCCGCACCGTTGTCCGCGGACGCACTTGGGCAGCCGCTCATCCAAGCCAAATGCTTGATTGGAAAAGCACTCACGCGTTGGCACGTGATTTGCCCCTTGAGCACAACACTTTCTTGGGGAGAAACGGCTTGAGCACGTTCCGTACGACGCTGGTCTTCATGCTTGCGCTGGCTACAGGCATTACCGCTACATCCATCCATGCCGATGAGGCACCAGCGCAAGGCAAGCCGCCCGCGTTTACGCGCGAGCAGGTCACGCGCATCCTCGACAGCAACCGCATGATCAGCACGCCGCAGGGTGTGAACGAACGGATCAAGTTGCGCATCGGCGGCATCGATCAGTGGGTATCGATCCGCGGCAAGGATCGCCGCAATCCGATCCTGTTGTTCCTGCATGGTGGGCCGGCGTCGCCGGCGATGCCGGAGGCCTATACTTTCCAGACGCCGTGGGAAGACTATTTCACCGTGGTGCAGTGGGACCAGCGTGGCGCCGGCAAGACGTATGCGGCCAACAGCGAAGCCGCCATGGATCCGGGCATGAGCGTGGATGGCATGACGCACGATGCCGCGGAACTGGTGCAGTACCTGCGCAACCGGTTCAACAAGCCGAAGATATTCCTGCTTGGCCATTCCTGGGGCACGATCCTCGGCGTCACCCTCGCCCAGCAGCATCCCGAATGGTTCTATGCGTATATCTCCGTGGGCCAGGTAGTGAACGGGCGCCGCAATGAAGAAGTCGGCTACAACTTTGCCTTGCGCCGCGCACGTGAGGAGGGCAACCAGACGGCCATTCGCGAACTGCAGGCCATTGCGCCTTATCCGGGCACCAAGCCGACGATCGATAGCGTCGGCGTGCGCAGCAAGTGGGAGATGTATTACGGCGGCCTTGCCTGGGGTCGCAAGGACTATCAGTTCGAGGACGATGCCGAGTCGCTATCGCCCGACTACAGCCGCGCCGACCTGCAAGCCATCGGCAAAGGCAGCCTGTATTCGCTCAACCATCTGCTGCCAGCGCTGCTGGCGACGAATTTCGATCACGTCACCACGTTCCATTGTCCGGTGATCGTCTACGTGGGCGCGCACGATTACACCACCTCGCACGAACTGGCCGAAACCTGGTTCACCCACATCGAGGCGCCGTCGAAGCGGCTGGTGGTGTTTGCCGATGCCGCGCACATGATGATGCAGGAACAGCCGGGCCGCTTCCTGGTGCACCTGGTCACCGATGCGCTGCCGCTGGCGCAACAGGCCGGCGATGCCGCGCCCGCCGAGGTCGTGCGCACGCAGTGATGTAAAAGACCAATGGCGCCAACTTAAGCGTCATGGCTCCATGGCTCGCCACGATTTGCCCCCTCCCCTACTTCGCACCTGAATAGCGCCATGTCTCAGTTGCGCGACGCATGGCTCCCTCCCCTGCGTCGGCAGGGGGGCTGGGGTGGGGTTGTTCGAGCTTGCTGCATGGTTTGAACGTGTCGCCAGGTTGCTTCACCCCACCCCGCCCCTCCCCTACTACACGTAGGGGAGGGGGCAGATTCGGCGAACTGAGACTCGCCGCCAATCAGATACTTCGCAGGGGAGGGGGCACATCATTACAAGCGTCGAGATACACGCTTAAGTCAGTGCCATTGATGTAAAAGACCGCACGCCAATACGTGCGCGAAGCGCTCACAGCTGCTTGCCCATCACCTCTACCAGCCAATCCACGAATACGCGCAACCGCGCCGGCATCTGCCGGTGTGGTGGATACAGGACGGAGACCGGCAAGGGTGGCGGCGGCGTCGATGGCAGCAGCTCCTTGAGCTGCCCGCTCGCCAGCGCGCCGGTAAGGTGATAACGCGGAAATTGCGCAACGCCCAGACCTGCCTCGCAGCAAGCCCGATAGGCTTCCACGCCGCTGACGGTGACGCGCCCAGGCAGGCTTATTTGCCGCAGCTTGCGGCCGACCATGAATTCCAGGGGTTCCACGCGATGCGTGGTGGGCGATGCCCAGTTCACCGCGTTATGCCCATCCTGCAGTTCGGCCAGGTTGCGCGGCACGCCGTGGCGGCGCACGTAATCGGCGCTGGCGACGGTGGCTTGGTCCAGCGCGCCGACGCGCCGGCCGACCAGGCCCGAATCGGGCAAGTTGCCCACGCGCAGGACGCAATCGACGCCTTCGCGCAACAGATCCACGAAGTGATCGCCGGTGCCGATGTCCAGCTCCAGCAGCGGATAGCGCACAAAAAAGGCCGGCAGCGCCGGAATCACCCACATCCGCGCCAACTGGGTGGGGAGGTCGACGCGCAATCGTCCACGCGGTTGCACCGCGGCCTGGCGAAAATCCGCTTCCACAGCGTCGACGTCGGCCAGCAGCCGCACGCAATGGCGGTAATACGCTTCGCCGTCGCGGGTGGTGTGCACGCGCCGCGTGGTCCGTTGCAACAGCTGCGTGCCCAACTGCGCTTCCAGCCGCTTGATGGTGTGGGTGACGGTGGCACGCGGCAGGTTCAGGTCATCGGCCGCAGCGGTAAAACTGGCCAGTTCCACGATTCGCGTGAACAGGCGCATGGCATCGAGGCGGTCCATGGATTGTTGATGCTGGTGAAATAGTGAAGCTCATTATTGAGCATTTATCACAGGGCCGCATCGGCCGATGATGCTTCGGCTTTTCCTCTCCCCAGTCGCGAGATCACCCATCATGCAGACACGCACACTCGGCAAGCACGGTCCCAGGGTTTCCGCCATCGGCCTCGGCTGCATGGGCATGAGCGAGTTCTATGGCGCGCATGACGATGCCGAATCCATCGCCACCATTCACCACGCGCTGGCGCGTGGCCTGAATTTCCTGGACACCGCCGACGTCTACGGCCCCCACATCAACGAGGAATTGGTCGGCAAAGCCATCAAGGGACGCCGCGAACAGGTGTTCCTGGCGACCAAGTTCGGCATCGTGCGCGATCCGGCCAACCCCAGCTTCCGCGACGTCAACGGCCGCCCGGAATACGTGCGCGCCAGTTGCGACGCCAGCCTGAAACGCCTGGGCGTGGATCACATCGACCTGTATTACCAGCACCGCGTCGACCCGAACGTGCCGATCGAAGAAACCGTTGGCGCCATGGCCGAGCTGGTGAAGGCCGGCAAGGTGCGTTACCTGGGCTTGTCGGAAGCCGCGCCGCAGACCATCGAGCGCGCCGCCAAGGTGCACACCATCACCGCGCTGCAAAACGAGCTGTCGCTGTGGACGCGCGACGTGGAAGAAAACGACACGCTGGCCACCTGCCGCAAGCTGGACATTGCATTGGTGGCGTATTCGCCGCTGGGCCGCGGTTTTCTTACCGGCGCAATCACCTCGCCCGACGATTTCGAAGAAGGCGATTTCCGGCGCAATAACCCGCGCTTCCAGGGCGACAACTTCGCGCGCAACCTGCAACTGGTGAAGCAGGTGGAAACGCTGGCCGCGGAAAAAGGCTGCACGCCGGCACAACTCGCCTTGGCCTGGGTGCTTGCGCAAGGGCAGGACATCGCGCCGATCCCGGGTACGCGCCGGCGTTCGCGCCTGGACGAAAACATCGGCGCGCTCGACCTGCAGCTGGGCGAGGACGAACTGGCGTCGATCGACCGCATCTTTCCGGCCGAGGCGGTGGCCGGCGCACGCTACGCGCCAGGCGCCATGGCGCATATCGGGCGGTGAACCGCGGTGGCCACGGGCCAACGCATAAATCGACGCGGCCGTCGTAGGTTGGCGGTGAGCGAAAGCGAACCCCAACGTTGCCATGTTGAAACCGGCGTTGCGGTTCGCTGCGCTCACCGCCAACGGCCAGAAACAGCTCAACGACGGGCAGACGGGCGCACGCATTAGAATGTATGCATGACCACCCCCGAACACTCCCCCCTCGGCAAGCACACCGTCTACGCCGACCGTTACGATCCTTCCCTGCTGTTCCCGATTCCCCGCCAGGCCAAGCGCGAGGAGATCGGCATCGGCGAGCCGCTGCCGTTCCAGGGCGTGGATATCTGGAATGCCTACGAGCTGTCCTGGCTGGACATGCATGGCAAACCGGTGGTGGGCGTGGCGGAATTCCACGTGCCGGCACATTCGCCCAACATCATCGAATCGAAGTCGTTCAAGCTGTACCTCAACGGCTTTGCGCAGGAGCCGCTGGCGAACATGGCGGCGCTGAGCGCGCTGTTGCAGCAGGACCTCACGCGGGCGGCCGGCGCGGTGGTGACGGTGACGATTCGCCCGCCACGCGTCGCACCGCATACGTTTGCCGACCTGCAGGGCGAGTCGATCGACGGGCTGCCGGTGACGATCGATCATTACGGCCCGCCGCGCCCTGATTATCTACAGGCCGATGCGCAGGCCGGCAGCGTCGAGGAAACCCTGGTTTCCGACCTGCTGCGCTCCAATTGCCCCGTTACCGGGCAGCCGGACTGGGGCAGCGTGCAGATCACCTACCGCGGCGCGCCCATCGACCGCGCCGGCCTGCTGCGCTACCTGGTTTCGTTCCGCAGCCACAACGAGTTCCACGAGCAGTGCGTGGAGCGCATCTTCATCGACGTGATGAAGCACTGCGCACCCGAGCGGCTCAGTGTGTACGCACGCTACACGCGCCGCGGCGGGCTGGACATCAACCCGTTTCGCAGTACCGAGAAGAGCCTGCCGGGCAATGCGCGCGGCGTGCGTCAATAACGGTAGACTCTGCGCCCCGGCCTTCGGCACGGTCATCGGCACTTCAGATCGGGGGCGCTAGCCTTGCCAGCTGCCTCGATACCGCCGGTCTCCCGGTAACGCTACTCATCATTTTTTCGGAATCCCGCACATGAAACTTTCCGCACGTTCCGCCGCCTTTTACAGCGTGACATTGGCCGGCCTGCTGGCGCTCAGCGCCTGCGGCAAGAACGAGCAGCAGCCCGCCAACCAGCCGGCTGCCCCGAGCACCGTACCGGCGCCGGCCAGCACCGCCGCGCATCCGGCGCCGAGCGCCACGGCTGCTCCGGCCCACGCCGCCACCGCGCCTGCACCGGCTGCCACCGCCGCCCCGGCCGCGGCCAGCACGGCAGCATCGGCTGCCGCGCCCGCCGATGGCTTCCAGGTCAGCAGCATCACCCTGGGCGATGCGGTCAACAGCGACCACAAGGTGAAGAAGGAAGTAACCAGCTTCTCGCCGAGCCAGAAGACCATCTACGTCAGCGTCGAGACCACCGGCAACACGCCGGGCGCCACGCTCAGCGCCAAGTGGACCTACCTGGACAAGAACCAGATGATCGTCAGCACCAGCCAGTCGATCATCGCCGACAGCCCGAGCACCACCACCTTCAGCATGAAGAACCCGGACCTGTGGCCGGAAGGCAAGTACAAGGTGGACATCTCGGTCGACGGCAAGCCGGCCGCCAGCAAGACCTTCGACGTCAAGAAGGGCTGAGCCTCGCCGGTCAGCGGCATACGGGGCGCTCCGATCGGAGCGCCCTTTGTTTTGATGGGAACGTGTCACCAGCACGTCCGCGCTGGCAGGCCGCAAGTTACTGCCTGTCATGCCATGTATGGCACCATCGCGGTCTGGGGAATCGAGAGGCAGTCGTAGCGTGGAGCAACAAGGCGGGGCCCAAGTCCTTAGCCAGGAAGACGCCCTGAGCCGCACCGGGTCGGTGTGGCTGCGTCGATTCGCAGGACCGGTACTGTCGGTGCTGATGCTGTGCCTTGCGCTGTGGGCGCTGTATCGGCTGGCCGGCGAGGTGAGCTACCACCAGGTGGGCGAGTACATGCACCACCTGCGCCGCGGACGCATCGGCCAGGCGATCGTGTTGACCGCGCTCGGCTATGCGGTGATGCCGCTGTATGACTTGTTCGCCCTCGACGCCATCGGCCGCAAGCTGCCGAAACCGCACGTGGCGCTGATTTCCTTCATCAGCTACGCCTTCAGCAACACGCTGGGCATGGCGATGCTGGTGTCCGGTTCGATCCGCTATCGCTTCTACATCCAGGCCGGCCTGTCGACCCTGGACGTGGCCAAGGTGGTGCTGTTCTGCACGCTCAGCTTCTGGCTGGGCCTGTTTGCCATTACCGGCGCGACGCTGCTGCTGGTGCCGATTCCGCTCGGTTTGCCCTTGGGCCATTGGCGTCTGCTGCTGGGCATCGTGCTGTGCCTGATTCCCCTGCTGTGGCTGGCCGGTGGCGCGCTGTTGCGCCGCCCGCTGAAAGTGTGGCGCTGGAAAGTGCAGTTGCCGCCGCTGGCGACCGGGCTTCGCCAGGTGTTCGTCGGCGCGCTCGACTGGGGCCTGGCCGCCGCCGTGCTGTACGCGCTGATGCCCGATTCGCTGGCGCTGCATTTCGGTTCGTTCCTGGCGATCTTCGCGCTGGCGCAGATCGCCGGCCTGATCAGCCACGTGCCGGGCGGCCTGGGCGTGTTCGAAGCGGTGATGCTGGCGGGCTTCGGCGCCACCGGCAACCAGGCATTGTCCGCGCCGATCCTGGGGGCGTTGGCGGCGTTTCGCGGCGTCTATTATTTGCTCCCGCTGTGTGCGGCCACCATCGTGGTGGTGATCCGCGAGGCGCGCGGCCTGCGCCAGGCGGCCTTGCTCACGCCCTGGTTCAACGGGCTGCTGCCGCCGTTCTTTGCCGGCCTTACGCTGGTATCCGGCGCAGTGCTGCTGTTCTCCGGCGCCACCGCCGTGCTGCCGGGCCGCCTGGAACTGTTGAGCGACCTGTTGCCGCTGCCGGTGCTGGAAATATCGCACTTCCTCAACAGCGTGATCGGCATGTCGCTGCTGATCCTGGCGCGCGGCCTGCAACGCCGGCTCGATGCGGCGTACTGGTTGACGCTGGTGCTGCTGCTGGCCGGCGCGGTGGCTTCGCTGCTCAAGGGCATCGACTACGAAGAAGCCGCGTTGCTGATCCTGCTGGCGGTCGCGCTGGCGCCAGCGCATCGCCTGTTCTATCGACGCGCTTCGCTGTTCGACATCACCTTCTCGTTCGGCTGGCTGCTCGCCTGCGCGACGGTGCTGGGCTGCACGGTGTGGCTGGTGCTTTTCAGCTACCAGCACGTGGAATACAGCAACGATCTGTGGTGGCAATTCAGCTTTTACCACGGCAACGCGCCGCGTGCGCTGCGTGCGCTGGTGGGTGCGGCCGGCGTGGCGTTCCTGTTTGCGCTCACCACGCTGATCCGCTCGGCCCGCTCGCGCCCCACCCTGCCGGACGAAGCGGAACTTGCGCGCGCCATACCGTTGCTCAAGCAGTTCCATTCCGCCCAGGCCCATCTCGCCTTGATGGGTGATAAAAGCCTGCTGTTCGACCAGGAAGGCAAGGCGTTCATCATGTACGGCATCGAAGGCCGCAGCTGGGTGGCGATGGGCGATCCGGTCGGCAACGATGATCGCGCGCGCCAGGAACTGGTATGGACCTTCCGCGAACGCTGCGAGCGCGCCGGTGGTTGGCCGGTGTTCTACCAGGTGCATCCCGCCGACCTGGATCTGTATCTGGAAGTCGGCATGAGCCTGCTGAAAATCGGCGAAGAGGCGCGCGTGCGGCTTGAGCAGTTCAACCTCGACGGCAAGTCGAAGAAGGTGCTGCGCAATACGGTGAACAAACTCGTGCGCGAGGGCATGCGCATGCAGATCGTGCCGCAGGAACAGGTGCCCGCGCTGCTGCCGCAACTCAAGCCGATCTCCGACGCCTGGCTGCGCGAAAAACGCGTGCGCGAGAAAGGCTTCTCCCTCGGCGCATTCGACGCGCGTTATCTCGCGCGCACGCCGATGGCCGTGGTGTGGCAGGACGACAAACCGGTCGCCTTCGCCAACATGTACCTCACCGACAGCATGGAAGAGGCCTCGGTGGACCTGATGCGCTATCTGCCCGATGCGCCGCCCGGATTGATGGATTACCTGTTCCTGGAACTGATGCAGTGGTCCAAGGCCCAAGGCTATCGCTGGTTCAACCTCGGCATGGCGCCGCTGTCGGGCTTGCAGAGCCGCCGCCAGGCGCCGCTGTGGAATCGTTTCGGCGCGCTCATCTTCGGGCGTGGCGAGCGCTTCTATAATTTCCAGGGCCTGCACCGCTACAAGGACAAGTTTGATCCGGAATGGGAGCCGCGGTACCTGGCCGCCCCGGGCGGCATAGCGTTGCCGGTGGTGCTCACCAATGTCGCCAGCCTGATCTCGGGTGGCTTAAGCGGAGTCGTGCGTCGATGAAGTTGCGTATTGCGGTGGTGGTGGTCGTGCTGGCGATCATCGCCGCCCTGGCGATCTGGAAACCTTTTCCGCACCCAAGCCTGGAAAATGCCACCGTCAAGCTGATGCCCACGGCGCCGGCGCCCGCAGGCCACGACGACGTGGTAGCCATTTTCTATTCCGGCGACGGCGGCTGGCGCGACCTGGACCAGGAACTGGGCAAGCGCTTGCAGGCGCACGGCGTACCCGTGCTCGGCATCAGCTGCCTGGACTACTACTGGCGCATGCGTTCGCCAGAAGAATCGGCGCGCGACCTGGATGCGCTGATCAGCAAGTACACCACGCAATGGCGCAAGCAGAAGGTGTGGCTGATCGGCTTCTCGTTCGGCGCGGACGTGCTGCCGACCATCGTCAACAAGCTCAGCCCGCAAAATCGCGCGCGCATTACGCAGATGGTGCTGCTCTCGCCCAGCCAGGACGTGAACTTCGAGATCGAAATGGAAGGCTACATCATGGTGCGCGAGAACTGGTTGAAGACGCACCTGCAAGAAATCAAGCAATGGGTCAACCCGGTACCGCACTACCCGGCACTGCCGGCGATCGCCGCGCTGCAGGACAAGCCACCGCTGGTCTGCTACTACGGCCGCGACGATGGCGACGACACCGTATGCAACGACCCCAAGCTGCCGAAGTGGGTGCAGGTGTACGTGAAGCCGGGCGACCATCACTTCGACTACAACTATGACGGCCTGGCGATGCAGATGATTGCGGATCTGCCGAAGGATGCGCCGACGCCGGCTGCGTCATCCAGCACGCACTGAGTTCGCGCTCAGAAGCGGCAAAAACCGGCTGATGTGTGGTGTATTTCACGCAGTCCACACCACCACTCCACGTCCGCCGCGCACAATTTTCATCTGCCTGAACAACCCATGCGGCAGGTACGCAGCACGTACGCCTCGTTCACGGCGGCACTGGTCGAATCGACCATGCCAAACGCAGCAACGCGCGCGGCTATCCACCCATCTGCACGGAGATCGCCATGCTTTACTGGGCCGCCGTCTTTTTCATCATTGCCATTATCGCCGCCGTGTTCGGTTTCGGCGGCATTGCCGCGGGTGCGGCGAGCATTGCGAAGATCCTGTTCGTCGTGTTCGTCATCCTGTTCGTGTTGTCGCTGATCTTCGGGGGCATACGCCGAGGACCACGCCCGTAGGCAAACATACGTTGCTACGCGATCGAGCGATTGCGGCCGCGGCACCGCCGGGTGCTGCGGCTTTTTTTGCGGCCTTCGATAAGCCTAGCGGCTGCGGAACAAGGCAGGCCGCCGTGGATCGCAGGCATCGTCGGTCGCCAGCCACGGCTCCTTCGCCAGCACTTCCGTGCAAGGGCCGAGGCTGCAAAGCCGAATGACGCGATGCTCGGCTTCACGCGCAAGCATGTCGAGTACCGTGCGCAACAAGGTGCCGGTGAACGGCGTGTACAAGTAAAACACGCTGCCTTCCGATAGCCGCGCCTGCCGCACGTCCTGGGCGAGGAAGATCGCATTGCGCACATTCAACGCCTGCGCGCACTGCTGCGCGCTCACCACATAGGCACGCTGCCATTCGATGCCGATGCAACGGGCAGGTGTGCAGATAGCCGTCAGCAAGGTGACGTGCCCCAGGCCGGCACCGAGATCGATGACGGTATCGCGCACATCGATCTGGGCGCGCGCGATGAAGTCGAAGACGTGCCGTGCCGGCGTGGGCTGGTAGAACACCATCTCCGCTTCAGGCTCGGCCACGTCGGAGGGTTCGGCAAGATCGAGCACGCCGCTGACCAGGGCATCGAGCGGATCGTAGCTTTCCGCATCGCCATCATGCCGCGTAGCGGCCACCCATGGCAGCAGGCTGCCGGCTCCCTGCCCACGTTGGATGTCTTCGCGGATGGCGTGATAAAGCCGCTGGTTGATGGCCTCCAGCTCCTGCATCAAGGCTTCGGCACGGCGCGCAAGCGGCGGCGCCATCGCATCGCCATAATGGACAAGCCAGCGCTCCAGCTTCTCCAGCATGTCGATGCGACGGCCGAGTTGGTGGGACTGCTGCCAAGATCGATCCTGTAGCATGCCGTCGAGCAGATTCTGCAAACTGGTGACCATCCGTTTATCCAGGGAATGCCGCATGTCCAAGCCGTTCGCGATCAGGCCGGTGCAGAAGACGGATTTTTCCGCCTGGCTGCCGCTATGGGAAGGCTACAACGCCTTTTACGACAGAAGCGGCGCCACCGCGTTGCCGATGCCGATCACGCAAACGACGTGGCAGCGTTTTTTCGACGCCTACGAGCCGGTGCATGCGGTGGTCGCCGAGCAGGAAGGACGTTTGCTCGGCCTGGCCCATTACCTGTTTCATCGCAGCACCATCCAAGTCGAACCGAGCTGTTATCTGCAGGATCTTTTCACCCACGCTGCGGCACGCGGCCAAGGTGTGGGGCGCGCGCTGATCGAGGCGGTTTATCGCACCGCCGCCGATGCGGGTTGCCCGCGCGTGTACTGGCAGACGCACGAAACGAATGCCACCGCCATGCAACTGTACGACAGCGTGGCGGAGAAATCGGGCTTCCTCGTCTATCGAAAACAGCTTGCCTGATCGTTGCTCGCCGCCCTGCACGCGTCACGGGTGCGTGCGCCGCAACCATTCCTGCAATTGCGCCAGTACCTGGTGCCGACCGGTCTCGGTTTCGTTGAACAGCTCATGGAACAAGGTATCGAAGAAGCGGCTGGTAAGCTGCTTCGTGGCCCAGGCGCCGTTGGAGAAATCGCGGCTGCCGGACGGATCCACCAGCCGATCGTTGCCGGCCGCCAGCAACAAGCTGGGCACGCGCAGCCGCCACGCTTCGCTGATGCAGGACGCACCCGCGCGAAAAATGAAATCGGCCAGGCGCGGCGTGATGCTGCGCGTGCATAGCGGATCGTTGCGGTAGGCCTCGATCACTTTAGGGTCATGCGTCAGCGCATCCTGCGGCAGGCCGTTGCGCAGCGGGAGATTCGGCAACACGCGCGTGAGCAGCGCCGCCAGGCGGCGCTGCCATGGCGCTGCATAAGCGCGCAATGCCGGCGACGACAACACCAACCTGGGCGGTTCCACGCGGCCGTCGAGCACCGCACGCAGTGCGACCAGTCCACCCATGCTATGGCCAAGCAACATGGGAAAGCGCCCCAGGCTGGCCGCATAGTGTTCGTACACGGTCGCCAGATCGCTCAACAAATCGTCACTTCGGCGCAAGGCGCCGCGTTGCCCCGGCGTGCGGCCGTGCCCGCGCTGGTCGTAACTGCGCACCGCAAAACCGTGCGCAAGAAACCATTGCGCCAACGCTTCGTAACGCCCGCTGTGCTCGCCAAGCCCATGCACGATCAACACCGCGTCGTGTGCGGCAGGCCGCGGCCAATCGCGCAGGAACAGCTGCTGGCCATCGGCCATGGTCAGCCATAGCGCGCCGCCGTCTTGCCTGCCCTTACCCGCCACGGACTCCGCCCTTACCTGTCGTTCCATAACAGTCCCCCTTACCGGCCTGCCTACATTAGCCCTTGGCCGCGAACTTGAGAACTCCTTGGGATGCTCTGATGGGTAAGGCGCCTGGCACCGGGGCGATGCCAGGCGCGCCGATCATGTCACGCAACACCCTTGGCGCTGGCTTCACGCAGTTTTTGCGCGCATTCCTCGCAGCACACTTCCACCGTCTGTCCGCCAAGGGTGACCTGGATGGCCTTGTCGTCCAGTGCGTAATCGCACACCGCACAGGTTTTCTCTTGCATGGGATATCTCCGGTTGTCCGCCCGTCAGTGGGCGGCCAGCAGGAAACCATGCGTGGCCATTGCGCGCTGTCGAGTTCTTTAGTTGTTTGCGAATAGATGGCGCGAGCGGGTTGTTGGTGGCTCGCCGAATCTGCTCCCTTCCCTACGTGTAGTAGGGGAGGGTCGGGGGGTGAAGCAAGCTCGCGACAAGTTCAAACCATGCAGCAAGCTTGAACAACCCCACCCCAGCCCTCCCCTACTTCGCAGGGGAGGGAGCTAGATCTCGCGTAACTGAGACATAGCACCAATCAGGTACTTCGCAGGGGAGAAAACGTATCCTGACTAACACGAGCTACGCGCTTAGCCATTACCCTCAAGCCCGCCCCATCGAACCTACACCTTTGCCGCACGCCGGAAATCAGTCGGCGAACGACCAAACGCCTGCCTGAACGCGCTGGCGAAATGGCTGTGGCTGGAAAAGCCCAGCTCAGCGGCAAGCGCGGCAAGGTCGTGCGATCGCCCGATAAGGTCGAGCGCACGCGCCAGGCGCAACTGCAGCTGGTAGCGATAGAGCGGCACGCCCTCCACCTGCCGGAACACCTGGGTGAGATACACCGGCGAGCTGCCGATGTGCTTGCCGATCTCGGCCAGGGTCCAGCGTCGCGACAGGTCGCTGGCCAGCAACACCTTCACGCGATCGGCAAGACGCCGGCGCGCATGCGTCGACGCCAATAATCCCGACGACCCCGCTGCAATGTTGCGCGGCCCCAGGCTGCGGCACACCAGGGTCAGCACCAATGCTTCGGCTTCCAGCGGCTCGATGGTGCCGTTGTCGAGCGCGTGACGCAGCAGCGCCACCAGCGCCTGTGCGCGTGCATCGATGCGCTGCGATTGCGCACGGAAGCTCGCGTCGGCGCCCTCCTGCAGCAGCGCCTTGGGCGCCAGTTCGGCGAGCAGCGCCTCGTCCAGGCTCAGCGAAAGACAGGCGTCGCCGCCCTCCACCGGGTGGCTGACCTGGTAGCCCTCCTGCGCATTGAAGAACAGCACATGGTTGGCATCTGCCACCGCCTGGTCCTTGCCCAGGTGCCGCAGATAAAGACCGCGATAGGGAAAGACCAGCTGCGTGGCGGATGCGCACTCTTCGGCGCTGCGGTGCCGGCACGTACCCGTGCACTGTACGTTGCGCAGCGTCAGCGAATCCGTCGACAGCAGAACCTTGGCGGTGAGGCTGGACATGCGATGGCGGCAGCGGCTGTGAGCAGGCCCGAGCTTAGCAAGCCTGCGCCGCCCCGGCCTGTGCCGGCAAGGCAGTAGCTAAAGATTCTGACAGCGCGATGGAAGCCGCCATGCTCTCCTTTATCTGCCCAATCAACGGTACGGATACGCCAACATGCATCGCGAACAGAAAGCACGCGCCGAATACCTCCATCAACTGCATGCCGGCCCCGCGCCGCTCATGCTGCCCAATGCCTGGGACGTGGCCAGCGCACGGGTGATCGAGAACGCCGGCGCCCAAGCCATCGCCACCACCAGCGCAGGCATGGCCTGGTCATTGGGCTACGCCGACGGCGAGCAGATGCCCGTGCAGGAACTGCTGGCCGCCTGCGCACGCATCTGCCGCGTCACCGCGGCGCCGGTCAGCGTGGATATCGAGCGCGGCTACGGGCGCAGTGCCGAAGACGTCGGCAGCCTGGTCGATGCGCTGATACAGCTTGGCGTAGTGGGCATCAATATCGAGGACGGCACCGACCCCCGCACGCAGGTACTGGCGCATCCTTCGGTGCTGTGTTCGCGCATCGCCCGCGCACGATCGGTGGCGAAGCAGCACGATCTACGTTTCTTCATCAACGCACGCATCGATACGTACTGCACCAAGGACGTGGACGCCGCAACGCGGCTGGAGGAAACACGGACGCGCGCACTCGCCTATATCGATGCCGGCGCCGACGGCATCTTCGTACCCGGCCTGGCCGACCTGGCGGAGATCGCCACGCTGGCCCGATCGCTGCCTGTGCCGCTCAACATCTACGCCGGATATCCGGGCGCGCCCGCATCACCGGTACTTGGCGAACTTGGCGTGCGCAGGATCAGCCTGGGTTGCGGCACCATGCAGGCCAGCTTGGCGCATCTGGCCAACATCGCCTCCGAAGCCATTGCCGACGGGCGCTACGACACCATGGGCAAGGCGATGTTGACGGTGGCGGAAGCAAACAGCCTGTTCGCGGCAGCCGGTACCCATCACGATCGCGTGGCATCAGCGGCGATCACTCCTGCGCTCGCATCGAACCCCATGCCATAGCCGGAACACGCGGCGAAGATGTGCGCGCATGTTCGGCGCACATCGCTTACCGTGGTCCATCAGCTGCGACCACACGCCTGGCAATATCGGCGTAGATAGCGTCCCGCTCCGCCTTGTCCGCGCGAGCGGCGGTGAGAAACGCGGCAACGACGACGGTGTGGCCGTTTGGCCAAGTGAGGATGCCGATGTCGTTATACGCGGCCGTTTCCCCTTCCAGCGACATCGAGGTTCCACACTTGTCGGCCAGGCTTACCTCGTTGGGCACGCCTGCGCGCAAGCGATTGGGAATGGTCTGGCCGTCCATAAGCTGCAACAAGCGCCGCGTTGAGGCTGCCGACAGCAGCCGGCCTTTCCAAAGTTGCTGCAGGAATTGCGCCGCGGCATCGGGCGTTGTCCGGTTGCGCGGATCATCCAGATAGTCGCGATAACCGCGACGCCATCGCGCGAGCTGTTCCTGTGCCGTTTCGTTGGCAGGAACCTGTTCTCCGTGCGCCACGCCCTGGAAGATCCGATCGATGCCCGCCTCATCCAGGTCCACGCGCATGCCGTCAATGCCGTGAGTCCGCAGAAACGCCGTCACCACCTTGGCGCCGCCCACCAGGCGAACCAGGGCATCGGCCGCGGTGTTGTCGCTTTCGCTTATGGTGGCAAACAGCAGCTGGCTTACCGTGAACGTCATGCGCTCGCCTTGGAAGTGCGCGCCGATGGACGGAACGGCCGAACCACCCACCACGTCCGCGCGTGTCAGCGTTACTTTTTGATCCAGGGAAAGCCGCCCGGCGTCTACCTGGGAGAGCACCGTGGCCGCCACCGGCGCCTTGAATACGCTCATCATCGGATAGGCGCGGTCGGCGTTGATGTGCACCTGCGCACCGCTATCCAGGTCAAGCACGGTGATGCCAAGCACGCCCGGGCGCGCACGCGCCGCAAGCTCGCTCAATGATTGCTGAAGTGGCGTCTTTGCTGCCTCTTCCGCAGACAGTGCGGAAACAGGTTGCCATGCACACGCCACCAGCAGCATGGCGCCAATCAGTGATTTGTATCTGCGGATCATCGATATCGTTCCGGGTTGAGGTTTGCCGTGCTGCATGGGCTTAGTTGGTGGAAAGCGAACTGATCGTGACGTAGTAGCCATCGAGATCCCGCAGCGAAAACTCCATCGTGCCGGTATTCGGGTTCAAGTGAGGCTCCTCTTCGAACCGCATGACAAGCTCGCGCGCTCTCGTCAGCGTCATGTCGAAATCGTCCACCCGGAAAAACAACAGCAGGCCGTTGCCCGGGTTTCCATGACCAGGACTGGTCAATGAAGGGTGGTCATGATCGCCCCAACGATGAAGGCAGAGCAAGACTGTGCCATCGGCATCGAGGATTTGCCCGAAGTAGGTATGGGCAGGACCCGTTTTCGCCTGCCCGAAGAGCGATTGGTACCAGTTGAAGCTGGCAGCCACGTCGCTCACCCCGATGATCGTCCACGTGCGTTTCATTTGCTCACCTTCGTCATATACGATGCTTGGGCAACGTCCGCTTGCCGATGCAGCGCTCATCACATCGTCCCACTGCCACTTGCACGAAGGATAAGACATGAAGCTGTTGCCGAAAGTCCTGGTATGGGTGTCCACTCTCGCTCTCGCCTCCCCGCTTGCCATAGCTGCCTCCCCAGCGTCGCCAGCAAGCGTCCCTTCGACACGTTCGACGGCTGCTCCCTTGCTCGGCAGCTGGTTGCTGGACACCTCGCGCATGCCCATGCCGCCCGACCAGCGCCCGAAAAACGTCGTACTTACGTTCGGCAATGCGGGCGACGGCAAGTGGACGGTGCACGTCGACGTCGTCTACGCACCCGGCAACGAGGTCCATTCCGTTTCTACGTCCACGCTCGACGGAACGACGGCTGCCGTGGAGAACAGCCCCGAGGCGGATCGGGTGGCACTGAAACAACCCGCGCCCAACGTGCTGGTCATGGCGCTGCTGAGAAAAGGCGTGCTTGTTTCGACGCGCATCTATTCGGCCATGCCGGGCGGCCACAGTCTCGTCGAGACCGCGGTTTATCCCGGACAAGACGGAACGCCGGTCATGAAAACGAATTACTTCACGCGCACACGCTAGCCAGCCGGCAGGCGCCTCGGCCTGTCACTGCCATGTCATGCCTTGCATGCCGATCCAATTTTCGCTTTCCAGATGCCCCAGTACGGTATCAATCTGCATATTGATCGACTGAAAAATGAAATACAGCTCCGCCCTGCCAATGGTCATGACGGCGCTGCCGCTTTCGGCGTTGCGCTCGTTATAGGTGATGCGCGCCATCAGGCTCAGCATGTCCTGCAGGTGCTTCAGGGTTTCGTAGCCGTCGCTGGACAATAGATAGAGTTGCGGTCCGCAGCGGCCGCCTTGCATGTCTTCCACGTTGTTCTCCGCTCGCTTAGGTCACGCCGCGTGTTGCGCGCGGCGTGAAGGGCTTCAGGAAAAATCCTGCTCGCTATGTCGGAATCAGCTGCTTCCGTTTTGACGAATGCCCACTTTGGCTCGACGCCGCACAGCCTGCGCGGCGGTGAAGCAGGGGAAATGCACCAGGGCGGGAGCACGAAGGCGTGCGGGTGCCGTATGATCGAGGATAACCATGGTCAACTGTCTCTGTAGTTGGTTGTGGCCAGCGGATCGTTTGGGGTGCCACCCAGGCGATCCGCGCTACTTCACTCATGTCGGGCGTGTCGCGTTCATCTCCAAGGATGGGCACGCCCGACTGCCACACCTTCGCATAAAGCGCGTACTGCAATCTGTCGGACACGAGTGCTTCAACGCGCTGGCGAAGGCCTACGTGATGTACGTGGAAGAGCTTGTGTGGCTAAACGGGGATGGTCGCGGTAGCGAAGGGTGCGATGACCGTCCAGCCAAGACGCGCATACAAGCTGCGGCCATCTTCCGTCGCAACCAGAAGCTGACGAGCCAAGGCGGATTTCCTTGCAGATGCAAGCGCACTCATGACCGCGATGCCCAAGCCTTTTCGCCGGTGGTCCGGCGCCGTTTCGATACGATCGTAAACAAAGGCATCCATGGTTTCCGCGGCAGAGCCGCTGGCGGCGATGTCTCCATTCGGACCGGCAACATGCACGCGGGTAACCGGCCCAGCTTGGTGAAGCTCCACGGTGTAACCATCCGGCAAAAGGTTTGCTTCGCGGACAATCGCGGTCGCTTCCATGAAGTAGTTCTGCGGCTGAATCTCCCACCTCGCCGCAACTGCGCTTAGCAGTTCCTCATTGGTACCGCACAACTTCAGATAGTGCCGCGGGGCCGAAATATCGCGTGCGATGCTGTACAGCCCTTCGCACAGGGTCGGAAAAACCCAGCGCTTCACTTCCTTTTCCGAATGGGTGTCCACCCTGAAGCCGCCGCGGTCGTGAACAGGGGGCGGCGAATTCCGGGCCAGCGAATGCGCTGTCTGCCATGCAAAAACAAGTTTTGGGTCAATATGCGCATTGGCCATCATTCGATCCATGTGGCGCCTGGGTTGGGGTGTTGCGTGTTCCTGGTGCTCTTGACGATGCCAGGAGCTACGGCGGGCGTATATCTGCGAGTTTGCTTGGCGACGGCAGCTACTTCGACCAGCAACCCCATCTGTCTCTGAACCGATATGAGATACCTTCTTCGAAGGATCTCTTCTTCATCAATGCAACGAGCCCTTCGAAGTTGGCTACGCCATCGCCTATCAGGCGCAGCTGTTTATTGGCTTTGTCATACAGGGCGAGCACATACCTTGGACCTCGCCCGCCACCCTCCAGAAGAGAAATCGCTCCCATGGACGAAAAGGAATAGGTACGCGATTTGATCAACCCACGAACCACAACCGCCTCGGCCTGGACCTCTACGGAGTATGCCTTGCATGCCAAATATCCCAAATAGAAGCACAAAAAAAAGCACGCCCCCAATGCCGAAAGCCCTATTAAACCGGTTCCGGTTGGGCGTGGAGAAGATGCCAGATAGATGACCGGGGCAAAGAGTGCTGAAAGCGCCACGAGCACCTTCATCAGATTGAGTGCTCCTTGCGAGTACCGGAAAACACCTACCTCACCAGCGCAAGAGCCACCCACCGTCTTCCATTCGCGCGACGGGTCCGCCGGCCCAACCCCGGGAGCGGTCGCCCGTCTGAATCGCCCGTATCCGTCAAGCATCAAAAGGGGGATAACAAGTCCTAACAAGAGAAAGGCAGCCCCCTGTTGACCGTTTACCCACGCACCTGCCGCACAGGCAAAGAAAGTCAAGCTGGCCGCCAGCGTTATCCATTTTCCGCTTTCCATGACTCCCCCGAAAAACCAATGTAACGTTTCGCTTTGGATGGAAGCGTACATGCCTCTAGATACTGGCGGAATCACCACGACGATTGGCGCTGGCAATGTCCGTCAACGTGTCAGCGAGGGTGCCGAAGTCGACAAGCATTCCGGAAATGACGATTTTCCGCGAGGAACGAAGCCCGATGATAAGCTCCGCGCTTCGAGACCGAGACCCTCGCTTCAAACGCACGGTCGCAATGTCTTGCTATGTTGCTGGGCCGTCGTCAACAGATTCGCTCGCCATAGCTGACGAGTTCTTCTGTGCTTGAAGGTCATTAATGGCTGTAATGACGTTCAAGATAACAGGCACGGCGATCAGGGCAAAGGTTACGTAAGTTCGACCGTAATGCCCGAACTCTCGATTTATCGTTGGTATCTCGAAAAAAACAGCAAGGATGATGAGAGCAAGGAGCGCATTGCTCACCAAGCTTAGTGATGGAAGCCATCGCCTTGGGTGATAGTGACTGAGAAGCGCCAAGGCAAAAGGTATACCCAGAAAAAATGTCTTCTCATCAGGATGCTGAAAGCGAATGTTGACCATCAATTCCCCCAGAACGACAAATGCCACCATCAACCAATTAAGTACAATGCCTACCCTCTTCATGACACCCTCTCCTTTGGACCGAAAGTAAACATCTCTTGCCGCACAGACCGACCTGTCAGTCTTCAACGATTTTCCAACTGGCTATTTTTTACGCGATCCAGGAAGCTTTTTCCCCTGCCGATTATGTCTGGTTTGGATGAAAACGGAGCTTCCGCCTAGTAGCCGGCTCAAGACGATTTCCGAGCCTACGGCTCGAAACACGACCATTTCGATCTCCGAGTAATGTCTGTTGAAGAGTACGAGAGATTGCGGACCGGGCGTACCAGCGATCTGAAGGGGCACTACCGAGACCCGCCGTCTCCCGAAACACCAAAGTCCACATCGGCGGCCGCTGCGGCGGTGTTCATCCGGCCAGGATAGGCAAGCCAGCGAATAGCGACATTCAGCTCGTCCACGATATTCCGCGCGGGAATGACTCGCCCGTCCGATAGTGTCAGGTCATCCGTAGTATGGGCATCCTCCACCAGCGTAAGGTCGTAGCCGCGCTCAAGCGCAGCGTAGGCCGTAGATCGAATACACCAGTTGGTCAACGCGCCGGCGAGAAAAAGGTAGCCAACGCGCAGGTCTTTCAGCCGCTGCTCTAGCTCGGTTTGCTCAAAGGCAGAATTGAAGGACTTGTCGATCACTGGCTCACCGCCAACGGGGCGGAGTTCGGCTACCAACTGCCAGGGATCGGAACCTTGGGACAATTCGGAGTCGTTGTGTTGCACCCAGATCACCGGCACGCCCGCTTCGCGGGCACGCGAGACCACGTGAGCGACATTGGCGACGACCCTTTCTCGTTCCCAGGCCGAAGCGAGGATGCCCGCTTGCATGTCGACGACGATGAGCGCAGTCCTGCTTCCGGGGTGGAGGGGCGTCATGAATTTAACCTTGCGTTAGATGAAACGAGATGACCTTCCGACGTACCGAAAATGTCCGTTCCGGATCTAGCCGGGGTGAAAACCTAAGTCGATCGACATGGACGCGTTCTAGCCAAAATCTGAGCAACTTGCTGACTGCGTCTTTATACAACCCCTGTCGGAAACGGACATTTATCCTCCAGCCCAAAAATTAATTAGCTCTTCCCACTCCCGTTATCCTTCTGCGAGCTGACGCTTGGTTCACGTGGCTTTCGTGTCACTCGGCGCCAGAGCCATCGCCAACCCAGTGCCAACGGAAAAGCCAGCAGTAAGAAGGGAATGCCATATGCAAGCATCGATAGCGTGTCGCGAATGCCGTCGTACAGTTGGTCGGTCCATTCGCCTAGAGAGATACCAAGATGACGCCCGTGTGTTGAGTCGATGAAATCCATTTGCAGCAGGTTCGTGTCGATGCGCCTTTGCTGCTTGGCCGCGTCACTTTGTAGATTTTCGTGCTCCATCTGAATCTGCGCGCGCTCATGACCCAGTGCAATGAGGTCGCTGGCCGAGAGATCCTTGCGCTGGGCAAGCTGCTCTATCTGCGTCGAATAGATTTCAAGCTGCCTCAGCTTCTGTTGATTGTCGTTGACTGCCTCGGCCAGATCTTCTGCCTGGGTCTTGCGCCAAGCCAGCTTGCCGCTTTGACTAGCCAGCGCACTTAGTGGCTCGACGCCGGAAGGGATGACCCGCACCGTCAGCGATCCGCCCTCATCGCTCTGATCGAGGCGCAACACGTTGCATGCGCCGAATCGAGCCGACTCACAGGCCTCGCGTACAGCGGCTATACGCGGCGCAACCTGCTTCTGCTGCAATTCAATGCGCAATTGATGCTCGTAGGCGAGCTTGGCTCCGGCTTTTCCCGTTTCACCCGCAACACGCAATGGCCCGGCTTCCTGCTTTTTCGAACAGCCCGCGGCAACTAGCACCAGTGCAGCCACCAGCATCCAACGCTTCGTAGCGAACATGCCCCCTCCCAGTAAATGTAGATGTCTGCTTCGGTTGGCGGACATAACTATGCCGCCGAAAACCGTTAACGCCTCAGTGGGCGCTCCAGTATCCAACCGAAGAAGTAGAACATTAGAACGCCCCAAAGAACATCCAGAACGGCCGCCGCCATCGATCCTTACCGTCAGTAAGGCGCCGCAAGCTCTTCAAATTGCATTGGCAAAAAATCATGCAGCAACTTCTCACTGTGCAGGCCCTTGGCGTGAAGCTTCCCGGAGTGCACGCAACCGTTTGCGGCCCATATCAATCGAGCGCCATCAAGTTCCGCCCATTCCCAATCCGCCTTTGAGATAACCTCTTCAGACCTGGAGTTGAATAATTCGTGCGTATCGAAGTAGACGCCGCGACCGGCAGAATGACCAGTGCCGGCATGAGCTTGCTTTCGAAGGATCCAGTGATGGTTGACGCGCTTTTCAAAGACAGCCACTCGACCTCCTTCGCCATCTGGTGCCGAGTACTTCAGTTGCCAACCGTCTCGCTGAAGACGAATGTAGTACACACCTGGGCACTCTCCCCCGTATTGCTCATGCCACGGAAATTCGTCGACTCTTCGTAAGCTTTGATCTTGCTTTTGCAGTTCGTGCCCATGCCCATCATTCAACCAGTACTCGGTTGATGTGCGAAAGAGTCCACCGCCGTGCCAGCAATCTCCCTTTGCAAAGAGCGACACGGCTTTCAAGTAGGGCGCTCTCGAAATGGCGGTCCACGAGCCCTTTGCGCTGGACCCCCAACGCCCATTCATTGCAAAGTAGATCAAGTGCTTGCCGTCGGGAGCGAGGTCGCAGCGACGCTCATAGATGCGGCCGTATAGCCATTGCCCAGTCGTGAACTTGTCCGTCTTTCTATCCCATCCGATGAGCGCGGTATGGCGTGTCGGGCCTCGACGGACAACTACCGCAGCGCTAGTGTCCCGAGCCAGCAATACATGAATTCGTGGGGGTATTGGTCGTTGCATCTAAGACGCCTACATCAGCGTGAGTGGTTTAGCGGGCTCCACGGGTTTCTCGATGCCTGCCTGGGGTGGCGAAGCAGATCCTTTTTTAGATATCCAAACTCCAGAGCGAACGACCATTTTCCATCGACCATCGCGCACACGGCCGGTAGCTCCAAAGCGGCATCGCGGAAACGCAAAAGGTTTTCGCACGAACGCGCCCGCTTTGAACGGACAGTTTATGGTTAAACGAACGAAATAGCGGAATGAATTCACGCGACAACAGGCGCTTGCATCTGACGGGGCCAATGCATGGCTAACCGCACTGCCCAACACCACATCATCAAATGGCGCGCCCGGAGGGATTCGAACCCCCGACCAATGGCTTCGGAAGCCACTACTCTATCCGGCTGAGCTACGGGCGCGTGGTGGGCGCTGGCGCGAGGGTTCCCAGAGGGAGGGCGCCGAGCGGAGGGGAAGTATAGCGGAGGTGGGTGGGGATGCCCATCGGCAGTGCGAAGGCACCCCTCACCCCGGGAGCAAGGCGGGATCACTTCGCCTTGATGAGCTGGCTCAACGTATCCGGCTTGCCGCTGACACGCTCCAGGTGCGGATACTTCAGGCCGCCGTGGTAATCGATGCGTACGGTCTTGTACTCGTCGAAGTTCTTCACCAGCAGTTCGATCGGCTGGCTGGTGTCCTTTGCGGCGGCGGTGACGGCATCCTTGAGCGCATCCGGGTCGTAGCTGCGGCCGTTGACGGCAACGATGCTCATGCCCGGCGAGATGCCGGCGTTGAAGGCCGGGCTGTCCCACAGTACGTCGTTGATGGAGCCTTCCTTGCCCAGGGAGAGGCCCAGCGAGTACATGAGATCGGCGCTCTTGCGGAAGGCCTCGACGGCCTTGATCGCATCGGAGGGCTTGTCGTTGTAGACCAGCTTCCAGCCGTGCGCTTCGACGCCGCCGATCAGCGGGCCATGGCCGTCGAGGCGCATGCGCAGGTAGGTTTTCCAGTCGTACGGTGCGATGTCGTTGAGGGTCTTGACCACATCGTCGAAGGTGTAGGTGTCGACGTCCCACGCGCCCGGGTTCACGCCGAAGAAGGCTTTGCCGAAATCGTCGATGGTCTTCTTGTTGCCGGTGAGTTCGCGCAGCTTGCCGTCCACGTCCAGCCAGATCATCTGGCCGGCGGAGTAGTAATCCTCGCTGCCCTGGTAATTGCGGTAGGGCAGCGGGCGGCGCATGGCGATGGTGGGGTCGTTGGTGGTGTCCTGCACGTTGCGCCAGCTGGCCAGGCCGGGGCGGCCCTTGTCGTAGGCGGCGGCGACGGCGGCCAGCATTTCTTCAAATTGCTTGTCGCTCCACAGGCCAGAACGCGCAGCCATCACCTGGCCCCAGAACTGCGTCTGGCCTTCGTACACCCATAGCAGCGAATTGCCCATCGGCACGTTGTAGTTCGGCGTGGCCAGGTCGAAGCCGCGACGGTATTTGCCGTCCCAGGAGTGATTGAACTCGTGCGAGAGCAGGTCGCGCATCACCCAGCTCTTGTCCCACTCGGTGAAATAGCCGGTGGGCGTGCCGTCTTCGCTGGAGCGGTGGTGTTCCAGGCCGTTGCCGCTCATCTTGTCGCTGAGCGAGAACAGGAAGTCGTAATGGTTGTAGTGGTGCGCGCCGTACAGCTTGTACATCTGCTGCACCAGGGAACGATGGGCTTTCAACTGGTCGGGCGTGATCGCCAGGTATTTCGGATCGTCCGCCACCAGGTCCATATGCACCGGCGTGCTTGCGCCCGGGTCGAGATCGACGCGCTTGAAGTACTTGCCGGCGTAGATGGGCGAGTCGACCAGGTCGTCATAGTTGATCGGCTTGAAGTGCACGGTGCCGCCGTCCTGCGCAGCCACTTCCAGCGCCGAACCGAACTGCCAGCCGGCCGGCAGCGTGACGCTGGGTTCGGTCTGGATCTGGCGCGCGTAGTAGCCGGCTGGGTACAGCGTGACGGTGTTCCACTGCAGGTCGAGCATTTCCGGCGTCATCACCACGCGGCCCTCGCGGGTGTCCTGCGGCGAGAGGAACTGGAAATCCACGTCCACGCTGCTGGCTCCCTGCGGTACGTCGACGTTGAACGCATACACGTTGTACTCGTCGCGCGTCCACGGCAGCACCTTGCCATTGGCCTTTACCACCGGGCCGGCGAGCTTGTCGATCGGGCCGGTGGGCGAGTGGTTGCCCGGAATCCATTGCGGATACAGCAGCGTGAGCTTGCCTGCCGCCGCCACCGGAATGGTTTCATGCACGCGGAATACGCGGTGGGCGAGATCGGTGGCGTCCACGTCGATCTTCAGCGCACCGGCGCTGTAAGGAACGTTCTGCGGCGCAGGCACGTCATCGGCATGAACGACCAGGGAGGTGCATCCCAGCACGGTGGCGAGAATAGCGACGGCAAGCGGGGTACGTTTCAAAGGGGTCTCCTGATGCGATGCCACCAAGCTGAACGCGAAGGCGGCGCAAGGCCACGATCCTAGCCACGCGCACACGCTCTGCCCCCCTGCCAGAGGTCACGCGCAGGCCTTGCAGGGCATGGGATTGCGTGCGGAAGAGGATCAGGTCGCGTGGACGGCAAAGCTGAATATCAAGCGGCCCGCGAAATCTCCGGCGAAGTTTTGTTCAGGACTTACGTTACAAACTTGTTACGTCGTGTATCCCCGCACGGCCCTTCGCCCGCGACTTCCCCATCGCGCCGAAGGTACATAACAAAGAGATGGAGTCCCTCATGAATAAGCTAGCCCTCTCGGCCGCCGTGGCCGCGCTTGCCCTGTCCCCTGTGCTGAGCCAGGCCGCTCATGCGGACGACAGCACCCCTACCTACGGCGCCAACGTCAACCCCAACTGGCAAGACAACTTCTTCGTCGATGGCCAGCTCGGCCAGACCCAGGCCCGCACCAGCCTGCTCGACCACAACAACAGCGTGTTCCAGAACGTGCGCTTCGGCTGGCGCTGGAACGGCATCGTGGGTCCGGAAATCGGTTATGCATACCTGGGTCGCCCGAAGGCTGACGTTACCGCCCTCGTCGGCCAAGACGCCTCCATGTCGGTCAAGCCGCGCGCGCTGACCATCGGCGTCAACGCCAAGTACAACGTGTACGAGAACTGGTTCGTCACCGCGCACGCCGGCTACCTGCGTTCGAAGACCAAATTCGACCTGGTCTCCGGCGGCAATGGCGCCAACTACACGACCTACAACAATGGCGTGTATGCGGGCCTGGGCGTTGGCTACGACCTGACCAAGAACGTCAGCGTGGGCCTGAACTACGACAACTACCGCATCAACTCCGGCAACAGCACCAGCGAGCAGTACGTTGGCGTGGGCCGCAATCGCACGAACGTGGCGGCGTACTCCGCTTCGGTGGAATACCGCTTCTGATCCACCGCCACACGCAAGTGCGAGCTGTTCGAGAACCCCCGGCTTGCCGGGGGTTTTCTTTTGGATTCTCGGGGCATCGCCTGTCCCTAAAGTTCGCGTGGCCCGCGCCGATAACTGTTTTCGATCGCGCTCCCACAGCGCACGCCGCTTTTCTCCCCCTGAGGTCCAATCCATGAAAACCGTGCTCGCCGCGACCTTGCTGCTGGTCGCTCCCATCGCCGCCCACGCTTGCGCCGCCAGCGATTTCGCCATCCAGGATGTCAAGGTGGCCGCCGTCGGCAGTGGCATTTCCACTCGCCTGAGCGTCAAGGGCAAGCTGGTCAACAACTGCAGCTCCGCCGCCGCCGCGCAAGTACGCCTGGATGCGAAAGACGGTTCCGGCAACGTGCTGGCCTCCAAGGTGGGCTGGCCCGCCGGCACCACCAATGTCAGCCCCGGACAATCGGTGGAATTCGACCTGGGCCGCCTGCTGCATTACCAGGCGGACATGCAGAGCTATTCGCTCAGCGTGGTCGACGTGAAGTCCTGGTAAGCCCCACAACTCGCCTGTGAATCTGCCGACGGCATATGCCGTCGGTTTTTTTATACATGCCCGGCTGCGCATACAACGGATGCGGCGGTTGCATGCGTGCGCCCTAAAGTTTCGGACCGCTCAGGCCGATAGTGATTACAAGCCGTGCTCTTGGCGAATCGACCCTGAGGACTGACCGATGAAAACCGTACTTGCCGCGACCCTGCTGCTGATCGCCCCCGTTGCCGCCCATGCCGCCTGCGCAGCTACCGATTTCGCCATCCAGGATGTCAAAGTCGCCGCCGTCGGCAGCGGCATTGCCACCCGCCTCAGCGTGAAAGGCAAGCTGGTCAACAACTGCTCCGCGCCTGCCGCCGCGCAAGTGCGCCTGGATGCGAAAGACGGCTCCGGCAACGTCCTCGCCACCAAGATGGGTTGGCCCGCGGGCACCACCAACATCAGTCCCGGCCAATCGGTGGACTTCGACATGGGCCGCCTGCTGCATTACCAGTCGGACATGCAGAGCTACTCGCTCACCGTGGTCGACGTGAAGGCCTGGTAAGAAGACGCCATCCCCAAAACATTGCGTGCGAACCTGCCGGCGGTGCCAGCCCACACCGTCGGCTTTTTTTGCGGCGATAAAACATGCAACTGGCTTGCCGGTAGGTTGGGGTGAAATCCCAGCTTTGATGCGCATGACGGTGCTGGGATTTCATCCCAGCCTACAAGCTGCGCACGCACCCCACCCTAGTCCCAATGCTCCGAGCTCAAGGGCACTTCTATACATTGCACTCAAGCGTAGCGGGTATCTGGATTATCGCGATAAACGGCTCCCTCCCCTGCGAAGTACCTGATTAGCGTCGAGTCTCAGTGTTTGCCGGATCAGCCCCCTCCCCTACGTGTAGTAGGGGAGGGTTGGGGTGGGGTGAAGCAAGCTCGCGACAAGTTCAAATCATGCTGCAAGCTCGAACAACCCCATCCTAGCCCTCCCCTACTGCCGCAGGGGAGGGAGTCAGGTGTCGCATCACTGAGACATAGCGCTAATCAGGTACTGGGTAGGTGCAAGCATGCTGTGGCGAGCGCAAGCCACGCGTCCAACAACATCAGTGCAGCGTAAACAGCTTGTCGAACCCCGCCACGCGCAAGGTTCCACGCAACGCACTGCTTGCATTGACGATGCGGATCTCCGCCCGATCGCCGCCGGCATGCTCGCGCAGCAACAACAGCATGCCTAGCGCGGAGCTGTCCATGCTTTCCACTTCGCCCAGGTCGATCACATAGCTGCGTACCGGCTTGTGTTCGCCCAGGCAGGCTTCGTGGAAGCTGCGGTGTACGCTGAAGTCGAAGCGATTGCTGAATTGCAGGGTGAGGCAATCCTGCTCGGTGTCGTGTTGAACGTGCAGGTTCATGAGCTTGGCTCCTTAGAACAATTCGATTTCGCCGGCATCCATGCTGTTCTGCAAGGCCGGCCCGCGTGAACGGATGCGGGCCTTTTCGCGCTGCAGCGCCAGGCGCTCGCGCACGCGTTCGGAATGCTGGCGAAGCACCTGCGCATCGAACGACTCGCACGCCAGCGTTTCGATGTCGCGCGTGGTTTCGGCCGCAACGCCCTGCAGTTCCACCAGGCGCGTCCGCGTCTGGTTGAGCAGCTGGCTGAGGATGTCTTCGAACTGCAGCGAGCGGATGGTGGTGGATACGTCGGTGCCCAGGCCGCGGTTGATCTCCACCACCTTGTCGGCGACGGCGGTGGTGCGCGCGTCGCTTTCGGTGACGTGCGCCATCATGGCGTCGATGCCGCCCTTGGCCGACAGCGCCACGTTCAAATCCTGCGAGGCCAGTTCGCCGACCAGGTCGCGCACCTGCTCCATCGCGATGCGCGCGCGTTCCACGTGGCTGCCGATCTGCTCGTTGAACTGGTTGGAATGGCTGGCGAGGTTGCGGATTTCCCCCGCCACCACGGCGAAGCCGCGGCCTGCCTCGCCCGCGCGCGCCGCTTCGATCGCAGCGTTCAACGCCAGCAGGTTGGTTTCCTCGGCGATGGTGTTGACGTTCTTCAGCAATGCGAACACCGCGTCCATTTCCTTCGACATGCCATCGATGCGGTACACGATGCGCAGGCTTTCGCGCGAGAGCTGCACGATCAGGCCGACGAAGTGTTCCAGCAGGTCGCCTGTGCGCGCTGCGAAATCCTGCACCGACACGCCGCCGTTTTGCACGTCGATGATCTGCTTCAGCAGCGACTGCTGCAGGCCGGTTTTTTGCGACAGGCCGTCGAAGCCGCCGCCGAGTTCAGATACCGCATCGCGCAGCAGATCCAGCGCCTGGTGCAGTTCGCGCGAGGCGTGGCCGAGTTCGTCGACCAGTGCGCCGCGCACGTCTTCCAGCGCCTCGCGCACCGGCGCGGGGTCGGGCGCCGGCGCGGCTTCCACCACGATGGCCGACGCCGACAGGCGCCGGCATTCGAAGATCCACACGGCGCACACGGCGGTGACCAGCACCGGCGCCATCCACACCGGATTCCAGATCAGGCAGAGCAGCAAGGCGACCAGGCTGGCGCCGATGCCGACGAGAGGGCGTGGAGCGGAAGCGGGAAGAATGGCGGACATAAGCAGTTCCGATACGTCAGGATGCGGCGCGTCGTGCGCCGGCAAAAGGTTGATGCGCCAGCACCAGCAGGCGTGCGGCGATGTCTTCGAGCGGGAGTTTTTCGTCGGCGGCGCCAAGCTTCCACGCAGCGCCGGGCATGCCCCACACCACCGAGCTGGCTTCGTCCTGCACCAGGGTGGGCGCGCCGCTTTCGCGCATTTCCAGCAGGCCGCGCGCACCATCGTCGCCCATGCCGGTCAGCAGCACGCCGATGGCGGCGGCGCCGATGCTGGCGGCGGTGGAACGGAACAGCACGTCCACGCTGGGCTTGTGGCGATTCACCTGCGGGCCGTCATGCAGGCGGCAGACGTGCTTGGCGCCGTCCCACATCACCAGCAGATGTTCGCCGCCTGGCGCGATATAGGCATGGCCGGGCTGGATCGGCTGGCCGTCGCGCGCTTCGCACACGCGCATCGCCGAGCAGTTGTTCATGCGGGTGGCAAACGGGCCGCTGAAAGCCGCGGGAATATGCTGCGTAATGACGATCGGCGGCGCGTCCGGCGGCATCGATTCCAGCAGCACGCGAATCGCCTCGGTGCCGCCGGTGGAAGCGCCCACCGCGATGATACGCAGGCCGCCGCGCGTACCGGGCGATTGCGAACGCGGCAACACCGCATCGGCGGAAAGGCGCGGCGGCACGTCGATTTTCTGCACCTGCGTGTAAGCACGCGGGCGCGTGCGCGCGGCCAGCTTCACTTTCGCGCAGATTTCCTGCGCGCTCTCGGCAAAGCTGTTGGCCAGGTCGCTCGACGGTTTGGTGAAGAAATCCACCGCGCCGATTTCCAGCGCGCGCAGGGTGACTTCCGCACCGCGCTCGGTCAGGGACGACACCATCACCACCGGCATCGGCCGCAGGCGCATCAGGTTTTCGAGAAAGGTCAGCCCGTCCATGCGCGGCATTTCCACATCCAGCGTGAGCACGTCGGGGTTGAGCTGCTTGATCTTGTCGCGCGCAATCAGCGGATCGGCGGCCACGCCGACGACCTCGATACCGGGATCGGAATCGAGCATGGCCGACAGGAGCTTGCGCACCAGTGCGGAATCGTCGATGACCAGGACACGGACTTTTTCCATTACCGCCTTCTCGCTCAATGCCTCTACGCAGGGGAGCCTCAAAACAGCTCCACCTCACCCTTTATCGGATCATTCGCCAAACGCTTGAGGTAACGCTGCTCGTTGGCGGCCAGTTCGGCGTCGCGCTGGCTGCGCAGCTGCCTCACGCGAACCCTGCCGCTGACCGGAAAAAACTGCAGCTGGCGCGGGTAGATGTCGCCCACGTCCTCGGCCACCACCGGCAGCCGCTCGGTTTCCAGATAGCGCTTGACGAAGCTGATGTTGCGCTGGCCCACGTCGGTCATCTGCGCCAGCACGCGGCCGCCGCCGAAGATCTTCACGGTGAGCGCCTCGCGCCGGCCGCCGGCTTTCAGCACGGCATTGATGAGCTGCTCCATGGCGTCGCTGCCATAGCGCGCGGCACGGCCCACCGCCAATGACCAATCGTTGCGCTCGCCGCTCATCGGCTCGGGCAGCATGAAGTGGTTCATGCCGCCGATGCGGCGCTCGGCGTCGCGCACGCAGGCGGAGACGCAGGAGCCCAGCACGGTGGAGATCATTTCCTCCTGCGTGCTTACGTAGTACTCGCCGGGCAGCACTTTCACCGTCATGCAGCTGTGGGTGGGATCCCAGAACCGGCGCATGTGCTCGAAACCGGGCAGCACGGGCTCGCTGGTAGTGGGCGCAACGGCAACACCGCGTACGGGGGCTGTCATGCTGAGAACCTATCGTTTCCGGTAGACGGTACGGCCGACCAGTTCGAACGAATCGCTGAGGCCGTACATCGATTCGGAGTGGCCCAAAAACAGATAACCGCCCGGCTCGAGCAAGCCGGCATAGCGCTCGAACAGGCGCTGCTTGGTCGGCTTGTCGAAATAGATCACCACGTTGCGGCAGAAAATCGCATCGAACGGGCCGCGCATCGGCCAGTCGTGCAGCAGGTTGAGCGGCTGGATGGTGACCAGTTCGCGCAGGCGCGGATGCACGCAGGCGGTGCCTTCGTAGCGGCCTTCGCCGCGCAGGAACCAGCGGCGGCGGCGCTCGTCGCTGATGCCGCCCATGCGCTCCAGCGCATACATGCCGCCGCGCGCATGCTCCAGCGCCTGCGGCGAAAGATCGGTGGCGAGGATGCGCGCGTCGACCTTGCTGCCGGTGCGCTCCAGCGCTTCGGCCAGCACCATCGCCAGCGCATACGGCTCTTCGCCGGTGGCGCAGCCGGCGGACCAGATGCGCAGGCGGCCGTCGTTTTTCTTCGCCGCCAGCCAACGCGGCAGCAGTTCGTCCACCAGCAGGTCGTAGTGATGCATCTCGCGGAAGAACGAGGTGACATTGGTGCTGATCGCACTGGCCAGTTCGCCCAGTTCGCCGTCCGGGTCCTGGCGCAGCACCTCGCAATAGCCGCCAAAATCCTTCAGGCCCAGCGCACGCAGGCGGCGCAGCAGGCGCCCCTGCACCAGCTGGCGCTTCTGTTCGCTAAGCGAGATGCCGCAATGCTTGTAGACGAAATCGCGCAGGAACTGGAACTCGCTGTCGCCAAGCAACGGGCCGCCGGCGCTCGTCATCGCAGCATGAAAGTCGGATGCGGTTGCGGTGTTCATGGCCCCTTGTCTCATGGTGCGAGCGGATGAGGCCGCTCGAAGTTGAGTGATCTGTGCGCTCCCGTTGCGCCGGCGTAGCTCCCTATCGCTGGCCGGCTGCGTCCCCGGGCAACCGGTCAACGGCATCTCCTGCAACGGTGTCTTCCTCTGCGCAATGCAGAGGAAGGGCTACATCAAAATTCCTTCCACACATCGCTATCGGTAGTCGCCGGCACCGGCGCGCGGCGCGCGGCGGCAACCGGCGGCGCGGACTGGCGCACGGCGGCGAACACGGCTTCGGTCTCGGCCAGGATTTCCGCGGCCTTCGGCTTGGCTGCGGCGGCTGCCGCCTCCTCGCCGAGGCGGAAGAAGCCCACCTGCCGCGACAACTCGCCCGCCTGTTCGTGCATGGCGCGTGCGGCGGCAGAAGCTTCTTCCACCAGCGCGGCGTTCTGCTGCGTCATCTCGTCCATCTGCGACACGGCGTTGTTGACCTGGTCGATGCCGGCCGACTGTTCCTGGCTGGCCGCGGCGATCTCGGCCACGATGTCGGTGACCTTCTTGACGCTGTCGACGATGTCGGCCAGGGCCTTGCCGGATTGATCCACCAGCTCCGAACCTGCGCGCACCTTGTCGGCGCTGTCGTTGATCAAGAGCTTGATTTCCTTCGCTGCACCCGCGCTGCGCTGCGCGAGGTTGCGCACTTCCGTGGCCACCACCGCAAAGCCGCGGCCCTGTTCGCCGGCGCGCGCCGCTTCCACCGCGGCGTTCAGCGCGAGCAGGTTGGTCTGGAAGGCGATTTCGTCGATCAGGCTGACGATGTCGGAAATCTTGCGGCTGGAGCTGTTGATCTCGCGCATGGCGGTGACCGCCTGCGCCACCACTTCGCCGCCGCGTTCGGCCTGTTCGCGCGCACCGCGCGCAAGCTGGTTGGCGTGGCTGGCGTTTTCGGCGTTCTGCTTCACGGTGGAGGTCATCTCCTCCATCGACGAGGCGGTTTCCTCCAGGCTGGAAGCCTGTTCCTGCGTGCGCTGGCTCAGGTCGTCGTTGCCGCGCGCGATCTGCTGCGCGGCCGTGCTCACCGCATCCGAACCGTTGCGCACTTCGGCCACGATATCCACCAGGCGCTGGTCCATGGTGCTCAGCGCGCCAAGCAGTTGCGCCAGCTCGTCGCGGCCCTTTACCTCGATGGCGTGGCCGAGCTTGCCGCCGGCAATTTCATTGGCCACCTTCATCGCGTAGCTCAGCGCATGCGAGATCGAACGGATCAGCAGGACGGAACGCAGCACCGCGAACAGCAGGCCCGCAGCGAGTGCGATCAGCGTGATCATGCGGATGCGCTGATAGCTCTTCACCTGGCCTTCGAAGATCTGGCCGGCTTCATCGCTCTGCACCTGCACCAGCTTGGCCAGCGCGTCCTGGCGTTGCATCAGCAACGGACGCAGCTCCATTTCCACCAGGTCGGAGGCGCCATTGTCGGACTGCTTGATGGCGTCGAGCACGTCCTGCTTGGCCTGGTCGTAGTCCTTGTCGCTGGAATGCCATTCCTTCGCCGCGGCGGCGACCGCCGGGCTCAGCTGCAGCTTGCCGAAGCGATCCTTGTAGTCGTTCATTTCCGACTGATAGCGCTCGAACTCCGCCATCTTCTGCTTCACCTGGTCCGCCTTGCCGACCAGCGTGGCCGCTTCGCTGAGCGTGAGGAACGACTTCAGCGAGTCGCTGCGCACCTGGTCCAGGATCTGGCTTGGCACCATGCCGGATTGGTAAATGCGCTGCGTGCCGGCATTCTGCTGCGACATCGAATACAGCCCGATGGCCGCACCCGCCAGCAACATCACGCCGAGCAGGCCGACCAGCATGATCAGCCGCGCGCGTACCGTGAGCGATTTGGATTTGAATGTGGGAAAACGCAATTTCATGGGTGTTGTCCTTCAGGCGACGGCTTTCACATCAGCAGCCGCATCGAGCGCGGCATCGAGCATTTGTGCATCTTGCGGTTGCAGCAGCTTGTCTGCGTCGAGCAGCAACACCATGCGGTCGCCGACCGAGGTCAGTCCTTTCAGATATTCGGTATCCACGGTGGTGCCCATGTCCGGCACCGGGCGAAGCGCATCGCTGGCCACGTCGAGCACATCGGAGACCGCATCCACCACCACGCCGAACTGGCGCCCGGCCACGGTGATGATCACGGTGACGGTGGTGGCGTTGTATTCCTCGCGCGTGAGGCCAAAGCGCAGGCGCAGGTCGATCACCGGCACGATCGCGCCACGCAGGTTGAGCACGCCAAGCACGTAGTGCGGCGACTGCGGAATGCGCGTCACGGGAGTCCAGCCGCGGATTTCGCGCACGGCCAGGATGTCGACGCCGTATTCCTCGTGCGCGAGGTTCACGGTGAGGTATTGCGCTTGCTCTGACATGGTTCGCCTCGTCGTGGGAGCGCTCATGCGGTGCTCCTGTTCGGAAGAAGAATCGGCGGCCTGGGCGGAAACTTGAGGTGGGGCGGCGCAAAAAAGCGGTGCGGATGCGTGTCAAAACCTTTTTGCCATGCGCTCTTTGCTCCCTCCCCTACGTGTAGTAGGGGAGGGTTGGGGCTGAGGTATCCCCACGTTTTTTTGCCGGCTATTCCGATAAAAAAGCCGAAGTTTTCGCCGGTGTTATTTCAGCGCGAGTCGTCATTCCGGCGAAAGCCGGAATCCATGCTTCGGATTGGCGATGGATTCCGGCGTTCGCCGGAATGACGACTCGCTTTGGAACGGAATCAGCGTGATCCTCAGGTTTACTGCGAGCTATCTCGTTGATTTATTGAGGACGTTCAACTGAAAAACGCGGGGATACCTCAAGGGTTGGGGTGGGGTGAAGCAAGCTTGCGACACACTCAACTCATGCTGCAAGCACGAGCAACCCCACCCCGGCCCTCCCCTGCAAGCAGGGGAGGGAGCCGTCCGCGGCAAAGCTGCAACTTATTCGCCGACCGCCGCCAACACGCTCGTCGCCAAGGCCGGCCTGCGTGCCGCCACAGCGTTCCCGGCAGGCGCAGGCGCTCTCTGCGCCACTCCACGCACCCGGAAATACCCCATCTGCGCATGCAGCCGGTCGGCCTGCTCCTGCATCGCCCGCGCCGCCGCGGCGGCTTCTTCCACCAGGGCGGCGTTCTGCTGGGTGACTTCGTCCATCTGCATCACGGCGCGGTTGACCTGCTCGATGCCGCTGGATTGCTCCTGGCTGGCCGCGGAGATCTCGTCGACGATGTCGACCACCTTCTTCACGCTGCCGATGATGCCGGTCAACGCCCGACCCGATTCGTTCACCAGCTGGGTGCCGGCCTGCACCTTGTCCACGCTGTCGCTGATCAGCGTCTTGATTTCCTTGGCCGCGCGCGCACTGCGCTGGGCCAGGTTGCGCACCTCGTCGGCGACCACCGCGAAACCGCGGCCATGTTCGCCGGCATGCGCGGCTTCCACTGCTGCGTTCAAGGCCAGCAGGTTGGTCTGGAAGGCGATTTCGTCGATCAGGCCGACGATGTCGGCGATCTGCGTGCTGGCCTGTTGGATGTCCTGCATGGCGCTGCTGGCGCGCGCGGCGACGTCCCCGCCGCGCTCGGCCTGTACGCGCATGGCCACGGCAAGCTGGCTGGCGTGCTGGGCGTTGTCGGCGCTCTGCTTCACGGTGGAGGTCATTTCCTCCATCGACGCGGCGGTCTCTTCCAGGCTGGATGCCTGCTCCTGCGTGCGGTAGCTGAGGTCGTCGTTGCCGCGCGCGATCTGCTGCGCGGCCGAGGTCACCGACTGCGCGCTGTGCTGCACCTCGCCCACCACGTCCGTCAGCTTGCTGCGCATGCGCTCCAGAGCATCGAGCAGGCTGCCGGGCACGGCGGCGGTTGCGCCCTCATGATGCAAATCGCCGTCGGCGATGCGCGAAGCGATCGCCAGCGCCACGCTCGGTTCGCCGCCGATGCTGCGACGGATGCTGCGCATGGATTCGCCCACCACCAGCAGCACCAGCAAGGCGACGATGCCGGCGCGGATAAACCTGCGTATCAGCATCTCCCGGAACGTCGCGTTGATGTCCACGAAATACGCACCGGCCGCGACATGCAGATCCCACGGCTTGTAATACGAGGTATAGGTGATCTTGTGCTGGTCGCCCTTTGCGCCGGGCATCGGCCACATGTATTCGGTGAGACCGTGACCGTCCTGCTGGTCGGCGGCAAGCATCTCGCGATACAGGTATTTGCCGGTGGAATCGTGATCGTCGCGGATGCTGTTGCCATCGCGCTGGGGCATGATCGGATGCATGCGCATGACCAGGTTGGAATCGAACACGTACACATAGCCGGTGCCGTTGTTCCAGCGCAGCGCGGACAGCGCCTGCATCGCCTGACGTTGCGCTTCGGTTTCGTTGAACTCGCCTTTCGCCGCACGCTGGCGATAGCTGTCGATCAGCGAAGTGGCGGTGGCCACCTCATCGCCCAGGGCGCGTTCCCGCGCCTGCATCAGCAGGCCGCGGCCATCCAGCGACGACATGATGGTGAGCGCGAGCAACCCGGCCACGGCGACGCCGATAACCAGCCACACCCGCGCCGAGAGGCTGAGGCGTTCGAGCACTTTCAATGGGGACTTCATAACGGCAACCTTCGATGACATGGGAAGACGGGGCACACGGCCCACCGCACTCCATGCACGGCCTCGCGCTACTTCTTATGCGCGAGTTTCGAAAATGCGGAGCTTCCCTCCCAAGCCCCGCGGTGTTCTTGCTACGCCGCCTTGCGTCGCGACTGCAGGCGGATCAATCCGGCCACGTCGACGATCAAGGCCACCGAACCGTCGGCCAGGATGGTCGCGCCGGAAATACCGTCCACACGTCGGTAATTGGCTTCCAGGGATTTCACTACTGCTTGTTGTTGGCCGACCAGTTCGTCGACGAACAGGCCGATTTGCGTGCCGTCCGCTTCGACCACGATCACCAGGCCGTCTTGGATCTGCTGCCGCGCATCGGCGCAGCCGAATTGCTGGTGCAGACGCACGATCGGCAGGTATTCGCCGCGGAAGCGGAACAGTTCGCCGCCGCCGGTGACGCTGCGCACCGCATCGGCGCCCAGCTGCACGGATTCCACGATCGACACCAGCGGCACGATGTAGCACTCGCCGCCCACCGCTGCGCGCAGACCGTCGATGATCGCCAGCGTCAGCGGCAAGGTGATGGTGAAGGTGGTGCCCTGCCCTGCTCGGCTCTTGATGCCCACGCCGCCCCCCAGGTCCACCACGTTGCGGCGAACCACGTCCATGCCCACGCCGCGGCCGGAAAGATCGGTGGTAACCGCCGCGGTTGAGAAACCCGGCTGGAAAATCAGCTCGCCGACCGCTTCGTCGCTCAGCTCGTCGCCGCTCCTGATCAAGCCTTTCTGCACCGCCTTGGCGATGATCGCGTCGCGATTGAGGCCGGCGCCGTCGTCGGAAATCTCCACCACGATCGAACCGCCGCGATGGAAAGCTTCCAGGCGCAGCGTGCCCATGTCGCCCTTGCCGGCGGCACGGCGCTTGTCCGGTGTTTCCAGGCCGTGGTCGATCGCGTTGCGCACCAGGTGCACCAGCGGATCGCCGATTTTTTCCAGCACCGTCTTGTCCAGTTCGGTGTGTTCGCCGACCAGGTCCAGCTTCACCTGCTTGCCCAGCTTCTGGCTGAGATCGCGCACCAGGCGCGGAAAGCGGTTGAACACCGAACCGATCGGCAGCATGCGGATGCCCATCACGCTTTCCTGCAGCGTGCGCGTGTGACGGGCCAATTGCGCCAGGCCGTGTTGCAGCATCGCCAGGCGCGACGGATCGAACTCTTCGCGGAACTGGTCGAGCATGGCCTGCGTGATCACCAACTCGCCAACCAGGTCGATCAGGCCGTCGATCTTGTCGATCGCCACGCGCACGGAGCCGGCATCGTTGCTGCTGGCCGCCGCGGCACGTGTGGTCCCTGTCGCGCCGCCTGCACCCGCGGCCGGTGCGGCCACCGCCTCGACGGCGGGTGCAGGCGGCGGCGCGGCGGCAACGAGCGGCTCGATGATGAGATCGCACTCGTCTTCGACCCACTCGAACACCGTCTTGATCGCATCCTGGCTGACCGCGCCGGTCAGTTCGATGCGCCAGCCTAGGTGGCATTCGGAAGGGTCGAGCGCGTCCAGCGTGGGCACACGATCCAACTGTGCCTCGACGACCAGATGACCGAGCGCAGCCAGTTCACGCAACAGGCGCAACGGGTCATTGCCGCCGGCCAACATGCCGGCGTGGGGACGGAATTGAATGATCCAGCCGCTGGAAGCGGCCGGTTTTACCGCAGCTTTCGTCGCCGCGGCGGGGGTATGGTTGCCGGCTGCGGCGGCAAGCTCCTGCTTCAGGCTTTCGCTTTGCGCATCGGCCAGCGGCTGGCCGCTCTGCGCGCGGTCGAACATGCCGCGCAGGCAATCCACCGTGCGCAGCATCAGTTCGATGATCGGCTTGTCGATCGGACGACGCCCGTCGCGCACCTGGTCGAGCAGCGTTTCGGCTTCGTGCGTGAGCGCGGCCATGTCCGGAAAACCGAAGGTGGCCGAACCGCCCTTGATCGAATGCGCCGCGCGGAAAATGCTGTGCACCAGCTCCGCATCGCCGCCTTCGTCGAGCGCCAGCAGCGCCGCTTCCATGGCATCGAGGCCTTCCAGGCTTTCCTCGAAGAAGGCTTTGTGGAATTGGGCGATGCTGATGCTCATGGGAAGCTCAACTCTTCAGGAACTTGCGTAGGTTGGGGTGAGCGCAGGCGAACCCCAACATGGATGTGTATGCGCATGGCGACGTTGGGGTTCGCTTGCGCTCACCCCAACCTACTTTCAACCAAGCACGCGTTTCACCGTCGCCAACAACTGCTCCGGATCGAACGGCTTCACCAGCCAGCCCGTCGCACCGGCCGCCTTGCCTTCCATCTTCTTGTCGGTATTGGATTCGGTGGTCAGCATCAGGATCGGCACGCCCTTGTATTCGGCGCGCGTGCGCAGTTCGCGCACCATGCTGATGCCGTCCATCACCGGCATGTTCACGTCGGCCAGCACCAGGTCGAACTTGGAGGATGCCGCCGTATCCAGCGCCATCTGCCCGTTCTCCGCTTCGCTCACGTCATAGCCGGCGCTGCGCAGCGTGAATGCCACCATGCCGCGCATCGACGCCGAGTCGTCCACTGCAAGAATCTTCGCCATCTTCCACCTCGAGTTCAGGCCGGCTTCTTCGCCGGCAATGCCAATGCTTCCACCAGTCCCAGCTGGCTCGCCGCGTCATGCAGCGGCGCGCTTGCGCCCGCCCATTGCAGCTGGCGCTCGCGCTTTTTCGCCTCGCGCTGGAACACCACCAGCAATTGCAGTGCGGCCGTGTCGACGCGATCCACCGTGCTGCCGTCCAGCACGATCTGCGAGGATGCCAGGGCGTTGCGCAGTTGCGTGTGCAGCGCGCCCACCTCGGCGATACGGCAATCGGCAGGCATGCTTACCCGCGCTTCGCTTTTGCTTTTGCCGCCCATGGTGCTCGCCTCGCTGGGTTGTCTGTTGCGAGATTTATCGGCGGAAAACCGGACAGCTTTAGATGGTCACGCAGGCTGGGATGAAATCCCGGCATCGCCATCCGGACAAGGGCGGCGGCTTCAGGCCGCCCCTAAAGTTTCCCCCGGGCAGGCCGATACCCACTCCAAAGGTTCGCGACCCATGTGCCCACCGGCGCGTCGCTGGCCAAGGAGCCAAGCGTGATCATCCAGCCAACCAGCGTTGCCGCACTGACCTGGCTCGGTGCTGCCGCCGGCGCCAGCTCTGAGGGCTGGCGCATTGGCAACGTGTTGTCCGCGCGCCCGCTTGGCGTCAACGAACAAGGGCTGCTGGTGCTGCAGATCGGCGCGCTGACCGTCGAGACCGAGGCGCCCGGCACCAGGCTACCGCCCCAGTTCCAGGTGCGCGTGCTCAGCGTAGGGGCGCAGCCGCAACTGGAAATCCTGGGCGCCGATGCGCATCCCGACAGCACGGTTCATCAGGCACTGCGCGAACGGCTGCCGCAACAGAACGGCTACGCGCCACTGCTCGCCACCGTGGGCGCGCTGTCGCAATGGTCCATCGCCAAGCAATTGCCGCCCTACCTGCGCTCTGCCCTCGCCTTGCTCGAACACAGCATGAGCACGCCGCGCGAGCTTGCCACCGCCGAAGGCTTGCGCCAGGCGGTGAATCGCAGCGGGCTGTTTCTCGAAGCGCAGCTCGCCCAGGCGCCGGCCAACGACGCCACCACCGCGCACGACGACATGAAAGGCGCCTTGCTGCGCCTGGTCGCCATCCTGAAAGGCCAGTCCATGCTCGGCGAAAGCAGCGGCAGCGAGGTGGACCCGCCGCTGCTGTACCGCGGCGTGGTCCCTCAAGGTCGCGCGCCCTTGCCGCTGGAACTGGCCAGCACCACCGACGCCACCGAACTGCTGCCGCGCCTCTACACCGACGTGCAGGCGGCCCTGGCGCGATTGGAAGTGGCACAGCTGCAGGCCAATCCCAATCACTGGATCGTGGAAATCCCCGTCCAGACCGACGAAGGCGCCGACGTGCTGCAGCTGTCGCTGAAGCACGAGCCGGATGCCGAACAAAGTTGGAGCATGGGCTTTTCGCTGGACCTGCCTACGCTAGGCCCGATCGTGGGCGAACTGCATCTGCGCGGCCTGCGACTGTCGGTGCGGCTATGGGCGCAACATCGCGAGACGGTGGACCTGCTGGAAGCGCAATTCGACGACATGCGCCAGCGGCTCGACGCCACCGGCCTGTTCCTGGACCAGCTGAGCTGCCAGTTCGGCCTGCCGCAAACCGGCAGCGGCATGAGCGCCGTCTTCCTGAAGGCAACCGTATGAGCGCCCCTTCGCTACCCGCCCCGCAACGCAAGGTGGTGCTGCGCCTGCCCGGTGGCGCCGAGTCGAATGCGACGTCGCCCGGCGCGCAGGCGCATGACGTGGAGAACCTGCTCAAGCATGCGACTGCACTGGGCCTGCCGCTACATCATGACCTGCAGATAGCAGCGTTGCTGGTATCGCTGCGGATGAGCGCGGACGTGCCCCCGTTGCTGTATGCGGCGGCGGCGGCGGTGCTTGCGAGCATCTATGAGGCTTCGCGCAAAGGGTAGGTTGGGTAAACCATCGAGATGACAGAACCGCTTGGCCGCTTCGTTCTTGGCGTGAACCAGTACCGCGCGAATCCCCTGTACCCTGTGAAGCAATGGCAATCCTGCGCAGCGCGCCGGCGAGCATGTCGGCGCCAAAAGCACGAGAAACGGCTTTCGTTCTTCAAGCCTTGTGTCGCAGCCAGTCAGCCAGAAGCCGCCCAATCGAATCCCGAAAGATCATGCTCAGCGGCAACCAGAGGCCGACGTGCCGATCAGGCGGTCGCCTGATCTACTTTCGCCACACGGGGACCCGGCGTAGCAGCGACTTGAGCTTCGCCCCTCGTGCGGGGGGATTATCGAGCGCACGCATGAAGCTGTCATAGCGCCTGGCATCCAGCCCAAACGTCCGCTGGTCGAGCAATACGTCGATCGCCTGCCGCCGCGCAAACTCGACCATGAACTTAGACTGCGTTTTTCCCAATTTTGCCTGGCGCATGAGAGGCTTCCGCTCCCTACTTTTCGCTAGTGTTCTTCCAATAAATCTTTATAGAGCGCAGCGGACCGACGGTCTTGATCCTCAGCCTATCGAAATCAGCATCCACAGGAATTTTGTTCGTAGACTCCAAAATCTGATCTTACTCCAATTCCACGGACACCCGCTTAAACGACACAATTCGCTACACACTACTGAACATGTCCTCGCATAGCGTCGATTGCATACTCTCTAAGCTCGCTTGGCGCACGAGGCAAATACGATCTAATTGTCGCCTCCACATCGCTGGGCCGGGAAGAAAACCAATGCCCAAGACCGTGAAGAGCAGATTCCTGACATGCCAGATTGCCCATCTTTAGGATCGAGCTAATCGTGCTACATATGACAGTATCGGTCTCTTCCAGATCAGGTCGCCTGGGGACACCGTGCCGTGGAAACATGTCCCACCACATGTAACACATTTCTCTATAGCCCAGGGTCTCACCGCCATTAATGCGATACGGACCATGCTCATCACCAAGATTTGCGAATAGGTCTCTAAATACCGTCCGCATGCTCACTATAGCGTTTGAACGAATGGAAAAGTCAATCGAAGTATCCATATACAGATAAGCGATTGATCCGCAACTTGGATTGACCAAGTACCGCAAACCCATGCATATCTGCCTCTCACTAAATTTAGCTGCCGCCTCTGCGACATTATTGAAAGCCTGCGCCGCCAACTGGACAAGCTCTTCCTTAGGCAAGATTAGATCCTCATTCTCGTCGCTAAAATACCACTCAATTCCATCAACAGGTCTGTCGTAGAGATACAGGGTAAATTCGCCAATATTCATTCGATATTCCCGCCTCAATGCTTGTCACACGGTTTGCACACGCGGTCGATCGTGCGACGATACCGATCTATTTCTCTATCAAGCTCATCCATGCGATCAGAATGACCTTTATCGTATATCCCTCCAAACCATTTATCAGTCATCTTTTGCCTGACCGCCTTACACCGTAAAGCTTTGGTGAGTTTCCACCTGGCTAACTCACAATCATTCAAGTTTGTTGGTGGGGGCTCATCGCAAATTCTATGGACCTCTTCATGATTCGCTTTTTTTGCGATCTCATCAGCGAGACTATAGCCCCCAACGCCCACTGCAAGAATATCCCCAATGAGATCCTCGGGACCGCCGCCCGCCATATCAATAACTCCCGCCCGTTTAAGCGCCTGTCCGAGTGGACCGCTAGTATCCAACCGGCCATCGGAATCGACGTAAATCCCTGGGTTGGAATGCACGTAAGCATAAGTCGATGAGCCAGCGAGCAAGCCTAAAGGGTCGCTTTCGACATAGCGCCCTGAATTCGGGTCGTAGTCACGATTGATGTTGTAGTGAAGCCCGGTCTCTGCATCGAAATACTGACCAGGGAAGCGCAGGTTGTAAACATAACCATTGCTGGTCGGCTGCTGCTCACCCCATGGATTTCCTGGATACGCCCACGTCCACACCGTATTGCTGTTGGCGTCGGTTATCGCACGCGGTGTTCCCAGCTGGTCGGCCGTGACGTAGGCAACTGACGTGGTCGTTCCTTGCGTGTCGAGGTTCGCCACCGGAATGTCATCAAGATAGACGTATTCCCGGCTGGTCGAACCGTACTCGCTCAGCAGCTGGCTATCCTCGCCGTAGTTGTAGCGTTCCGCTGCGCCGTTGGCGGTCTTGGCGATGCGCTCGCCGTCGTCGTTGTAGCTGTAGGTGGCAACCGTGCTTTGGTTGAGCTGCGCCAAGGCTATGC
>Ga0209233_1000258_pt1 | contig 80118 bp, 82 predicted proteins | sample AraplaCL_Cvi_mCL_FD_184269 | JGI IMG/M metagenome (GOLD analysis project Ga0209233, IMG submission 184269) | Arabidopsis root microbial communities from the University of North Carolina, USA - plate scrape CL_Cvi_mCL (SPAdes) (version 2) | ecosystem: Host-associated > Plants > Roots > Endosphere...
AATGACTGCCACATCGCCGAGCACGCCGACGTGGCCAATGCGCTGGGCGCGGTCGTCGGGCAGGTGCGCATGTCGGCGGAAGCACGCGTGAGCCAGCCTGAGATCGGGCTTTTCCGCCTGAATTCCGGCGGACGGCTGGACGACTTCGACACCGAGGACGAAGCGATGGCCGCGGCCGAAGCCCATGTCCGCGTCTTGGCGGCAAGCCTTGCCGAGCGTGCAGGCACCGATCACGCCCGGATCGAGACCGCGCGTCAGGTCAAGGTGGCGACGATCGAGGGCGAGCGCAGTTTCGTCGAAGCCATCGTGGTCGCGACCGCCACCGGGCGACCGCGCATCGCTTTCTGAGGCGGTCAGGGCGAATCCACGCTCTCAACTTCCTGATGCTCGCCGACACCGACAAGAAGTTCGCCAACCTCTACGGCATACCCGGTGTTGGCGCTCCTGTGTTCGTTGCTTTTCGTGAAGCCCGCCATCGAGGTTATGATGGTCGTGCGGGCTTCGCCGCCCTGTTCGAAGGAAAGCTCTTCCTTCGCGCCGTAGGCGTCGAGGAGGCGATAGGCCCAGCCGACCTGCCGGTCAGCTTCTCGCTGGGAAGGATCGCGGAGCGTGCCGCTGCGCTTGGCGGCACGGTCGAGTGCGTCGATCCCGTCTGAAGCCCCAGTGCTCTATGCCGACGAGATCGGACCCCGAAAATGCACCGGAGCAATTGAGCTTGGCGAAGCGGAGCACCCGCGCATCCCACCAGACGGCCTCGATCTGAGCCAGGCCGGCGCCACCCTTCCAAGGCGTCCAGCCCTTGCCGGGGCGCTCGGTAACCTCATGGTCCTTCATTTGCCAAGCTTCGCTTTCCGCTGCTTGGGCTGGCTGCGACGAGACGTAGCTGCTGTCGTCGCTATGGCTGGTGCTGGTCGCTACATTTCCTATCATCGCGACCTGTGCACGCCTGCTCGGCCGAAGCTTGTTGATCGGCATTTGGAGTTCCTTACAGGTCTTGATCGATGAAGCGGCCGACTAGCCCAACGGCGCCGAAAGCGACGCCAAGGAGGGCAAAGGCGAGTGGCGAGATGGGCAGAAGCCCGTGGAAATACTGCCAGCTATCGCCAATGATGCCGCACAGCCCGAAGATGATGGCGATGGCCCACGCCCGCACGCTATGGGCTTGCAGGACTACGGCCCTGCGATTGCGAATGAGGCGCATTTTAACTTTTCGGCAACCATGGCGGTTGCTGTTTCAAGATTTGCAGAGCAGTATTTGCGGCATGGGTGGGGGTCGTCTGTACGGGCTAGATGCTTTGCGCAGTGTCGCGGCTATTGCTGTGGCGCTGCATCATTGGGGGCGCATCTTCGACTTCCAAACAGTCGGCCCTGCGATTGCAGTCGACCTATTCTTCATTCTGTCGGGTTTCGTGATGACCCGGACCTATGAGGCGCGGTTGCGCGGCGGGGAACTCTCGACACCCGGCTTCATCGCGCTTCGATATCGACGCCTCTTTTGGCCGTTGGCTGTCGGATCGACCGTCGGTCTGATCACGGTGGCCTCGCTCATCGGGCCATCTATCTCGCTCGCGCTCGCCTACATGCTGATATTGGGTTTTCTACCCGTTGCCGCCGGGCCAACGGCCTTCTTGCTCAATGGGCCGGCCTGGTCTCTGTTCGTCGAGATCGTCAGCAATGTTTTGCATGGCGCGATCCTCGCGCGCATCTCGAACGCGCCGCTTCTGGCTCTGATAGGTGCGTGCGCGCTACTCTCGACGCTCTGCTTTGCAAGCGGCGTTGGGATCTGGTCGCCATCGATCACCTCTATCCTGTGGCTGATACCGCGAGAGCTGGCGTGCTATCTGGTTGGCATCTGGATATGTCGGCGCTACGGAGATGCACCGCTCGGCAACCGGCCGGGATGGGCGATAGCGGCATTTGTGGCGGCACTCTGTCTTTCCTCGATCAACTCGGCGTTCGAAATCGCATCACTGATCGCTTGCCCCTTCATCATCAGGGCTTCCCTTGGCCAACCGCGCGCCCAATGGGCGGCCTGGGCGGGCGCTATTTCTTACCCGCTGTATGCCACGCACGTCCCCGTGATGCAGGCCGCGCGCGCCCTGGGTTGGCTTGCGCCGGCGGGTCTTGTCCTCGCCGTCGCCGTGGCGACAGCCGTCACGCTGATATTCGAAACCCGCCGCGATCGACCGGCAATCAGCTATCAAACCTCCGGGTAAACAACCCTCGGGTGAACACTCACTGTTGTTCCGGTCGGTCCGGTCAAGGCCTTGCCGCACCTGTCTCTCGCCAGCCCGATCAGCGGCGCATGCAAGATCAGTGCATTGGAGGCAATCCTCGCCGGCGACATATCCTTCGAGAGGATGTCGATCTCGTTCGCGCCCAGTTTCCTGTTCCAGAGCGCGATCTCGGCGAGAACTCCGACATAGGGCGCCCAGAATGCATTATAACCATCTCCCAGGACCACTTGGCCTTGTCGCTCGCAACGTCGTGCATGACAAGTCCACCCGTCGGAAGCGCAAGAAGAACGGTGACCGCAAGCCCAAGCTCAAGGCCGGCGTCGACATACCGTTGCCATCTGAGATCCGCCTTATCCTGGAGCATGGCAAAGGCTGGCACCGGACAGGAACGGCAAGCCGAAGCTCGACAAGGAAGGCAAGCCGATCATGGTCGCAAAATACACTGGCCTACATGCTCTGCGGCACTTCTATGCAAGCTGGCTGGGCAATCCAACGGACAAGGGCGGGCAGGGGAAGGACATCAAGACCGTGCAGGACCTCATAGGCCATTCGAGCACGCGATGACCGCCGACACCTATGGCCATCTGTTCCCGGGCACCAACGATCAAGAGGCCTTGGCGGCGGCCGAAAAGGCGCTTCTCGGAGCTTGACGCGACATAAACGCAACATGGTCGCGTTTCGGACTAGTTCAGTATGCGCTAAGTGCTTGATTTTATTTGGCTGGGGAACCTGGATTCGAACCAGGACTAACGGAGTCAGAGTCCGTGGGTCTACCGTTAACCTATTCCCCAGCAGGCGCGGCTGGTACCGCGCGAAGCGGGCGGCCCATGTGCCGCGAGCGCTGCCTTGTAGCCGCCATCCGAAAATAGTCAAGCCCGCAGCCGAGATCAACCGCAGCCTTTTTCACAAAGCTCTCCTCGAAGCTCGCTCCGAGGCCTTCAGCTCTCGCCCTTGCTGTACTGCGAATGCTCGAAGAACAGCACCACGCCAAGGCCGATCAGGAGCGGTATGATGAGGTAGAAAAGGCGGAACACGAGCAGCGCGGCGAGCACATCCACCGGATCCATGTCGGAGAGGCCGGCGAGGAAGACGACCTCGAACACGCCAAGCGCGCCCGGCGCATGCGACAGGAGCCCGATCGAGAACGACACCATGAATACGCCGAGCACGACGAAATAGCCGGGATTGCCGGCCTCAGGCAGGGCAAAATAGATGATCGCGGCGGCCCCGAGCAGCTCGACCGGGCCGATCAGCAATTGCCGCGCGACGATCGTCAGCGCCGGGTAATGCATCTGGAAGGAGCCGATCGTCAGCGGCCTGAGCCTCAGCCAACTGCCGAAGGCATAGGAGCCGACGAGGATGAGCATGGCGACCCCGGCGGCGAAGGCGGCGCCATGATGCGGCGCGCCCGTGAAACGGTCGATGATCTGGGGTTCCAGCAGCAGCACCAGGCCGCCGAGAAAAACGCTGGACAGGATGAAGGTGAACCAGCAGATCGCCACCAGCACGCCGACCTCCTGGCCGGTCAGCCCCCGCGTGACGTAGGCGCGGTAGCGGATCACCGCGCCGGAAAACACCGAGCCGCCGATATTGTGCGACACCGCGTAAGTGGTGAAAGAGCATAGCGTGACGAACAGCCACGATACCTTTTTGCCGATATGCAGCAGCGCGATGTGGTCGTAACCGGCCAGCGATGCGTAGGCGACGACCGAACTCAACGCCGCAAGCACCCAGTGGCGCGGCGGAATCGCGGTGATGCTGGCCCAGACGTCGTCGAGCGAAATGCCGCGCAGTTCGTGAACGAGCAGCCACAGCGAGAACGCTACGGCCGCAATGCCTATGACCGGCCAGAAATAGCGCCTCCAATTCATGGCGTCGTCATCATGCGTTGCAGCTCATTCGTCCGGATTGGCCCCGCTTTGCCAGCTTATGCCGTTTCAGACATGCCTGATTGAAGCCGGCTATTCAACCGGCAAGACATTGCCCCAACGTGACGTTGGCAAATGTGACGATGGCAAAATTCGGGCCATGCGCTCTTGGTGATTGCCAAACGCGCTGCTAGTCTGTCGCCAACTTGAAACAAATCGAGGTGCCTGCTGCGTCCGTTCCCGGTTCGCGCGGCGCCGGAAGGAACTGAAGTGGAAGACCACGACACCGGCGCGGGCGCGTCGGCAGTGGGCATGTCGGGGGCATCGCCGACGGAATCGGCGGGCCCGCCCGCAGGGCGATTCAGTCGCCACGCGGGCGCGCATGGCAGGCATGCCGGCTCCAGACATGCCGACTCCAGACAGGCCGATCCCAGGAATGGCGACCAGAGGCAAGCTGGCGCAAGCCGGGCCGACCATCATGGCGAGCAGCAGAAGGGCAAGACGCGCAAGCGCCGCAAACGCAGGCGCGGTCGCAAGGTGTTCGCGCGCGACGAAAACGGCGCCGTGCCGCATCCCGCGCCTGCCGCCGCCATCGCCGCAAGCCAGCCGCTCATCGTCGCACCATCGCCGCGTGAGACGCAGCCGCCGCTCCAGTCTTCGCCGCGTCCGCCGCAGCAGGAATTGCCGGTTTTCGCCGCGCTCGACCTCGGCACCAACAATTGCCGGCTGCTGGTCGCTGTGCCCGGCCGTCACGGCCAGTTCCGCGTCATCGACGCCTTCTCGCGCATCGTCAGGCTGGGCGAGGGACTGACGGCAAGCGGCCGTCTCAGCCAGGCGGCGATGGACCGCGCCGTCGAGGCGCTGAAGATCTGCGGCGAGAAGCTGCGCAACCGCAAGATCAGGAAGGCAAGGCTGATCGCCACCGAGGCCTGCCGTTCGGCCGCCAACGGTGTCGAATTCCTCGACCGGGTCGAACGCGAGGCCGGGCTGAAGCTCGAGATCATCGACCGCCAGACCGAGGCGCGTCTTGCTGTTTCCGGCTGCGGCTCGCTGGTCGAGCGCGACACGCAAGGCGTGGTGCTGTTCGATATTGGCGGCGGCTCGTCCGAAATCGCCTTGATCGACCTGACCGGACGGCGCTCCCCGCGGCTTGCCAACCACATCGTGTCGTGGACCTCGCTTCCCGTCGGCGTGGTTTCGCTCGCCGAGCGCTTCGGTGGCCGCACCGTGACGCGCGAGACCTTTGCCGCCATGGTCGAGGACGTGGCCGCGCGGCTGAAGGTCTTCGACGGCCGCGACCGGCTCGCCCATGTGCTGGCCAGCCCCAACTTCCATCTGCTCGGCACCTCCGGCACGGTCACGACGCTGGCCGGCGTGCATCTCGATCTCGAGCGCTACGACCGCCGCCGCGTCGACGGACTGTGGATGGATCGCGACAGCGTCGATCGCATGATCGAGCGGCTGATCGGCTGGGATTTCCAGCAGCGCTGCGCCAACCCATGCATCGGCGCCGACCGCGCCGACCTCGTGCTCGCCGGCTGCGCCATCCTGGAAGCGATCCGCGGCGTCTGGCCGTCGGAGCGGCTGCGCGTTGCCGACCGCGGCCTGCGCGAGGGGATATTGAGCGAGCTGATGGCCGATGACGGCGTCTGGCGCCGCGCATGATCCCAAAAAATGAAGAGATCATGCGCGAAAGAGAACGCTGATGGCTAGAAAACCGGACAAGCCGGGTTCAGGGAGCATTCGCGTCCTCAAGACCAGGATCAAGAAGAAAAGCGGGCTGAAGGAATCCTCGCGGCGCTGGCTCGAGCGCCACATGAATGATCCCTACGTCCAGCGCTCCAAGGCCGATGGCTACCGCTCTCGCGCCGCCTACAAGCTGATCGAGATCGACGACAAGCACCATCTCCTGAAGCCCGGCATGAAGGTCATCGACCTTGGCGCCGCCCCTGGCGGCTGGTGCCAGGTGGCGGCCGCGCGGACGAAGTCGAGCGCCGAGGATCCGCATGTCGTCGGCATCGACTATCTCGAAATGGATCCGGTTCCCGGCGCCGTCATCCTGCAGATGGATTTCCTCGACCCCGACGCGCCGCAAAAGCTTGCCGAGGCGCTCGGCGGCCAGCCGGATGTCGTCCTGTCGGACATGGCCGCGCCCACCACCGGGCACCGCCGAACCGACCATCTGCGCACCATGCATCTGTGCGAAGTCGCGGCCGAGTTCGCGCTGCACGTCCTGAAGCCCGGCGGGCACTTCCTCGCCAAGACGTTCCAGGGCGGCGCCGAAAACGAGCTCTTGTCGCTGCTGAAGCAGAACTTCCGCTCCGTCCACCACGTCAAGCCGCCGGCATCGCGCGACGAGTCGGTGGAGCTTTATCTGTTGGCCAAGGAGTTCAAAGGCTAGCGCCTTCTCCTTCCGCTTTTGTGCTCCGCGCTCCGAACCACCTTCTTCCACAGGGTGGAGAAGGGAGGGTGCTACTTCCCGGCCGTTCCCCCAACCGTCTCCAGCGTCTTCGGTGTGGTCAGTCGTCCATGGCCCGAGACGGCATTGCCGGCGTCCGGCGCCAGCCGCATGAAGGTGACCGACGCCGCCGCCGACACCGCCGCCACGATGAAGAAGGCGATGTGGAAATCCCCCAAGGTCAGCGGTCCGCCGTGGACCGAGGTCGACACTTCGAGGATGCCGCCTGCCAGCGCCACGCCCATGGCGATCGACAATTGCTGGAAGACCGCCGTGATCGGCGTTGCCTTGCTGGTGTCGGCGGGCGTGATCTCGGCATAGGAGAGCGCGTTGACGCCGGTGAAGAACATCGAGCGGATGAAGCCGCCGACCAGAAGGATCGCAAGCATCAGCGCATAGGGCGTCTGCGGCGTGAACAGGCCATAGATGGCGATCGAGGCGGCCGCGACCAGCGAGCCCCAGATCAGCACGCGGCGGAAGCCGGCAAGCCGGAAGATCAGCGCGGTGACGAATTTCATGCCGATGGCGCCGATGGCCGAAACGAAGGTGATCATGCCGGACTGGAACGGCGTCAACCCAAAGCCGATCTGGAACATCAGCGGCAAAAGGAACGGAACCGCGCCGATGCCGATGCGAAACAGCGAGCCGCCGAGCACCGAGGACCGGAACACCTGGTTGCGGAACAGGTCCAGCGCCAGCAGCGGGTTACTGGCGCGGCGGGCGTGGAGCAAATAAAGAACACCCGAGACCACGCCGACGGCCACCGTGATGAAGCCGGCTAGCGGCGGCAGCGCCGGCAGGCTGACGACGGAGAGGCCGAAGACCACGCCGGAAGCCGCGAGCCCTGAGAGCACGAAGCCTGGGAAATCGAGAGGCGGCGTCTCGGCGGGCTTCGACCGGGGCAGATAGCGGGTGGCGAGCCACATGCCGATCAGGCCTATCGGCACGTTGATCAGAAAGATCCAATGCCAGGTGAAATAGGTGGTGATGAAGCCGCCGATCGGCGGGCCGACCAGAGGGCCGACAAGTGCCGGCACGGTCAGCCAGGACATCGCCGCGACCAGTTCGCTCTTCGGCGTCGCACGCACCAGCACCAGGCGCCCGACCGGCGTCATCATCGCGCCGCCCATGCCTTGCAGGAAGCGCGACACAACGAAGGCCGGCAGGGAATTGGAGAACGCGCAGGCGACCGAGCCGGCGATGAAGACGCCGATCGCGGCGCGGAATACGTTCTTGGCGCCGAACCGGTCCGCCATCCAGCCGCTGATCGGAATGAAGATCGCCAGCGACACCAGATAGGACGTCAGCGCCAGCTTCAGCGCGATCGGGCTGGTGTGGATGTCGATGGCGATCGCCGGCAGCGACGTGGCGATTACGGTCGAATCCATGTTCTCCATGAAAAGAGCGACCGCCAGGATGAGCGGGATGATGCGGTTCAAGGAAATGCCCTGACTTGTCTTCGCGATTCTGGGCCCGGCTTGGGGGCGAACCGGTGCGACCGGGCGGTTATCACGCCTCGGCCCGGATGTCGCATTAAATTGCTGTCACTTTTGAGAGATCGCAACCCCTGGTAGCTGGTGCCGGGACGACCTCAACACTTCGCGGTGACATGCAACGATCGGCTTTTCAACGCCCCCTGGACGTGTTACCAGCCACCGCCAATCCTGAAAGGGAAGATGAGAGTCGGCGCTGGCCAATCGGCCCAGCGCCTTTTCCGCATTCAAAAGGACTGGCCATGGCGAAAATCATCGAAACGTCCACCGGCGCGCTGGCGCTGACCTTCGACGACGTGCTCCTGCAGCCCGGCCATTCCGAAGTGATGCCGGGCGAAACCGACATCCGCACCCGCATTGCCGGAGACATCGATCTCAACGTGCCGATCCTGTCGGCCGCCATGGATACCGTCACCGAGGCGCGGCTTGCGATCGCCATGGCGCAGGCCGGCGGCATCGGCGTCATTCATCGCAACCTCACGCCGGCCGAGCAGGCCGAGCAGGTGCGGCAGGTGAAGAAATTCGAATCCGGCATGGTGGTCAATCCGGTCACCATCGGCCCGGACGCAACGCTCGCCGACGCGCTGGCGCTGATGCGCACCAACGGCATTTCCGGCATTCCGGTGGTCGAGAATGGCGGCACTGGCGGCCACACGGTCGGCCGTCTCGTCGGCATCCTTACAAACCGCGATGTGCGTTTCGCCTCCGATCCGGCGCAGAAGGTCTATGAGTTGATGACCCGCGAGAACCTGATCACGGTCAAGGAGAATGTCGACCAGGACGAAGCCAAGCGACTGCTCCACAAGCACCGCATCGAGAAGCTGGTGGTGGTCGACAGGAAGGGCAATTGCGTCGGCCTGATCACCGTCAAGGATATCGAGAAGTCGCAGCTCAACCCGCACGCCACCAAGGACGCGCAGGGGCGGCTGCGCGCCGCCGCAGCCACCAGCGTCGGGGATGACGGCTTCGAGCGCGCCGAGCGGCTGATCGACGCCGGCGTCGACCTCTTGGTCATCGACACCGCGCACGGCCATTCGCAGCGCGTGCTGGAGGCGGTGGCGCGGGCCAAGAAGCTCTCCAATTCGGTGCGCATCCTGGCCGGCAATGTCGCCACCGCCGACGGCACACAGGCGCTGATCGATGCTGGCGCCGACGCCGTCAAGGTCGGCATCGGCCCGGGCTCGATCTGCACGACGCGAATCGTTGCCGGCGTCGGCGTGCCGCAATTGTCGGCGATCATGTCGGCGGTCGAGAGGGCCAGCAAAGCCGGCGTCAGCGTCATTGCCGATGGCGGCATCAAATATTCGGGAGATCTGGCCAAGGCGCTCGCCGCCGGCGCGGGCGCTGCCATGATCGGCTCGCTGCTTGCCGGCACCGACGAAAGCCCGGGTGAGGTCTATCTGCACCAGGGCCGCTCTTTCAAGGCTTACCGCGGCATGGGTTCGGTCGGCGCCATGGCTCGCGGCTCGGCTGATCGCTACTTCCAGGCCGAGGTCCGTGACACGCTGAAACTGGTTCCGGAGGGCATCGAAGGGCAGGTTCCCTATAAAGGACCTGTGGCTGGCGTGCTGCACCAGCTTGCAGGCGGCCTGAAAGCCGCTATGGGTTATGTGGGTGGACGTGACCTTGCAGACTTCCGAGAGCGCGCCACCTTTGTGCGCATATCCAATGCCGGACTTCGTGAAAGCCACGCCCATGACGTCACGATCACCCGCGAAAGCCCCAATTACCCGGGCGGACTTTGATCGGGAGTCCGATCGGGTCGACCGCCAGGGGCTGTGGCGCGGCCTGAGCGTGGCCGTGCTTCGCCTGTCGCGGCACGCGGCGGCGCTCTCTATCGCCTCCATAGCGCTTTTCGTGGTGATGACGGCCCTGGAGTTCCTCTATTTCCAGCGCTTGAGCGGCGGCCTTGTCTCGCTCGACATGCGCATCGCAGGCTTCACGCCCGACGAAGGCATGGCCTGGCTCACCGCGCTCGGCCGGCGCGGCGGCGAGATCATCATCGTCTGGCACTACCTGACCTTCGACCTCTTGTTCCCGGCGCTGCTGTCGCTGACGCTGGTCAGCCTCATCCTTGCGCTCGGGCGCCGGCTGAGCACCTTCCGCGCCATGCCTGCGCAGTTGCAGGCATTGTTCTCGCTGCTGCTGGTGCTTCCCTATGCGGTCGCCGACTACGCCCAGAATCTTGCAATGGCGCGGCTGCTTTCCGATTTCCAACTGGCCAATCCCGATTCGCTGGCCTTCGCCTCTTCGCTGACCGTCACCAAATTCGCGCTGCTCGCCATCCCCGTCTTCGTCATCGCGGTCTTCGCGCTGGCCGGGCAGCGGCGGAGCTGACGGAAGGAGGGCGCGCGCAAATGCACCAGACCGCCATCTTCTGGCCGATGCTGGCGCATGTTCTGCTGGTCTACGTCGTCTACCTGGTGATGCTGAGGCGGCGCTACGGAGCCGTGAAGTCGGGCGAGGCCAAGATCAGCCAGTACAAGGTGCGCTCCAGCGAGCCGGCCTCGAGCGTCACCGTCGCCAACAATCTGATCAACCAGTTCGAATTACCGGTTCTCTTCCACGTGCTTTGCCTGGCGCTGTTCGTCACCAATGGCGTGAACTATCTGACGCTGGCGTTGATGTGGCTGTTCGTCGCCACGCGCTATGTCCACGCCTTTGTGCATGTCAACAGAAACCATCTGCTGCACCGCAGCCGCGCCTTCTTCCTCGGCGCGGGCGTACTTCTCGTCGCGTGGATCTGGTTCGCGCTTCACCTGCTCGGGGCGGTTTGAGACGCGTACTCATTTCTCCCACAAGAAGGGGAGAAAGTCCTACAGGTCGAACACCGCGATCCGGCGCTTGTCGAACTTGATGCCGATCTCGCCACGCACCAGCCTTAGCGCCTGCTCGCCGAAAACGGCGCGCCGCCAGCCCTGCAGCGCCGGCACGTCGGCTTCGTCGCCGTCGGCCGCGATGCGGTCGATATCGTCGGAAGAGGCAAGCACCTTGGTGGCGACGCCTTCCTTTTCTGCGACGATCCTGAGCAGCACCTTGAGCAGTTCCGCCGCCGCGCTCGATCCTTCCGGCGGCTGGGCGCTTTTCGGCAGCTTCGGCATCGCGTCCTTTGGCAGGGCAAGCGCGGTGTTGACCGCGCCAAGCAGCGCGGTTGCCGTCGCCGAGCGTTCCCAGCCCTTTGGCGTGGTGCGCAGCTTGCCCAGTGCCACCGCATCACGCGGCGCCTGCTGCGCGATCTCGTAGATCGCATCGTCCTTGAGGACGCGTCCACGCGGCACGTCGCGCTCGCGCGCCTCGCGCTCGCGCCAGGCGGCAACGGCCTGGACGATCGCCAGCTCCTGCGGCTTGCGCAGCCGCATCTTCAGCCGCTTCCAGGCATCCTCGGGATGCGGATCATAGGTCTCGCGCGAGGTCAGGACATCCATCTCCTCGTTCAGCCAATGAGCGCGATCCTCGCGCTTCAGCTCGGCGCTGAGATGTTGGTAGACCTTGATCAGGTGCGTGACGTCGGCAAGCGCGTATTCGAGCTGCTTGTCGGAGAGCGGCCGGTGCCGCCAGTCGGTGAAGCGCGAGGATTTGTCCAGCCTGGCGCCGGTGACCTTCTGGACGAGCTGGTCGTAGGAAACGCTGTCGCCGAATCCGCAGACCATCGCCGCCACCTGTGTGTCGAACACCGGATGCGGCACCAGATTGCCGAGATGGACGATGATTTCGATGTCCTGGCGCGCGGCGTGGAAGACCTTCAGCACCGCCTCGTTGGCCATGAGGCGGAAAAACGGCTTCAGGTCGATGCCGGGCGACAACGGATCGATAAGCGCCTCAATCCCAGGCGCGGCGATCTGGATCAGGCAGAGGATCGGCCAGAAGGTCGTCTCGCGGATGAATTCGGTATCGACGGTAACGAATTCCGACTTTTCGAACGCCGCGATAACGCTCTCGAGTTCTTCTTGTGTGGTGATGACGCGCATCAAATCGCTTTTGGCACAATATCAAGGCTCTTTCAATTTCAGCCGCGCGCGGTTTCGTCAAGCCGCCGCGGCATAAGCGGAGGCTCGATCACCGGGTTCTCCCATGCGAAATCGCGCCGCGAGCCTGCGCGCCAGCCGGCGATGCCCTTCAAGCCGCCGCGGGCCGCGCCGCCAGGCGACCATTGCTGGGCGAGACGTTCATGCTTCATAGGCCCGCGCCGGTACCCTATCTTCCGTCGAGCCGGATCTTGCCTCGTCCGGCATGGCGCCAGACGACGGTCGCCGACCGAGCGCGCCGGCGGTCGCGAGGCTGAGCAGGATGAAGGGGATGCCGATGCCATAGGCCGAGCGGATGCCCCAATGATCCGAGACGAAGCCGAGCAGCGGCGGACCGAGCAGGAAGGCGACGAAGGATATCTGCGACAACGCGGCGACGTTGATCGCGGCGGAGCGATCCGTCCTCTGGGCGGCGGCCGAAATCGCAAGCGGAAAGATGGCGCTGCAACCGATGCCCATGAGCGCGAAGCCCAGCATGGAGATGAAGGGCAGGGGCGAGAAGAAGACGATGAACACGCCGGCCACCATGGTCGCCAGCAGCACGCGGGCCACGCCGCTCGGCGAGTGGCGATCGACGAAGCTGTCGGCGAAGAAGCGTGTCGTCGCCTGCGAGAATGCGAACAGCGCCACGGTGCTGCCGGCAACGAACGGGCCCGATTCGAACACGGTGCGCATATAGATCGCCGACCAGTCCATGCTGGCGCCCTCCATCAGCATGGCCGACAGCGTCACCGCGACGAGGATGAGGATGGGCAGCGTCGGCCGCGCAAACATCGGCGGCTTCTCTCCGGTCGCGGCGAAACGGGCGGGCGCCGGCTTGAAGCCGCCGAGGAACAGCGCCATGGAAACCGCCACCAACGGCACCACGAGCGCCAGATGCACTTGCGGCGACAGTCCGAGATGCGCCATCGCGCCACCGAACAGGCCGGCGCCGAAGAAGCCGATGCTCCAGAATGAATGCGCCCGGTTCATGATGCGGCGTTGGAGCAGGAACTCGGTCCTGTCGGCCTCGACGTTGAGGATGATTTCGATGCTGCCGATCATCAGTCCGACCGGGAGCAGCATCAGGAACAGGGCGGCCGGGCCTGGAGCCTGGACCGCGACGGCGTAGGTGACAGCAAGCAGGGGCACCAGCCATAGCAGCGCGCGGCGAAAGCCGACGCGCTCCAGCATTGGCGTCGCCAGTGTCAGGGCAATGAGAGTGCCGATTGGCGTCCCGATCAGGGCGAGCCCGAGCGTGCCGTCCTCGATCTCCATGGCGCGCTTGATGTCGGGCAGGCGCGGGAAGATGTTGCCCATGGCAAAGGAATAGATCGCGAAGCCGGCATAGACGCGGTGCTGCGGGGCGAGTTTCAGGCCAAGGGTCATCACGGGCAATCCAACAAGGAGATTTTGGCGAGCGGCCTCATGGGGTCCGCTGGCGATTCCATTTCTTGCATGAACACGCAAAACATGCAAGAATATGCAAAAATAAATAGGATCGTGCATGCTGACCGAAGAACGGCACCAACTCATTCGCGACCAGCTTGCGGCGGACGGAAGGGTGCTGGCCGGCGAACTCGCCAACCGTTTCGGCGTTTCGGAAGACACGGTGCGTCGCGATCTGAGGGAACTGGCCAAGGCAGGCCAGTTGCGGCGCGTCTATGGCGGCGCGGTCGCTTCGGCCCCCTTCGCCGCCGCCACGCTCAGCCAGCGCAGCCGTCATGCTGTCGAGGAAAAGACGCGCCTAGCCAAGGCCGCGGTGGGGTTGCTGGCGGCGGGGCAGTCGCTGTTCATCGACGGCGGCACGACCAACGAGGCGGTCGCCAGGGCGATCCCGCGTGACATGGAGTTGACCGTCGCCACCAATTCGCTGGGCGTGGCCTCGGCTCTGGCGGACCTTCCCTTGGTCGAGCTGATCGTGCTCGGCGGCCGCTATGTACCCGATCTCGGCACCTGCGTCGGCGCCGACACGCTCGCCGCCGTTGCACAACTCGGCGCCGACCTGTTCTTTCTGGGCTCCTGCGGGCTCGATGTTGCGCGCGGCGTCACCGCCTTCGATTCGGCCGAAGCCGAGGTGAAACGCGCCATGGCGAAAAGCAGCTCCGGCATTGTCATTGCCGTCACCAACGACAAGCTCGCCACGGCGGCGCCATTTCGCGTGGCGGGGGCGAATGCGATCCGCCATCTCGTGGTGGAAAAGAGCGCGCCTGCGGCCACGCTCGCCGATTTCCAGGACCTGGGTGCGCAAATCCACTTTGCCTGAACGGCCGAGGCGGCGCCTGTGTGACCGCTTGCCTTGACAAAGGCGGCCTCTCATGCGCTTTTCGCGCCAATTTTCGAGCCGGGCTGATGCCCGCAATTTCCGGACTTTACCAATGACCACGCATCGTTACCGCAGCCACACCTGTGCCCAGTTGAGAAAGAGCGACGTCGGCAATTCCGTCCGCCTGTCGGGCTGGGTGCATCGCGTACGCGACCATGGTGGGCTGCTCTTCATCGACCTGCGCGATCATTACGGCCTGACCCAGATCGTCGCCGATCCGGATTCGCCGGCCTTCAAGGTGGCCGAGACCGTGCGCGGCGAGTGGGTGATCCGCGTCGACGGCGAGGTCAAGGCGCGGTTGCCGGAGACCGTCAATCCGAACCTGCCGACCGGCGAGATCGAGATTTTCGCGCGCGAGATCGAAGTGCTGTCGGCCGCCAAGGAGCTGCCGCTCCCTGTCTTCGGTGAGCCGGACTATCCCGAAGACATCCGCCTGAAATACCGCTTCCTCGACCTGCGCCGCGAAACGCTGCACCGGAATATCGTGGCGCGCACCAAGATCATCGCCGAGATGCGCAAGCGCATGGGCGAGGTCGGTTTCACCGAGTTTTCGACGCCGATCCTGACCGCCTCCTCACCGGAAGGGGCGCGCGACTTCCTGGTGCCGTCACGCATCCATCCCGGCACCTTCTACGCTCTGCCGCAGGCGCCGCAGCAGTACAAGCAGTTGATCATGGTCTCCGGCTTCGACCGCTATTTCCAGATCGCACCCTGCTTCCGCGACGAGGATCCGCGCGCCGACCGCCTGCCCGGCGAGTTCTACCAGCTCGACCTCGAGATGAGCTTCGTCGAGCAGGACGACGTGCTCTCCACCATGGGACCGGTGATGACGTCGGTCTTCGAAGCCTTCGCCGGCGGCAAGCCGGTCACCAAGGAATGGCCGCGTATTCCTTATGACGTCGCGATGCGCAAATATGGCTCGGACAAGCCGGACCTGCGCAACCCGATCGTCATGGAGCCGGTGTCGGATCATTTCCGCGACTCCGGTTTCAAGGTGTTCGCCAACATCCTTGCCAACGACGCGAAAGCCGAGGTCTGGGCCATCCCGGCAAAGACCGGCGGCAGCCGCGCCTTCTGCGACCGCATGAATTCCTGGGCGCAAGGCGAGGGGCAGCCCGGGCTGGGCTACATCTTCTGGCGCAAGGAGGGTGAGAAACTCGAAGGCGCCGGCCCGATCGCCAAGAACATCGGCGAGGAGCGCACCGAGGCGATCCGCCTGCAACTCGGTCTGGCCGACGGCGATGCCGCTTTCTTCGTGGCCGGCGATCCGAAGAAGTTCGTGAACTTCGCGGGCGCCGCGCGCACGCGCGCCGGCGAGGAGCTGAATCTCGTCGACCGTGATCGCTTCGAGCTCTGCTGGATCGTCGACTTCCCGTTCTTCGAATGGAACGAGGACGAGAAGAAGATCGATTTCGCCCACAACCCGTTCTCGATGCCGCAGGGAGGCATCGATGCGCTTAACGGCCAGGAGCCGCTCGGCATCAAGGCGTTCCAGTACGACGCCGTCTGCAACGGCTACGAGATCGCCTCCGGCGGCATCCGCAACCATCTGCCGGAGACCATGGTCAAGGCTTTTGAGATGGTCGGCCTCGACCGCCAGACGGTGGAAGATCGTTTCGGCGGCCTCTACCGCGCCTTCCAGTACGGCGCGCCGCCGCATGGCGGGGCGGCGTTCGGCATCGACCGCGTCGTCATGCTTCTGGTCGGCGCCAGGAACCTGCGCGAGATCACCATGTTCCCGATGAACCAGCAGGCTTACGACCTGCTGATGAACGCACCTTCGGAAGCCACGCCGCAGCAGTTGCGCGACTTGTCGTTGCGCGTCGCGGTTGCGAAGAAGGAAGGCTAGGACTTAGAGCCAAGCCTTTCTTTCTTCTCGACGAATCCGACTCAAAGGCAGGCATTCCTCCAGCTTGTTCAGCTTAACCCGGAACTCGTTGCCAACTTTGCCGCAGCCAGTTATGTTAGGCATTACGTAAATGCCAACGGAGATGGTCATGACCTATCTGGCCGAGGTCGGCATCCTGGCGCTCGGAAGCAGGCTCCGGGCAGCGAGCGAACAGCTCTACGCGATGGCCGATGAGGTCTACGCCGCGAACGGGATCGGTATCGAGGCGAGGTGGTTTCCGGTGCTCAGGACCATTCACGACCGCGGGCCGCAATCGGTCGGTGATTTGGCCAAGGCGGCGGGGCTCACCCATTCGTCGATCAGCCAGCTTGCCTCACGGCTGACCAAGGATGGCTGGCTGACATCGGTGCCAGGCAAGGATGACCGCCGGGTGCGTGAGTTGGCGCTGACTGACGAGGCGCAGGCAGCATTGCGCAAGGCCAAACCTTTGTGGCGTGCCCTGCGGGACGAACTGGACGCGCGTTGCCTGGCGGGCGGGGTGGATGTGATGACGGCGATTGGAGGGCTGGAGCGAATGCTCGACGACACGATGGCTGCGGCGGTCAGCGAGCGGGCGCGCCGATTGGGCGCCGACGCAATCGAGATCGTGCCGTTCAAGCCGTCGCTGCGGGACCATTTCTACCGGCTGAACGCCGAGTGGCTGAAGCGGTACTTCTATATCGAAGAAGGCGATCACGCCGTTCTCTCGGCGCCTGAAAGACATATACTGGAGCGTGGTGGCAGCATCTATTTTGCCTTGCATGGTGAGGAAGTCGTCGGCACCTGTGCGCTCTTGCTCGTGGGCGAAAACGAGGTCGAGCTCACCAAGATGGCGGTCGATCCCGCGGCACGAGGGCTGGGGATCGGACGGCTCCTGCTTGAGCATGCCATCCGCGCGTTCGAGCGGCTGAACCGAGATACGCTGTTTCTCGAAACCAACACCAAGCTCGCTCCGGCCATTCGCATGTATGAGAGTGTGGGCTTCGAGCATCAGCCGGCGACGCGGGCGGATACGCACTACCAGCGGGCGAATGTGTATATGGTCTGGAAGGGGTGGCCGAAGTCGAACTGAGCATATGGCATTCTGCAACGGCCCAGGCGGTCGATTTTTGGATCATAAAGCAAAAAGCCCGGCATCGCTGCCGGGCTTTTTCTTGAACGCGTCGCTCGATCAGTCCTGGTTCGCCTTGACCTTCACGCCGAGCGTCTTGGGCAGGTCGAGCGGGTTGGACATGGCGCCGGCCATGATCAGCGCGAACGGCACCGACGACGGAGGCTCGGCCGAGATTTCGAGGCTCTTCGGATCGTCGAGGAAGGTGTTGACCGCAGCGGAGACTTCCGCCGTCAACTCGGGATTGTTGAGCTGCGACATGCCGAACGGCACGATCGCCTTGGCCTGGTTGGCGACGTCCTTGCCCGACATGCCCTGCTGCTTGCCGACATAGTCGAGCACCTTGCCGGTCAGTGAAGCATCCTTGTAGCGGATCGATGCACCGTTGAAGGAAAGCTGCTGCATCAGGCCGAGCATGGCCATGCCCTGGGCGGATTTGTCGGCGCCTTCCGGCTGGGACGCGAGCTGCTTCTGCATGGCTTGCATGGACTTCATGAAGTCGACCGTGTAGCCGCCGAGGTTGAAGGTCAGGCCGAGCGTGCCGGCGTTCTCGACCGAAATGTCATATTTCGACAGTTCCATCTTGCCGTCGCTCGGCTGCCAGCTGCCGGCCATGTCGATGTTGCCCGAGATGTTCTGGTAGCCGAGCGCCTCGATCGCTTCCTTCGACTTGGGGTCGTCGACCAGCGAAAGGTCGGCGGTGAATTTTCCGGTGGTGGCGGTGAAATCCATCGCCTTGCCGTCGGCCGGCGGCGTGATCTGCACATTGAGCCCGTCCATCGAGAACGCAGTCTTGTCGCCGACCTTGACCGTCATGTTGGACAGCTCGGCCGACTTGTACATCACCAGCGAGCCGAGGGGATCGGTGCTGCCTTCGGCCGGCACCTTCATGTCGTGGATGACCACGGGGCTGAGATTGAGCGTCACGCCGTCCTTGCTGTGCTCGAAAGGCGAGGTCGAGACGGTGGCGATCTCATAGCCGCCATTGGCTTCGGTGACCCCTTCGAGCTTCACGTCGCCGATCGACAGCGCATCCTTCTCGGCCGCCGGCTTGATGGAAACGCCCTGCAGCACGGCGTTCGAATCGTCGCCGGAGGTTCCCGTCCAGGACATTTCGACGCCCTGGGCGGCGAGCGACGCCTTGATGCGCTCGGCCACCGCCGGATCGGCGGCGAAGGCAGTGTTGAGCGGCAGCGTCAGCAGAAAGGTCGAAAAAGCCAGTTTCTTGAGTGTTGAGCGTTGGATCGTCATGGCGAGTTTCCCTGTCCTGATTTGCCTATGATGAAAATTGTTTTGAAAGCTGTTCCATCACCATTCCGTGACGAACGGGACGGGAAAAAGGCATTTCCCGGCACATTTGTCGAAAATGGCGATGAAAAGCAAACGCCGGTCGGCGCCCATTGCCAGATGCGGTGAATTTGTCATGAAGACCGCGGCTTTCCTCCGCCAGCGCGTTGCATGCCAGATAGAGGCCGCGTGTAACAAATTGATGTTGGCCGGCGTCATGATGCCGCCGCGGCCTGTTGCAGATCGACGGCAAATTGCAGCCGCGGCCCTGGCGCTTCCGTGAAATCCTTCACACCGCGGCTTGGGTGTTCGTGGCCGCGACCAATGCGCCGATGCTCACGCGGCGCTTGCCGCGAATCACCCGCTCGGCTAGTCCAAATCCATGGGAAAGAGGCTTTTGCCGCCCGATGACAGTGGCGGCGGCGACAAAATCGAACCGGTCGATCTGAAGGAAGCGCTCGAGCGGCGCTACCTCGCTTACGCGCTGTCGACCATCATGCACCGGGCGCTGCCGGATGTGCGCGACGGACTGAAGCCGGTCCATCGCCGCATCATGCACGCCATGCGCCTGCTCAGGCTCAACCCCGATCAGGGCTTCGCCAAATGCGCCCGCATCGTCGGCGACGTGATGGGCAAGTTCCATCCGCACGGCGACCAGTCGATCTACGACGCCTTGGTGCGCCTGGCGCAGGAATTCTCGATGCGCTACCCGCTGGTCGACGGGCAGGGCAATTTCGGCAACATCGACGGCGATAACGCAGCCGCCATGCGCTACACCGAAGCGCGCATGACCGAAGTGGCGACCGAGCTGCTTGACGGCATCACCGAGGACGCGGTCGATTTCCGACCGACCTACAATGAGGAGGACGAGGAGCCTTCCGTTCTCCCCGGCGCCTTCCCGAACCTTCTCGCCAACGGCTCCTCCGGCATTGCCGTCGGCATGGCCACGTCCATTCCGCCGCACAACGCCGCCGAGCTATGCGACGCAGCCCTCCATCTGATCGAGCATCCGGAAGCGCCGGTGACGAAGCTGATGGATTTCGTCCAGGGACCGGACTTCCCGACAGGCGGCATCATCGTCGACAGCCGCGCCTCGATTCTTGAAGCCTATGAGACGGGCCGCGGCGGGTTCCGCGTGCGCTCGAAATGGGGCCAGGAGGACCAGGGCAGGGGCACCTGGAGCATCGTCGTCACCGAGATCCCCTACGGCGTGCAGAAAGCCAGGCTGATCGAGAAGATCGCCGAGCTGCTGATGGCGCGCAAGTTGCCGCTGCTCGAGGACATCCGTGACGAGAGCGCGGAGGACATCCGCATCGTCCTGGTGCCGAAGAGCCGCACCGTCGATCCCGGCATCCTGATGGAATCGCTGTTCAAGCTCACCGAGCTCGAAAGCCGCTTCCCGCTCAACATGAACGTGCTGTCGCGCGGCAAGGTGCCGAACGTCCTGTCGCTCAAAGGCGTGCTGAAGGAGTGGCTCGACCACCGCCGCGACGTCTTGATCCGCCGCTCGAGATACAGGCTGGGCGAGATCGAGAAGCGGCTGGAAATCCTCGCCGGCTACCTGATCGCCTACCTCAACATCGATGAGGTCATCCGGATCATCCGCGAGGAGGATGAGCCCAAACAGGTGATGATGGCCCGCTGGTCGCTCACCGACAATCAGGCCGAAGCCATCCTCAACATGCGCCTGCGCGCATTGCGCAAGCTCGAAGAGATCGAGATCCGCAAGGAGTTCGACGGGCTTACCGAGGAGAAGAAGCAGATCGAGGCGCTGCTGGCGTCCGATGCCAAGCAATGGTCGACGATCAAGTGGGAAGTCACCCAGGTTCGCGATAAGTTCGGCCCGGAAACCGAGCTCGGCAAGCGCCGCACCCAGTTCGCAGACGCGCCCGAGCATGACCTGACCGATATCGCGCACGCCATGATCGAGCGCGAGCCGGTTACCGTCGTGGTGTCGGAAAAGGGTTGGCTGCGCGCTATGAAGGGGCACCTGACCGACCACTCGCAGCTCGCCTTCAAGGAAGGCGACAGCCTCAAGCTCGCCTTCCATGCGCAGACCACGGACAAGATCCTGGTCTTCACCACCGGCGGCAAGTTCTACACCATCGGCGCTGACCGGTTGCCGGGCGGGCGCGGCCATGGCGAGCCGATCCGCATCATCGTCGACATGGAAAACGACCAGGACATCGTCACCGCCTTCGTCCATGATCCCAAGCGCAAGCTGCTGCTGGTCTCCTACGACGCCAACGGTTTCGTGGTTTCAGAGGAGGAGGTCGTCGCCAACACCCGCAAGGGTAAGCAGGTGATGAACGTCAAGGCGCCGGACGAGGCCAAGCGCTGCATCCCCGTCTCCGGCGATCATCTCGCCATCGTCGGCGAGAACCGCAAGATGCTGGTTTTCCCGCTGGCCGAGATCCCGGAGATGGCGCGCGGCAAGGGCGTGCGCCTGCAGAAATACAAGGACGGCGGCGTGCTCGACCTGAAGACCTTCACGATGGAGGCCGGGCTCTCCTGGCAGGATTCGGCCGACCGCACCTTCACCAAGTCGCGCGAGGAGCTCGCCGAATGGATCGGCGCTCGCGCCGCCGCCGGGCGCATGGTGCCGAAGGGTTTCCCGCGGACGGGTAAGTTCGGGTAGCGTCAAATCTCCCCCGCTGAGGGCGAGGTGTCGTCCAGGGCGACAGAGGGGGCGTCTTGCGTAAATTGCCGGCGTCGTAACTCATAGCCGAAGGGCGTTGGCACTCCATGCGCAACGACCCCTCTGGCCTGCCGGCCATCTCCCCCTCGAGGGGAACCATTCATTTGGACTATCGTCACGATTGCTGCACTATGATGGTGCATAAGCATCCATTGAACCATCGGGCAGGGGAGAAACGCCGGGTTGAAGCGGGCTGAGATCCAGAAGCCGGGGCAGCGCCTGTTCGGCCTGTCGACGCCGTTGAGGGCGGCCGTCATCCCGCCGCTGTCGGCGGCGCGCTGGTTGCTGGTGCTGATCGCGGCGGCCGGAGTCTATTTCTTCCACGGCTTCCTGTTCCCGGTGCTGGCAGCACTCGTCATCGCCTTTGCAAGCTGGCCGCTTTACCGCCGGCTGCTCGCCGCAGTCGGCGGCAATCGCACTGTCGGCGCGACTTTGGCCATTCTTTTCATCCTCGCTTTCCTGGTGGTGCCGATCGCGCTTGCCGGCACCTATGCCATCAACGAGTTGCGCGAGTGGGTGATCTGGGCGATCGAGACCAACCGCCACGGTTCGGTGACGCCGCAATGGATCGCCACCATGCCGGTCGTCGGCGAGTGGCTGAACGACCAGTGGACGGCTTATCTCGGCCATCCCGGCGGCATCGGTGAATTGATCCAGATGGTCAGCGGCTCCAACATCGGCACCATCTATCGCGGGGCGCTCGCCGCCGGCGGCAGCGCTTTCGGCCTGTTGCTGACGCTTCTGTTCATGATGATCGCGCTGTTCTTCGCCTATCGCGACGGCGAGGCTTTCGCGGCCCAGGTCGATCGCGTCGGCGAACGCATCCTGCCGACACGCTGGGAGCGCATTTCGCGCGTCGTGCCGGCAACCATCTCCTCGACCGTGACCGGCATGACCATCATCGCGATCGGCGAGGGCCTTGTGCTCGGCATTGCCTACTGGCTGGCCGGCGTGCCGTCGCCGGTGACGCTCGGCGCGCTCACCGGCATCATGGCGCTGATTCCCGGCGGCGCGCCGCTCTCTTTCACCCTGGTGTCGATCTACCTCGCCGCCAGCGGCAAGCTGATCGCCGGCCTGGCGCTCTTCATCTGGGGCACGGTCGAGCTTTTCATCGTCGACAAGACCTTGCGCCCCAAGCTCGTCGGCGGCCCGATCAAGCTGCCGTTCCTGCCGACCTTTTTCGGCCTGATCGGCGGCGTCAAGACGATGGGTTTCCTCGGCCTGTTCATCGGCCCGGTGTTGATGGCGCTGCTCGTCGCCATCTGGCGCGAGTGGCTGCGCGAGGTCGAATTGATGGACGAGATCGCGCCGGTCGCCAACGAGGCCGATGCGCCGCCTCAGATCGAGTCGGCTGCCACGCCAAGGAAAATTCAGGCCGGGTGATGCACCGCCAGGTCGGCACGCCGCTTGCGGCCCTCATGCAGTTGCCAGAGCGAATGCGCGACCAGTGTCACGATCAGGATCGTGCCGCCGATCAGGCTGTTGCGGGATGGCGCCTCGGCAAAGATCAGCCAGACCCACACTGGCGCCAGCACCGTCTCGAGCAGGTAGAACATCGCCACTTCCGGCCCTGAAATGTATTTCGGCCCGTTCGCAAGACAGAAGAACGAAATCGGCATGATGACCGCGCCGTTGAAGATGATCCACCACGGCGCGTTCACGTGAAGGCCTTCGCCTGAAACCATGAATGCGGCGACGGCCATCGGCAGCGCGACACCGACCAGCGCGGTGAAGCCCATGTCCTTGCCGCTGGCGCGAGAGATCGTGATCGCGGCCGCGACGAGCAAGGCCGAGCACAATGCCATGAAATCGCCGAACAGATGCCCGGTGCCGACAGAACCGCCGACGATGATCAGCACGCCGAGGATCATGATCAGCATGGCGGCGATCGTGACCAGTCCTGGCCGCTCCCGCAGGAACAGCCAGGATAGCACCGCCGCGAACACGGTGTTGAAGGCCAGGATGAAGACCAGGTCGGCGGTCGAAGTGTGAAAGACGGCGGTCACGAACGAGACCCCGGTCAGGCCGTAGCATGCCGCCACCGCCAGTCCCGCCCACCCTGGAATGAGTTGCGGAGCGTTCTTGCTCAACCTTCGCCAGACTGCCCAGACCACCAGCGCGGCGACGAGAGTCACGCCGGAACGCAGCAACATGATGGTCCACGGGCTGCCGTCGGCGAGGCGGATCAAAGGAATGTCGACAGTCAGCATCAGGCCGCCGAACGCGGTGAGCAACAGCCCCTTCGTATGAGCGTCATGGGAAGACATATGTCAGCTTTCACAAGGAATCGAGGCGGGTGACCGGCCTGCGCAATGGCGCATTCTCTCGCCGCCGGGCGGAAGGACCAGCATCCCCCTCTTTGAAACAGTTTAACGGTGGGGTTTGAAAAAAATCAGCGACTGACCGCTTCGTGGTCGTAGCGTTCCCAGCCTTTCGGGCCGAGATGCTCCTGCGGCATGAAGCGCATCTTATAGTTCATCTTGCGCGAGCCGTTGACCCAGTAGCCGAGATAGACGTGGGGCAGGCCCATCGCCTTGGCGCGGGCGATGTGGTCGAGGATCATGAAAGTGCCGAGCGAGCGGTCGTCGAAGTCGGGATTGAAGTAGGAATAGACCATGGACAGCCCGTCGGCCATCTTGTCGGTGAGCGCCACCGCGATCAACTCGCCCTGGCCCTTGCCGGTGATGAACGTGTCCGGGCCGCGACGCCGGTATTCGATGATCTTGGTGTCGACATGCGTGTCTTCCACCATCATCGCATAGTCGAGCACGGTCATGTCCGACATGCCGCCGCGGCGATGGCGGGCATCGAGATAGGAGCGGAAGAGCGAGTATTGTTCGGTCGAGGGCTGGGCGTCATGCATGGCGCCGACGAGATCGGCATTGCGGTGGATAACGCGGCGCATGTTGCGGCTGGGGTCGAATTCCTGCGCCAGGATGCGCACCGACACGCAGGCGCGGCAGGACTCGCAGGCCGGGCGATAGGCGATGTTCTGCGAGCGTCGGAATCCGCCTTGCGTCAACAGGTCGTTCATCTCGGGGGCCTTGTCGCCGACAAGGTGGGTGAACACCTTGCGCTCGAATTGTCCCTCCAGATAGGGGCACGGCGACGGCGCGGTCAGGAAGAACTGCGGCGACTGTGTCGGATGCTGCGTCATCTAATCTTGGAAACGCTCCTGCGAATCGCCCTACCTTTGGCCCGGCCAGCGAAAAATTCAACAGGATTGTGGTGCCGCGACGGCCGCGAGCTGTTCATATTTGAGCGCAGGCGGCGCGGCGGTTCGATGAGCGCGGCCGTGGGCACCGTCAGATGTCGGTGCGGGTGACCACGGTGCCGAGCAGCAGGTCGTGCAGCGTCCGCTTGCGATCGGAGAACAGCGTAACCAGGAGCACCAGCGGCGTCAGGATGACGTTGCCGGCCCAGAACAGCACGGAATGCACGACCGCCGTCATGCCGTCGATGCGGCTTCCGTCGAGCTTTTCCAGGCGGATGCCCATGATCTTCATGCCGGTCGTCGCCTGGTCGCGGCTGCCCAGCGTGTTCCAGATATACAGGATGGCGACAAGCGGCAGCAGAACGGAGAACAGCGCCCAGCCGAGGCCGAAGGTCAACAGACCGAAAATGGCTACCAGAATGGCGAAAGGAATGGTCAGCAGCAAGACGAAGAGATAGTCGAGGATGAAGGCAAAGATGCGCCTTGTCCGCACCCCGCGATAAGCGCGGGTGTCCTCGAACCTCGTGGTGATGATTTCGCCGTCAAGCACGCGCGTGTTCATTTTCGTTCCTCGATCGCGGCACCTCCCATGGGGATGCCTACCGCCCTTTCAGATGGTGAGGACGGTGTGAATTTCAAGGAACATGCGAGCCGGAGGCCGGCGCGCTGTCAGAAGATTCCCGGGCAGAGCCTGTAGCGAACCCGCTCCTTATAGTCGCGATATTCCTGCGTCATCGCCAGGATGCGCTCCTCGCGCAGGATGCGATAGATCTGGAATAGGGTGATGACCGCGTAGACGGTGAAATTGTAGACCGAGAAGCTCGACAGCAGGAACAGGATGTGGCCCGCCAGGTAGCCGGCATAGATCGGATGCCGAACGAACCGGTATGCGCCGCCGGTGACGATGCCACGATTGGCGGGAAGGATGGCGAAGGACCGGCCGATGGACATCTTGCCCCAGATCACCAGCCACAGCGCCAGGAACTGCAAAGGCGCCGCGATGTGGAGCGGAATGATGGCGATGCCGTCCTGGAGCGAGACGAAACCGGAACCGACACCTGCGGTCAGCGCGACGAAGACGGTGATAGGGTTCCAGTCACGCACCAATGGCCTTCGCGCCAAAAGCAGCCAGATGAAGGTCAGCCCGTCGGAGATCATCAGCAGCAGTATGTTGAGGCCACCAGGATCGGCGACCAGATGGCGCACGCCGCGATAGACGAATAGGGCGGCGACGGCCAGGGCGATAAAGCGGAACAGGCCCTCTCGCAGGTCGGCTAGGATTCCGCTGTTTCGCAGTCCGGACCCAAAGCCCGTCTCCGCGCCAGACAGCATATCGCTTTTGGAAATGGCCAATTCCGCTACCCCGTCATTGTCCTTTTAGGCGGGGACCATCGCACGCAAGCCTTGCCGTCCGGTTAAGGTTTCGCGGATTTGTAATGTCGCATGGGAAACGGCGTTCCGGCAGTTGAACATGACATTCTTCCCGGTCTAGCTTGCTGCGGCGCACAAAGGGGGCGGCACATGGACTACGACATGCTGGTCATCGGCAGCGGCCCTTCTGGGCGTCGCGCCGCGGTGCAATCGGCCAAGCTCGGCAAGTCGGTGCTGGTGGCCGACAGAGGCCGGCGGCTGGGCGGCGTCTCGGTGCATACCGGCACCATTCCATCGAAGACGCTGCGCGAGACGGTGCTGAACCTCTCGGGATGGCGCGAGCGCGGCTTCTACGGGCGCGGCTACCGGGTCAAGCAGGACATTTCGATCAGCGATCTGGTCGACCGGCTGCACAAGACGCTCGACCATGAGGTCGAGGTACTGCAGCACCAGTTCATGCGCAACACCGTGAGGAGCGCGCGCGCCGCGGTAAAATTCCTGACGCCGAACAAGGTCAGTCTGACCGCCGACAATGGCGATTACAGCGAGGTCGGCTTTGCCAATGCGCTGATCGCCGTCGGCACCAGGCCGCACCGCCCGGCCGACGTGCCCTTCGACAGAAAGCGCGTCTTCGACAGCGACGAGATGCTGGAACTCCAACATCTTCCGCGCACCCTGACGGTGATCGGCGCCGGCGTCATCGGTGTCGAATACGCCACCATCTTTTCGGCGCTGGATGTGCCGGTGACATTGGTCGAGCCGCGCAACACCATCCTCGACTTCATCGACCGCGAGATCGTCGACGACTTCATCCACCAGATGCGCGACCGTGGCATGACCATCCGCCTCGGCAGCACGGTGAAGGAGATCGCCTCGAAACCCGACCATGCCGAGGTGACGCTTGCCGACGGCCGCACCATTCGCTCGGAGATGGTGCTCTACGCCGCCGGCCGCACCGGTAACGTCGCGAGCCTCGGCCTCGACTTGGTCGGGATCGAGGCGGACGCCAGAGGTCGCGTCAAGGTCGATCCGCATACCTTCCAGACCACTGTGCCGAACATCTACGCGGCCGGTGACGTCATCGGCTTCCCGAGCCTTGCCTCGACGTCGATGGAGCAGGGCCGGGTGGCGGCGTGCCATGCTTTCGGCGTCAACCTGCCGCCGCCGCCCGAAAGCTTTCCCTATGGCATCTATGCGGTGCCTGAGATCTCGACCGTGGGCCTGTCGGAAGAGCAGGTGCGCGAGAGCGGCGCCGCCTACGAAGTCGGCCTGGCGCGCTTCCGGGAAACCTCGCGCGGTCACATCATGGGGGTCAGCAGCGGGTTCCTGAAGCTGTTGTTCTCGATCGAGACGCGACGCCTGCTCGGCGCCCATATCGTCGGCGAGGGCGCCACCGAGCTCATCCATATCGGCCAGGCGGTGATCAACCTGGGTGGCACTGTCGACTTCTTCGTCAACAACACCTTCAACTACCCGACGCTGGCCGAAGCCTACAAGATCGCGGGGCTCGATGCCTGGAACCGCATGGGGCAGGGTTAGCGCCGAGGCCAGCAGGCTGGTCGAGCCGGCAAGCTAGGCTTCCACCGGCGGCGGCAGTGCAAGCATCACATTGGCCGAAGGCGTCGGCCGTGCGGCCTCGATCTCGGCCGCTTCGAGCGACTGGTCGAACAGCTTGCCGGACGATAACCGGGGCGGCATCCCGCTCGGGGCTGTGAAATGCCTTGCTCCTCAGCTCGTGCTTGGACGGTGCTCCGCTACCCGCCGTTCGACTGGTGAGCGCGTTGCGGTGAGCAGTGGCAGGCAAAGCAGATAAAGGGTTGCGCCAGCGATCCATACCAGGCCGGGAAAGAAACTCCGCGTGCGGAAATAGAGCATCGTGATGCCTAGCGGCCCGACCACCGAGACGAGGCTGGTCATGCTGGTGAGCACGCCTTGCAGCCGGCCCTGGCGATCGGCGCCGACACGTGAAGTCAGCAGCGATTGCAGCGCGGGAGCGCCGATGCCGCCAAGGCAGAGGAGCGGCAGCAGCGCGAACGCCATCCAGCTCCGCCAGGCAAGCGCGATCGAGATATAAGCCGCGCTGTCGGCGAGGATGGCGACGAGCAGGGCGCGCCTTTCGCCCCAGCGCTCGGCGATCGGGCCGGCGACGAAGCCTTGCGCCCCGGCATGGAACAGGCCGAAGAGCGCCAGCGAGATACCGACGGTGAACAGGTCCCAGTCGAATTTGTCCTGGACATAGAGCACCCAGATCGTGCCGCCGACCTCACCGACGAGGCCGAGCACGGCGAAGGCGCCGAGCAGCGGCAACAGGGCAGGGAAGGTGAAGGCCCAGCGCAGCGGCGCCAAAGGGTTGAGCGATGGCATCTGCGCCCTGCCGCCGGCCCGTTTGGGCTCGGGCAGCAGGAAAAAAGCGAGCATCAGGTTCAGGCCGTTGAGGGCCGCGGCGGCCAGGAAAGGCGCGCGCAGCCAGATGTCGCCCAGCACGCCGCCCAGCGCCGGGCCGGCAATGAAGCCGACGCCGAAGGCGGCGTTCAGATGGCCGAAGCCTCGAGCGCGGCGGTCCTCCCGGGTGATATCGGCCATCAAGGCCGACGCGACTGCCATGCTGGCGCCGGTGATCCCGGCGATGACGCGGCCGACGAACAGCAAAGGCAGCGAGGGCGCGAATGCCATGAAGAGGTAGTCGGCCATCGCTCCCGCCAGTGACACCAGCAGCACCGGCCGGCGGCCATACCGGTCCGAAAGCGCACCAAGCAGAGGCGAGAAAACCACCTGCATGGTGGCATAGGCGGAGAGGAAGGCGCCGAAAATCCAGCCGATGTCATCGACGTGGCCGACCGCGCGCAGCAGGCCGGGCAATACCGGCATCACCAGGCCGATGCCGACGGCGTCCATCGCCATGGCCATCAGCAAAACGAGATAGGCTCTTTTCATCGCCTGCCACTTTCCATTAATTTATCGTCGATAAGGAAGAGTGCTTATCATCGATAAAGAGGCGGAGGCAAGACGTGAAACTGGACAAGCAACAGATTGTCGATACGGCGCTCGACCTCTTGAACGAGGTCGGCATCGACCAACTGTCGACGCGTTTGCTGGCGCAGCGGCTGAAGGTTCAGCAGCCAGCACTTTACTGGCACTTCAAGAACAAGCGCGCTTTACTTGATGCAATGAATGAAGAAATGCTCAGACGCGGCCACGGTCACCCGATGCCCGCGCTAGGCGAGAGCTGGCAGGATTTCGTGCGCAACAATGCGCGCAGCTTCCGCGACGCGCTGGTTGCTTTCCGCGACGGGGCGCGTGTTCACGCCGGCACCGAGGCCGAGCCCGGCGAGGTCGAGCGGATGGAGAACCTGCTGCGTTTCCTGGGCGATGCCGGGTTCACCCCGGCCATGGCCATGGAACTCTTGATCTCCATCGGGCGCTATACGGTGGGATGCGTCCTGGAGGAGCAGGCGGATTATCCGGCGGGTCCCGGCAGGGGAGCGGCGCTGGACGAGGCGGCAAGTGGCCTGCCGCTGTTCAGCCAAGCGCTTGCCCGTTACCGGGAGGGTGGCCACGCGGCGCTTTTTGAAACCGGTCTCGACCTGTTGATTGCCGGCGCCGAGGCCCGTCTGGCGGGCGCGGTCAGGCGACCGTGACAGGCGTTGCCAGCCATTGCCGCACGATCGCGGCGTCCGCATCGCCGAATTCGTGACCCGAGGCGACAATGCGCGCGTCGATCTCGGCGCCGCGCTGGTTGAACAACGTCACCAGGGCCGGAGCGAATGGGCCATAGGTCTGGTCGGCGGCGCCGGCGACGATCAGCACACGCGTTCCGCCGAGGTCGGTCATCGGCGAACTGTCGAGCACCGGCATTGCCCGCAGAAGCGCCGCCTGCCTGACCAGGCCGGGATGGAGCAGCATCAGGCTGGATATGACGTTGGCGCCGTTCGAATAGCCAAGGAAGGTCGCACGCCGCAGGTCTAGCCCATGCTGCCGCGCCGCTTCCAGCGCGAACTGGGCGTAGGCGGCCGTCTCGGCGCGGATGGAGGACTGCTCGAAACTGGTCGGTGTGATTCGCTCGAACCAGCGGAATCCGTCCTCCTGGCGGATGCGGCCGCGCGCCGCGACAATCACCGCGCGCGGTGCGATCTGCATCGCCAACGGCAGCATTGTCGTCTCGTCCACACCCGAGCCGTGTAGTACGAACAGGCACTCGCCGCTCGCGTTTGCCGGCTTCAGCAGCCGGTACGCAAATGTGAGATCCTCACGCAGGGCTCTGTTTTTGTCGCTATATTCGGGCGCGCTCATATCCATTTGATTCCATGAGAGATTCATTGATTTGCCGGCTTCAAAACGGAATATTTTCGCGCTCCGCGAAAGTTGATTGAACCAAGCGCATTTCAGCCCGTTTCACCGTCGATATACTCTTGGTGGGAGGAATCGGAAGCGGTGCGTCTCGGGGGTCGCATTGCTGGCTAGCAACAACCAGCTTTGAGGCCTTTTGTCGATGAGCAACCCAGTACCACCCGCGCGCGAAGCGCGCACCCACGGTCGCGACACGCGTATCGACGTGTTGCGAGCACTCGCCTTGCTTACCATCTTCGTTGACCATGTACCGGGCACGATCTTCGAGAACGTGACCTACAAGAATTTCGGCTTTTCCGACGCGGCCGAGGCCTTCGTGCTGATTTCCGGCATCTCGGTGGCGCTGGCCTATGGCACGAAGTTCAAGCCGGGCGGTCGGCTGCTGGCGACCCTGAAGATGTGGCGGCGCGCCGGCGTGCTCTACATCTCCCACATTGTCATCACGATGGTGGTGATCGCGCTGTTTTGCGCCGCCGCGGTGTTTGCGCGCCGACCGGAAATGTTGACGATGATCAACATAGAGCCTGTGATGCGCAATACACCGCAAGTGCTGCTCGGCATTGTCACGCTCGGCCATCAGCTCGGCTACAACAACATCCTGCCCGTATACGCGGCGCTGCTCCTGGCGGCGCCGGCCTTCGTGCTGTTCGTCAGTTATCGGCCGGTGCCGGCGCTGATCGTGTCCGGCCTGCTCTGGCTTGTCGCCGGCATCTGGCAGATCGCGCCGCCGAACTATCCGGAGCCTGGCCTCTGGTTCCTCAATCCGCTGTCCTGGCAGTTCCTGTTCAACATCGGCCTTGCCGCCATGTTGCATGTGCAGCGGGGCGGCCGGATCCCAGTCAATCCGTGGCTGCTCGGTGCCGCCGGCATCTATGTGGTCGGCGCGGCGATTTGGGTGCATAGCCCGCTCTGGGGCCAGATCACCTGGTTCAACCTGCCGGTGGTGATCGGCGGCTTCGACAAGACCTTCCTGTCGCTGCCGAGGCTGCTGCACATCCTCTCGGTCAGCTATCTGATCGTGGCATTGCCGGCGGTCTCGAACCTCTTCCGCGTCCGGCCCGACAATCCGTTGGCGATCCTGGGCAAGCGCTCGTTGCCGGTGTTCATCGCCGGCACGCTGCTCGCTATGGCGGCGCAGGTGCTGAAGCTGATCAATCCGGGTGGCCTTGCCTACGATACGCTGCTGATCGCGGCCGGCATCGCCATACAGTTCGCGCTAGCCCTCTATCTAGAATGGCTCGCCGGCCTCGCCCCATCGCGCGCCAAGCTGGTGCGCGGGGAGCCCGCGCGAGCTTCCTTCGGCGGCGTGCAACCGGTGCCGGCAAGGGTTGGCGGGTTCTAAGGCGAGGAAACGTTGCGGGCGGGTCGCCCAGGCGTCTTGCTCAGGCTTTCGGGGCGGGGCCCGCGGATCCCCTGACGACGAGCTCGACGCCCATCGTCTCGCGCCGCACCGCGCCGTCGTGGTCGAGGATCATGTGCGCGGCGCGGCGGCCGATCTCGGTGATCGGCTGGGCGATCGTCGTCAGCGGCGGCGTGCACAGCGCGCCGTCCGGCACGCCGTCGAAGCCGACGATCGAGACATCGTCGGGAACGCCGAGGCCCCGTGCCCTCAGCCAGTCGATCGCGATCAGGGCCATGCGGTCCGACATCGCCAGGATGGCCGTCGGCGGCTCGCCCTTGGCGAAGATCGCCTCGAGGCCGGCCCGGGTGCTCTTCTCTTCGTTCTCGGTCTCATAGACCGGGATTTTCGTCGTATCGATGCCGAAGCGGGAGAGCTCCTCGAAATAGCCGGCAAGGCGATCGCGCGTTCCGGTGTAGACCGCTGTGCGCACCACTTCGGGGGTTGCGAAGCCGGTGCGATCGTCGGCAAAGCCAAGCGACAGGACGGCAAAGCGGCGATGGCCAAGCTTGGCGAGATGGCGCGCCGCGAGCCGCGCGCCGGCGACATTGTCGACGCCGATGGCCGAGACGGTTTCGTCCTGGAAGCCGAGCTCCAGCGCAACGAAGGGCAGCCGGCGTTCGCGCGTCAGATCGACGAGACGCGAGCCGCCTTCGATGCAGAACAGCACGAAACCGTCGACGAGCGCGCTCTGGATGTTCCAGGCAAGCTTCTCCTGGTTGGCGGCCGAGACCAGCGCGATGCCCGCGCCGGTGGCGTCGCAGGCTTCGGAAATGCCGGCCATCATCACGCGCGCGAACGGGTCGTCGAAGAAGTAGGAGAGGGGTTCGGTGGTGGCGACGCCGATCGCATTGACCTTGCCTGCGCGCAGCAGCCTGCCTTTCGGGTCCGGGCCGGCATAGCCCATCTGCTCCGCCACAGCCTTGACCCGCTCGCGCACTTCGGCGCGCACGATCTCGGGGCGACTGAAAACATTCGAGGCCGTACCATGCGAGACGCCGGCGGCCTTGGCGATGTCGGCCAGCCGAATCGGCCTTGCCTGGCCCTCGAGGAGTGATGCCATGTCGTTCCTCCGAATCCGGTCACAGGGCGAACATGACCGCTGAATTGTTGCCGGTCATCTAACATTTTTGTTGGATCGATTCAAATTTCCGCTTGACCGCCCTGCAATGCGGCCTATGTTTTGAATCGATCCAATTGTACCGCGGCTTCATGGCTGTGGCTTTGAGAAGGAGGATGTCATGCATCCGGTCAGCTATCTGTTCGAAGACGTCTACCGCAACTATTGGGGCATCACCCGGACCGATCCACCCGAGCGGCGGCGCGCGGCGGACCTGCCGACGCGGCCCGGCAAAAACAGGTACTTGATGGCATTGGCGCGATCGGTCTCGACGCGGCGCGCCTAGGGATTGATCGAGAAAACGTGTCCCAACCGCGCAGGGATCCGCGTTGTGCCCCGGCAAGCGCCGATGCTAGCGTCACATTTTGGGGAGGGGTCTACATCATGCGGAAACTGGCTGGCGCGGTTTTGGTTGGCATGCTTGGCGTCGCTCAGGCTCACGCGGCGCCGCAGATATTGCGCCATGAGCCACCCAAGGGACAGTTGCTGGCAGGGCAGACGGTGCTGGTCGATGACGGGAGTTGCCCGAAGGGCCAGATCAAGGAGGTGAAGGGCGGAAGCAACCTCAGCCTCTCGACCGGCATGAAAAAGAGGACCGGCTTCGCCCGCACCCACCGCTGTATTCCGCGCCCCTGACGCCGGCGGTTAGCAGGACCGTTCAGGACTGGCGGCCAGGGCGCCAGAGCGCCGACACCGCGATCGCCAGCCAGCCGGCGATCAGGAGGGTGCCGCCGATCGGCGCCGACATCGGGAATAGCCGCGAGCCGAGGAAGTCGCGGGCAAGCAGATCGCCGCAAAACAGCAGCAAGCCCGCAACCAGGACGAGGCTGGCGATCCTGAAGCAGCGGTTGCCGCCGGCGAGGCCGACGGCCAGGAACACCGGTGCGTGCATCAGCAGGAAGTTGGCCGCGGTCCCGGTAAAGGCGCCGCCGCGATGCGCGGCCGCCGCCGACAGCGCCACGCCCGCCGCGCCGACCAGACCACCAACCAGCACAAACATACGGCCGCCATCGGCAGGCTTCTCGGAAGGGCTCGTCACGGGGGCACTCCGTCTGGTTGATTGGAAGCGAACCGTCAGGATTCGCCTGCTTCCAGCAGCATATGCCGCGCCCGGCGCGACTGGACAATCCAGTTGTAGACCGCTCCGAGCGCCATCAGCACCGATGTGCCCAGGAACACCGCGCGCATGCCGAAATGCCCGCCGACGAACCCGCCGGACAAGGGCCCTGCGACCTGGCCTACATACTGCGCCGAGATCGCCAGTCCAAGCACGTTGCCGCCGATCCCGTCGGGGATGTTGTGGCGGATGACGCTGGTGATGCAGGGCAGCAGACCGCCCAGCGCCAGGCCCATCAGGAAGCGCAGGCCGATCAACTGCCAGCCATTGGTGACGAAGGCTTGTGGAATGAGCAGCAGCGCCGAGACGGCAAGCGCGCCGACCACGACGTTCCAATGGCCGACGCGATCGGCGAGCTTGCCGAGCCAGGAAGAGGACAAGATGGTGCCGAGCGCCGCCGCCGACATGACGACGCCGGCAACCATGGTCACCTTGCTCTGGTCCTCGATGAGTTGCTGCACATAGACCGTTATGATCGGCTCGATCGACATGGTGGCGAAGGCGAGCAGCATGCCGGTTGCCAGCATGGCGACGATCGGCCGCTTGTCGGGAATCTGCGACCAGCCGCTTTTGGGCTTCGTTGCCGAAACGGGTTTGGGCGCCGGCGGAATTTCCTTGATCAGGAAAGTCGTGGCCAGGAATGCCAGGAAGATCACGGCCCCGGAAAGCAGGAAGGTCGCGCGGATGCCGATCAGCGGTGGCAGCAGGCCGCCGAGCAGCGGTCCGACCAGCGAGCCCGCCGTGATGCCGGCCGCCAGTACGCCCAGCGCCCAGCCCGAGCGCTCCTTCGGCGTCTGCATTGCCACCAGGATCGTTGAGCCCGACGAATAGCCGCCGGCAAAGCCGATCAGCAGCCGAAGCAGCACCAATTGCCAGACGCTCTGGACCATGCCGGTCAACGACATGCAGATCGCCATGCCGAACGAAGCGCGCACCAGCATCAATTTACGACCGTAGCGGTCGCCCAGCCTTCCCCACAAGGGCGCGACGAGCGCCGCGGCAAAGAAACAGGCGCCGTATGCGATGCCCGACCATTGCACGATCGCCGCGTGGCCTTTGGCGCCGAGCTGTTCGACATAGAGCGGCAGGAACGGCAGCAACAGCGTCATGGCGACAAGTGTGCTGAACGAGCCGGCGACGCAGATCGCAAGGTTGCGCCGCCAATGGATGTTGAAGCCGCTTTGTCCGGATTCGTTCGGCGTCATGATCACACGTGCCAATGCTGGGTTGTTACGGATACCAATTTGGGATACCAAGTCGGTATCGGTCATGGACCTCAGGCTGGCCGCTGTCAATGCGGCTTTGGAAAGCGGAACGACAATGTCGCAGATGCAGAATGTCGAAAGGCAGCTTCGCGAGATGATCCTCGGGCTGGAGATCGGCCCGGGCGAGCGGTTGACCGAGCGCTGGATCGAGAGCCGTTTCGGCGCTTCACGCACGCCTGTGCGGGCGGCGCTGCTGCGCCTTGAGACGGAAGGGCTGATCGGTCGCGACGGCCGCGGCTGGACGGTGGCGCCGATCAACCTTGCGGAGCTCGGGCAGATCGCCGTCTACCGCGAGGCGGTTGAGGTGGCCGCGGTCCGCCTGACGTCGGCCCTCCAGGACCGCGGCGGGATCGACGTGATCGCGGCGATGCTCGATTCATGTGATGCCGAGACACCGCGCGAGGAATGGCACCGCGTCGGCCTGGATTTCCACATCGAGCTGGCAAGGCTGTCCGGTAACGAGTTTTTGCTCAGGGCCGTTCGCGACGCGATGAACCGGCTGTCGCGGGCGCGCTGGCTGGAAGTGCGCGACGAGAAAGCGCTCGGCCGTGCCTGGGCCGAGCATCACGCCATCCTCGCCGCGGTCAAGGCCGGCCATGCGGACGAAGCGGCGCGGCTGCTTTCCGCCCACATCGCCGGCAGCCGCGATCGGCTGGTCGCCTCGCTGCATGACGACCGGCGCGGTTTGCGCGCACGAGGATTTGCAGTGGTCGCGGCATGATGCGGAACGCATTGTCGCATTAGCAGGCTTGCAACATGGCGTGGAGAATGCTGTAGGAGATGCGGGGGATGAAGGCCGACTAACATTGAACACGCGGACGCATGGCCACGATCTCACGAACCGCCGCAAAGCTGTTCTACTACGCGCGAAATTTCGCGCGTGATCACGCACCACAGTCCTTGTTTCGCGACCGTCTGGCCAGCCGGCTCGAGCAGGCCAGGCTGTCGGGCAAGACGGTCCGCGAGCGACTGAACTACTACAACAAGCTGCAACACCCGTTCGCGCCCAGTCCGGACGCCATGGCCGTCGGCAAGCTGCCGACGTCTTCCAGCATGTATTATTACGACCTCAAGGAATTCGCCCGCTACTTCGATCCCGGTCTGCTGATCGATTTCGAATTCGGCGACGTCATCGGCATTCCGGAGGTTCCGAGGATCGTCAAGGACCGGCCCATCGGCGACGACAACGCCAACGGCGTGCTGATGAAGCTGAACAAGTTCCGCCACTTCTATATGCCGCCCGACAACCTGTCTTTCGCGGCCAAGCGCCCGATGGTTGTCTGGCGCGGTCATCTCAACAATCCGATACGCACCCGCTTCGTGGAAATGGCAGCCAGCCTGCCGATTTGCGATGCGGGTTCCCACAAGGCCGATGCGCCGGATGGATATCGCAAGCCATTCCTGAACATCGAGGAGCAGCGGCGCAATCGCTACATCGTCTCGCTCGAAGGCAATGACGTCGCGACGAACCTGAAATGGATCATGAGCTCAAATTCGCTCTGCCTGATGCCTGAGCCGACCTATGAGACCTGGTTTGCGGAAGCCCAGGTCGAGCCCAATGTCCATTACGTGCCGCTCGAGCAGGATTTCTCCGATCTGGTCGACAAGGTGGCCTATTTCGAAAAACATCCCGAGGAGGCGGAACGGATAACCACCGCCGCCAACGCCTATTGCCGACGATTCGGCAATGAACGGGACGAGCAGGCGATCTCGCTGCTCGTCCTCTACAAATATTTCGTGCTGAGCGGGCAGATCCAGCCCGATCCCGAGGTCTGGCGCTTTATCGCCGGCTGAACGGTCGCTTCGCCGATCCAGACCCTGTTTTGCGGGAATTCGGTACGGAAGGCTTCGGCGAGCCGCCGAGCCCGCTGCGCTTCTTTGAAATCGCCCTAGATCAGGATGACGTTTCGTTGAATCGTCATCCTGATCTAACTCCTCGTTGGAGCATGATCTTTTCCGAAAACCGGTTCCCACTTTTCAGGATCATGCTCTAGGCGTGAGAGCGGTCGAGCACCTGATCCGCCGGCCCGAAACGATCCCTGGCGGTGAATTGCTGGTGCCAGTAGGGATAAAGCACCGGCGGCCGGCTGACGGCATCGAGGCGCTGCCGCTCGTCTTCCGACAGCGAAAGGCTGGCCGCGGCGAGGTTGTCCTTGAGCTGCGCCTCGTTACGTGCGCCGATCACCAGCGAGCTTATGGCAGGGCGGCCGAGCAGCCAGGCAAGCGCCACTTGCGCCCCCGAGACGCCGCGTGCCTTGCCGATGTCGGTGAGCACGTCGACGATGCGCCACAGGCGGTCCTCGTCGCGGATCGGCGGTTCCTTCCAGCCGCCAAGCTGGCGCGCGGTCGGGCTGTCGCGATGGTATTTGCTGGAGAGCAGGCCGCCCGCCAGCGGGCTCCAGACAAGCACGCCGAGACCCTGGTCGACCGAGATCGGCAGCAATTCGTATTCGGCCTCGCGTGCTTCCAGCGTGTAGTGGATCTGCTGGGTGACGAAACGGGCCTGATGGCGGCTATCGCTGACTGCCAGCGCCTTCATCACCTGCCAGCCGGAGTAGTTGGAGCAGCCGATGTAGCGGATCTTGCCCTGGGTGACCAAGGCGTCGAGCGCCGCGATCGTCTCTTCCAGCGGCGTCAGCCCGTCCCACTGATGGACGAAATAGATATCGATGACGTCGGTCCTGAGCCGCTTCAGGCTCCTTTCGCACTCGCGTATCAGATGGTGGCGCGACAGGCCCTCGTCATTGGGGCCGGTGCCGATGCGCATGCGCGCCTTCGAGGCGATCAGCACATCGTTCTTGCGCTTGCCACCAAGCGCCTCGCCGATGATCTCCTCCGAGAGCCCGTTGGAATAGACATTGGCGGTGTCGATGAGATTGATGCCGGCATCGATGCAGGTGTCGATGATGCGACCCGCTTCCGAAAGATCGGAATTGCCGACCGCGGCAAACGGACCGGCGCCGCCGAAGGTCATGGTGCCGAGCGTCAAGGTCGAGACTTTCAAGCCGGATCGGCCCAGCGTGCGGTATTCCATGTCGGTCCTCGCAATTTTGTTGAAGAGGCGCCGTGGCGGGCGCGCGGAAGAGGCGAGGGGATTTGTAGGATAATTCTGACCGCTTGTCGCCCCGCTATCGATACGGACCGATCACATGTCGGCTACATCGATGCCTGCGGTCCGTCGCTTGCAATAAAACCGTCATTGCGCCTCTGTATCTCAGTCGGCTCAAGGAGTGTCCGGCCGGAGGCGGTGCGGATTCCGAAGCGATGATGGCTGACAGGCAGACGGAGCTGCGCGATGAATGAAGTGAAACCGAATTCAGGGGCGAAGGACTGGCTCGAAGCCGAACTCGAGGACACGCTCGACGAGGATTACGAGCTCGAGATTTCCGAGCCGGCGCTCTCGCTCGAGATCGCCAAGATCTACAAGAAATCGCATCCGCCCTCCATCGAGCGGATGACCTATTTCCGCGAGTTGCTGAGGTTGCAGTCCGAGCTGATCAAGCTGCAGTCCTGGGTCGCCTACCACAAGAAGAAGCTGGTGGTGATCTTCGAAGGCCGCGATTCCGCGGGCAAGGGCGGCGTCATCAAGCGCATCACGCAGCGGCTCAATCCACGCATCGCCCGCGTCGTGGCGTTGCCGGCGCCGACCGAGCGGGAAAAGTCGCAATGGTATTTCCAGCGCTACGTGCCGCATCTCCCCGCGGGTGGCGAGATCGTGCTGTTCGACCGCTCCTGGTACAACCGCTCCGGCGTCGAACGTGTGATGGGCTTTGCCAATGCGGACCAGGTCGAGGAGTTCTTCCACGACGTCCCGGAATTCGAGCGCATGCTGGTGCGCTCCGGGATCACCCTGGTGAAATATTGGTTTTCGATCACCGACGAGGAGCAGCAGATGCGCTTCCTGATGCGCATCCATGACCCGATGAAGCAGTGGAAGCTGTCGCCGATGGACCTGCAGTCGCGCGTGCGCTGGGAGCAGTACACCAAGGCCAAGGAAGAAACCTTCGCGCGCACCAACATTCCGGAAGCGCCCTGGTTCATCGTCGAGGGCAACGACAAGAAGCGGGCGCGGTTGAACTGCATCGACCATCTGTTGCGGCAGATGCCCTATGAGGACGTGCCGCACGAGGACATCACCCTGCCGGAGCGCGTCTTCAACCCGTCCTACGAGCGCCAGGTCCTGCCACACGAGCTCTACGTGCCGGAGAAGTACTGAAGCGGCGAAGCTGGAATCTGCCCCACAAGGGGGAGATTACGCTCCTCAACCCCGCCTGATCGTCACATGCGTGGCGTCGGCCGTCGCCACCTGACCGGTGCAGCGATAGCCGAGCTTGCGCATGTCGAGGTCGGTGAAGAGGTGCTCGCCGGAGCCGAGCAGGATCGGCGAGATCGCCAGATGCATCTCGTCGATCAGCCGCTTCTCGAGATATTGCCTGATGGTCGAAACGCCGCCGCCGACCCGCACGTCCTTGCCGTCGGCCGCCGCCTTCGCCTGTTCGAGCGCCGCATGGATACCGGCGGTGACGAAGTGGAAGGTCGTGCCGCCTTCCATGACGATCGGTGCGCGCTTGTGGTGCGTCAGCACGAAGACCGGCACGTGGTAGGGCGGATTGTCGCCCCACCAGCCTTTCCAGCTGTCGTCCGGCCACTCGCCGCGGATCGGTCCGAACATGTTGCGGCCGAGGATCCAGGCGCCGACATTCTCGAAACCGCGCGCGGTGAAGCTCTCATCGACGCCGACGGTGCCGCCATCCTTGCCGATCATCTGGTGGAAGCTGCGGGTGCCGACCATCCATTTGTGAAGCTCTCCTCCGCCGATGCCGAGCGGATTGGCGAGACTCTGGTCGAGCCCCGCTCCAAAGCCATCGAGCGACAGGGTGAAAGCATTGACACGCAGCCTGGACATGATTGCCTCCTAAACCAGTTGTTATTTGCAAGCAGTTATAGCCGGCTGATTGCAAAGCGCAAGCGGTATTTGCCGGGCGCGGAAGCTCACTCTCCCGGGCGGTGTCGAGAATGTTGATCATGCCAGGGAGGGTGCATCGCCGCCGCACGGATGCGGTGGCACAGATCGAGCCGGAAGATCTTCGGTTAGGTTGCCGAGAGGCTCAGCCCCTCAGCATCTCCGCTACTTTCGGTGCGAAGTAGGTCAGCACGCCGTCGCAGCCGGCGCGCTTGAGGGAAAGAAGCGATTCCAGCATCGCCTTTTCGCCGTCGATCCAGCCATTGGCGCTTGCTGCCTTGATCATCGAATACTCGCCCGACACCTGATAGGCGAAGGTCGGCATCTGCAGCTCGTCCTTCAGCCGGCGGATGATGTCGAGATAGGGCAGGCCGGGCTTCACCATCAGCATGTCGGCGCCTTCGGCGAGGTCCTGCTCGGCCTCGCGAACCGCTTCGTCCGAATTGGCGTGGTCGATATAGTAAGTCTTCTTGTCGCCCTTGAGCAGGCCGGCGGTACCGACCGCCTCGCGATAGGGGCCGTAAAAGGCGGAGGCGAACTTCGTCGCGTAGGACATGATCGCCACGTCCTGGAACCCGTTGGCGTCGAGCGCGTCGCGGATGGCGCCGATGCGGCCGTCCATCATGTCGGACGGCGCGATGATGTCGGCGCCGGCCGCCGCCTGGATGACGGCCGCGGCCGCGACCTGCTCGACCGTCTCGTCATTGACGATGATGCCGTCGCGCAGGATGCCGTCATGGCCATGGCTGGTGAACGGGTCGAGCGCGGCATCGGTGATGATGCCGATCTCCGGCACCGCGTCCTTGATGGCGCGTGTGGCGCGGTTGATGACATTGTCCAGATCGAGGATGTGCGAGCCGGTCTGGTCGCGCAAGCCGAGGTCCACATTGGGGAAGGTGGCGATGGCCGGAATGCCGAGCTTGGCGGCGTGTTCCGCCTCCTTCACCGCGAGGTCGACGGACAGGCGATAAACGTCGGGCATGGCGGCGATCGGCTCGCGCGTGTTCTTGCCGCCGATGACGAAGATCGGCCAGATCAGGTCGTTCACCGAGAGCTGGTTTTCCTGCACCAGCCGGCGCGACCAATCGGCCTTGCGCATGCGCCGCAGCCGACGGCTGCCGGTGATCTCGTCGACGCTGCGCGCGCCGGCGGGCTTTGCGGGAGTGAATTTGTTCATGGCCGAAACTCTCTTTTGCGCGGGTTTTACCACGCGCCCCCGCCGCTGACCAATACGACACGATTGTGCCAAGGACGCTCCAATGGTGAGATTCAGGTCAGGCCGGCATCACCTGAATATCGACCTGCCCTAAGGCTGCCCGTTCCCCGACAGGATTTGCGCCGCGCCCCTTACCGCCACACGGAAAGCCTCGTCGAAGCTGACGCCGCGGGCCTGCCAGCGATAGGTCTTGCCGCGATCGGCCAGGCGCCAGTCGGCGACCCAGCCGAGGTCCTCGTCGCTCCACACGATGCTGCCGGCGAGCGCCCGGGCCGCCTCCTCCTTCCTGGCGAGTTGGTCGAGTTTTGCCATGTCGGCCGCCTCGAGCGCCTTTTCATCGAGGCCAGCGAACTGTTCGGCGCTCGGAAAGGTGACATGCATCGACAGTGGCTCGGCGGCATTGGCGAAGGATTCGCGCATCGCGTCGCCGCGCTTTTCGTCTTGCGTCAGCATGAAATGCCGCGGGCCTTGCTCGACGGTCATGAAGACGGCGATCGTCGGCCGCTCGCCGAGCCAGGGCCGGCCGCCGAGCTGCGCCAGGAGCTTGTCGACGACGGCCGGCTTGTACAGGCAGGTCAGGTCATGCGGCCGGTCATGCGTGCCTTGCTCGTCATGGACCGGAATGCCCTCGAGCCGGTCGTGATAGCGGAAGGATTGGACGAAGTCGCCGGCCTTGTCGCGCAGCGCCAGCATCTCCGACTTCTGCGTCAGCCGCTGGTCGCCTGAGACTTTGACCAGAACCTTGTCGAGGCAGTCCTTGAAGCCGATCCGCCGGTTTACGTCTCCGGTGCCGGTGACGATCGTCTGCGATCGATATAGTTCGCTCGCCGCGGCGGCGGGGTAAGACATCAGCAGGATTGCGATCAGGCTGATCGTCGCAGCCGCGAGGGGTGATAAACCCGGCATCTCTTGTCGTCCGGTTCGAAATGTCCATTTTCTAGCACCGGGCCCATGCGGTGGCCAAGGCAGATTGCCGGCTAACCGAAGGAGCAATGCATGACCTTCGTCAGGTTCATTTATGCTGCCTGGCTGCTGTTGGTTGTCTATCTGACCGTTAAGTCGATTGGCGTGAAACGCGATACGGAGCCGCATCTTCTGCAGAGCTTCGGCCTGATGTTTGCCATGATCGTGGCCTTCCTGCTCCCGCGCCTGCCATGGTTTGCCTTCGTCAACTTCGCTCCAGTCAACCCTGTCCTGGCCAGCGTCGGTGCTATCCTGGCGGTTGCCGGCATGCTTCTACTGGTCTGGGCCCGGCAAGCTCTCGGCCGCGACTGGAGCCAGACCGTTTCGCTCAAGCAGGAACATCAGCTGGTGACATCCGGTCCATACCGCCTGCTGCGCCACCCCATGTACGCTGGTGGCCTGCTCGCATGCATCGGCTCGGCGATCGCGGTGGGCGGGCCTTTCGTCTTTCTGCTCGTCCTGCTGGGGGCGATCTTCATCTGGCGCGTTGGCGCCGAGGATCGACTTCTGGCGCAGCAGTTTCCCGATGAATTCCCCGCCTATGCGCGGCGCACGAACGCGCTTGTTCCATTCGTCTGGTAGCTGGCCGCTGCATGGGATCAACGGTCGGAAGCACTCGACAATTGACGTTCGTGCGGTCGCCGCTTAGCACTTCTCCTCCCGCAGGCGCGGGGGAGGATTCTCTCACGATGGATTTTGGCGGAGGCGACGAGATCCGCTTCGAGCGACTGGGCAAAGCGGGCGTGGTCACGTTGACACGGCCGAAGGCGCTCAATGCCGTCACGCACGACATGGTCAGGGCGCTCGGCAAGGCGCTAGATGCCTGGGAGCAGGATCCGGGCGTGGGCGTCGTCGTCGTCAAGGCCGAGGGCAGGGCATTTTCCGCTGGCGGCGATATCCTGCACATCTACGAGGCCGGCCGCGACGGCAAGCCGCCCGTAGACTTCTTCGCCGACGAGTACCGGCTCAATGCCCGCATCTCTCGCTTCAAAAAGTCCTATGTCGCGCTGATCGACGGCATCGTCATGGGCGGCGGCGTCGGCATCTCCTTCCACGGCTCGCACCGCGTGCTGACCGAGAACGCGCAGTTCGCCATGCCCGAGGTCGGCATAGGCTTCTTCCCGGATGTCGGCGGCAGCCATTTGCTGCCGGATCTGGGCGGCTCCTTCGGCATGTATCTCGGGCTGACGGGAAACCGCATCCGCTACGGCGACGCGCTGTGGTCGGGACTGGCCACCCACACCATCAAGGCCGAGGACCAGGCCGGCCTGCTCGACGAACTGGCGACAAGCGGCGACGCCGATGCGGAATTGCGCGATTTCTTCGTGCCGGCGAAGCGCGAGACCGAGCGGCAGGACCTGGAGTCGATCGCGCGCCATTTTTCGAAAAGCTCGCTCGCCGACATCGTTGCCAGCCTCGACCAGGCCGCCGCCGGCGACGCCTTTGCCGCCAGGACGTTGGCTACGTTGAAAGCCCGCTCTCCGACCAGTCTCAACGTTGCCTGGCGCCAGATCAGCGAAGGATCGACGCTGTCGATGGACGAATGCATGAAGATGGAGTTCCGCATCCTCAACCGGATGCTTGCCGGCCATGATTTCTATGAAGGCATCCGCGCCGCCATCATCGACAAGGGCTCGAAGCCCGAATGGCGGCCGGCGGGTCTGGATGAGGTCAAGGCGGCCGACATCGACGCCTATTTTGCCCCGCTTGGCGACCAGGAGCTCGCGCTGTGAGCGAAGTCACCTCCAGGCGCGTGGTGCTGCAGCCCTCGACCACCGAGGTCATCTTCGCCTGGTTCCAACGCGTTATCGCCGGCTACTGCCTTTTGTTCGGCATCCTCTACTGGATCCGCCTGATCGGCTTTTATCCCGGCGCGCTGTGGCGCTTCGACCTGATGCCGGTGCACTGGCAGGTGGCGGCGGCGACGCTTGCCGTCTTCTTTCCCTTCGCAGCGGCGGGCCTATGGATGCTGGCGTCCTGGGGACCGGTGATCTGGTTCATCTGCGCGGTGACGGAGACCGTGATGTATGCCGGCTTCCCCGATCTCTTCGGCCACCGGATCCTGATCGTCGTCTCGCATGCCTGCGTGGCCTTGCTCTACATCGTCTTTCGCGTCACCATCTGGCTGCAGAAGCGCCAGCTCCGGCAGTAGGCCGAAGACAGGCTCCCAAGGCCGATTTTGCGGCCCGCCATAACCCCGAAATCCAATGGCTAAATCTTTAGGTTAATTGTTCTTGCTCGGGTGACCGATCGTTAAGCGTCTTCCGAAACCTCTTACCGGTAAGCTCTTGTTAGCCCTGGCGTTTAAGTCGAATTTTATGAGTATTCGATAGTGTCGCGATCAAGGTGAAAAACAAAAAATCACCAAGGCGACAAACGAGAGGCAAAGACAATGATCAATTCGCGTCCGGCGGCGAAGACCGCAAACGTATCCGACGATCGCCGCGAGGCTATCCGTTCGCTGTACATGGAATCGCTGCAGCTGGTGGAGCGTCTGCACCGCCGTCTGCTTGACGTGATCAAGGACGAATTCGACCGCAACGGCCGTTCCGACATCAACGCCATCCAGGCACTGCTGCTCTTCAACATCGGCAATTCGGAACTGACCGCCGGCGAGCTGCGCTCGCGTGGCTACTATCTCGGCTCGAACGTTTCCTACAATCTCAAGAAGCTGGTCGACCTCGGCTTCATCAACCACCAGCGCTCGCGCATCGACCGCCGTTCGGTTCGCGTTTCGCTGACGCCGAAGGGCAACGAGGTGGCCGACGTCGTCGCCGGCCTCTATGAGCGCCATGTCGGCTCGATCGAGGCGGTCGGCGGCATCAACACCGACGAGTTCAAGCAGATGAACCGCGCGCTGCAGCGCCTGGATCGCTTCTGGAACGATACGATCGCTTACCGGATGTAAGCGCTTCGGACAGGGCAGGGAGCTGCGCCGAAGAAGCGCGGCCTGTGGGAAGCTGTAGGGGCCGGTGTCGAAACGCGCCGGCCCTTGTCTTTTGCAAGGGCGGGCCAAGCATCTCGCGTGGTAGCTCCCCTGGCGGAGGGCTGCTATCACCATGTCCTGCTCGCGATTCCACGGTGCCCGCATGATGGCGCCGCAACATCCACCGATGCAGAAAAGCATCGCTGCCTTTCGTTTCATCTTCTGGGCGCGGGCAAATCGCGGGCCAAGGCCACGTTGCCGCCATAATCGCGGTGGATGCGGATTGTGGGTGATGCTGCGGGCCTATGCCCTGCGCTCCTTGGAACCTGTGTCGCGGCAGTGCGTTTCTGGCAGCCGTTCGATGCAGGTCATGGTTGGCGAATTGTTAAGTTTGCCAACCCTAGAGTGCGGACAAGCTGCCCGGCACGCGAATTGAGCGAGAGCGATTAAGCAAGAATGTCTGCCATGAGAACCAGCCGCCGTTTCTTCCTAACCGGAGCCTCCGCGCTCGCCGCCGCCATGGTTGCGGGCCACGCCAGCGCGCAGGACGTGATCGGGGACATCCTGAAATCCTCGACCCGCGGCAATTGGGACGATCAATTCGACGCTCGCGGCAACGACACCAACAAGGTCGCCTCGACGCTGCCGATCTTCAGCCAGCAGACGGTCGCATTCACCGAGCAGGCGGTGGCGCAATATCAGAACATCGTCTCCCAGGGCGGTTGGGAGCAGGTTCCGGCGACCAAGAAATTACAGCTCGGCGACGACGACCCGGACGTCGTGCCGCTGCGCAAGCGCCTGATGCTTTGCGGCGACCTGCCGCAAAGCGCCGGCATTTCGACGGCGTTCGACTCCTATGTCGACTCGGCAGTCAAGCGCTTCCAGCTCCGCCATGGCCTGCCGGCCGACGGTTCGATGGGTAAATACACCTATGCGGCGATGAACGTCACCGCGCAGGTCCGGCTCGGCCAGTTGCAGACCAACCTGCAGCGCCTGAAGGAAAAAGCCGGCACGCTGGGCAGTCGCTATGTGCTCGTCGACATCCCGGGGGCGCAGGTCGAGGCGGTCGAGAACGACCGCGTCGTGCTTCGCCATACCGCCATCGTCGGCAAGATCGACCGCCAGACGCCGATCGTCAATTCAAAGATCAACGAGATCATCGTCAATCCGTACTGGAACGCACCGGTCTCGATCGTGCGCAAGGACATCATTCCGCTGATGCGGAAGAACCCCAACTATCTCAAGGACAGCCACATCCGGCTGTTCGCGCCGAATGGCAGCGAGGTCGATCCGTTGACGATCGACTGGTCGACCGACGATGCCGCCAAGTACCGCTTCCGCCAGGATCCGGGCAGCAACAACGCCATGGCCTCGGTCAAGATCAATTTCCCGAGCCCGGACGGCGTCTACATGCACGACACGCCGCAGCAGAGCCTGTTCGGCCAGATGATGCGTTTCGATTCCTCCGGTTGCGTGCGCGTCCAGAATGTGCGCGACCTCGTCACCTGGATCCTGCGCGACACGCCCGGCTGGGACCGCCAGCATTTCGAGGCCGCGATCAAGACCGGCGAGAACACGCCGATCCAGGTCGTCAACCCGGTGCCGGTCCACTTCCTTTATCTGTCGGCCTGGTCGACCGCCCCGGGTGTCGTGCAGTTCCGCGACGATATCTATGGCCTCGATGGCAACAACACGCTACAGATTAGCTCTGCGCAGTAAGTATCGGGTTCTGAAAAGAAAATGGCCGCTCTGGTAGCGGCCTTTTCTGTTTAGCCGCCGGCTCGGCAGCCGCAGCGGTTTCGCCCTCGATCGGCGCTCGGCTGTCACGGGCCGGCTGGACGCGACGCCGGCAATTGCGCATGGTCTGATCCGGTCAGCTCGGGGTCCGCCCTGCGTCGATCCAAGCATTTGTTTTTATGCAATTCCGGGCGGGAAGCCGCCGCATACCTTTCCTGGAATTGCAGCCGAGATCGCACCATGGACGTCGCCGTCTTCATCCTCGTCGTGCTCGCCTTCGTAGCGCTGTCCGGCGCGTTGGTGCGGCTGGTGCGTGTTCCGTTGCCGGTGCTGCAGATCGCCATTGGCGCCGCTCTTGCCTGGCCGGCGCGCGGCCTGCATGTCGAGATCGATCCGGAACTCTTCCTCCTGGTGTTTATTCCGCCGCTGCTGTTCGGGGACGCCTTTTCGGCGCCAAAGCGCGAGCTGATCGCGTTGCGCGGCCCGATCCTCGATCTCGCGATCGGGCTGGTCTTCTTCACCATCGTCGGTTTCGGCTACGCCCTGCACTGGCTGGTGCCCAGCATTCCCCTGGCCGTCGCCTTCGCCTTGGCCGCCGTGCTGTCACCGACCGACGCGGTCGCGGTCTCCTCGATCGTCGACCGCAATGTCGTCCCGGCGCGGCTGATGCACATATTGGAAGGCGAGTCGTTGCTCAACGATGCCTCCGGCCTGGTGATGTTCCGCTTCACGGTCGCGGCGGTGCTGACCGGCAGCTTTTCGTTCGCGGCGGCGTCCCTGAGCTTCCTCCTCGCCGTAGCCGTCGGCATCGTCGCCGGCATCGCCGCGCTGTTCATCGCTGCAAAGTCGTTGCAGATCCTGAGCCGCATCACCAGCACGCCGGCCGAAGCGCAGGTGCTGGTCATGGTGCTGTTACCCTTCGTCGCCTACCTCATCGCCGAACATTTCGGCGCTTCGGGCATTCTGGCGGCGGTCACCGCCGGCCTTCTTACCGGATATTCCGGCATCGTCCGCCATATGGCGGTTTCGGCGCGCATCCAGACGATTTCGCTCTGGTCGATACTCATCTTCATGTTCAACGGTTCGCTCTTCATCCTGCTCGGCCTGCAACTGCCCGACATCATCCGCAAGGTGCCGCCGGAATTGACGAGCCGGCATTGGCTGTTCGAACCGGCGCTGACGGTGCTGATCCTGACGCTGTGCCTGATCGGCCTGCGTTTCGTCTGGATATGGATCGGCGATATCGGCGCCGTGCTTGCCGCGCGGTTCGGCAAGCGCAAGGCGGAGCCCTTTGGCTTTCGCGTCAGGCTTGCCGGCTCGATCGCGGGCGTGCGCGGCGCCGTCACGCTGGCCGGCATATTGTCGCTCCCGCTCACCTTGCAGGACGGCTCGCCCTTTCCGGCCCGCGACCTCGTCATTTTCCTCGCGGCTGGCGTCATCATCTGCTCGCTGGCCATAGCCAGCCTGGCTCTGCCGAAGGTGGCGCGCGGGCTGGTCGAACCCGGCGAGCATCCGGGTGCCGCCGAGGAGCGCCGGGCGCGGGTCGGCGCCGCCAACGCGGCCATCGCCAGGATCGAAAGCCTGGCCAGCGACGGAAATGAAGGGGAGGTGGCGGAAATGAAGCTCGCCATCGCCGAGAGCGTCGCATCTGTCTACCGGCGACGCATCTCTTTGTCCGATGGCGTCGATGAGACCCGCGCCGAGGCCCGCGAGTCGGGCCGGATCGAGCTTGAACTGAGGTTAGCCGGCATCGAGGCGGAACGCGCCGAACTGCAGGCCATGTTCCGCCGTGGCGACATCAACGATCATACGGCGCGCAAGCTGTTCACCGAGATCACCTTCTCCGAAGCGATCCTGAAAGGCCGCGAACCGCGGCATTAGACCCGGCAGGCCTGTCTTGGCGCAAACCGGCCAGCAAATTTCGCGCCGCAAACGTGGCGGGTCGATAACAACTGTGTTAATGGCGCGGCGACCTCGCAGACCTCCGGCCCCAAGGGAAAGCAGCCATGTCAACAGCCGCGGCATCCTCCAGCAAATTCGAGTCCTTCTTCGAGACGACGCTTGCCGACGCCGATCCGGAAATCTTCGGCGCCATCCGCAACGAGCTCGGTCGCCAGCGCCATGAGATCGAGCTGATCGCTTCCGAAAACATCGTGTCGCGCGCCGTGCTCGAAGCGCAGGGCTCGATCATGACCAACAAATATGCCGAGGGCTATCCGGGCAAGCGCTACTATGGCGGCTGCCAGTTCGTCGATGTGGCCGAGGAACTGGCCATCGAGCGCGCCAAGAAGCTGTTCGGCTGCAATTTCGCCAACGTCCAGCCGAATTCGGGCAGCCAGATGAACCAGGCCGTGTTCCTGGCGCTGCTCCAGCCCGGCGACACCTTCATGGGCCTCGACCTGAACTCGGGCGGCCATCTCACCCATGGTTCGCCGGTCAACATGAGCGGCAAGTGGTTCAAGGTCGTCTCCTACGGCGTGCGCAAGGACGACCACCTGCTCGACATGGACGCGATCGAAAAGACCGCGCACGAGACCAAGCCGAAACTGATCCTGGCCGGCGGCACCGCCTATTCGCGCATCTGGGACTGGAAGCGCTTCCGCGAGATCGCCGATTCGATCGGCGCCTATCTGATGGTCGACATGGCTCACATCGCCGGTCTGGTCGCCGGCGGTGTGCATCCTTCGCCGCTGCCTCATGCCCATGTCGTCACCACGACCACCCACAAGTCGCTGCGCGGCCCGCGCGGCGGCATGATCCTGTGCAATGACGAGGAAATCGCCAAGAAGATGAACTCGGCGGTGTTCCCTGGCCTGCAGGGCGGCCCGCTGATGCATGTCATCGCCGCCAAGGCGGTGGCGTTCGGCGAGGCGCTGAAGCCGAGCTTCAAGGCCTATGCCGAAAGCATCGTCGCCAACGCCAAGGCGCTGGCGTCGAGCCTGCAGGAGACCGGCCTCGACATCGTTTCCGGCGGCACCGACAATCACCTGATGCTGGTCGACCTTCGTCCGAAGAATGCCACCGGCAAGCGCGCGGAAGCAGCACTTGGCCGCGCCAACATCACCTGCAACAAGAACGGCATCCCGTTCGATCCAGAAAAGCCTTTCGTCACGTCGGGCGTGCGCCTCGGCACGCCGGCCGGCACCACGCGCGGCTTCGGCCAGGCCGAATTCCGCGAGATCGGCAAGCTGATCGCCGAGGTGCTGGACGGGCTGAAGGTGGCGAATTCCGACGAGGGCAACGCGGCAGTCGAGGCCGCGGTGAAGGCCAAGGTCACGGCGCTGACCGACCGCTTCCCGCTCTACCCTTATCTCGGTTGACCGGGCGCTCCGCGTCATCTTTTATCCTACGCGTGCGCCGCTCCTTCCGGGCGGCGCAGCTTCTTGGAGACTGATGATGCGCACTTTCCGTCCTGCCGCCGCGGTTTTGTTTGGTTCATTGGCCGCGTTCGCCATCTCCGGCGCGGTTGCGCAGGAGCAGGCCGCGCCCAGCACGGATATGCCGGCGACCAACACCTTCGGCAGGTGGACAACCATCATCGACGCGCTCGACAGCGGGCAGGATGCTCACAAGACCTGCGCGGCATCGACCGCATTCGTCGACGGCAGCGGAAACCCCGGCACGCTGACGCTGTCGATATCGAGCGGCGACGCGTTGCCGCCAAACGCCTACCCCGCCATCATGCTCACCCTCGATGCCACGGGCCTGCCGACCGGCAAGAAGATCGCGGCGACCTTCGGCGATCCGGGCATCAAGGTTTCAGCCACGGTCGTTTCCAACGACGCCGTCAACGGCCATCCGAGCTGGACGGTCGACAACCAGCCCAAGACCAGCCTTGCCCTGCTGCGCGCCATGCGCAAGGTCACCTCGCTCGATGTCATCTTCGGCAAGCAGACGGTCGTCAGCATCCCGATGGACGGCTTCACCAAGGCCTATCGCAACCTTGGCACATCCTGCGGCTTCGCGACCAAGGACGTGGCGCCCTGACCTTTGGGGCCGGTCGGGCGGGGCGCTGGCAATCTTGCCCGCGCCTCGCTATCTCTGGGGGGCGAAGAGGTCTTCCATTTGCCATTGCGGCAAAAGGCACTAAGCCTTTCCGCCACCCGAGAATCGCGAACCCAAGGCTCCTTATGCGCTGCCCCTATTGCCAGTCCGAAGATACGCAGGTGAAGGATTCGCGTCCCGCTGAGGACGGCGCGGCGATCCGCAGGCGGCGGGTGTGCCCCGATTGCGGCGGCCGGTTCACCACTTTCGAGCGCGTCCAGCTGCGCGACCTCGTCGTCATCAAGAAGTCCGGCCGCAAGGTGCCCTTCGATCGTGACAAGCTGCTGCGTTCCGTCGAGATCGCCGTGCGCAAGCGCAATGTCGACCCCGAGCGCATCGACCGCGCGGTGACCGGCATCGTGCGCCAACTCGAAAGCTCCGGCGAAACCGAGATCGCTTCGGGCGAGGTCGGCCGGCTGGTGATGGAGGCGCTGAAATCGCTGGACGACGTCGCCTATGTCCGCTTCGCCTCGGTCTACCGCAATTTCCGCGAAGCCAAGGATTTCCATGAATTGCTGGGCGAACTGAAGGGCGACGAGGAAAAAGCCGAAGAGGACGCCGACTGATCATGGCGCGATCTCGATTGAGCGAGGCCGAGCAGGCGGTCCTTGATCGCCGTTTCATGGCCGCGGCCATCAGGCTGTCGCGCCGCAATGCCGGGCGCACCTCGACCAACCCTTCCGTCGGCACCATCGTCGTGCGCGACGACGACGACGGCCCGATGATCGTCGGCACCGGCGTCACGGCCGTCGGCGGCCGCCCGCATGCCGAGACCGAGGCTTTGGCCGAAGCCGGTGAGCTCGCTCGCGGCGCCACGGCTTACGTCACGTTGGAGCCTTGCGCCCATCACGGTCGCACGCCGCCTTGCGCCAACGCACTGGTCAACGCCGGCATCGCGCGCGTCGTGGGTGCCGCGAGCGACCCCGATCCGCGCGTATCCGGCAAGGGTTACGCCATCCTGCGCGCCGCCGGCGTCGAGGTGGTGGAGAAGGTGCTGGCGACCGAAGCCGCTGAGCAGATGGCCGGCTATCTGATTCGCTCTCTGAAGAAACGCCCCGAAGTGACTTTGAAGCTTGCGCTTTCGAGCGACGGTAAGATCGGCCGCAAAGGCGCCGGCCAGGTCGCCATCACGGGCGAGATCGCGCGGCGCGACGTGTATCTCATGCGGGCTGAGGCCGACGCCATCCTGGTCGGCATCGGCACCGCGCTGGAGGACGATCCGGCGCTCACCGTGCGCCTGCCCGGACTGGAGAACCGCTCGCCGGCGCGCATCATCCTCGATCGGCAGATCCGGCTGCCGGAAACATCCAAGCTGGTGTCCGGCATCGACCGCGTGCCTCTCTATGTCGCCGCTTGCCTGGAGGCCGACCCGCATCGGCGCGCCGCGCTAGAACGCGCGGGCGTCCGCTTCATTGGTACCGAGACCCATGACGGCGTCGTCGCCCTGCCGGAACTGCTGGAAGACCTTGCCGCGCTCGGCATGGCAAGCGTTCTGGTCGAAGGCGGCGCCAAGATAGCCAAGGCCTTCCTCGACGAAGATCTCGTGGACCGCATCGTCCTGTTCCAGGGGCCGGAAGCGATCGGCGGCGGTGGGATTGCGTCGCCCATCGACGCCGACCATATCCCGGCAGGGTTTCGCAAACTGCGCGAGATGCGGTTTGGCGAGGACGCTTATGCCGAATGGGTGAGGGACCTCTGATGTTTACCGGAATTGTCACCGACGTTGGGACCGTGGCCGCCGTGAAGCCGCTTAGCGAAGGCGTCGGCTTGCGCATCGACACCGCCTACGATCCCGAGAGCATCGCAATTGGTGCCTCGATTTCCTGCGGCGGCGTGTGCCTGACCGTCACGGCTTTGCCCGAGCATGGCTCGAATGCGCGCTGGTTCGAGGTCGAGGCCTGGGAGGAAGCGCTCAGGCTGACCACCGCTTCCAACTGGAAATCCGGCACCAGGATCAACCTCGAACGCGCGCTGAAGATCGGCGACGAGCTTGGCGGTCACATCGTCTCCGGCCATGTCGATGGCACCGCCGAGATCGTCGAGCGCAAGGAGGAGGGCGATGCCGTGCGCTTCACGCTCGAGGCGCCGCGCCATCTGGCCAAGTTCATCGCGCCGAAAGGCTCGGTCGCGCTCGACGGCACTTCGCTCACCGTCAACAAGGTCGAAGGCACCCGCTTCGACGTGCTGCTTATCCATCATTCGCTGAGCGTCACCACCTGGGGTGAGCGCCATGCCGGCGACCGCGTCAACATCGAGATCGACACCATGGCCCGCTACGCGGCACGGCTTGCGGAGGCCGCGAAAGAGGGTCTCTAGGGCGGACGCCTCACAGGCCAGTCGCGGCAAGCTGATACGCCTCGGCCAATCTTCCGCTTGCGATCACTCCGGCTTCGGCCTAAGTCACCGGCAACCCCCCGGAGACTTTTATGGCTGGTACATCCCAACACGGCAAAGCGTTCATTCGCCCGAAGGCGAAGGCGCATCTGCTCATTGTCGAAGCGCGCTTTCACGACGACCTCGCCGACGCACTGCTCGAAGGCGCGACCGGGGCGCTTGACGAGGCCGGAGCCACCTATGACGTGGTGACGGTTCCCGGTTCGCTGGAAATCCCGGCCGTGATCTGCTTCGCGCTCGACGGCGCCGCCGAAGGCGGCACGCATTATGACGGCTTCGTCGCGCTCGGCACCGTCATCCGCGGCGATACCTATCATTTCGACATCGTCGCCAATGAATCGAGCCGCGCGCTGATGGACCTTTCGGTGCAGGAGGCGGTCGCGATCGGCAACGGTATCCTGACCACCGAGAACGATGCGCAGGCATGGGCGCGCGCCAGGAAGACGGAAGGCGACAAGGGCGGCTTCGCGGCGCGCGCGGCGCTGACCATGATCGCGCTCAAAGAGAAACTCGGAGCCCAATCGTGAGTGATCCCGCCTCGACCGGTGCGGTGCGCCACGCCAACAAGCGCGGCGCCGCCCGTCTTGCCGCCGTCCAGGCGCTCTACCAGATGGACGTGGCCGGCAGCGGCGTCTTCGAGATCACGGCCGAATACGAAACCTTCCGCCTCGGCAAGGAAGTCGACGGCGCGCTCTACCGCGAGGCCGATGCGCAATGGTTCCGCGCCATCCTGACCGGAGTAGTCGAAAACCAGAAGACCATCGATCCCGTCATCCGCCAGGCGCTGACCGAGGACTGGCCGCTGTCGCGGCTGGATTCGACGCTGCGTGCCATCCTGCGCGCCGGCGTCTATGAGTTGATGAAGCGCGAGGATGTGCCGGTGGCCGTGATCGTCTCCGAATATGTCGACATCGCCAAGGCCTTTTACGAGGAAGACGAGCCGAAGCTGGTGAACGCCGTTTTGGATCGCGTCTCGCGCCGGGTTCGCGGCGAGGGGCGCGGCAAGGACGCCTCATGACTGCGGCAACGGCCGCGGTCGCCGAGACTGGCAGGGAAGGGCGCCGCACGGCAGTGCTGCTTGCCGCCGCGCAGGCGATCGTCGGTTCGGCCGCGCCGATCGCCATTTCGCTCGGCGCGCTCGCCGGGCAGTATCTGCTCGGCCCCGACAAGTCGCTGGCCACCGCGCCGGTGACCGGTTTCAATGTCGGTGTCGCGCTGGGGGCCTTGCCGGCCGCCGCCATCATCCGCCGGCTCGGCCATCGCGGTGGCTTCATGACAGGCACGATCGTCACCGCGCTCGGCGGTTTGGTCGCGACGCTCGCGCTTTTCCAGGCGAGCTTCTGGCTGTTCGCTTTCGGCCTTTGCATCATCGGCGCCGGCGGCGCCTTCGTGCAGCAGTTCCGCTTCGCTGCCGCCGACAACGCCCCGCCCGAGTTCAAGGCGCGCGCCATCTCGTTCGTGCTGGCCGGCGGCATCATTACCGCCATCCTCGGGCCGCAGATCGTCATCTACACGCGCGAATTGCTGGCCCCGGTGATGTTCGCCGGATCCTTCGCCTCGATCCTGCCGCTGGCGGCGGCCGGCGCGCTCATCTTGTCGTTCCTGCGTGTTTCCCCGCGCACGAGCGTTGCCGCCGAGACCGCTGACGCCGATGCCCGGCCGCTGGCTGAAATCGTCACCCAGCCGCGCTTCGTCGCCGCGCTGTTCTGCACCGTCGGCAGCTACGCGCTGATGAGCTTCGTCATGACCGGCGCGCCGCTCGCCATGGTCGGCTGCGGCCTGTCGGAAGACAACGCGACGCTCGGCATTTCCTGGCATGTCATGGCCATGTTCGGGCCGAGCTTCTTCACCGGCACGCTGATCCATCGCTTCGGCGCCGAACGCATCGTCGCCACTGGCCTCGTCCTGCTCATCGGCTGCGCCGCCGTGGCGCTTTCCGGCCTGGCGCTGTGGCAGTTCTGGACGGCTCTGATCCTGCTCGGGCTCGGCTGGAACTTCGGCTTCATCGGCGCCACGGCCATGGTCGCGGCCAGCTACCGGCCCTCCGAGAAGAGCAAGGTCCAGGGCTTCCACGACTTCGTCCTGTTCGGCTCGGTCGCATTCTCCTCGCTGATGTCAGGCGCGATCTACAATGCCTGGGGCTGGACCATGCTGAACTGGATCGTGTTCCCGGTTGTCCTGCTTTGCTTCGTGGCGCTCGGCACGCTGAAGCTTGCGGGGGCTCCCAAATTCTGAAGAAAGCGCCCGACCGGCTCTTCAAGCCGCTTGAACAGCCTGGCCGAAATGGCCAGTGTCATGCATCCGGCGGGAGCACTTGCAGGACCCGCGCGATGAACATGTGGAACTCTTGCATGTAGTTGCGCAGGAATGTCTCGGTCGACTCCACCGTCACCTCGCCATCGTCGGTGATCAATCCAGGAGTGAACTGAATATAGGCTTCGGGCGAGTTCATCTGGGGTGCGTTGCAGAAGCTCAGGACGCTGCGCAGGCTCTGCTGGGCGACGGCGGTTGCGATCGCGCCGGGCGACGTTCCGATGACGGCAGTCGGTTTGCGGGCAAAAGAGTTTTTGCCGTACGGGCGACTGGCCCAGTCGATTGCATTCTTCAGCCCGCCGGGGATAGATCGGTTGTACTCCGGCGTGACGAAAAGCACCGCCTGGACGGATGCGATGGCTTTCTTGAACTCCAGCGCGACCGGCGGAAAGTTGGCGTCATAGTCGTAGCTGTAGAGCGGCAGGTCCTTGAAGGGGATCTCCGTCATTTCAAGTTCCGGCGGCGCTAGTCTTACAAGGGCCTTCGCAAGCTTGCGGTTGATGGAGCCCTTGGCAAGGCTGCCGATGAGGTAGCCGACTTTATGTTTGGCCATGACATACTCCCTTGTTGGTCGCCGTCCCGCCCGACCTAATATCCCCCAGAACAAGGCCGGCTGCCAGCCGGCCTTAGGTCGGCATTGCGTTTTCCGGAGGGAGCGCGCTTCAATCCGGGCAGAACAAAATTATTGCGCCTGTCCCCTTAGTTATGAAACCGTATGCCCCGACTGGCCGTTAAAGCCATGCTCATATGCGGCCACCGATTGTTCGGTTCATAGCAAGGGATTTTCACAATGTTTTCAATTAGAAAGCTCGCTCTCGCAGCGATGGCGATCGGCATCGCGACGGCATCGGCGAATGCCCAGGTGGTGGTGTCATCCAAGATCGACACGGAAGGCGGCGTGCTGGGCAACATCATCCAGCTCGTCCTCAACGCCAATAACATCAAGACCACCGACCGGATCCAACTCGGCGCCACGCCCGTCGTGCGCAAGGCGATCATCGCCGGCGAGATCGACATCTATCCCGAATACACCGGCAATGCCGCCTTCTTCTTCCAGAAGGCCGACGATCCGGTCTGGAAGGATGCCGCCAAGGCCTATGAGACCGCCAAGAAGCTCGACTATGACGCCAACAAGATCGTCTGGCTGTCGCCGTCGCCGGCCAACAACACCTGGGCGATCGCGGTGCGCAAGGAAGTGGCCGACGAGAACAAGCTCGTCACCCTCACTGACTTCGGCAAATACGTCTCGGGCGGCGGCAAGGTTGTGCTCGCGGCTTCCGCCGAGTTCGTCAATTCGGCGGCGGCGCTTCCAGCCTTCCAGACGACCTATGGCTTCAAACTGAAGCCCGACCAGTTGATCACGCTCTCCGGAGGTGACACCGCGGCAACCATCGCCGCCGCCGCCAACCAGACCAACGGCGCCAACGCCGCCATGGTCTACGGCACCGATGGCGGCATCCAGCCCTCCGGCCTCGTCGTGCTCGAGGACGACAAGGGCGTGCAGCCGGTCTACCAGCCCGCGCCCATCATCCGCGAGGAGGTCTTGAAGCAACATCCTGAAATCGAGGCGCTGCTGAAGCCGGTCTTCGCCAAGCTCGATCTCGTCACCCTGCAGGAGCTCAATGGCCGCGTGCAGTTGGGCGGCGAGCCGGCTAAGGCCGTCGCCGAGGATTTCCTCAAGAAGAACGGGTTCCTGAAATAAGCTGGGTTCGGCACGCCGTGTTTGCGGCGCGCCGGCTCGATTGGGGACGATCGTGACCATCCGCTTCGACAAGCTCGGCGTCGTGATTGCCGCGATCGTCGCCTACGCCGCCTTGGCGGCACCCTTCGCCACGTTCCGCGCCAACCGCATCGTGCCCGGACAGGCGCGCTCGATTCTCGAAGCCTTGCCGCCGACACTCGGCGCGCTGCTGCTGGCGATCGTGATCTTGTGCGGCATCGTCGCCCTGCTGAAGACGCCGCTCATCATCAGGCTGGTCGCCAGCATCGTCGCGCTGGTCGCTCTTTCGAGCCTGATCGGTGCCGCAGGCGGGTTCCTTACGCCCGCCGGCAACACGTTCGCCCGCGTCGCGCCGGCCTCGGGTTTCTGGCTGTTGGTCTTTGCTTTCACCTTGCTGTTGGCCGATGTCCTGACCCGATTGAACCTGTCGCCCTGGGCGCGCATCGGTGTGCTGGCGCTTGCCGTGGTCGCCATTGCCGCTCTGCTGGTTTCGGGACGTTGGGACAGCCTTTCCATCCTCAAGGAATACGCCAGCCGCGCCGACAGTTTCTGGGCCGAGGCCTCCAAGCACGTCACGTTGGCGCTCGGCTCGCTGGCCGGCGCGGTGATCGTCGGCATCCCGCTCGGTGTCCTTTGCCACCGCGTCGAGAAACTGCGGGCAGGGGTGCTCAATGTGCTCAACATCATCCAGACCATTCCCTCGATCGCCCTCTTCGGCCTGTTGATCGCGCCGCTCGGCTGGGTCGCCGTCCACGTGCCGGGCGCCGCGGCGATCGGCATCAGGGGCATCGGCACCGCGCCGGCCTTCGTCGCGCTCTTCCTCTATTCGCTGCTGCCGGTGGTGGCCAACACCGTGGTCGGCCTTGCCGGCGTGCCGCGGGCCGCCAACGACGCCGCTCGCGGAATGGGCATGACCGATCGTCAGCGCCTGTTCGATGTCGAGTTTCCGCTGGCCTTCCCGGTGATCCTGACCGGCATCCGCATCGTGCTGGTGCAGAATATCGGCCTCGCCACCATTGCCGCGCTGATCGGCGGCGGTGGCTTCGGCGTGTTTGTTTTCCAGGGCGTAGGCCAGACGGCGATGGATCTCGTGCTGCTCGGAGCGCTGCCCACCGTGGCGCTGGCTTTCGCGGCGGCGATCATCCTCGACGCGGTCATCGAGATGACCGGCACAAGGCGCAGGGTTGAAACGGCATGATCGAGATCGAAGGCATCACCAAGCGTTATGATGAAACGACGGTGGTCGACAATGTTTCGATGGTCATCGAACCGCGCACCATCGCCACCATCGTCGGCACGTCGGGATCTGGAAAGACGACGCTGCTCAGGATGATCAACCGGTTGGTCGAGCCGACCTCCGGCGTCATCAAGCTCGACGGCGCCGACAACCGCTCCGTGCCCGGTTACAAGCTGCGGCGCAGCATTGGTTACGCCATCCAGGGGCACGGCTTGTTTCCGCATCGCACGGTGGCCCAGAACATCGCCACCGTGCCGCTGCTCCTCGGCTGGGATAGGGATCGCATCAAGGCCCGTGTCGACGAGTTGATGACGCTCTACCAGCTCGACCCGCAGGCCTATGGCCCGCGCTATCCACACGAGCTTTCCGGCGGCCAGCAGCAGCGTGTCGGCGTGGCCCGCGCCTTGGCCGCCGAGCCGAATGTGCTTTTGATGGACGAGCCCTTCGGCGCGCTCGATCCGATCATCCGCACCAAGGCGCAGGAAGACCTGCTGGCGATCCAGAAGCGCTTCGGCACCACCATCATCCTCGTCACCCACGACATGGAAGAGGCCGTGCATATGGGCGACAAGATCGCCGTCATGGATGCCGGCAAGCTGGTGCAATACGCCAAGCCGGCCGAAATTCTGGCGAGACCCGCAAACGACTTCGTAGAGACTTTGGTCGGCGCCAGCGAAAAGCCGTTCCGGCTGCTGTCGCTCGGGCCCGTGCGCGATGCCGTTGAGCTAGGCGGCGCCGAAGGCGAGGCGATCCCCGGCGACGCCACCCAGCGCGACGCGCTGGCCGAGCTGTTGTGGTCGGGCCGTCCTGCGCTGCCGGTGAAAGGGGCCGACGGCAAGCTCATCGGCCGCGTCACCGTCGAAGGGCTGGTGAAACGGGCGGCGAGGCCGCAATGAAAGCCTGGCTGCCCGCGCTGCTGAGACTGGTCGTCCTGGTGCTGCTTGTGGTCTTCATCACCAGCCCCAACTGGTTCGAGCCGCTGTTGAAACCGCTGACGGAGAACGGCGCGCCAGCGATTTACAACCAGGGCAGCCTGCTGACGTTGACCCTGCAGCATCTGAGGACCGTGCTGATCGCGACGGTGGCGGCGACGATCGTCGCGGTGGCATTAGCGATCCTGGTCACCAGGCCGGCCGGCGCCGAGTTCCTGCCCCTGTCGCGCAGCCTGGTCAACATCGGCCAGACCTTTCCGCCGGTTGCCGTGCTGGCGCTTGCCGTGCCGGCCGTCGGTTTTGGCGAGAAACCGACGCTGATCGCGCTCTTCCTCTACGGGCTCCTGCCGATCTTCGAGAATGCGCTGACAGCGCTGACCACGCTGCCCGGCAACGTGATGGAGGCGGCGCGCGGCGCCGGGATGACCGGTTGGCAAAGGCTGATGAAGGTCGAGCTGCCGCTCAGCGCTCCAGTTATTCTTGGCGGCATCCGGCTCTCCGTGGTCATCAGTCTCGCCACTGCCACCATTGGATCGACGGTCGCCGCCAAGACGCTGGGCGAGGTGATCATCGCCGGCCTTATCTCGAACAACCTTGCCTTTGTCCTGCAAGGCGGCCTGATCGTCGCCGCCCTTGCGGTTCTGATCTATGACGGCTTGTCGGCGATCGAGCGCTACGCCGCGCGGCGCATGGGGCAGGGTGTGGAGTAAATCCCGCGGACGCTTCGACGGTGATGTCGCTGCGTCATTTCAATCGATCTAATTCCAGGCTGGTGGTTGCGTGGCTGTCGCCGCCTTCACCTTTTGGGCGAAAGCCGGGCAAAAACCGAACAATATCTTGACGTTCCAAGCCCTGTTTCGCATACACCCCAACCAAGGGGTGGATTCCGTGCGCGGCGCTCATCCCCGTTCCAACGGCCCAGGGAGGGGTTCTTTTGGGCCATCAATCGAGGAAAATCCGGCAATGACCATCATTACCGCCGTCATCGCCTGCGGCTTGCTGTCAGTTCTGTACGCCATCTGGGCGACACGTTCGGTCCTTGCGTCCGATCAGGGCAATCAGCGCATGCAGGAAATCTCCGCCGCCATTCGCGAAGGCGCCCAGGCCTATCTGGCGCGCCAGTACACCACCATCGCCGTCGTCGGCATCGTCGTGCTTCTGCTCGCCTGGTGGCTGCTCTCCATCACCTCCGCGATCGGCTTCCTGATCGGCGCCGTGCTTTCGGGCGCCGCCGGCTTCATCGGCATGCATGTTTCGGTGCGCGCCAATGTGCGCACCGCGCAGGCTGCATCGAACAGCCTCGCCGCCGGCCTCGACATCGCCTTCAAGTCCGGCGCCATCACCGGCCTGCTGGTCGCGGGCCTGGCGCTGCTCGGCGTCTCGATCTACTACGCCATCCTGACCGGCCCGATGGGCCTGCAGCCGAACGACCGCGTCGTCATCGACTCGCTGGTCTCGCTCGGCTTCGGCGCTTCGCTGATCTCGATCTTCGCCCGTCTCGGCGGCGGCATCTTCACCAAGGGCGCGGATGTCGGCGGCGATCTCGTCGGCAAGGTCGAGGCCGGCATTCCCGAAGATGATCCACGCAACCCCGCGACCATCGCCGACAACGTCGGTGACAATGTCGGCGACTGCGCCGGCATGGCCGCCGACCTGTTCGAGACTTATGCTGTGACGGTCGTCGCCACCATGGTGCTGGCCGCCATCTTCTTCGGCGGCACGGCCGCGCTGGGCGCGGCGATGCTCTATCCGCTCGCCATCTGCGGCGCCTGCATCCTGACCTCGATCGTCGGCACCTTCTTCGTCAAGCTCGGTTCCAACGGCTCGATCATGGGCGCGCTCTACAAGGGCCTGATCGTCACCGGGCTTCTGTCGATCGTCGGTCTGGCCATCGCCACGTCCGGCACGATTGGTTGGGGCGAAGTCGGCACTGTCGCCGGTATCTCCGTAACCGGCAAGAACCTGTTCATCTGCGGCCTGATCGGTCTCCTGGTGACCGGTCTGATCGTTGTGATCACCGAATACTATACCGGCACCAACAAGCGCCCGGTGAACTCGATCGCCCAGGCTTCGGTGACCGGCCACGGCACCAACGTCATCCAGGGCCTCGCGGTCTCGCTGGAATCGACCGCGCTGCCGGCCATCGTCATCGTCGGCGGCATCATCGCCACCTACCAGCTCGGCGGCCTCTTCGGCACCGCGATCGCCGTCACCACCATGCTCGGCCTCGCCGGCATGATCGTGGCGCTCGATGCCTTCGGCCCGGTCACCGACAATGCCGGCGGCATCGCCGAAATGGCTGGCCTGCCCAAGGAAGTGCGTCACTCCACCGACGCGCTCGACGCGGTCGGCAACACCACCAAGGCGGTCACCAAGGGCTATGCCATCGGCTCCGCCGGTCTCGGTGCGCTGGTGCTGTTCGCGGCCTACTCGAACGACCTGAAGTTCTTTGCCGCCAACGGCGACAAGTATCACTACTTCCAGGGCATGGGTGACGTCTCCTTCGACCTCTCCAACCCCTATGTCGTCGCCGGCCTGATCTTCGGCGGCCTGATCCCCTATCTGTTCGGCGGCATCGCGATGACCGCCGTCGGCCGCGCCGCGGGCTCGATCGTCGAGGAAGTGCGCAAGCAGTTCCGCGAGGACAAGGGCATTATGGCCGGCACCTCGAAGCCGAACTACGCGCGCGCCGTCGACATCCTGACCAGGGCGGCGATCCGGGAGATGATCATCCCGTCGCTGCTGCCAGTCCTCGCGCCGCTCGTCGTCTATTTCGGCGTGCTTCTGATCTCCGGCTCCAAGGCTTCCGCCTTCGCGGCGCTCGGCGCCTCGCTGCTCGGCGTCATCGTCAACGGCCTTTTCGTCGCCATCTCGATGACCTCCGGCGGCGGCGCCTGGGACAACGCCAAGAAGTCCTTCGAGGACGGCTTCACTGACAAGGACGGCGTCAAGCACCTGAAGGGCTCCGAGGCGCACAAGGCCTCGGTCACCGGCGATACCGTCGGCGATCCCTACAAGGACACCGCAGGCCCGGCCGTCAACCCGGCGATCAAGATCACCAACATCGTGGCGCTGCTCCTGCTTGCCGTGCTCGCGCACGGCTGAGCGCGGCATTTTCAAACAAGGCCCGCGGGAGCGATCCCGCGGGCCTTTTTTTGACTATGCCGCGCGCTTCTGTTGCAGTTGGCGGAACGCTCAACCGCCAGGCTTGTCATTGCCTTTGAGATAGCGAGCCAGCAGCTCATCCACGCCAGGCTCTCGCCCGGGCATCGAGGGGAGGCCCCGTTTCTGGCGGAGCATCGCAATAAACGCGCCGCGGCGATATCGGCGGCGGAAGGAACGCACGCGCGGATGAACGCCAAGGAGAGCCAGCAGCTTGCGTTTGTGGTAGTGGAAACGACTGGGCAATGCGGGTTCTTCGGCGTTGCCGAGAATGCTTGAGCGCAACGCGTCTGGCGCGCCCATGGCGTTCATCAACTCTTCCTGCTCCTGCGCAGCGTCACGCGCATAGCTTTCTTCGCGTGCGCCGGAATGCAGCAGAAGCACGGTGAGATGCGGCATCGTTGCAATCACCGCGCCCTTGCGCCAGGCCCGGAACAGCCAGTCCTGAGAGCTCTCGCAAATGCATTGGCTGGCCGGGCGCCACGGTCCGAGCATCGGCAGCGCCGTCCGCCGGATCATTTGCGACGAGGCGAAACCCACCGTGATGACCGGATCATAGAGGCCTTTGCGCCCCCGTCCGAGGATCGTATGCCTGGAACGGTCGCTTGCGGCCGGCTCGATGACCGCGCTGCGGGCGATCACCACATCGGCGCCGGTCGCGTCGATCCAGCCGCTCATCGACGCCAGATGGTCGGGAAACCACAGGTCGTCATGATTCAGGATGGCCACGAAGCGGCCGCGGGCTCGGGCAAAGCCGATATTGTTCGGCCCGGACTGTTCGCCGAAATTCACCGGGAGATCGAGGTAGGAGATCCGGGCGTCGCCTTGGGCAGCGACCATGGCCGCGGTGTCTGGCCGGCACGCGTCTCCGACAACGATGGCCTCCCAGTCCTGCATCGTTTGACCAACGAGGCTCTTCAGCGCCTGAAGCAGGACCGCCGGGCGGTTGTGCGTCGCTATGACGACTGAGACCAGCGGCTCGATTCGCCCGATTGGCGCGACTTGACCGGCCTGTTCCACGCTACACCAGCTTGTAGGGGATCTGTTCCGTATCGGGTGGCAGCCGCCAATGATCGGGAGCGTCATAGGCGTAGGCCTTGTCGACCAGGTTGAGCAGCAAGGCAGTCTCGGGTCCGAGCGCGACGACGCCGTGCCAGACGCCAGGCGGGATGGTGACGATCGCCGGCCGCGAAGCGCCAACGATCTTGTGCCAGACGGTGCCGAAGCTGGGCGAGGCCTTGCGGCCGTCGAAAAGCGATATCCGCACACTGCCGGCACAGCAAAACAGACGATCGAGGGTCGCCGTGTGTGCGTGCCAGCCCGTCACCGCGCCCGGATACATCGTGCGTTGAAACACTTGTCCGACCGGCAGTTGATCGAGACCCCATTCTTCGCGGAAAATCTCGGTCAGATAGCCGTTGGACGTCGCTACGGATCTGATTTCCTTGACCCGGACGCCCGCGATCACCGAATCGTCGACGCTAAGCCAGTCAGACGTCACGGTTTGCCGGTCGGGCGTGCCAGTGGCCATCCAACCTTCCGGCTCTGCGCGCTCGTCGCCGATCATATCAAGCCCCCCGAACCCGGTCGGCTTGATAGGGTTTTACTATTCAGATGGCTAAACAAAAACCCGTGAGAGCGACCTCTCGGGTTCTATTTTGCCCGAACGCAGCAGCTCTAGACCAACTGGAGGGCAAGCTCAGGGCGTGCCGCCGCTGCCGCCACCCGGGATGCCGGGCGCCAGCTTGCTGGCGCCGTTGATGATCTGGCTGAGGAAGTTCTGGTCCTTGCCGCCTGTCGGCGTGGTCCTCGAGATGAAGTCGAAGACCTTGCCATCCTTGAGGCCGTAATTGGCGATCTGCGTGACACGGCTGTCGGCACCGAAATAGACCGCCAGCACATGCTGATCGACGATGTGGGGGTTGTCGAAGGCGGCATAACGCTTGCGCGTCTGCGAGATGTAATAAAAGGCCTCGTTGTCGAAGGTGGCCGTCGTCGAAGGCGTGCCCAGCGCCAGAAGCACCTGTTCGCGGCTGGAGCCAATCGGCACCGAATCGATCGCCTGCTGGTCGATGACGTAGCCTTTCGTCAGCGTCTCGCCGGGATGGAGGTCACCGAACATCTTGGACGAATTGCAGGCGGAAAGCGCTGATACCACCACCAGCAGCGAGGCCACGCCCACCGGGGCGGGCGCAAAGAACGACTTGAATTTCAGCGCACCCAACAACAATTCTCCATCACATCCCCGCAACTTGCGCTGGGCCGCAAAACCGGTAAACCAGCTTGCATGCCGATGCAACAAGGCCAAATCAAACAAAAGGTCCCCGGGAGACCGCCCTCAATGTTCCAGCGCCTTTTTGGCCGCGAACGCAATGCCAATCGCGCCATCACCGAGGCGCTCTACGCACAAATCGTGGCAGCGGCGCGGCAAACTGTTCTTTATTCCGACTGGAATGTGCCGGATACGCCGCTCGGCCGCTTCGAGATGCTGTCACTGCACATGTATCTCATCCAGCACCGGCTACATGGCGAGCAAGGCGTGGCGGCTGAGGTGGCGCAGGTGCTGATCGACGAGTTTTTCCTCGATGTCGAGCATTCGCTGCGCGAGCTTGGCATCAGCGATGTCGGCGTGCCGAAACGCATGAAGAAGCTGGCAAAGATGTTTTACGGCCGCACGGCCGCATATGACGGCGCTCTCAAGGAAGACGACCGGGTCGCTCTTGCGGCGGCGCTCGCCCGCAACGTCAGGCCGGACGCCGGCGCCTGGCCGGAAGCCCCTCGACTGGCGGACTATGTTTGCCGAGCCTCGCAAGGACTTGCCGGGCAGCCGATCGAATCGATCATTGCCGGCACGGTCGCGTTCCCGTCCGCAGGGGCCGCGTGAAGGAGGCCATGATGAAGGACGCCGAATCGCGCAGCCCGGTATCGTTTGTCGCCAATGTCGCGCGACTGCCGCAGAAGGGGCTGCCAGTCGTTGTCGAGGCCGATGAGCGCCAGCGCGAAGAGCTTGCCGTCGAATACGATCTGCTTTCGGTCGAAAGCTACCGCGCCGAACTGCTTGTGGTCTCCTGGAAGCGCAATGGCGTCAAGGTCACCGGCCGCGTCGAGGCCGACATCACGCAGGCCTGCATCGTCACTCTGGACCCGGTGACCGCGCATATAGACGAACCGGTCGAGGCGCTGTTCCTGCCCGAGCAGTCGAAGCTGGGACGCGAGGGTTTCGAGGGCGGCGGCGAGATCATCCTCGACGCCGATGGACCGGACAGTCCCGAAACATTTTCCGGCGACACGATCGATGTCGGGGCGCTGGCCGAACAGTTTTTCGGTCTGGCGATCGACCCCTATCCACGCAAGCCGGGAGCCTCCCTCGACGTCGCCGGCGACGATCAGCCCGAGGAAAGCGAATTCCAGAAAAAGCTGCGTTCGCTGCTTGGAAAATCCTGAGAGTGGTCCGGATTTTGGAAAAGTTGGTTGTGCGCAGGCACAAAACCGCTATTTTCCCCGAACCTTCGCGAGCCCCCTTACCTTGGCAGGCGTCCGCCGCAAGCCAGGCAAACCGTGAGAAAAGTACTACGTGATCAGGATTTCCATCGATGCCATGGGCGGCGATCACGGACCGAGCGTGGTCATCCCGGCGCTGATGACCGTCGCCATCCGCCGCCCTGACATCCGCTTCGTCATCTATGGCCGCGAGGACGTGGTGCGTCCCGAACTCGCCAAGTTCCCGAAACTCGCCGAAGTGAGCGAGTTCGTCCATTGCGAGGTCGCCGTTCGCATGGACGACAAGCCGAGCCAGGCGTTGCGCCATGGCCGCTGGAAGTCGTCGATGTGGAAGGCCGTCGAGGCGGTAAAGAATGGCGGCGCGCAAGCCTGCGTCTCGGCCGGCAACACCGGCGCGCTGATGGCGATGTCGAAATTCTGCCTACGCACCATGGCTACCATCGACCGTCCGGCGATCGCGGCGCTCTGGCCCACGACGCGCGGCGAAAGCGTGGTGCTCGATGTCGGCGCCACCATTGGCGCGGATGCGCATCAACTCATCGATTTCGCCATTCTGGGCACCGGCATGGCGCGTTCGGTGTTCGGCATCGAGCGCCCGAGCGTTGGCCTGCTCAATGTCGGCGTCGAGGAGATCAAGGGCCAGGAAGAGGTCAAGGAGGCCGGCCGCATGCTGCGCGAGGCCAACATGGCCTCGATGAATTATCGCGGTTTCGTCGAAGGCGACGATATCGGCAAGGGCACGGTCGACGTCGTGGTCACCGAGGGATTTGCCGGCAACATCGCGCTCAAGACCGCGGAAGGCACGGCAAGGCAGATCGCTGGCTATCTGCGCGCCGCCATGAGCCGTACGCTCATGGCCAAGATCGGCTACGTCTTCGCCAAGGGCGCCTTCGACCGGCTGCGCGAGAAGATGGATGTCGGCCGCTCCAATGGCGGCGTCTTCCTGGGATTGAACGGCATTGTGGTGAAGAGCCATGGCGGTGCCGATTCGGATGGCTTCGCGGCCGCCATCGAGCTCGGCTACGACATGGTGCGCAACAATCTGCTTGACCGGATCGAGGCTGACCTCGATCTGTTCCATGCGCGCAACCCGACGGCGCAGGCAAACAGGAAATCCGGTGTCGCTGCCGACGCCGAGGAATAGGAAAGAGCCTTGATCAGATCAGTCGTGCGCGGCAATGGTGCCGCGCTGCCCCGCCGCATCATGAAGAATGCCGATTTCGAAGGCATGGTCGAGACCTCCGACGAGTGGATCGTCCAGCGTACCGGCATCCGCCAGCGCCATGTCGCGGCCGATGACGAGACGACGGCCTCGCTGGGCGAGGCGGCGGCGCGCGCCGCGCTCGACAGTGCTGGCATGACGCCCGCCGATATCGACCTCATCATTCTGGCGACGTCGACGCCCAACAACACCTTTCCGGCGACCGCGGTCGAAATCCAGAACCGGCTTGGCATGCATCACGGCTTTGCCTTCGACATGCAGGCGGTCTGCTCTGGCTTCGTCTACGCTGTCGCCACCGCCGACCTTTACATCCGTGGCGGGTTGGCCAAGCGCGTCCTGGTGATCGGTTCGGAGACCTTCTCGCGCATCCTGGACTGGAATGACCGCTCGACCTGCGTGCTGTTCGGCGACGGCGCCGGCGCGCTGGTTCTCGAAGCGGAGGAAGGGTCCGGCGCGATCGCCGATCGCGGCGTGCTGGCGGCGAGTCTGCGCTCCGACGGTGTGCACAAGGACAAGCTCTTCGTCGACGGCGGCCCGTCGACGACGGGAACCGTCGGTCATCTCAGGATGGAAGGCCGCGAGGTGTTCAAGCATGCCGTGGGCATGATCACCGATGTCATCGAGGCGACCTTCGGCGAGGCCGGCATAACGGCGCAGGATCTCGACTGGTTCGTGCCGCACCAGGCCAATAAACGGATTATTGACGCTTCCGCCAAGAAGCTCGGGATTGCCGAGCAGAAAGTGGTGGTCACCGTCGATTTACACGGTAACACCTCGGCTGCCTCCGTGCCGCTCGCTCTCTCGGTGGCCGTCGCCGACGGCCGTATCAAGAAGGGCGACCTGGTGCTTCTCGAGGCGATGGGTGGGGGCTTCACCTGGGGCGCGGTGTTGCTCCGCTGGTAAGTGCCGAACGCGCCGGTTCGGTTCTTGACCTTGACGGATCAATTACTTAGGGTCTGCCTTTACCTGTATCGATTTACGTTTTTGCGAGCAGATGGGACGGTCGCATGGGGGGAAAGACACTTACGCGTGCCGACCTTGCTGAAGCCGTTTACCGGAAGGTTGGCTTGTCGCGTACTGAATCGGCGGAACTCGTCGAGGCTGTCCTGGACGAAATCTGCGAAGCCATCGTCCGTGGCGAGACGGTCAAGCTGTCGTCCTTCGCAACCTTCCATGTCCGTTCCAAGAACGAGCGCATCGGCCGCAATCCCAAGACCGGGGAGGAAGTGCCGATCCTGCCGCGCCGGGTCATGACGTTCAAATCGTCGAACGTGCTGAAGAGCCGAATCCTGCGTTCGCACCAGAACAGCAAGGGCAAGGGCGGCAAATAGTTTGCTGGCGAATGCGGTTGAAAACCGCCGGCCGTTTTGACGCTGGGCTTGAATATCGTTTCATAAATCGCTGAAATAAGCTGCGATTCGGCATCATGCCCGGATCGTGGTCCAGTGTGGAGGATTGGCCCATGGACAAGAGTCCCGACGCTTTCCGCACCATTAGCGAAGTCGCGGAAGATCTCGATCTGCCGCAGCATGTGCTGCGTTTCTGGGAGACGCGCTTCACCCAGATCAAGCCGATGAAGCGCGGCGGCGGCCGTCGCTACTACCGGCCGCAGGATGTCGAACTGATCAAGGGCATCAGGCATATGCTCTACGATCAGGGCTATACGATCAAAGGCGTGCAGAAGCTTCTGCGTGAGAACGGCAACCATTTTCTGGTAGCGATCGGCAATGGCGACATGGCCGCGGTGGAGGCGATCGCCCAGCGTCGCCAGGCCGAGCAAGTGCCGCTGACGACCGCCGCCCAACCACGTGGCGACGAGGACGCGCTGGTCGGTCAGCCGAAGGTGAAACCCAGCCGCCGTTTCTTCGGCCTCGGCAAGAGCGACGACGAAGGTCCGGTTCAACCTGACTCTTCGAAATTGTCACGTGACAATCGCGCCTTGCTCCAGGAGGCGCTGTTCGACTTGCTGGAATGCAAGCGCCTGCTCGACCAGGTTCGTTGAAGGGCTCGCCATTAGACTTGCCGGCGTGCCGTCAGCCCGCCGGAACTGGGGCTCCGCCCATGCGTTAGGCCTTCTCCAAGAAGAAGGACAGCAAGCATGGCATCGTTTTCGACCCTCTCCGATCTCGATCTCGACAAGCAGGTCGCGGCGCTCTCGCGGCAACTGAACGATCTCAAGAAGGTTTTGGCCAAGCGCGGCGACGCCTATTACGAGGACGGCCGCGAGGCAGCGTCCGACTATTACTCCCAGCTTGCCGATCGCCTGCACGAGGCGCTGCCGACGATCAGGCGCAGGGGCAGGGCGCTCGAGCGGACGGCGCGCGATCATCCGGCGACCGCCGCCGCGGTAGGGTTGGTCGTGGTCGGGCTGCTTGCCGGTCTTCTCATCAGCCGGCGCTGATCTTTGCGGTTTCGATATCAAAATGGCGGCCGGCTGTTTCAGCCGCCGTGGCGTTTCGGGCCGCGGTTACCGGGGGCAGGCGGCGCGGATATGCGTCTTCGTGAACGCATCGGTCGGTGTCACGAAAAGCGGATTGCGGTCGACAATCTTCCGCTAAGCAAGAAGTCGCTGCAGCGCAGCGGGATTCGACGGATAGCCGGGCTTCATGGTGAAGCGGACCAAGAAAGTCGGATGGCGAAGCGCCAGGACGACGCGTGCGACCGTCAATACCAGACGATTCCTGGCCGGCCAGTCGGCCCAGTTCCCGTCGGACAATTCCGGAATGCGGTTAGGCATGGCCGGATGGTCAGGCAGAAAGCTCCGATGGGAAGGCTGGCCCGCTCAAATGGCGAAGGCCTGCCTTCCTATCGGTAGTAGATGGGAAGCGTCAGGCCTTCTTCGGAGCCATCTTCTTGTGGTGATGATGATGGTGGTGATGATGGTGATGATGCCTGTGGTGATGACGATGATGATGATGCTTCTTCATCGGGGCTGCATCAGCGCTGGTGGCGCCGAGGATCGGCATGGTGAACGCCAGGGCCAAAGCCAGCCCGAGCGCGGAGAGGAGGGACTTTTTCATGACTTCGTTTCCTTTTTACGCGGGCGTTCCGGGATTCATCGGACCAAATCGGCGACCCCAAGCCTCGCGATAGGGACTATCCTCCTGGTTTTTTTCGACAATTTTTCCCAAATGTAGATTTTTGTTTCTGGATTGTTTCTGAGAGGCCTTCCAGCGTCGGGCTGCCGGCCTCGCGGGCGCCGATTGCGGCGATCCCTGCCGAATTTGGGGAGCCGGAGAGAGAAAGGCGGCCAGCCTCACATCGGTGGCGCGATGCCGTGATTCCCGACCACGACCCGGTTCGCGACGAGCTTGCCGTCGCTGCCGCGCTCGGCGTTGACGAACACCGCGACCCCGGGCTTCAGATCTGCCGGCGTGGCTGTGGCGAATGTCACGATCGGGGTCGTTTGCGGGATCGCGATCTGCTTTTTCTGGCCGTTGTCATAGGTGAGCGTGACCGTGCGGCCCTCGATCTCGGTGACATCGGCGACGGTCCCGTTGGTCATGCGGCTGTTGGGCTGCAAATCCCAGTCGCGGTCGCCTTCTCCCGTACCTTTCAGCGCGGCCGGGAAGATCACGACTTCAAGCGCGCCGCTGCCGCCATTGGCCTTCGAGATCGAGGCGATGCCGAGGAAATCGCCTTGCTTGATGTCGGCTGCCGATGCCTTTGCGACGCCCGAGATCTTCCAGCCCTCGGCGAGGGTGATGGGATCGGTTTTGCCGTCGCGGTCCTTCACCGTGAGTGTCGATCCGGCAACGCTGACAACAATGCCCCGAACACGCGCGGCATCAGCCGCCTGGACTGCTGTGGCGCCGACGATGGTTGAAACCGCGCCGAGCGCGATTGCGAACAATTTCAAATTCATGGCATCCGATCCTTCCAACTATGCCCGGCGCCGTCTGTCGGCTGCCGGCGACAGCGAGCTAACGAATCGGGGCGGCGAAAAGTGCCGGCCATTCCGGCCGCGGACTTCAAAAGAACTTGATTGAGCGCTGCGCGACCTTACATGTACGGTGCCTGCGATACCCGGCCGGAAAGTGCCGCTTCACGATGGCGTGACGGCCGAATGGTGCTCTTGGCAAATCATTTGTTAACGAGCATTCTCCCGCCGTCTCAGGCAACGCCACATTTCATCAGACCTGTTTCATCCCAAGGAGTTGCCATGCCCAACACCGCACGAAACGCTGTTTCCAACGACATTATTGCCGCGTCCGGCCTCAATCCGTTCAAGGCCGCGCGCGAAACGAGGGGATATACGATCGAGGAGCTCTCATTGACCTGCGGTTTGGCCGTGGGCGAGATCATCGACATCGAGGACGGTAAGGACGCCGATCCCGCCAAGCTCCGGCGCATCGCTTCCGCGCTGCAGGTGCCCGAAGAGGAATTGATCAGAATGCCGACCGCCGAGGTTCGGCCCACAAAGCAATAGAGACGCGCTAACGCATCCGCTTTGAAAAAAGCCCGCTCAAGCCCTTGCTTGGCGGGTTTTTTCACGACTGGGGCTGAGGTGCCGGCGTCCGTTGGGCTTAGGACGAGGAGGGTTCATATTCGCGGTGCGGTCGCCATGTTAGACGAGGGAGTGATACTGCTCCGAGGGCATGATCTAGAGGTGTCATTTGTCCGGTAAGGCCAGCGCAAAGACAGGCATCGCGGGGCTCGGCCTTGCAGCACTCGGGATCGTTTTTGGCGACATCGGAACCAGTCCCCTATACACGTTCAAGACCGTCCTCGACTTCACCGGCAGTAAGCCCGACGCAACGGCGGTCCTGGGTTCGGTTTCGTTGATCCTGTGGACGTTGATCATCATTACGACCGTCAAATATGTGAATGTCGCCATGCGGGTCGACAATGACGGGGAAGGCGGCATCCTGGCCTTGATGTCGCTGCTCGGCGTCAAGAAACAAAACCGCCCGCTCATCGTCGCGGCGGGCTTGTTCGGCGCGGCGTTGATCTATGGTGACGGCGCGATCACACCGGCGATTTCGGTCCTCTCGGCCCTCGAGGGCGTGGAGCAGGTGACGCCCAGCCTGACGCCGTGGGTGCTCTATGGAGCGGTCTTCATCCTGGTTGCCCTGTTCGCTCTCCAGCCATTGGGGACGGCCCGGATCGGCAGGAGCTTCGGACCGGTCATGCTGGTCTGGTTCGCCGTCATGGCCGCTATGGGTATCTACGGGATATTGCAGCATCCGGGCGTCGTCGTGGCGATCAATCCCTATTACGGACTGAAGTATCTTGCTTCGGGTGGCCTGGCTGGCTTCCTGGTTCTCGGCGGCGTGTTTCTGTGCGTCACCGGAGCCGAAGCGCTTTACGCGGACATGGGCCATTTTGGCCCCATGCCGATCCGGCTCGCCTGGAACTTCGTGGTCTTCCCCAGCCTCATCCTCAACTACGTCGGCCAGGCGGCAATCGTCTTGAACGGCGCGCCGACGGACGGCAACATCTTCTATCGCCTGTGCCCGCCGATGCTGCTGACGCCGCTCATCGTGCTGGCGACCATCGCGACCATCATCGCCAGCCAATCCATCATCACCGGCGCGTTTTCCATGACGCGCCAGGCGATCCAGCTCGGCTGGATGCCGCGCCTGAACATCAGGCAGACATCGGCCGAGGGCTTCGGCCAGATCTACGTCGGCGCCGTGAACTGGCTGCTGATGGTCGCCACCGTCGCCCTCACGATAGGTTTCGGCAAATCCGACAATCTCGCCGCCGCCTATGGCATCGCCGTTTCGATGACCATGTTGATGACGTCGGTGCTGCTGTTCATCGCCATGCGCGAGATATGGCGGTGGAGCATCGCCGCCGCCGGCACCCTTGCCGGACTGTTCCTGGTCGTCGACAGCGCGTTCTTCGCCGCCAACATGACCAAGTTCTTCCAGGGCGGCTATGTGCCTCTTGCGATCGCGGTTGCGGTCTATGCGGTCATGTGGATCTGGCACCGTGGCACGAAAGCCATGCACAACAGCGTGCAGGGCACGCTGATCCCCATCGACAAGTTCTTCGCCAAGCTGCAATCCGGCACGGTCGCGCGCGTGCCGGGCACGGCTGTCTTCCTGACGCTTTCCGCCAAGGGGGTGCCGCCCGTCATGTTCTGGCACGTGCATCTCAACCGCGCGCTTCAGGAACGCGTGCTCGTGCTGCAGTGGTCGATCCTGTCCGTGCCCAGGGTGACGCATGCGGATCGCTTCACCATCAACCAGGAGGCCCCCGATTTCTGGCGCGTCGAGGCAAAATACGGGTTTATGGAAATGCCGGATGTCCCGCACCTTCTCGCATCCTGCATGGCGGCGGGTTGTCCGATCGATCTTTCCGACGTCACCTACTATGTCGGACGCACCAGCATCGTGCCGCGCGAGGATGGCAAAGGCCTGCCGACATGGCAAAGGACGCTGTTCGCGGCAATGACCCGCAACTCGGCGCGGATGAGCGATTACCTGAAGGTGCCGAACGACCGACTCGTCGAAATCGGCCGGCAAATCCCGATTTGACGCGGCGCGGTTCCGGCCGCCTGAATCAGTTGATGATCTTGCGATGCTTGCCGGCGAAGGCGGCATCTCCCCGCTGGTTGATCGACAACCAGATGTTGGGGTCCTCCTGCGACTGGCGCTTGAGGAAATAATAGCCGGTCGCATCCCATGACCGGATGGTGTCGACAAGGTTGTCGAGAATGAAATCACCCTTGTCGGTCTTGACCGTCAGGATCGCGTGACCTTCGCCATGGAGGTCGTACACGACCGTCATCAACAGGGCCTGTCGGGGAAACCCGGCGTCGAGAAGCAGCTTGCGCTTGAACAGCGCATAGATCTTGCAGTCGCCCTTGCCGTCCACCGGATAATCCCAGTGGTCCTGCGTGGTGCCCCAATGGTCGAGATTGCTTTCCGGCACGATGTAGCCGTTCACGACCCGGTTGACATGGTCGAGCGTGGCCCATGTCTTGGACGTCAGCTTGAGGTCGACCGCTGGAAGTGCCCGGACGTCGCATTGGTCCGGGCGCCGGCCGCAGAAATCCACCCAGCCATAGGGGATGCTGGTTTTTCCGCCGACCGCCACGGAGGTCGCCGAGCCCATAGCGGAGCCGCGAGACTGTGTCGCGTCGAAGGCGATGACGAAGCTTTTGAAGGAAGGCGGGTATGCCGGGGTGGCGATTTGCGGACCTGCTGAACCGGCATTTGGCAGCGACGCCAGCACGGCCGATGCCAGAAGCAACTCAACGACCCACCGCCGCAACATCACCGCCACCATCATACGCAACCCTTGTCCTGATGGAGCTAAGTCGAAAACGGCAGCCGCCGTCAATTAAATGTTTAATAAAAGGTTAACGGAGATGCGCTTGCGAACCGACAATTGCACAAAATCAGGGTGAAACGATCCTTGCCCCGTAGCCTTGGTTTTTAGCCAACCTCGGCATGAACCCGTTGGCTTAGCCCTTGGAAACAGTCAGGGCGAGCCTTCGGGGCGAGCCTGGCTCTTGCTAACAATGTGGACGCCATGTGCCAATCCGGCCGGCGTCGCGCGATTCGCGGATGCCGCCTGAGATTTGACGGAGTCGCCATGAGCCTGGAATCGGTCCGCTCCTTCTTTGCGCAGCACGCGCCCGATATCGAGGTCATCGTCACCGAAGCGAGCTCGGCGACAGTGTCGCTGGCCGCTGAGGCGCATGGCGTGGCGCCGGCGCAGATCGCCAAGACGATCTGCCTGCGCGTCGGCGACGAGACCATGCTGGTCGTGACCAGCGGCATCGCCAGGCTCGACAATCGCAAATTCAAGGACAGGATGGGCGGCAAGCCGCGAATGCTTGGTGCCGATGAAGTGCTGGCCGCGACCAGCCATCCGCCGGGCGGCGTCTGCCCGTTCGGCCTGCCGGCGCCGCTGCCCGTCTATTGCGATCTGTCGCTCAAGGCCTTCGACGAGGTTGTTCCGGCGGCCGGCGCCACCAACGCCGCGGTTCACATAACGCCGCAGCGCATGGCTGACCTGGTTGGCGCCGTCTGGGTCGATGTTTGCCAGTAACAATTGCCGCCTGAAGCAATTCCAGGAAAAGTGCATGGCGGTTTTCTGACCGGAATTGCGTCAAAGCAAGAGATGGATCTCGCCGCACGGTCCGCGAAAAAGGCCGTCACGCCGCTTTGACCGGCATGCGGCCGCGCCCGCTCGCTTTCGGTTTGGTTTGACGCAGGCGCCTGCCATGCGCCTTTGCGCCCGACCAATCCGAAAAGCGTTCACGAATGGTCAAAGATTTGGACATTAGTCTTGACAGAAATACAGATGTTCAATACCCGTCAAGCAATCGAACAGCATGCGACATGGGAGGATAAGCGGCATGGCTTCCAATATTTCGTTGACGGGCCTTGCCCGTGACCTCGAGGAACGCGCCAAGTCCGGCAAGCCTATTCGCATCGGCCTGATCGGCTCCGGCGAAATGGGAACCGACATCGTCACCCGTGTTGCCCATATGTCGGGCATCGAGATCGGCGCCATTTCCGAACTCAACCTGCCGGCGGCCAGCAAGGCCGTCGACATCGCTTTCCAGGAAACAGGCCACGCGCGCGAGGTTTCGAATGCCTCGGCGATGACATCGGCCATGGAGGCCGGCAAGATCGCGGTCACCAGCGACTCCAGCCTGATCATCGGTAACGACCTCATCGACGTCGTCATCGACGCGACAGGCGTTCCGGCCGTCGGCGCCGAGATCGGCCTTCGCGCCATGGAGCACGGCAAGCATCTGGTGATGATGAATGTCGAGGCCGACGTCACCATCGGCGCCTATCTCAAGAGCGAGGCCGATCGCCTCGGCGTCACCTATTCGCTGGGCGCTGGCGACGAGCCTTCTTCCTGCATGGAACTGATCGAGTTCGTCTCGGCAATGGGCCACCCGATCGTTGCCGCCGGCAAGGGCAAGAACAACCCGCTCAACATCGACGCCACGCCTCCGGACTATGAGGAGGAGGCCAAGCGCAGGCACATGAATGTGCGCATGCTTGTGGAATTCGTGGACGGTTCCAAGACCATGGTCGAGATGGCGGCCATCGCCAACGCGACCGGGTTGGTGCCCGACAAGCCGGGCATGCATGGCCCGTCGGCGACGCTCGGCGAATTGTCGAAGGTGCTGGTGCCCGAGAAGGACGGCGGCGTGCTGTCGAAGGTCGGCGTCGTCGACTATTCGATCGGCAAGGGCGTGGCGCCCGGCGTCTTCGTCGTCGCCGACATGTCGCATCCGCGCATTTCGGAACGCATGGAAGACCTGAAGATGGGCAAGGGCCCTTACTTCACCTTCCACCGCCCCTATCACCTGACCTCGCTTGAAGTGCCGCTCACCTGCGCCCGCGTCGTGCTCTACGGCAAGGCCGATATGGTGCCTCTGGCGAAGCCAGTGGCCGAGGTCTGCGCCGTCGCCAAGAAGGACATGAAGCCTGGCGACAAGCTCGATGCCATCGGCGAGTACTGCTATCGCGCCTGGATCATGACGGCGCCGGAAGCCCACGCGGCGCGGGCCATTCCCTGCGGCCTGCTGCAGGGCGGTTCGGTCACGCAGCCGATCAAGAAGGGTGAGCTCATCACCTATGCCAACGCTGCGCCGGCGCCGGGCTCGAAGATCGCCGAATTGCGCGCCCGCCAGGACAATCTCGTTTACGGCGCTGTGGAGGCGTGATCATGGCCGGAGCCAGCAAAGCCGTTGTCGATAGCCGCGCCAACCTGCCGTTCGTCTATCGCCAGTACAGCCCGGAGCAACTCCGGGAGGTGCTCCACAAGATGTACCTTATCCGCCGCTTCGAAGAGGGCGCGGAAGAGTGCTACATGCGCGGCCTCATCCACGGCACCATGCACCTGTCCATCGGCCAGGAGGCCAGCGCCATGGGCATCTGCATGCCGCTCGCCGAGGATGATCAGATCACCTCGACGCATCGCGGCCACGGCCATTGCATCGCCAAGGGCGCCGAGGTCAGCCGCATGTTCGCCGAGTTCTTCGGCAAGACCACCGGCTATTGCAAGGGCCGCGGCGGCTCCATGCACATCGCCGACGTCGCCAAGGGCAATCTCGGCGCCAACGGCATCGTCGCCGGCGGCATCCCGATCGCGGTGGGCGCTGCGCTCTCCTCCAGGATGATGAAGACCGGCAAGGTCGTGGTCTCCTTCTTCGGCGACGGCGCCAACAATGAAGGCGCCTTCCACGAGGCGCTGAACATGGCGGCGATCTGGAAGCTGCCGGTGATCTTCGTGTGCGAGAACAACGGCTACGGCATGTCGACCTCGACGGCGCGCTCGACCGCGGTGAAGAACATCGCCGAGCGCGCGGCCGCCTATTCGATGCCCGGCGTCATCGTCAACGGCAATATCTTCTCCGAGGTGGCCGAGGCGTCCTTCAAGGCGGTCGAGCGGGCGCGCGCGGGCGAAGGGCCGACGCTGATCGAATCCAAGACCTACCGCCACCGCGGCCATTCCAAGAGCGACCGCAACCGCTACCGCACCAAGGAAGAGATCGAGGACTGGATGGAGAACCGCGATCCGATCACGCTCTTCGAGACCGAACTGCGCGATTTCGGCTTCATCGACGACCAGGGCATCCAGGCGATCCGCGACGCGGTCGCCCGCGAGATCGCGGACGGCATCGAGTTCGCCAAGGCGAGCCCGGCACCTGAGATCGCCACCCTTCAGAACTATGTTTACACGGAGCATGCGTGATGGACGCCGCGGTGCGTGAACTGAGCTACGCCCAGGCGATCCAGGAAGCCATGGCGATCGCCATGGACATGGACGAGCGCGTCTTCCTGATGGGCGAGGATATCGGCGTCTATGGCGGCGCCTTCCAGGTGACCGGCGACCTGGTCGAGCGCTACGGCACCGAGCGAGTTATCGACACGCCGATCTCCGAACTGGGTGGCGCGGGCGTCGCCGTCGGCGCCGCAGTCACCGGTATGCGGCCGATCTTCGAATTCCAGTTCTCGGATTTCGCCACGCTCGGCATGGAGCAGATCGTCAACCAGGCGGCCAAGATGCGCTTCATGCTTGGCGGCGAGGTGTCCGTGCCGGTGGTGATGCGTTTCCCGGCCGGCTCCGGCACGGGCGCGGCCGCGCAGCACAGCCAGAGCCTGGAAGCCTGGCTCGGCCATGTGCCCGGCCTCAAGGTCATCCAACCGGCGACGCCGCACGACGCCAAGGGCATGCTACTTGCCGCGGTCGCGGATCCCGACCCGGTCATGATCTTCGAGCACAAGCTGCTCTACAAGATGAAGGGCCATGTGCCCGAAGGGCACTACACCGTGCCGATCGGCAAGGCCGAAATCCGCCGCGAGGGTCGTGACCTCACCATCGTCGCCACGTCGATCATGGTGCAGAAGGCGCTCGACGCCGCGGCCACGCTCGCAGGCGAGGGCATCGACATCGAAGTGGTGGACCTGCGCACCATCCGGCCGATCGACAGGCAGACGGTCATCGACAGCGTGAAGAAGACCTCGCGCCTGCTCTGTGTCTACGAAGCGGTGAAGACGCTCGGCATCGGCGCCGAAGTGAGCGCTCTGGTCGCCGAAAGCGAGGCGTTCGACTACCTCGACGCGCCGATCGTGCGCCTTGGCGGTGCCGAGACGCCGATCCCCTACAATCCGGATCTGGAAAAGGCGACGGTGCCGCAGGTCCCCGATATCATCTCCGCCGCCCGCGACCTCGTGAAAGGGGTCCGCTGAGCGATGCCGACAGAGGTCATTCTTCCCAAGGTCGACATGGACATGGCGACCGGCCAGATCTCGCGCTGGTTCGCCGAGGAGGGCGCCAAGGTCAAGAAGGGCGACGTGCTCTTCGAGATCGAGACCGACAAGGCGGCGATGGAGATCGATGCGCCGGCCAGCGGAACGCTGCGCAACGTCACCGGCAAGGAGCGCGTCGACATTCCCGTCGGTGAGCCCGTTGCTTGGATCTATGCCGACGACGAGGTTTATTCGGCTGAGACAGCGCAGAAGAAAGCGCCAATCTCCCCCCAAGTGGGGGAGATGCCGACGCAGTCGGCAGAGGGGGTCCCTCCGGCCTCACAATCTGTCGCGCTCCACTCTGGTCTGCCGGGCAGCTTTTCAGCAGGGGCCGAGATCGGCCAATTGCCGTCGGCCGCCCGCGCGACGCCATTGGCGCGCCGCTTGGCCCGTGAGGCGAGTCTAGCGATTGCCGGCATACAAGGCAGCGGCCCGCGCGGCCGTGTCGTGCGTGCCGACGTTGAGGCCGCGGTTGCCGCGAAGGGTTCCGCGGCGCCTGTACGGCCGACCGCAGAGATTGCACCGCCAACCTCGATCGAGGCTCCGGCTCCTGCCGCCAAGCCGATGTCGGACGATCAGGTGCTGAAGCTGTTCGAGCAGGGTTCCTACGAACTGGTGCCGCATGACAATATGCGCAAGACCATCGCGCGGCGCCTGGTCGAGGCCAAGTCCACCATCCCGCATTTCTATTTGACGCTCGACTGCGAGCTCGACGCACTGCTTGCGCTGCGCACGCAGTTGAATGCCGCCGCCCCCATGAAGAAGACCGACAAGGGCGAGGCTCCCGCCTACAAGCTGTCGGTCAACGACATGGTCATCAAGGCGATGGCCATGGCGTTGAAAGCGGTGC
>Ga0209233_1000259_pt1 | contig 79836 bp, 81 predicted proteins | sample AraplaCL_Cvi_mCL_FD_184269 | JGI IMG/M metagenome (GOLD analysis project Ga0209233, IMG submission 184269) | Arabidopsis root microbial communities from the University of North Carolina, USA - plate scrape CL_Cvi_mCL (SPAdes) (version 2) | ecosystem: Host-associated > Plants > Roots > Endosphere...
GCACCGCGGCCGACAGGCTTCCCGGCCCCGCGATCATCGGAAAGGCGAGCGGAAACACGGCGATGTCGCCCGGCTGCTGGGCATCCTGTTTCTCGCTCTCCTTGAGCGAGGACAGGCCCGGGCTCGAAAAGGTCAGGGTCAGCGCCTGGAGGAACAGCAACAGCCCGCCCGCGACGCGGAACGCCGGCAGCGAGATATGCAGCAGCGACAACACCTGCGCCCCGCTGACGGCGAAGAGCAGCAGCACCAGTCCGGCGATCGCAACCGAACGCAGCGCAAGGCTCTGCCGCTGGCTGCGATGGACCCCGGCGGTCAGGCTGGCGAAGACCACCGCCGTCTCGACCGGTCCGATCGTGACGAGCAGGATGACGAAGCTCGAAAGGATGCTCGGCGCAACATGCATTGAGCTAATTGGGGAGCTAATTCGGGGACACTATACTTAATAGATGAGCTATCGGGCGATCGGAGCCCGCCCGGCGACTGCCGGAGCGGGCTCCGCACTGAGTCAGGCCGCTTTCGCGGTGACCGGAATGCGGCGGACATTCTCGTTCGCCGCCGCTGATTTCGGCACCGTGATGCTGAGCACGCCGTTCCTGAACGTCGCGCTTGCCTTGTCCGGCTCGATGCCCCTGGGCAGGCCGATCCGGCGCTCGAAGCGGCCATAGCTGCGTTCGGAATAGCCGCGCTCCCTGTCCTCGGTCTCGGAGCGTTTCTCGCCCCGCAGCGTCAGCACCCCGTCCTCGAGGGTGAGCTCGACATCCTTTTCGTCGAGCCCGGGCAGCTCGGCGGTCACCCGGATTTCGCTGTCGGTCTCGCCAAGCTCGACGCTCGGCCATGAAAGCGTGCGCTCGAAGCCGGCGAGCATCGGCGCGCCGAATCCGCGAAACACATCGTCGAACAGCCGGTTCACCTCGCGATGAAGCGAGAGCAGCGGGTCGTCATTCCGGTCGCGTTGCCCGCCGACCAGAGCGGGGAGCCGGTTCTCCTGCCGGCTCCAGGGAATCAGATCACGGATAGCCATGGTTTCTTCCTTTCCAGGCTTGAGATGGTGGATCACGCCGCCTCGCGGGCATCGTTCCCGGAGGTCTCGATCCGGCCCTGGCCCGAGGCGCTGCCGCCGATCGGGATCCTGCGCGGTTTCAGCGCCTCGGGGACGACGCGCCGCAGCGCGATACTCAGCAGGCCGTTGTCGAACTCGGCCGAACCGACCTCGACGAAGTCGGCAAGCTGGAAGCGGCGCTCGAACGGACGCGTCGCGATTCCCCGGTGCAGATACTGGCCTTCCTGCGTGTCGTCGGCGCGCTTCCCCGTGATGGTGAGCTGGTTCTGCTGCGCGACGATCTCGATCTCGTCGGGGCGGTAGCCGGCCACCGCGAGCGTGATCCGGTAGCTGTCGTCGCCATCGCGGGCGATGTCGAACGGCGGGTAGCCGTCGCTGCCGTCGCCGCGCATGCCGTTTTCGAGCAGGTCGAAAATACGGTCGAAGCCGACCGTTGAACGCCGATAGGGCGTAAAGTCGAAATTGGTTCTCATCTCCAAATCCTCCTCAGAGCAATCTGGGCATGAGACGCGCCGGAGAGAGAGCCGGCGCTCTCAATGTCCAGCCGGACCCGAACTCGGCGTCCGGCGGCGACTAGGTAGGTGGCGATGTTGGGAGATCAAGGCTTCGGATAGTGACTGGGAGGCAAAATTTGCGGATCGCCGGGCGGGCACGCTGTCTGGCTGAATTCATGCAATGCCACCAACCGCTTCGCAGGTTCGTGTCGCGGCCCGACCACCGGTTCGCATTACCGTGACAGCTGGACTGTCCCCTCTCGTCCCGCATTCCTGGGCGGTTGACGGCGCGCGGGTCAGCGGCAATGTCGGCACGATCCGACTGGGGGACATACGAATGGCCAATCGACCTTTTGATCAGCGTGCGGCGGCGCGGCCGAGTTTCGGCGACGCGCCCGTCGGCGCGGTATCCGCCTATGCCGGCCCGGTCGGCGTGGAGCAGGGTGCCCGTCCGAGCCAGATCGAGGCGTCCGGCTGGATGCCGTGCGACGGTCGCGCGCTCGAGGTGAGCAGCTATCCGGAGCTCTTCGCGGTGCTCGGCTATCTCTATGGCGGCCATGGCGAGATCTTCAATATCCCGGACTATCGCGGCGCCTTTCTGCGCGGCGCCGATCTGGGCAGCGGACAGGATCCTGATGCCATGGCCAGAAGGCCCGCTATCGGCGGGAGCGACCCCGGCGTCGGTTCGACCCAGCAAAGCGCGCTCCAGGATCATGCGCATCTTTATAACGGCCCGGCCGGCAGCGACGGCCTCCAACCGGGCGGCATCGGCGAAATGCCCCGGCCCGGTTTGTTGACGGGCGGTCCGGTGTCCGAAGGATCGTCCGATCCGGTGAGGGTCAGCCGCAGCGAAACCCGCCCGGCCAACATCGCCGTCAACTATATCATCAAATTCAGCAGCCGGCTGGGGTAGCACGGCGATCATTTTCGCGTTTTTTAGCGGAGCTAAAAGGACTGGCGTCGATGCGAAATTGGAAGAGGCGCTATAGGGCAAAGCATAAAAATGCTTATACCATTTGGTTTAATAGCGACAGTTCCAACTACAATCCAAGATTGAAGCTATTTAAGAAATCTAGTAATTTCACCAGGAATATTCAAAAAAAGCGTCTGGAATTCGTCAAGCGCGAGCTGATATCAAAAGAATATTATGAAGATTGTGCATATCATATTTGCCAACTTTCCAGCATCGATATGGATGATGGCAGTATTGTCGGAAAAAGTTTGATCGATGGATCCGAGCCTCGTTCCTGTTCTTTATTTGACTGCGGAGTAATATTCTTCACAGAAATAGAGGCGCTTGGCCGCTTGCGCATCATACGTGAACAAGGCTTTAGCGAATATATAAAGATGCACCCATAAATCGTTGGATGTTCAGCAATGCGACGGGTCGCTTTAGCTGCAATTACCCCACGCCGCCGTGTCCCGCCCCTCGTCCCGATCGCGTGAAATGATAGGAAACCAGTCCGAAACTGACGGAGAAACCGTCACTATCGTCATCGGGCGAAAGCAGCAGTCCGGTATAGCGATAGTCCCCCTCGGGCGTGCGCGTCAGGGTCAGTTGCGCCGGCGCAGCGCCTGGCGCGGGCGGGCGGATCGTCAGCGTCAGCGTGTCGCCTGCGGTCGCCACGTCCCAGGCGGCCGCGATATTCTCGTTTCGATAGGTGCCGTCCAGCGGATGAGGGTTGATCTCGGGCTCGTCGATCGGCGGCAGCTTGGGGTCTAGCAGGGCGGAAACCGCTTCCGCCTTCGCCATGATATCGATGCCGCCGTCGTTGCAGAGCAGGATGATGCCCGTCCGGCTGGCGGGATGGCGCGCATAGATGGTCGCGAAGCCGTTGGCGCTGCCGGTATGCTGTATCCAGTGCGGCCCGATCGCGAGCCCCGCGCCATAGGAGAAGCTGTGTCCGCGACGCATCACCGGTGCGCCGTTCGCGAACCGCCCTTCGTCCAGCATCAGCCGCGTGACGGTCGGCGACCATATTATATGCGCGCTGTCGATATCATGATCCCATTTCGCGAGGTCATTGACTGTCGTGATCAGCCCGCCGGATCCTCCGATGGAAGGATAGCGGTCCGATAGCCCGGCCTGGCCGTCACGCATCCGGTAGCCGCGCGCCCTGTCGAGATACGGGCCTCGCACGTCACGCATCATGAAGCTCCGCGTCATCCCCAGCGGCTTCAATATGTGGCCGGCCACATAGTCTTCGAACGGCTCTTTCGAGACGCGTTCGACGATCTCGGACAGCAGCAGATAGCCGCCGTTCGAATATTCGAAGCGTGTGCCGGGGGTGAAGCGGGTGGCTTTCTGGCGGAAGAGCATCGCCAGGCTGTCGGCGCGCCTCGCCGCGTCCGGGTTCAATTGCCCTTCCAGGATCGCCAGGTTCACATCGTCGACGATGCCCGCCATATGATGCAGCAGCATCCGCACCGTTATCGGGCGGCCATAATCGGGCAGTTCGGGCAGGTAGCGACGGACATTCTCGTCGAGCCCGATCTTGCCCGCGGCAACCAGCTGAACGACTGCCATCGCCGTGAATTGCTTCGATACCGAGGCGGCATAGAATTGCGTGTCGGGCGTGTTGGGCAAGCCTTTGTCGATATCGGCTGCCCCGGAAGCAAGTGCTGCAAGCACCTTTCCATCCCGCGTGACCGCGACCGCGCAGCCGGGCACGCCGGATGGCGCGGCGACGATGGCGCGTAACCGTGTCTGGAGGTCTTGCGGCCCGGCTGCCGCGGTCAGCGCCGCGAGCGGAACCAGCGCCAGCAGGCGCATCCCGATCATCGCGCTTCCTCCCCTTCGGAAGGGGACGCGGATTGTACGGCACGGATCCGCTCGGCCAGGCTCCGGGTCCGCAAGGCTGCCTCGATCCGCCATAGTGGCTCGAAGATAGCTGCATCCGCCTCTTGCATCAGTGCCTCGAGCGCCGGCACGAAATGCCGGCGCACCTCGACCAGCTTGCGCGCCTGAGACTGGCCGGCGTCCGTGAGCGTCACGACCGTACGGCGGCGATCCGTGCCATCGGTAGCGGTTTCGACGAGCCCGAGAGTCCTGAGCTGCCGGACATATTTGTTGATCAGCGGATGCGACTGGACTGTCTCCACTGCGATGGCCATCACCGTTTGCGGGCCACGGGCATGAAGCAGGTGGACGACCGAAACCATGTTCGACGGAACGATGACGCCATAGCCCGGCAGCACCTCGTCGCTAGCATCGACGATCCGGCTGGCCACGCGTCGCATGATATGCGCGATCCAGATCACGCCCTGAGAGTGGATGAAGTCGTCCGATGGCGGCATAGCGACGTTCCTATGTGTCACGCGTTACGTAACGCGTTACATATGCGGGTCGCAAATCCTTTTCAATTGGCGATTACGTAGTTTACAAACCCACAAAGATGGGGTAGAGATTCCTGCATAAGGAGTCCCTACCGATGTCCGTTCTGTCCGCCCCTCATTTCCACGACGAAGCCGAGGCCTTCAAGTTCCTTGAGAGCATCGCTTGGGCGAACGGCACGGTATGCCCGCATTGCGGCGTCGTTGGCGGCAAGGTGTACGATCTGGCCGGCGTCCGCTCCAAGCCGAGCAAGAAGAACCCGGAAGGCGTCGTTCGCCACGGCCTCAAGAAGTGCGGCGCTTGCCGTTCGCAGTTCACCGTGAAAGTTGGCACCGTGTTCGAGCATGCCCGCATGCCGCTCCATAAGATGCTACAGGCCGTCCACCTCATCATGTCGAGCAAGAAGGGTATCAGCTCGCACCAGCTCAGCCGCATCCTTGAGGTGCAGTACAACACGGCTTGGTTTCTCTCGCACCGCATCCGCGAGGCGATACGCTCTGGTGATCTGGCGCCGTTCGGCGGCAATGGCGGCGTTGTCGAAGTGGACGAGACGTTCATCGGCAACATCAAGGGAGCGCCCAAAAAGCGCGCTTTCCATCACAAAATGAAGGTCCTAGCGCTGGTCGATCGCGACAGCGGAAAGGCCCGCACAATGGTAGTCGATAACGTTCGCGCTGAAACACTCATGCCGATCGTGATCGCCAACGTTGCCCGCGAGACGCGCATCATGACGGACGAGCACAGCGGCTACCGCGATATGAAGCTGCATTTCGCCGGTCATGGCACCACCAGCCACGGCTAAGGCCAGTACGTCGATCTGGCCGACCGCACGATCCACAGCAACACGGTCGAGGGTTATTTCTCGATCTTCAAGCGTGGCATGAAGGGCGTCTATCAGCATTGTGGCGAGCAGCACCTGCATCGCTATCTGGCCGAATATGAGTTCCGGTATAACAACCGGATCGCAAACGGCTTTGACGACCGCGCGCGCTCTGCCGAAGCGCTCAAGGGCATCGTTGGCAAGCGCCTGACTTATAAGTCAGCTGGTGAGCAATGCGCCGCCTGAGAACAAGAAGCGCAAGCGCAATCGAAGCCGGTGGCACGGCAAGCCGCACCGTAAGAGATAGCTTTACGCAGAGTCCGCGAGCGCCTAGAATCGTCACCGGAGGCGTTTAAGTGTCTGAAAGCAGAGATATTTCTGATTTCACGATCTACCTTGAGGGCCACGATGGCCATCGGGGCAACGTCCTCGTGCACGCATTCATCGGCAAGGTTCACCGCGTCGTGCTCGTTCTCAATCGGCTAGAGCGCGCTTTTATCGATAGCGCTATGCGCCATACTGATTTTGAGATCGTGGGGGCCGATAAGCGGAACCCCACGACCATTACCTTGAAGCCGGTCCCGCACGTTCGTTCGTATGACCCACAACCCGCCTTCCATTGGGCCATGTCGCAATTGGCTGCTGTAGCCAGGGGCGATGAGCCTGATGGCCGGGTGCGTGGCGAAATTGCTAAGGACTTGGTCAAGCTGGCGACAAAGGATAGCGAGGACGGATACAAGGCGTTCTGGATAAACGGACATGCCGAGGCCGTGAAGTTTGATGATAACTTCTTGCACAATGCCCTAGCCTTGACGCGCACCAGAGAAAAAGAAGATACACCCACGCGATGGCATGTCGGCTCCGCTCTTGGATCAATTGTTGGCGAGTTAAGAGCGGTGGATGATATTGCTGACGAACGCGAGTTTGTGATTGTTCCTCCGACTGGAGCGGAGTCGATAACATGTGTTTTCCCGGAATCTCTTAGGGCCACGATGGGAGACTACCTGTTTCGGATGGTAAAGGTTGAAGGCACCTTGCATTACGGCAAGGACTCTCCCTTCCCATACCGCGTCGAGGCGAATGACAACGGCATTGCCCCTTATCCGGATAGAAAACCAAGGCGGACGCTGGAGGATCTCCGGGGCGTGTTTGCGGGTCAGGGCCGCTCTGAGCCTGATTGGGGCTCACTCCTGAATGTCTGACAAGAAGAAGATATATTGGGATTCTTGCATGTTCTACGAGGTCGTGGGGAACGAGCTCGTGGAGCAAGCAAAGCAGGACGCCGTTAAAGAGATTCTGTCCGAAAATAGGTCTGGGACGAATATAATCGTCACATCAGTCATAGCTCATCTTGAGGTATTGCCCGCCAAGCTGTCGGAAAAAGGCGCTAGCGACGAGGCAGATTATCTTGCTCTTTTTGATGCGGAGCACTTTGCCGAGATAGAGCTGAATACAAATATAATCCTGAGAGCTAGAGAAATTCGGGATTATTATTATGTGCCACCAGATTCTAACGGGCAGGGCCATAGAATGATGGATGTTGGCGATGCGATTCATCTGGCAACCGCGACGGTACAAAATATCCCTGAATTCCACACGCGCGACAACAAAAAGAAGAAGGGGAACGTACCCCTGCTGGATTTATACAAAAATCAGACAGTCCCAAAGGTGTGTGGCAAATACGATTTGAAGATATTGTCGCCTGAAGCTGCGCAAGGATCGCTCGGTGTCTGACGAAAAAACCCAACTCGACAAATTCAAGGAAGCCGCGCGCGAGCTTGAGACCGACGACGACCCGGAGCACTTCAAGGAGAAGCTGGTGAAGCATAAGCCGGTGCCGGAGAAGCCGGAGTGAAGGCAGGCGTCTGTGGTATTTGTAAGCGCCCGCTCGCCGCGAAATCCGATCCAATGTCCGCCGATTGCGGCGGCGATTGTTGGGGTTGCATCGGTTGGCTCGAGTACATGATGGAAAAGGATTTTGATCCAGAGGATCGCCTGGCAACCCCCGAAGTTCAGCGCGAAATCAGGGCAGGCCTCCGTGAAGCAGACGGACAGGCGAAGTGACCCGCTTCATCTAGGTTTGTAAACTACGCAATCGCCTTTCAATTATGTCGCGTCACCGGGTTCGCGACTCATGCTTATGGTCTGCCACGCGACGACTCACGGCTGAACATCGGTGGCGACTCCTCACCATATCAAAAAATATGGCTCGCTCCGCAGTTTCTTGTCCTCCTTGACGGGTTCCGTTGTTTCCTTGTCGCCCTTAATGCCCTTGGACAGCTTTTTGCGGTCTAAATTTTCGATGACAGTACATTTTTCCAATATATTATTGATATATAACGATAATCGTCCAGCCTATCCGCCACCAAAACTGTCAGAACCCTACTGACATTTTGCCCACCCCCACCTCGATTCAACCCCAACCCCACCAGCGCTATTCACAGCGCCATGGTCTACAAACCAAAATTTGCAGCCGTAGCCCGCGAGATGTGCCGCCTCGGCGCCACCGACGAAGAGCTCGCCGAGCATTTCAACGTCTGCGTCCGCACCATCTATCGCTGGCGCAACACGCATGAGGAATTCGCCGAGGCAGTCGTGGCCGGCAAGGAACATGCCGATGCCCGGGTCGAACGCGCGCTCTATTCCCGCGCCGTTGGCTGCAGCGTCGAGCGCACCAAAATCTTCAAGCACGCCGGCGATCCCAAGCCGGTCTATGCCACCTACACCCACCATCTGCCGCCCGATCCCAACGCCGCGCTGCACTGGCTCCGCGTTCGCCAGCCGAAGAAATGGCGCATCCGCGAAGAGGATATGCGCGATCCTGGGCCTATCGAGATGATCGAAAAGGCGCTCGCCCGCGTCAAGGATTACCATCCACCCTATATGGTGCCGCCACGCCAGCCGCCGCCTGAGGCGACCACGCCTCCACCTCCGCCGGAGCCGGAGCCACCCCCCGACCCGGAGTCCGCGCCCGACCCCCAACCTCCGCCCGACCCGGAGCCATGGTCAGCGCCGGAACCCGGGCCTGCGTTTCCGGGAACGACCTCGCCCACCTCCGCCCCGCGGCCCGGCTGCGCTATAATCTACGCCCCCGTCTATCGCCCGATCCCCTAGGGTGAGGCGCAGCAAAGCCACCCGGCGCCGCCGCACTGCACAATGTTGCGCTCGTGGAACCGCTGGCGCATCATCGCGGCTTCGGGTCGCGGCTCAGAGTCTCAAGGGGAAACCGGCATGAAGAAGCTTGGCACATTGATGGCGGGCGCGTGCGCCCTGGTGCTCGCACAGGCGGCGATCGCCGGCCAGGCGGGGCCGAGCGATCCCAAAGCGGTCGAAGCAGCGTTCGACGCCGGCGTCAGCTCGCAGGACCAGCTCGACTGGCTGAAGCAGATGTCGTCAGCGCCCAACCAGGTCGGCGCGCCGCACGACAAGGCCAATGCCGAGTTCATGCTGGCGAAGTTCAACGAATGGGGCTGGGACGCGCATATCGAGACCTTCCAGGTCCTCTATCCCACCCCGATCTCGACCATTGTCGAAATGGTCGCGCCCGACAGGATCGTGCTGGGCGGCCAGGAACCGCCGGTGCCGGGCGATGACACCTCCGCCAACACCGCCGGCGCGCTGCCGCCCTATGTCGCCTTCCAGGGCGACGGCGATGTGACGGGCGATCTCGTCTATGTGAATTACGGCATGCCCGAGGATTACAAGGCGCTGGCGCGGCGCGGGATCGACGTGAAGGGCAAGATCGTCATCGCCCGCTACGGCGTCGGCTGGCGCGGGTTGAAGCCGAAGCTCGCCCAGGATCATGGCGCGATCGGCTGCATCATCTATTCCGATCCGGCGGACGATGGGTACGGCAGGGGCGACGGCTATCCCAAAGGCGGCGCCCGGCCCGAATTCGGCGTCCAGCGCGGCTCGGTGGCCGACATGCCGCTCTATCCTGGCGATCCGCTGACCCCCGGCGTGGGCGCGACCGAGAAGGCGAAGCGCATCCGCCGCGAGGATGCGCCGACCATCCTCAAGATCCCCGTGCTGCCCATGTCCTATGGCGACGCAGTGAAGCTGCTCTCGCGGCTGGGCGGGCCGGTCTCGCCCGCGCCCTGGCATGGCGGGCTGCCGATTTCCTATCATATGGGCGGCGACAGCGGGGTGAAGGTCCATCTCGCGGTCAAATCGGAATGGTCGCTCAAGCCGATCTATGATGTGATCGGCGTGCTGAAGGGCGCGCGCTATCCCGATCAATGGGTGGTGCGCGGCAACCATCATGACGGCTGGGTGTTCGGCGCGTCCGATCCGCTGTCGGGCAATGTCGCGATGATGTCCGAGGCGAAGGCGCTCGGCGCGATGGTGAAGCAGGGCTGGCGGCCGGCGCGGACGATCATCTATGCCGGCTGGGATGCCGAGGAGCCGATGCTGCTCGGCTCGACCGAATGGGCCGAGGAACATGCCGCCGAGCTCAAGGCCAAGGCGGTGGTCTATATCAACACCGACGGCAATGGCCGCGGTTTCCTCGGCGCCTCGGGCAGCCATGATTTCCAGCATCTGGTGAACGGCGTCGCCGCTGACGTGATCGATCCGGAAACCGGCGCGACGGTCGCCGCGCGGATGCGGGCGAACATCCGGGTCGGGGCGTACGACAAGACCCGGCGCGTCGACGATGCCGTGCTCGCCGCGGCGGAGCGGGGCGGCGATCTGCCGATCGGGCCGCTCGGATCGGGCTCGGATTATTCGGCCTATCTCCAGCATCTCGGCCTGCCGGCGATCGATGTCGGGTTCGGCGGCGAGGATGAGAGCGGCGGGGTCTATCACTCGCTCTATGACAGCTATCACCACATGACGACCTTCGACGATCCGGGCCTGAAATATGGCGCGGCCCTGTCGAAGACCGTCGGGCGGCTGGTGCTGCGCGTCGCGGATTCGGATACGCCGCCGCAGCGCTTCGGCGATTTCGCCGATACCGTGTCGATGTATCTGACCGAGGTAAAGAAGCTCGCCGAGGAACGCCGCGAGGAGGACCGCAAGCGCGAGAAGCTGCTGCGCGACGGCGCCTTCGTCCTGGCCAGCGATCCCCTGAAGCCAGTCGCGCCCGCCGCCGCCGAGCCCCGCACGCCGCATATCGAGCTGGCGGTGCTCGAGGATGCAGTCGACCGGCTCAAGGCCGCCGCAACCGCCTATGACGATGCCTATGCCGACAAGGGCGGCAAGCTCGATCCCGCCACGCGCGAGAAGCTCAATGCCCAGCTCCGCGACATCGACCAGCTGCTGCTCGACGATCGCGGCCTGCCCGATCGGCCCTGGTACAAGAACCTCGTCTACGCCCCCGGCCGCTTCACCGGCTATGGCGCGAAGACCTTGCCGGGCGTGCGCGAGGCGATCGAGGAGCGGCGCTTCGACGACGCCAATGTCTATGCCGGGCGGACCGCGAAGGTGCTCGATGCCTATTCCGCGCGGCTCGAGGCGGCGCGGGCGACGATCGAAGGGAAGTAGCCGGCATCGGTCATATAAAGACATAAAGAATTCTTTATATCGTGCTTGACGCGGCGCCCGGGATGGCTATCCTGGGCGCTGTCGAGGTTCTTCGTCCGGTCCTGCCGGTCGGAGCCAAGACGGGAAGCCGGTGCAATTCCGGCGCTGCCCCCGCAACTGTGAGCGGTGAGCGGCGATCCATTTCGCGTCACTGGTCCGGACAAGGGACCGGGAAGGCCGGATCGCCGCACTGACCCGCGAGCCAGGAGACCTGCCTCGTCAGATAACGTCCTCCGGCGGGGTGCCCGGTCAGGCCGCGTGCAACACCGCGCCCCGGCTTGTCGCCCGTGAAGGGAGGGGCGTTCGGCCCGTTGCGGCGCGTCCGGCCGACACCTTGCCCAACGCAAGGCCAAGTCGATGACCATCCAAGTCGCCACCCTCGGTTTCCCCCGTATCGGCCCGCGCCGCGAGCTGAAGTTCGCGCTCGAGAATTACTGGTCGGGCAAGTCCGATGCCGACTCCCTGTCGCTCGCGGCCATCGGCCTGCGCGCCGCCGCCTGGGCGCGGCAAAAGGCGCTCGGCGCCGACATCCTGCCGAGCGGCGACTTCTCGCTCTACGACCATGTGCTCGACATCTCGGCGATGCTCGGCGCGGTGCCGGCGCGCTATGGCTGGAGCGGCGGCAAGGTCGGGCTCGACACTTACTTTGCGATGGCCCGCGGTGCTCAGGGCCATGGCGAAGGCTGCGCCCACGCGCTCGACAGCACGGCGCAGGAAATGACCAAATGGTTCGACACCAACTATCACTATATGGTGCCCGAGCTGGTCGCTGGGCAGCGCTTCGCCCTGTCGACAAGCAAGGCAGTCGACGAGTTCCGCGAAGCCCGTGCGCTCGGCTATCACACCAGGCCGGTGCTGCTCGGCCCGGTCACCTGGCTGACCCTCGCCAAGGGCAAGGATGTCGAACCGCTGTCGCTGCTCGAGGCAGTGCTGCCGGTCTATGAGGAGGTGCTTGCACAGCTCGCCCGCGCGGGTGCCGACTGGGTTCAGATCGACGAGCCCTGCCTGGTGCTCGATCTCGACGACGCCCAGCGCGCAGCGCTGAAGCTCGCTTACAAGCGCCTGTCGGTGAACGGCCCGAAGGTGATGCTCGCCACCTATTTCGGCGCGCTCGGCGACAATCTCGAACTCGCCACCGACCTGCCCGTGCACGGCCTGCACGTCGATCTGGTCCGCGCGCCCGAACAGCTCGACGCCGTATGGCAGCGCGCGCGGCCCGACATGCTGTTGTCGCTCGGGGTGATCGACGGCCGCAATGTCTGGCGCGCTGATCTCGACGCGCTGCTCGCCCGGATCGCGCCGATCGCCGCCGAGCGCGACTTGATCCTCGCGCCGTCCTGCTCGCTGCTCCACACGCCCGTGGATCTCGCGCTCGAGACGGCGCTGGATCCGGAGGTGAAGCAATGGCTCGCCTTCGCCGTCCAGAAGATCGGCGAGCTGTCGGTGCTGGCGCGGGCGCTGAATGACGGCGCGGACTCAGTCGCCGAGCCGCTTGCCGCAGCGCGGGCAGCCGTCGCAGCGCGCAAGACCTCGCCCTTGATCCACAACCCGGCGGTCGCGGCCCGGCTGGCGGCAGTCGATGCCGCCATGGCGAACCGGGCATCGCCCTTTGCCACGCGCAAACCGGTCCAGCAGGCGCGCCTGCAGCTGCCGAGCTTCCCGACCACCACGATCGGCTCCTTCCCGCAGACGCCCGAAGTGCGCAAGGCGCGGGCCGCTTATATCCGAGGCGAGATCGATGAGGCCGCCTATGCCGTGTTCCTCCGCGCCGAGACCGCCGAGACGGTGGCGTGGCAGGAGCAGATCGGCCTCGACGTGCTCGTGCATGGCGAGTTCGAGCGCAACGACATGGTGCAATATTTTGGCGAGCAGCTCTCGGGCTTCGCCTTCACCCGCAGCGCCTGGGTGCAGAGCTATGGTTCGCGCTGCGTCCGGCCGCCGATCCTGTACGGCGATGTCGCCCGCCCGAAGCCGATGACGGTCGAGTGGTGGCGCTATGCGCAATCCCTCACCGACAAGCCGATGAAAGGCATGCTGACCGGGCCGGTGACGATCCTCAACTGGTCCTTCGTGCGCGACGATCAGCCACGCGAGCGTAGCTGCCGGGCGATCGCGCTCGCGATCCGCGATGAGGTGATCGACCTCGAAGCAGCGGGCGCGAAGGTGATCCAGATCGACGAGGCAGCGCTCCGCGAAGGCCTGCCGCTGCGGCGTGCCGACTGGCAGGCCTATCTCGACTGGGCAGTCGAATGCTTCCGCCTGACGGCGTCGGGCGTGCGCGACGAGACCCAGATCCACACCCATATGTGCTATTCCGAGTTCAACGACATCCTGCCTTCGATCGGCGCGATGGACGCCGATGTCATCTCGATCGAGACCGCCCGGTCGCAGATGGAACTGCTCGATGCGTTCGCCGACTACGCCTATCCCAATGAGATCGGGCCGGGCGTCTATGACATCCACGCGCCGCGCATCCCGGCCGAAGCGGAGATGGTCGAGTTGCTCAGCCTCGCGGGCAAGCGCCTGCCGGCCGAGCAGCTCTGGGTGAACCCCGATTGCGGCCTCAAGACGCGCAAATGGGGCGAGGTCCGCCCGGCGCTGATCGCGATGGTCGCGGCGGCGCAGCGGATGCGGGTGAAGGCGGCCTATGATGCCGGCTGATGCCATGCCGGACGAGCAGCCCGCCGTCCGCGTGACGGCGGTGCCGGCCGACGCCAATGTCTATGGCGACATCTTCGGCGGCTGGCTGATGAGCCAGATGGACCTCGCCGCTTCCTCGGTCGCGTCGCGTCATGCGGCCGGCCGGGCGGTGACGATCGCGGTTGAGGGCATGGCCTTTCACCGCCCGGTGTTCGTCGGCGACGAGGTCTCGGTGTTCGCCCGGCTGATCAAGGTCGGGCGGACCTCGATGCAGGTCGAGGTCGAAGCCTGGGCGCGGGACCGGCATTCTGATGACGCGAACAAGGTGACTCAGGCGGTGTTCGCGTTTGTAGCGGTCGGACAGGATCGGCGGCCGCGGGCGGTGAGGGGGATGTCTTCTTAAGTCCTTCCCCGGCGAAGGCCGGGGCCCAGTTGGGGGACGACCATGGCGGGTGCCGCGCTTCGTTACTTCAGCCATCCCGACTGGGCCCCGGCCTCCGCCGGGGAAGAAGGGAAGTAACAAAAAAAGGGGCCCGGTTTCCCGGGCCCCTCTTTTTTTGTCCCAAAGGACGGGTCGCTTAGTCGCGGTCACCGGTCAGGAAGGCCGGCGCGAACTCGGGCGCTGGGCCGTCGTCATTGCCGCCGCCCGAACGCTCGGGGCGCGGACCACGCTCGCCGCCGCCGTCGCGACGCGGGCCACGGCCGCCGTCACCATCGCGGCGCGGGCCGCGGTCGCCACGACCGCCGCCATCGCCGCGCGGGCCACGGCCGCCATCGCCGTCACGGCGCGGGCCGCGCGGGCCACGATCACCGCGGTCGCCGCCTTCGCGGGGCTCGCGGGCCGGGCGGGTGTCTTCCAGCTCGGCACCGGTCTCCTGATCGACGACGCGCATCGACAGGCGAACCTTGCCGCGCGGATCGATCTCGAGGACCTTGACCTTCACGGCCTGGCCTTCGCTCAGCACGTCACTGACCTTCTCGACCCGCTCGTTCTTGATCTCGGACACATGGACGAGGCCGTCCTTGCCGCCCATGAAGTTCACGAAAGCCCCGAAATCGACCAGGTTGACGACCTTGCCGTCATAGATCTTGCCGACCTCGGCCTCTTCGACCAGGCCCTTGATCCACTTGATCGCGGCTTCGATCTGCGCGCTGTCCGACGAGCTGACCTTGATCACGCCCTCGTCGTCGATATCGACCTTGGCGCCGGTGGTGGCGACGATCTCACGGATCACCTTGCCGCCAGTGCCGATGACGTCACGGATCTTCGACTTGTCGATCGTGATCGTCTCGATGCGCGGGGCATGGGCCGAGAGCTCTTCACGGGTGTGGTCCAGCGCCTTGGCCATTTCGCCGAGGATATGCGCGCGGCCTTCCTTGGCCTGGTTCAGCGCAACGCGCATGATCTCTTCAGTGATGCCGGCGATCTTGATGTCCATCTGCATCGTGGTGATGCCCTCGGACGTGCCGGCGACCTTGAAGTCCATGTCGCCGAGATGATCCTCGTCGCCCAGGATGTCGGACAGGACGGCGAAGTCCTTGCCTTCCAGGATCAGGCCCATTGCGATGCCCGAGACCGGGCGCTTCAGCGGCACGCCGGCATCCATCATCGAGAGCGAACCGCCGCACACCGTCGCCATCGAGGACGAGCCGTTCGACTCGGTGATGTCGGAGAGAACGCGGATCGTGTAGGGGAACTCGTCCTTCGACGGCAGCACCGGGTGCAGCGCGCGCCAGGCGAGCTTGCCATGGCCGACTTCACGACGGCCCGGCGCACCGAAGCGGCCGACTTCACCGACCGAATAGGGCGGGAAATTATAGTGCAGCATGAAATGCTCGTAGGAGAGGCCGTTCAGGCCGTCGATCATCTGCTCCGCGTCGCGCGTGCCGAGCGTGGTGCTGCAGATCGACTGAGTCTCGCCACGGGTGAACAGGGCCGAGCCATGCGCACGCGGGAGGAAGTGCACCATCGCCTCGATCGGACGGATCTGGGTGGTGGTGCGGCCGTCGATGCGCTGGCCGTCCTTGAGGATGGCGCCGCGGACGATCTCGGCCTCGAGCTTCTTCATCAGCTTGCCGGCGGCCATCTGGTCCTGCGGGGCTGCATCGGCAAACGCCGCCTTGCCCTTGGCGCGGGCTTCGTTGAGCAGGTTCGAGCGCTTGGACTTGTCGGTCACCTTGTACGCGGCGGCGATGTCCTTGCCGATCAGCTTCTTGAGCTTGTCCTTGGCGGCCGAGAGATCAGCCTGTTCGGCCATTTCCCACGGATCCTTGGCGGCCTGCTCGGCGAGGCTGATGATCGCCCCGGCTGCCTCGCGGCAGGCCTTGTGCGCGAACTGGACTGCGCCGAGCATGACCTCTTCCGAAAGCTCCTTGGCTTCGGATTCGACCATCATCACGGCAGCGCCGGTGGCGGCGACGACGAGATCGAGATCGCCTTCCCTGGTCTGATCGAGGGTCGGGTTGAGGATATACTCGCCATCGACATAGCCGACGCGGGCCGCGCCGATCGGGCCCATGAAGGGCACGCCCGAAATGGTGAGGGCGGCGGACGCAGCGACCATCGCGAGGATGTCGGGCTCGTTCTCGCCGTCATAGCTCAGCACCTGGGCGATGACGTTGATCTCGTTGTAGAAGCCTTCCGGGAACAGCGGGCGGATCGGGCGATCGATCAGGCGGCTCGTCAGAGTCTCCTTTTCGGTGGCGCCGCGCTCACGCTTGAAAAAGCCGCCGGGGATGCGGCCCGAAGCCGAGAATTTTTCCTGATAGTGGACGGTGAGGGGGAAGAAATCCTGGCCCTCCTTCACCGAGCGCGCGGCGGTGACCGCGCAGAGAACCACGGTTTCGCCGAGCGTCGCAATGACGGCGCCATCGGCCTGGCGGGCAACGCGGCCCGTTTCCAGCGTGAGGGTCTTGCCGCCCCACTGGATGCTTACAGTTTTGGTATCGAACATTTTATTTCCTTCAACACCGGCCGCCCAATGCGGTCCGGGGCCTATGTGCGGGCTTAGCCGGCCCGCGCGGTTCGAGGCCTTTCGTGCCTCTGAGCCAGAACTGCCGAATTGCAGTGTGGCGATGTGCCCTCGCCTCGGCGAGGGCGCAGTCCGGGCGTCCGGCATGGCGGACGCCCAAATGATTTACGAAAACGGCGCCCGCAGGCGCCGTCCGTTTACTTGCGAAGACCCAGCTTCGCGATGAGATCCGTGTAGCGCTGACCATCCTTGTGACGGAGATAGTCGAGCAGCGACCGACGCTTGTTGACCATCATCAGCAGCCCGCGGCGCGAATGATTGTCCTTCTTGTGGTCCTTGAAGTGCTCGGTCAGGTTACGGATGCGCTCGGTGAGGATCGCGACCTGGACTTCGGGGGAACCCGTATCGCCTTCGGCGCGGGCATGATCCTTGACGAGCGCTTCCTTGCGCTCTGGCGTAATCGACATCGTGTTCCTTTCAATCAGAGGTTGAAACCACGGACGACGCGGACCTCGCGGTCCTGAACTTCCACCAGAGCGACCGGAACATCGTCCGATATCGCGAAGTGGAGGCCATCATCTGCGGCGATCCCGATCAACACCCGCCCCTGTCGGAGCAGCCCTGCCTGATCGGGGGTGAGGGATAGAGCCGGGATGTCGTCCAGCCCCGCCCTCAGGGGCAGGAGTTTGTCTTCAAGGGCGCGCCCATGGCCGAGTTCGGCCAGTTTGTCCAGCGATATCGCGTCGGCGAGGGTGAACGGGCCTGCCTTGGTGCGGCGGAGCATGGTGACATGGCCGACCGTGCCGAGGGCTTTGGCGATGTCCCGAGCCAAGCTGCGGATATAGGTGCCTTTGGAAACATGGGCGGTGAGGGTGATGGATTCAACCACTTCGTCGTTACCCCTGCTTCTCTCCTTGTCACCCCCGCTTTCGCGGGGATGACACTTCAAGGAGAGGGAGTGAATCACCACAGACCGGCTCGCCAGCACGACATCCTCACCGGCGCGCGCGAGATCATAAGCGCGCTGGCCATCGACCTTCAGCGCCGAATACGCTGGCGGCACCTGTTCGATCGACCCGGTGAAGCGCAGCAGCACCGCTTCAACATCGGCGAGTGTCGGTCGCACGTCTGAGCGCGCGATCTCCACGCCTTCGCCATCGAGCGTATCAGTCTCCACCCCGAAGGCGATCGTGAAGTCATACACCTTGTCGCTGTCGAGCATCCGTCCGGCAAGCTTGGTTGCCTCGCCGATCGCGATCGGCAGCACGCCCGAGGCGAGCGGATCGAGCGTGCCGCCATGGCCGACCTTGAACTTGCCATAGCCGCCCTCGCGCAGCGCCCGCTTGACTGCGGACACGCCCTGGGTCGAACCGAGACCGACAGGCTTGTCGAGGATGATCCAGCCGTGCATCCCGCTCAGGCCTGAAGCCCGGCAATCCCGAAGAACAGCCCGATAAGCGCATCGGCCGGCGGTCCGACAACCCGCTCAACCACATTCGCGGCGGGCACGATGGTCGGCAGGACCACGAGCAGGAGCAGCATCACAGGAAAGGCGTAGCGGGCGAGCTGGCCATAGCGCCCAGCGAGCGATCGCGGCAGCAGCCCCTGTACGACATGGCCACCATCGAAAGGCGGGATCGGCAGCAGGTTGAACACCGCCAGGAAGACGTTGATCTGGATGAAGTTGACCAGATTGGCGAGCGCGAACTTCGCCACGCCGGTCGGCGCGCCGCCATGCCAGAGCCCGACAAACGCAGCGAGTCCCAAGGCGCCGACCAATGCCAGCACCAGGTTCATCGCCGGCCCGGCGAGCGCAACGATCATCATGTCGCGCCGCGGATTGCGCAGCTGGCTGGCCACCACCGGCACCGGCTTGGCCCATCCGAACACCGGCAGATGCGCGATCGCCAGCCCGAGCGGTACGAGGAGCGTGCCGACGGGATCGACATGGGTAATCGGATTGATCGACAGCCGTCCGAGCCTTTTCGCGGTGGGATCGCCCAGCGCATTGGCGACCCAGCCGTGCGAGATCTCGTGCAGCACGATGGCGATGACGAGCGGGATGATCCAGATTGCGGCGGAATAGACGGGATTGTTCATCGCCTGCATCTAGGGATGCGGGCCGGCATGCGCCAGCGCGGCGCGGGAATCAGCCCTTCTGCTTCGCCTTCTTCACCTTCTTCGGCGGTGGGCCGCTCGTAACCAGTTCGTCGATCTTGCACTCCTCGCGATCGACGATCAGCGAACCGAACCTGTCGAGCGAGCTCGATCCGCTTGTCTTCACGCCGATCCGCGTGGCGAAGGACAAACCAAGGCATGGGCCCATCACCGTCGCATGATACCATTTCCGGCTGCGATCCTGGAGATAGACGGCGTGATCGCCATCGGCCTGGAAATCATAGATGCCGTCATGATCGACGAACGGAATCGAGGCTGGCGTGCCCGGCGGAGGCGGCGCCTTTTGTGCGATTGCACCGGCACCGAGCATCAGCAGGGGAAGGGCGAGCAAGCTGCGGATCACTGAATTCGCTCCTCGAAACATCGTCGATCGCGTGAGTCTATTGCGCGCCGCCTGTACGCTCGATGAAGTGCCGCCGGCACATCGCGACATAACGATCATTGCCGCCGATCTCGGTTTGCGCACCTTCGCGGACTGCCTGGCCGCTGGCATCGACCCGCATGTTCATCGTCGCCTTGCGCCCGCATTCGCAGACGGATTTGATCTCGATCAGCGAGTCGGCGATCGCCAGCAATCGTGCCGAGCCCTCGAACAATTCCCCCTGGAAATCCGTGCGCAGGCCATAAGCGAGCACCGGCACGCCGCCGAAATCCGCGAGATGGGCGAGCTGGTCGACCTGGGCCGAAGTCAGGAACTGTGCCTCGTCGACCAACACACAGGCGGGCGGTTCCTCACCCTCGCGCCGGACGATCGCGGCAAGGTCGGTGTCGCGCTCGAACGCGATCGCATCGGCGCCGAGCCCGATTCGCGACGTGACCGTGCCGGGCGTGAACCGATCGTCGATCGCCGCCGTGAACAGCACCGTGCGCATGCCGCGCTCGCGGTAGTTGAAATCCGCCTGGAGCAGGTTGGTCGATTTCCCCGCATTCATCGAGGCATAGTAGAAATAGAGCTTGGCCATCAGGCGATCCAGCTAGGGCGGATTGCGATCAGGCGCCACTGCCTGTCGCGATATTCCATCGCGAGCGTCGCGCCTTCGCCGCACAGGTCGCCGCAGCTGTAACTGCGATCGACGAATGCGATCCCTTCTGAATAGGTCGGGACTGACAGGCGATAGCGGTGCGAGCAGGTCAGTTTCACAACGGGCCGGGCACGCTCCTGCCTTAGGCGCTCATGGGCCTGCCGCTTCCCCTCAGGCGAGCTGAGCTTCAAAATCGCGGTGGCCGATGCCCCTTCCAACCGCGCTTCAAGGGCAGCATCCACCTGCGTCGCCGGCTCGCCGGGCAGCCGCCATCTTCGCAGCGGATGGTACAGGCCGACCCGCATCGAGACCCGGGTCCATGGCTGAAGCATCACGGCATTATATTCGAGGCCCGGCTCCGTCCCGTGTTCGTTCAGGCAGAAATCGGAAGAGGTGCCAGGCGCGTTCAACAGAGAAGCGGGCAAGCGCAGAGGCTGGAAGTCGACGAGTTCCACCTGACGAAGCGCCGCTGTATCGACCGGCGGCGGCGGGTACGTCGGGTGGCAACCGACGATCATGATCGTCGCGAACGGAACCATGCGATGCTGCCGGGGAAGGAAACGGTCACAGGGCATCCGGGCGAGCTTATGCCGTGGCATTGCCTTTCGTCCATCGCTTGCAATCAGCGTCATCCGGATTGATGCGGGTGCCTGGATATTTGGGGAAAAGCGATGCGGGGCGGTATCTGGGTTCTCACGATCTTCGCAGCGATCTGGGGTGCGGCAGGCGTACTTGGCACCGGCATGTCGCCGCTGTTGGCAGCGGTACCGGTCGCGGTGTCGGTTGCCCTGCTTTTCTGGGCGACGCGGCAGCCCGGCGCGCCGGTACCCGAGGCGGAGCAGGCGCGAATCGGCCGGCTGGTCGGCATCTGGAGCGCAGTGGAGGGCGTCGCGATCTTCGTGGGAGTCACCGTGTGCCAGAATATCGGCGCGGCCCACGCGATTGCGCCCGTGATCGCGATCATCGTCGGGCTGCATTTCCTGCCGCTCGCGCGTGGGATTCCGGTGCCCGTCTATTACGGCACGGCGCTCGCCCTTGTCGCCACCGGTGCGGGTGCCCTGCTCTGGTTGCCGCCGTCACACCAACTTCCGGCAACCGGCGGGCTGGCGGCATTTATCCTATGGGTAAGTTGCGTCGAGCTGGTCTCCGCGCCGGGCCGCGCGAGCGTTGATCGCTGATCTCAGAGTGGACTGCCAGCGAGAAAGACCATGACGAACAACATATTTCCAGGCCTGTATCCTGTTGCGGTTATCCAGGATCGTTATCAGGGCACCTATAGCAACGGTGCATGGATAGCTATCTGTCGTGCGAACAGAAACGAAGACGGCATATCCAGGATCAGCTGGCTATTGGAGTTCGGTCCGAGCGGTGATGATAGCGAAGCGGCCGATTTCTGGTCTTCGCCACCCTCGTGGATCGCCGTTGGACCGACGCCGGATCTGGCGGTCGCCAACTTGGCAGCGAAAACAACACTCGGCACGGATCACGGGCCCGATTGACCGTCAATCGTCGCCCTGTTCCAAGTCCCGCGCCACATGCGGGTCCTTGAGCAGCTTGTCGATATGGCTGCCCTCGTCGAAGCTTTCGTCGGCGAGGAATTTCAGCTTGGCGGCGAAGCGCATCTGAACCCGCGCCGCGGCCTCGCGCTGGAGATAGGCGGTGTTGGTGCGCAGCGCCTTCAGCACCGCCTCCTCGTCCTTGCCGAGCAGCGGCTTGATGAACACGGTGGCGTGGCGCAGGTCGGGCGACATGCGGACTTCGGTGACGGTCACCATATGCTTGGCCAAAGTCTCGTCATGCACGTCGCCGCGGGCGAGGATGTCGCTCAGCGTATGGCGCATCTGCTCGCCGACGCGGAGCAGGCGGACCGAGCGGGTTTCGGGGGTTTCGGCTGGTCTCATGCGCCTACCATACATTCAGTTGGGAACTTCATCCCCGAAATTGTGAAATCGTGATAGGTTATCGCAACCGGATCGCCGCCCCAGAGCGGCTTCCACTGCCGCTCCATGGTGATCGGCAGCCCGCCGAGATGATAGACCGAAAGGGCGCGTGGCCCAGTCCATCGCAGCACGACGCAAGAATGCTTGTGCGCCTGATAGACGATGCCGCGGGAGAAGGAGCCCGACTGGAGAAACACATAGGTGTCGTTCTTGTCGAGCACCGGCGCATCATATTCAGCAGTGGCGACATAGCGATGGTCGGGCGATTGCGCCCGTTGCCACGCGATCGTCGGCTCGCCGCAGCCGGCGAGCGCCAATCCGAGGATCAGCGCTGCGCCGGCCCGTAGTCCCGCCATCTTGCCCAGCCCTTCTTTACAGGGTCCGTTCGCGCAGCTCGACTTCATAGGTTTCGAGGAAGTCGCCCGGCTTGATGTCGGTATGGCTGGTGAAGGTCACGCCGCATTCCAGACCGGCGCGCACCTCGGCCACGTCGTCCTTGAAGCGCCGGAGCGACGCGATCTCGCCATTGTAGATGATGACGTCGTCGCGCGTGATGCGGGCCTTCAGGGCCTTGCGGATATAGCCCTCGGTGACGAGCAGGCCCGCCGCCTTGCCATGCTTGCCCGCCGAGAAGACCTCGCGGACCTCGGCGCGGCCGACCACCGTCTCGAATGCCTCGGGGCCGAGCTCACCCGCCATGCCGGCGCGGATCTCGTCGATCAGGTCGTAGATCACGTCATAATATTTGAGCGCGACCTTCTGACGTTCGGCGATCTCGCGCGCCTTGGCATTGGCGCGGACGTTGAAGCCGATGATCGGCGCGCCGGATGCTCCGGCGAGCGTCACATCGCTCTCGGTGATGCCGCCGACGCCCGAATGCAGCACGCGTGCCTTGATGTCGTCAGTCGAGATCTTGTTGATCGAACCGACGATCGCCTCGACCGAGCCCTGCGTATCGGCCTTGACCACGAGCGGATATTCGATCGCCTGCTTGTCCTTGAGCGCAGAGAACATGCTCTCCAGGCTGGCAGGGGCCGAGGTGGTCCGCTTGCTGGTGATCACGCTCTGGCGATATTCAGCGACCTCGCGGGCACGCGCCTCATTCTCGACCACCGACAGCGGATCGCCCGCGCGCGGCACGCCGGAAAGACCGAGCACTTCGACCGGCATGGCCGGGCCGGCTTCCTTGATCTGCTGGCCCTTGTCGTCCGTCATCGCGCGGACCTTGCCGCTCTCGGCGCCGACCACGAAGATGTCGCCGACCCTGAGCGTGCCGCGGTTGACGAGGATCGTCGCCACGGGCCCGCGACCCTTGTCGAGCTTGGCCTCGATCACCGTGCCCTCGGCGGGGCGATCCGGATTGGCCTTGAGTTCGAGCAGTTCGGCCTGGAGCTGGATCTTCTCGATCAGCTCGTCGAGCCCGGTCTTCTTGAGCGCCGAGACCTCGACGTCCTGGACGTCGCCCGACATCTCCTCGACCACGACTTCATATTGAAGCAGCGCTTCGCGGATCTTCTGCGGGTTGGCCTCGGGCTTGTCGACCTTGTTGATCGCCACGATCATCGGCACATTGGCCGCCTTGGTGTGGTTGATCGCCTCGATTGTCTGCGGCTTGAGGCCGTCATCGGCCGCCACCACCAGCACGACGATGTCAGTGACGTTGGCGCCGCGGGCACGCATCTCCGTAAAGGCTTCATGGCCCGGCGTATCGAGGAAGGTGATCTTCGATCCGTCCTTCAGCGTCACCTGATAGGCGCCGATATGCTGGGTGATGCCGCCGGCTTCGCCCTTCACCACATCGGTACCGCGCAGGGCATCGAGCAGCGAGGTCTTGCCGTGATCGACATGGCCCATGATCGTGACGACCGGCGGGCGCGGCTGAAGCGTGTCCTCGGCATCGGCATCGGTCTCGATCGCGAGATCGATATCCGAATCGCTGACGCGGGTGATGTTGTGGCCGAACTCGGTGACGAGCAGCTCGGCGGTGTCCTGGTCGATCGTCGCATTGATCGTGACGGGCATGCCCATCTTGAACAGCGCCTTGACCAGGTCAGCACCCTTTTCCGCCATGCGGTTGGCGAGTTCCTGGACGGTGATCGCCTCGGGGACGACGACGTCGCGGATCTGCTTGGCCTGCGCTTCGCGCGGGCCGCCCATCCGGCGATGTTCCTTCTCGCGGGCGCGCTTGAGCGCGGCGAGAGAGCGAGCACGCGCACCGTCGCCGTCGCCAAGCGCGCGGTTGACGGTGAGCTTGCCGGCAGTGCGGCGGTCATCGCCCTTGCGGTCGCGCAGCTGCGGACGCGAGGGGCTGTCGTTGGAAGGCGCGCCGACGCCGGGGCCGGGGCGCTTGGGCGTAGCGGTAGCCGCGCCGCTGGTCGGCGCAGGCGCGGGCGTGCTCGGCGCCACGACGGGCGCGGGCGGCGGACGCGGCCGCTCGGGGCGCGCGACCGGCGTGAACCGGCGCGGCGCGGGCATGCTCGGATCGAGCTGTATGCCGACCGGGGCGGCGGGTACGGGCGCAGGCGCCGGGGCAGCCGGCTCGGGGGCCGCAGCGGCAGGCGCGGCGGCTTCGACCGGCGCGGGCGCTTCAGGCCTGGCTTCAGGCTGCGGGGGCTGTTCGGGCGCGGCGGCCGAATCGGGGGCATCGCCGGCGCGGCGATTTTCCTCGGCGCGGCGGCGCTCTTCCTCGGCGGCCTCAAGGCGCTCGCGCTCCTCGCGACGGCGATTCTCCTCGAGCGCGTTCATCCGCGCTTCGTCGGCCTCGCGCAGCAGCTTGGCCTGGAGTTCCTGGCGCGAGAGCAGCGAATTGCCGGGCGAGGGCGGTGCCGGGCGCGGCGCTTCCGGCGCGCGGGCGACAGGCGCGGCGACGGGCTCGGGAGCGGCTTCCTCGACCACGGGCGCATCGGCTTCGCCCGGGCGGCCCAGGATACGGCGGCGCTTCACTTCCACAATCACGGTGTTCGAACGGCCATGGCTGAAGCTCTGCTTCACCTTGCCAGTTTCGACCGTCTGCTTCAGCCCCAGCGGCGCGCGCATGCCCAGCTTCGGCTTCTCGTTGTCGGTATCGCTCACTCAAATTCCTCGTAAATCATCATCGGCCGCATCGGGCAGTTGGTCGCCGGCCTCGTTTCCGAACGCCGATGCGCCCTGCGAGGCCGTTTCGCAAGGCGCGGAGATTGGGTCAGGGCCGATAAAATGCAGCCAGCGATGGAGCGCTTCGCCCACCCGCCTTGCCGCATCGGGATCAGTCAGGCCTATATGTACCACATTCTGGCGGCCTAGTGCCACGGCCAATATGGTGCGTGGGACGGGCAGTGCCAAGCCCCGCAAATCGCTGCCTTCCTCGTCATTGCCGACGCGCCAGGCCTGATCGAGCTTGCGGTTGCCGTCCTCGCCGGCGTCGCTGGCGTGGAGCAGGAGATGGAGCTTGCCGGAACGGGCGGCCGTCTCGATCTTCTCGGCGCCGGTCAGCAAGCCGCCTGAGCGTGATTCGAGGCCGAGGCGATCAAGCGCGGCGCGTTCCAGCGCGGATTCGATCAGGGTGGGCAGATCGTCGGGGATCAGCACCGGCCCGGTCTTGAAGGCGCGGGCGAGCGCGCCCTTGAGCTTGCCCTTGGCGATCGCGGTCTCGAGCTCGGCGCGGGTCACGCCGATCCAGGCACCCCGGCCCGGCGCCTTGGCGCGGACATCGGGCAGGACATGGCCGTCGGGCGACAGCGCGAGCCGCACCAACGCGTGGCGGGGTGCGCGATCGCCGAGCAGGATGCAGCGGCGGATTGGGTCGGCGGCGGTCATTGGGCGCGCGCCTTGTCAAAGCCGTCATGCCGGACTTTTTCCGGCGTTCGAGCTTTGGCTTTCCCCCGGAAAGCCAAGATTGTGTTCGGGGAACACAATCTCGCTCGAACGCATCGTGCCCCAAGCGACGGCGTCGCTCGCGGAGAGATGGACCCCGGAACAAGTCCGGGGTGACGGCAATATGGGTGGAAGCCTAGCGCCTCATACTGAGGGAACCGCATGCGCGTCCTCCCTCTTCGGCGCGTCACGGTCTGCAATCAGCAGCCCGCCCGCGCCGTAATTCTCCGTGGAGATTTCCTCGATCACGATCTGCACCGCGCCCGCGGGCTTGCCGAGACGATCGACCAGCGAGCGAGTCACGTCAGCGACGATCCCCGCTTTCTGGTCGTGCGTCGCGGTGCCCGCGATCCGGATGCTGACAAAGGGCATGGGTGCTTACGCGTCCTCGGCCGGGGCTTCGGCGTCGGCAGCCGGAGCTTCCTCGTCCTCGAACCAGTGGGCGCGGGCAGCCATGATGATCTCGTTGCCCTGCTCTTCGGAGAGATTATACTCGCCGAGCACGCCCCCCTTGTCCTCGGGGCGCTTGGGCGCATCCTCGGCGCGGCGGCGCGGTTCCTGGCGCTTCTTCTGGATCAGCTCGTCCGTCGCCAGATCGGCGAGATCGTCGAGCGTCTTGATCCCGGCCTTGCCGAGCGTGACCAGCATCGCCTCGGTCAGATAGGGGATGGCGGCAAGATCGTCGGACACGCCGAGCTCGCGACGGGTGGCGCGATTGGCCTCTTCGCGGCGCTCGAGCGCCTCGGTCGCACGGCTCTGCAGCTCGGCCGCGAGATCCTCGTCAAAGCCTTCGATCGAGGCGATTTCAGCTGCCTCGACATAAGCGACTTCTTCCAGCGCGCCAAAGCCCTCGGCGACCAGCAGCTGGGCGAGCGTCTCGTCGACGTCGAGCTCGGTCTGGAACATCTCGGTGCGCTCGAGGAATTCCTTCTGGCGCTTCTCGGAGGCGTCGGCCTCGGTCAGGATGTCGATCGCCTTGCCGGTGAGCTGGCTGGCGAGACGGACATTCTGGCCGCGGCGGCCGATCGCGAGGCTGAGCTGATCGTCGGGCACGACGACCTCGATCCGGTCCTCTTCCTCGTCGATCACTACGCGGCTGACCGAAGCCGGCTGCAGCGCGTTGACGACGAACGTCGCGGTGTCGGGTGACCAGGGGATGATGTCGATCTTCTCGCCCTGCATTTCCTGCACGACGGCCTGGACTCGGCTGCCCTTCATGCCGACACAGGCGCCGACCGGATCGATCGAGCTGTCATGGCTGATCACGCCGATCTTCGCGCGGCTGCCCGGGTCGCGGGCTGCTGCCTTGATCTCGATGATGCCGTCATAGATCTCCGGCACTTCCTGCGCGAACAGCTTCTTCATGAAATCGGGATGCGCGCGGCTGAGGAAGATCTGCGGGCCGCGATTCTCGCGGCGCACGTTCAGGATCAGCGAGCGGATACGGTCATTGACGCGCACCACTTCGCGCGGGATCTGCGCGTCGCGGCGGATCACGCCTTCGGCGCGGCCGAGATCCACGACGACATGGCCAAACTCGACCCGCTTCACCACGCCGGTGATGATCTCGCCCATCCGGTCCTTGAACTCTTCATACTGGCGCTCGCGCTCGGCATCACGGACCTTCTGGAAGATCACCTGCTTGGCTGCCTGAGCGGCAATGCGGCCGAACTCGATCGGGGGCAGCGGATCGACGATATAGTCGCCGACCACGGCGCCCGGCTGGAGCTTCTGCGCTTCCTTCAGGTTGACCTGCTTGAAATAGTCATCGACCGCCTCGACCACTTCGACGACGCGCCACAGGCGGAGATCGCCGGTGTTGGCGTCGAGCTTGGCGCGGATGTCGTTCTCGGCGCCGTAGCGCGCGCGCGCGGCGCGCTGGATCGCGTCTTCCATCGCCTCGATCACGATGGCGCGATCGATCATCTTCTCGGTGGCGACCGCATTCGCGATCGCAATCAATTCTGCCTTGTTGGCGGAAACGGCAGTTGCCATCAGTCTTGCCCTTCACTCTGGTTCTGGTCGGCGCTTTCGAGCGCCTCTTCGTCTTCGAATTCGTCGGCGCCTTCAGTCGAAAGCGGCCGGGTGGATGCAATCAGCGCATCGGTCAGCAGCAGCTTTGCGTCAGCGACCTGATCGAAGCCGATCGTCATCACTTCGTGCTTCTTCACATCGATGCTGATGCGATTCTCTTCGACGCCCTTGAGGATGCCGGTCAGCTGCTTGCGGCCTTCGACCGGGGCGGTGAGGAAAATCCGTGCCTCATGGCCGGCCCAGTCGGCAAAGTCGCTGAGCCTGGTCAGCGGCCGGTCGATGCCGGGCGAGCTGACCTCGAGCCGATAGGCGTCCTCGATCGGGTCCTTCTCGTCGAACAGGTCGGAGATGCGGCGCGACAACTCGGCGCAATCGTCGATCGTCAGCTGGCGGGTGTCGGGGCGCTCGGCCATCACCTGCAGGGTGATGTCGCCGGCCGCGCCGAACAGCTTCACGCGCACGAGATCGAAGCCGAGTGCTTTCGCCTCGGGTTCGATCATCCGCGTCAGCTGCGCGATATCCGCCATCCAAACTCCAAACATGCCTGTTCGCCGCCGGAACCATGTGGCCCCGACCTCTTCACCCATAACGATGTAGAGAATGCGAGGCCGATATACGGCGGACATGCCAATTGGGCAAGGGGCTCGAATCCTGTCTCGCCCAGCGCTTCGATCGATCCTATAGGATGCGGCGGAACGCGGGCGCACACCGCCCGTTTGTGCGCCAGAAACGCGCGATCGAGAGAGGCCCGGCATGACCCGATTCCCGACCTATGCACTCCTGCCACTCGCGGCGCTGGTCGGGGCGAGTTGCTCGGGTACCTCCAGCGCCGCCCAGAACACGACGTCCCCGGCGCCGAAAGTGTCGATGGAGCTTCCGGAGAATGCCCCGCTCGATCCCTCGCTCAAGAATGTTCCGGCGACCACGGGGCGTGCCAATCTCACGCCGAGCGCGCCGCCCTTCGCCATAACCCAGATCGGCAAGTTCGACTCGCCCTTCGCCATGGCCTTTCTGCCGGGCGGGCGGCTGCTGGTGACCGAGAAGACAGGCCATCTCAAGCTCCGCGCGACGGACGGCAGCGTGACCGAGATCGCCGGCGTTCCGGCCGTCGCGGCGGGTGGGCAGGGCGGGTTGCTCGATGTCGAGATCGCGCCCGATTTCGCCGCGAGCAAGCGAATCTATCTGAGCTATTCCGAGCCACGCGCGCAGGGCAGCAGCCTCGCGCTCGCTACCGCGACGCTGGGCCCGGCCGCGCTCGAGAATCTGCAGGTGATCTGGCGCGCCGGATCGGACGGCCCGGGCGGCCAGTTCGGCGCGAAGATCGCCTTTGCGCCCGATGGCAAGACCCTGTTCCTGTCCTCGGGCGAGCGCCAGCGCTTCACCCCGGCGCAGGATCCGGACCAGGCCCTGGGCAAGATCCTGCACCTCACGCTCGATGGCAAGCCGGCGCCGGGCAATCCGATGGCGTCGGCAGGCGGCGTGCGGGCGGCGACGTGGTCGACCGGCCATCGCAATCCCTATGGTCTGTCCTTCGATTCCGCCGGGCGCCTGTGGGAGGTCGAGATGGGGCCCAGGGGCGGCGACGAGCTCAACCTCATCCTGCCGGGCCGGAACTATGGCTGGCCGATCGTCTCGAACGGCGACAATTATTCCGGCCAGCCGATCCCCGATCATCCCAGCCGCCCCGATCTGGAGGCGCCGAAGCTCTGGTGGAACCCGTCGATCTCGCCCGGCGGCCTGCTCCTCTATTCGGGCGCCCTGTTCCCGGCCTGGAAGGGCTCTGCGTTCATCGCCGCGCTCTCCGGCGAGGCGCTGATCCGCGTGACGCTGAACGGCGATAGCGCCGCGCCTGCCGATCAGTGGAAGATGGACATGCGCATCCGCGCCCTGGCCCAGGCGCCCGACGGAGCGATCTGGCTGCTCGAGGACGGCAAGGGCGCGCATGGCCGGCTCTTCCGGATCACCCCCAAGGGGTGAGCCGTCAGAAACGCAGCGAAGCGAGCTTGGCGTCGGCCTCCGCCACGCCGGGATTGCCGGGTTTGCCGGTCAGGCGCTCGAACAGATCGTCCAGTGCGGCATAGCGTTCGCGCGCCTGGATCCAGAAGGCGCGAGCGGTTTCATTGTCGCCGATCGCCTCGGCATGCACCGCCGCGCTGCGCATCGCGTTGGCGATGTCGAGCGGCTGCGTATCGGGTGCCGTCCGGTACAAGGTCAACATCTCGGTGATCGACTCCGAGGCCTCCCCGGCCTGGCCGTTGGCGACCAGGATATCGGCCAGATGCCGGATCGCATGGGCCAGCGCGGCGCGATCCCCCACCTCGCGAAACAGCGTCACGGCGCGGCGCTGCTGGAGCAGGGCTTCGTAGAAATCGCGGGCATTCCGCGCCTGCTGCGCGGCGGCGGCATAGCTTCTTGCCTGCTGGCGCCGGTCAGTCATGGCGCGCGATCAGATAGTTCATGCGCGCCGCAGCGATCGGCCGGGCGGGGTCGTCCTGCCAGGCGGTGGCCTCGACATTGGCGACCCGGGTGCCGAGGCGGGTGACCACGCCCTTGCCGAAGGTGGGCCGGTCGCGTCCGCCGCGCATGAAATCGACGGTCACGTTGATCGGCTTGATCCGCCCGCCACCTTCATCGGCGAGCGCATGCCGGAGCGCGACGATCGCGGCCACCTCCATCAGCCCGCTGATCGCGCCGCCATGCAGGAAACCGGGGCGGCCGAGCACGTCGTCGCCGAACGGCATCATCAACGTGGTCTCGTCATCGGGATCGAGTGTGAGGCCGAGCAGCTCGGCATAAGGGGGCAGCGTCACTTATAGCCCTCCAGCGCCATGAAGGTGCCGGCGACATGCGCCAGCGGATCGTCCGGGTCGCCGTCATGTGCCTGACCGCGCACGAATGCGATCGACCGCGTGATGCGATAGCATTCGCCCCGGCCGATGATGGTCTTGCCCGGCGTCGCGGGCCGGAGATAATCGACGCGAAGATCAAGCGTCGCGTGCGAGCAGAAACTGCCGAGCTTGAGCCAGACCGACAGGCTGGTCGCCATGTCCATCATCGACAGGATCGGCCCCGATGCGATCACGCCGCTTTCCGGATCGCCGATCTGCTCGGGGTTATAGGGCAGCGCCAGCTCGACCCAGTCGGGGCCCTGCGCCCGGTAGAGCAGGCCCAGGCGCTGGCCATGCCCGCTCACCCCGTCGCGCAGGAGTTCCGCCAGTTCGGGGAAGATCGGCAGCGTGCTCATTCTCATCCGCCCTACACACGCAACGGTTGAAGACAAGATGGTGTCTTTTGCGCTGATTAGCTGATTGCTCGGCTCGCCCGCAGAGTCTAGCTTCAGTTTCAAAGCACAACCAATGGAGAGGCGGATGCATCCCAGCGTCCATGGCGCCGAGACGCCGGACAAGCCGGCGCTGATCGTCGCCGAAACCGGCGAGACAGTGAGTTTCGCTGAGTTGGACCGGCGATCGAACCGCGCCGCCCAGCTGTTTCGCGCCGAGGGGCTGAAGGCCGGCGACACGATCGCGCTGTTCGTCGAGAATGTGCCCGAATTCTACGATATCGCCTGGGGTGCGCAGCGCAGCGGGCTGTTCTTCGTCTGCATCTCGACCAAGCTGACCGCGCCCGAAGTCGCCTATATCGTCGGCGACAGCGGCGCGAAGCTGGTCGTCGCCTCGGCCGGGCTGGGCGCGGTGGCGGCGCAGCTCACGGGCGATCTCGGCGATACGAAGCTGTTCGCGCTCGGCGGCGACATTCCCGGCTGGTCGCGCTGGGAAGAGGCCGTTGCTGCGATGCCCGACACTCCGATCGCCGATGAGCGTGCCGGCGCCGACATGCTCTATTCCTCGGGTACGACCGGGCGGCCCAAGGGCGTGCGGGTCGCTTTGCCCGAAGACCCGAACATCGCCGCCCCCAATGTGCTCGGGATGCTGGCGCGCGGGCTGTACGGGATCGGGCCGGAGACGGTCTATCTCAGCCCGGCGCCGCTCTATCATGCCGCGCCCCTGCGCTGGTCGATGACGGTCCAGCGGCTCGGCGGCACCGTGGTGATGATGCAGCGCTTCGATCCGGTCGCGGCGCTCGAGGCGATCGAACGCTACAGGGTCACGGCAAGCCAGTGGGTGCCGACTCATTTCGTGCGGATGCTGAAGCTGAGCGAAGCGGAGCGCGCGCGTCACGACGTCTCGACGCTCAAGGCAGCGATCCATGCAGCCGCGCCCTGCGCGATTCCCGTCAAGGAAGCGATGATCGCCTGGTGGGGGGCGGTGCTGTACGAATATTATGCCGGCTCGGAGGGCAATGGCCTCACCACGATCAACTCGGAACAATGGCTCACGCACAAGGGCTCGGTCGGCAAGGCGGCCTATGGCGTCGCCCATATCTGCAGCGAGGACGGCACTGAGCTCGGCCCGGGCGAGGAGGGGCTGGTCTATTTCGAGGGCGGCGGTCAGTTCGAATATCATAATGATCCCGGCAAGACCGCCGAGGCGAAGAATGCAAAGGGCTGGACGACGCTCGGCGATATCGGCCGGATGGACGAGGACGGCTATCTCTATCTGACTGATCGCAAGAGCTTCATGATCATCTCGGGCGGGGTGAACATCTATCCCCAGGAGATCGAGAACCGGCTGATCACCCATCCCCGCGTGGCTGATGTGGCCGTGATCGGCGCGCCCGATCCCGAAATGGGCGAGCGCGTGGTGGCGGTGGTGCAGCCGGTCGACATGGCCGAAGCGACGCCCGAGTTTGCAGCGGAACTGACCGCCTGGTGCCGCGCCGAACTCTCAGGCGTGAAGACGCCGCGCCAGATCGACTTCGCCGCGGAACTGCCGCGCCATGCGACCGGGAAACTCTACAAGCGGCTGCTGCGGGACCAATATTGGGGTGTGGGCGGCGGACGGATCGTCTAACGCGCGTCGCCCCGGCGGAGACCGGGGCCGCTGCGTTGGGATGCGTGGCCGCCGCCCCGAGCTACAACCTAGCGGCCCCGGCCTCCGCCGGGGCGACGGAGAAATTGGATGAACGACCGGGTTTCCATCACCATCGCCGACCATATCGCCGATGTCCGCCTTACCCGCCCGGAGAAGATGAACGCGCTGGACCCGGCGATGTTTCAGGGGATCGCGGATGCGATCGATCAGCTCGCAGAGATGGCGGACGTGCGCGTCGTCATACTGTCTGGCGAAGGCCGCGGCTTCTGCGCAGGCCTTGACATGGCCAGCATGGCCGGCGGCGGATCCGGGCTGAACCTTGCCGATCGCTGGCCCAACGGCGCCAATCTCGTCCAGCAGGTGAGCTGGGGCTGGCGCACGCTGCCGATGCCGGTGATCGCCGCGGTGCACGGCGTCGCGCTCGGCGGCGGTTTCCAGATCATGTCGGGCGCGGATATCCGGATTGCCGCGCCGGGCACGCGCTTCGCGATCCGCGAGCTGCATTGGGGGTTGGTGCCGGACATGGGCGGCTTCCCGCTCTGGCGCACCCTGGTACGCGACGATGTGCTGCGCGAACTGACCTTCACCGCGCGGGAATTCGACACGGAAGAGACGGCCCGGCACGGCTTTGTCAGCCATGTCGCAGATGATCCGCGCGCCGCGGCGATGACGCTCGCGCGCGAGATCGCCACGCGCAATCCGCATGCCGTGCGGGGCGCGAAGCGGCTCTGCAACCTCGCGCATGATGCTGATCCGGCGGCGATGCTCGAGGCGGAGACGGTCGAGCAGCTGAAGGTGATCCGCCAGCCCAACCAGGTCGAGGCAGTGATGGCGAATATGGAGAAGCGTGCGCCGGTGTTCAGGGATTAGGCGGTGCGACCTTCCTCCCCTCCCGCTTGCGGGAGGGGACCGAGGGGTGGGCTCGCGCTATCAACGAGCGGTGTGCACGAGGTGAGCGCGAGCCCACCCCCAACCCCCTCCCGCAAGCGGGAAGGGGGCTAGAAGAAATCACCGAGGCGCCATGCGGATCGCGCCATCGAGGCGCACATCCTCGCCGTTGAAATAGCTGTTCTCGATCATCGTCAGCGCCAGATTGGCATATTCGGGCGCGTTGCCGAGCCGCTTGGGGAACGGCACCGATGCGGCAAGCGCATCCTTCACCGCCTGGGGTGCACCCTGCATCAGCGGCGTGTTGAAGATGCCGGGCAGGATGGTGTTGATCCGGATACCCTCGCTCATCAGGTCGCGCGCAATCGGCAGGGTCATGCCGACAATGCCGCCCTTGGATGCCGAATAGGCCGCCTGGCCCATCTGCCCGTCCTCGGCAGCGACGCTGGCGGTCATCACGATCGCGCCACGCTCGCCATCCTCGCCCGGATCGAGCGTCAGCATGCCCGCGGCCGATTTGGCGACGCAGCGGAAGGTGCCGATCAGGTTGATCTGGATGAGCCAGTCGAAGGCCGCGAGGCTGAAATGCTTGATCGAACCGTCTTCCTTGGAGCGGCTCGCCGTCTTCATCGCATTGCCGGTGCCGGCGCAGCAGACCAGCACGCTTTCCTGCCCATTGGCGGCACGCGCCTTGGCGAAGCCGGCATCGACGCTTTCGTCCGAGGTGACGTTCACCTCGCAGAACACACCGCCGATATCGGCCGCGACCTTCTCGCCCTTCTCTGCTTGAAGATCAAAGATCGCGACCTTCACGCCCTTTGCTGCGAGCGCACGGGCGGTGGCTTCACCGAGGCCGGATGCTCCGCCGGTGACGACGGCTGCGATGTTGGTGTCGAGTTTCATGTACTTCCCTCCTTGTGTCCCCGCGAAGAGCGCCGGGTTGAACCTGCCCCGCAGGTTCAAGGATCGTCTGGGGGACGATCCGACCCGGCACTCCCAGACTGGGCTCCCGCCTTCGCGGGAGCACAATCAAGCGTTCAAAGTCGTTCGATAATCGTCACATTGGCGATGCCGCCGCCCTCGCACATCGTCTGCAACCCGTAGCGGCCGCCGCTCTTGCGCAGCGCATGGACCAGGGTCGCCATCAGCTTGGTGCCGCTCGCGCCGAGCGGATGGCCGAGCGCGATCGCGCCGCCATTGACGTTGATCTTCGCCGGATCGCCGCCGACATGCTTGAGCCACGCGAGCGGCACCGGCGCGAACGCTTCGTTGACCTCGTAGAGGTCGATATCCTCGATCTTCATCCCCGCACGCTTCAGCGCCCGGTCCGTCGCGAACAGCGGTTCCTCGAGCATGATGACCGGGTCGCCGCCGGTGACGGTGAGATTGTGGATGCGCGCGAGCGGGATAAGGCCATGGTCCTTGAGGGCCTTTTCGCTGACGACCAGCACTGCGCTGGCGCCGTCGCAGATCTGGCTGGCATTGGCGGCCGAGATGCTGCCGCCTTCCTGGATGAGCTTGACCGAGCCGATCGACTCGAGCGTCGCGTCGTAGCGAATGCCCTCGTCTATGGTGTGGAGGACAATGCCTTCAGGCGTCTCGATCTCGAGCCCGACAATCTCGTCGTTGAAGTCGCCGCGCTGTGTGGCGGCTGCGGCGCGGCGATGGCTTTCCAGCGCAAAGGCATCGAGTTGCGCGCGATCGAAGCCGTGCTTCCTCGCCAGCATCTCGGCGCCAATGAACTGGCTGAACATCAGGCCGGGATATTTCTCCTCGAGCCGGGGCGATTTATAATTGCCCAGCCCCTCCTTCATGAACAGCATCGCGGTCGATCCCATCGGCACGCGGGTCATGCTCTCGACGCCGGCGGCGATGACCATGTCCTGGGTGCCCGACATCACGGCCTGCGCCGCGAACTGGATCGATTGCTGCGACGATCCGCACTGGCGGTCGATCGAGACGGCGGGAACGCTGTCGGGCAGGGTTTTCGCTGCGAGCACCGCGTTGCGGCCGACCTGCCCCGCCTGCTGCCCGCCCTGCATGACGCAGCCCATCACAACATCGTCGATCGCCGCGCCGTCGATCCCGGTCCGGGCCACCACGGCGTCGAGCACGCTCGCCGCCATATCGACCGGATGCCATCCGGCGAGCTTGCCGCCCCGCTTGCCGCCGGCGGTGCGCACCGCCTCCACGATATAGGCCTCGGCCATGCTCGACTCTCCATCCGCTTCGTCTTTATGGGCCTCTCTTGCCCAATCGCGGCGGGTCGGCAAGGGTGCGTGCGCATACCCGATTATCGAAAGCTGGAGCTGCTGGATGAATGTGACGGAGGCCGTAGCGGCACGGCGATCGGTACGGGGTTTTCTCGACAGGCCGGTCGATCCGGCAATGCTCAAGGCGATCGTCGTCAAGGCGGCGCGGGCCGCCACGGGCGGCAATCTCCAGCCCTGGCATGTGGATCTGGTGACCGGCGAGTCGCTGGCGGCGCTCAAGGCGATCATGATGGCGAAGATGGTGGCGGGCGAGACCGAGCCGCCCTGCTATGCGATCTATCCGCCGAACCTGACCGCGCCCTATCGCGACCGGCGCTTCGCGGTCGGCGAGGCGATGTACGCCGAAATCGGCATCCCACGCGAGGACAAGGCGGCGCGGCGGATGTGGTTCGCGCGCAACTTCCAGTTCTTCGGCGCGCCGGCGGCCCTGTTCTGCACCGTCGACCGGCAGATGGGGCCGCCGCAATGGTCCGATCTCGGCATGTATCTGCAGAATGTGATGCTGCTGGCGGTCGAGGCGGGGCTGGCCACCTGCGCGCAGGAATGCTGGGCCATGTATCCCGAGACGATCACCGGCTTCCTGGGGACGCCGGAGGAGCGGATGCTCTTTTGCGGGATGTCGATCGGCTATGAAGACCCGGATGAGCCCGCGAACCGGTTGCGGAGCGCGCGCGCATCGTCTGAGGAGTGGCTGACGGTACGAGATTAGGCGCCACCCGTACATTCTTGTCATCCCCGCGAAAGCGGGGACCCAGCTCCTGTTGTTTCTCCAAACGCTCCCGCTGATCGTGATGAAATCGCGAAGAGCTGGGTCCCCGCTTTCGCGGGGATGAGCATTATCTCATAAATATCTAGTAATAAACAACATTTTTTGGTATAACTCTCTGCACAAGGCATGCACAGCGACGGTAGATCAATCACTTAAGCCGTCGTTCTGCACAGAAACTGCACAGAACGAGGTGGCACGTGGCCAAAGTTGCAGAGAAGACAGGTTTCATAAAGGACAAAGAGGAGTTGAAGCCCGGCCTGATCATTTTTCGCCGGACGGATGTGCAACACAGCAACTTCTATTGCCGAGTGAAGGTGCCGAAGGAGGATCGCTACAAATCCTTCTCGCTGAAAACCGACGACCGCAACGCGGCTCGCAGCAAGGCGTGGCGGCACGACGCGAACGTGGAATACAGCGTCGAGCGCGACATACCGCTGTTCAATCGTTCGTTTGCGCAGGTGGGTAAGGAGTTCCTGGCCGAGCAGGTGGCGCGGGCGGAGCGCGGCGAGATCAGCGCGCAGCGACCGAAGAAGCTGCGGGCGGTGATCGAGGGCGCGTTGAGCGACTATATGGGCTCGACACAGGTCCATCTGATCGGCGACGACACGTGGAAAGGCTACCCGGCGTGGCGGCGCTCCAACGGCGAGGGTCGCGCCGCACGCAATGGCGTGCGGACGGTATCGACGGAGTTGGCCGCTAAGCTGGTGGATCAGGAATTGGCGGCGCGGGAGAAGGCGCGCGTGGCGCGAGGGCTGCGCGCGCGCATTCTGCCGGGAACCACCAATCGGCAGGGCCAGTCGGCGAGCAAGGAAGCGATCGAGGCGCGCGACGAGGCAATCGCCGAACGGGTCAAGGGCACGCGCCAGATCAGCGACAGCACCATCCGCTTTGAGATGTCGATATTCGCTTCGGTGATGAACTTCGCGACTAAGAAGCGCTACGTGCCTGCCAGCCTACGCTATGATACGCGGCCCAAGCTCAAGACCATGCGCCGCGATGAATTCACGCACGAGGAATATACGCAACTCTATACCTATTCCCGCGACATTTGGGCCAAGGGCAAGACCGACGACGGAGAAGATCCCGCCAAATCACTGTCAAAAGTCGGGCTGTGGTATCGCAAGGTGACGCATAATTTCCTGCTCATCATGTGCAATACCGGCATGCGCCCGAGCGAGGCACGGAACCTGCGCTGGTGCGACATTTCGCCGGGCAAGGACGGTGACGGGCGCGATATCACCGTGCTGTTCGTTCGGGGCAAAGGCCAATCGCGCAAGCTGGTGGCGCTGCCGAGCGTCGGGAAATACCTGGCGCGCATTCGCAAGATTTCCAAAGCGACGGGGCCGGACGATTTCGTGTTCACCACCATGGACGGCACCTCCGCCCAATCGCTCTACAAAAACCTGATTGACGATCTACTGACGAAGTCCAAGCTGCGTGTCGGCCCGTGCGGCACGATCCGTTCCACTTACAGCTTCCGTCACACCTACGCGACCATGCGGCTGAGTGAGGGCGTGGACGTCTATCTATTGGCCGAGCAGATGGGCACCTCAGTCAAGATGATCGAAGACCATTACGGCCATGTAAACACCATCCGCCACGCCGACCGCGTATTGCAGGGCGGCGGCGGATGGAGACCCGACGCAATCGAGAAAGGCGAGGACGACGAGGAGGAAAAGAAAGGAACCACCGCAAAGAAAGAAGCCACCGCCAAAGCAGCCAAGTCTGCCTCTGTGCGCGATAAGGCGAAGCGGCCCGCTAAGCCCCAAGGGGGTCGCCGCAATCGCGCCGGTTAGCGCTGTCGCGCTAACCCGATCCCGCGCCCGGCCCGGGCTCCCCGGCGGGATCAAAAGCCGCTTCACTGACGCGCCGCTGGCGCTCCCCGGTCAGTGAACGGCCAAGCGGGCATGGGAATGAAGGCGCGCCCGGCCCGTAGCGCCCCCATGCCCGCGCTCTTCCGCAGCCCCGTTTCCTCAGCCGCTGGCGATCCAGAGGAAACGGGGCGAGGACCATAGGAAAAAACAATACATCGCAAGATGTCGAGTGCTCTGGTAGATTCTTCACATGGGGTTCGTTCAATTCTTCTCGGCTTTTGGATTAGGCGCGCTTGTCACCGCATTCGTACAAGCATGGTTGGCGCGCCGCGCTTATGTCCAGCAACGTAATTTTCAGGAGAAGAAGGAGTGCTATGTCGGTTTCCTTGACGCACTTCATCAATCGGGGGTCGAGAGAACCGAAACAGCAGCGCTCAATGTTGGGCACTGGCAAAACCGGATAGAATTGGTGGGCTCTCCCGCAGTCCAGAGTGCATGCGTTCGCATTAATGAAACGAACCCGGTTTCCGACGAGGTCCACCCGGAGAGAGCTGCCGCTCTTCGGGCATTGAAGAATGCGATGAAGGTCGATCTGGGCGTCACGCGGTAACGTCGCCATCACTAACGTAAGCCTGCGGACATGTTCAATTTGCGGCGTTCAGTCTGCGCGGCATCCACCACGGCACCAACCCACGGCTTCTTGATGGGTGAGCTTTAGGGCAGGCCCGCCGAGGGTAAACCCAGCTCGCTTCCGCGCGTGTCACGCTTGTGCAGCTCCGCTCCCTCCGGGCGCTGGCGCGGGGTGTGACCCTCGGCTCGGTGACCTGCCCCCTGTGCTCCCCATGGAGCCGCAGGATGGTCCCGCAGTGGACACCAAAGGAGCAGAACATGACCACGCAATCCAAACTTGCCGGCGCCAAACCGACCCACCGCATCTTCGTCGTCACCGGCGAAGGCAAGAAAGCCACCTGGACGCCGATCGCCGCCGCATGGCCGCACCGCGACGGCGAAGGCTTCTCGATCACCTGTGACGCGATCCCGCTGCAAGGGCGCATCGTGATGCGCAAGATCACCGAGCGCGGAACCGAGGAGGAAGGCCAATAGGCCTTCCTTTCCTCCCGCCTGGCGATCGATGATCAGTGCGGCGGATAGTGCTATTCGCGGGCGGCCGGACAAACGCCGGCAGCGGGCGCAACGCGGTCGGAACTGCTCAGGAGCGTGTCGGATGTTTTCGAGTCATTGGCCGCCTTGCTTCACGCTGGCAATAAAGGCGCTGGCCCTCGCAGCCGGCGTACTGGCCGCTGGAATTGGTTGGCATGCCGCACGTCTGTGGCGGGACGCCAGCCAGATCGAGATGCCGGAATACGACCCGCCCCTAGCATCGATCGGCGACGCGCCCGAGTTGCACACGCTGAGTTCGGTGGTGCAGCTCAATAGCACCGTCACGGCGCTTAAAGCGTCCGGCGCGCTCAACGCGCGCGCCGCCCGCTGGACCGCATTCGCAGCGGTCTTAACCGGCGCGGCGGCGATTTTGGGCGCGCTTTAGACATTTCGCCAACCGGCGACCAACGGCCTCCTATGGAGGCCGCCGGATCGCGGCAATCAATTGCGTGATGGCCGCGACCAACGCCGCAAGAGCGTCGATCAGCATCGTCAGATCGTGAAGTTGGGTCATGGTTTCCTCCCTTCGCCCCGCGCGGAATTGCGCGATGGACGAGAAGGAAGGGGCCGACCGCTCTAGCGCCCCGGACAGGGCCGCGAAGCGCCGCCACGCGGGAGAAGCTACACGAAGGAAGCAAATCGCCTTTTCCGGGAAGCGCGGTCGGCTACACCGCCCGAGAACCAGAGCGCACACCCGTGCGGGGCATGAGGAACCCTGCCACCAACCTTTCAGACGATGCTGATCGTCGACGCCTTGAGGACGTTAGTTTCGCGCGGCTAGCTCGAGGTTATTTTCCGCCATGCGGCGGATTTCCGCATTGGTCGATTGCGCCGCCGCCTGAAACAGCGCTGCTGCGCCTGCCTTGTCCTTCGGAACGCCGTCGCCGTTCAACAGCATGACGCCCAAATTCAACTGCGCCGCTTGGTTTCCCGCGTCGGCGGCCAGCTTGTAGTAGTGAAAGGCTTGGCCGGTGTCGCGCCCGACGCCGTCGCCGTTGGCATACATCAGGGCCAACTCATAGGCAGCCTCGTCCCGATGCAGCGCCTCGGGCGCGTCCGCCGCTTGGCGGTACCAGCGCACCGCCGCTTGCGGGTCCTTGGCGACACCTTCGCCCGTCCGATAGGCGTTGCCCACAAACGTTGCCGCGTCGGGCAGGCCCCGGTCGGCGGCGCGCTTCGCCCAATCGAAGGCTCGCCGATCGTCCTCGGGCACGCCCTGGCCATGGCGATAGACCAGCGCGAGATCCAACATCGCACCCGGCTGCCCGAGGTTGGCCGCATAAGTGAGCGCCCCGATGGCTACCGCCGCATCGTGCTTCGACAGATCATCTTCGCCCGCCGCCCAACTGGCCCAGGCGCTTATCGAAAACAGGCCGACAAGCAGGCTCGCCACTGCTCCGAGTAGGAATTGACGGAAGCCGGTTTTGAGAAACCGCAACCGCATGTTGAGCAGCGGATTGAAGGTGATCGCGACGAGAGCGAGGAAGACGATTCCGCCAAAGACCATCAGGGGACCGAGGAGGGTCAACGCCGTGGCGCCGGAATGCGTCCCGACCGCGAGGTACAGCAGGAAAGCGGCCAAAAGGCCGAACAAAACGCTGATCAGCCACCCGATACCTTTGACGGCAATCGACATATTTGAGTGCTCCCGATGCTTGAACGGTACGTTGGCGCTCGCGCCGGATTCAGAGGGAGGCCGCGACCGAGGCGGGTCTAGAGACGCCACCCCCACCGCTCGCAGTTCTTCTGCGCGGCGAGCGTGTCCAGCGTCCGGCAATCCATGCGCGGATGTTCTTCCTCCGGCACGGGCACGTCACTGTTGATCGTGCAGCGCTGATCGTCGCGATCCCACATCTGCACGCATTTGATATCGTCGCCCACGGCAAGCACGCGTATCCAGCCGACCGCGCCGCCGTTGAACTTGTAGCTCGCCTTCATCAGGTAGACATGCCCGCCGGCCTTGGTCGCCTCGATCCGCGCACCGAACACGGAATGCTCGTCGTACCGGTTGGAGAACCAGTTCGACGACAGAAGGATCAGCTCACGGTCGAGCCAATCCGTCATCTCTGCCTGGCTGATCGGGCTGCGCACTCCAGCGGCGGCGCTGGGGTGGGCGCATTTGACTACAGCACCTCTTGCGTTGTGGCAGACCGGTTTCGCCTCGGCAGGCGAAGCCGACAGCGCCAGCGCCGCCATCCCAATTCCGAACGATATTCTGTGAAAGGCGCGTAAAACGCCCGGTGCCAAAATCGCTTTCGTCACGGCCAATCCCTTACCCTATCGGATTGGCTTAAGATGGCCCTTTGCAACAAAATCAGCAATTTTGTTGCAGTGTATATCGTTTAATTTCAGTTTCTTAAACGAAAGCGGCCATGCCAACCCGAGATCGGCGTGCCTCGAAGCGTCATCACGATCACCTTGAGGGTGGCGTAATTCGTTAGTTCAAGGTCATTCCAATCGCTGCAAAAGCCAAAGGCTTGGCAATCGAATCAACATATGCAACGCCCAGCAAAACCAATCCGGGGAAAGCAAGGTTATGAAACTTTACAAGTACGTGACCATGGCCTCGGCTCTAAAAATCATAGAGAGCAGGACAATCGCATTTTCACACCCAAAAGACTTTAACGACCCATTCGACCAGCCAAGATTGCCGAATGAAGAGAGTGCAAGAGGTTTTTTTCGGCTACTGGTTCCCTTGCGAGCCAAGCTTGAAGCCTCAATGTGGGGAGACAGCGCGGCGGCACTTTGTTTAACTAGAACAGCTACCAATCCGCTTATGTGGGCTCATTATGCCGATTGTCACCGCGGAGTCGTAATCGGTATTGACACACAACTAGCTGGATTTCTCGATACAACAACTAATCTTGTCCCTGCTCACTTTGGCAATATCGTTTACTCTAGCGTTCGTAATACTTCGCGCTTCCATTCCAATTTCGAAGAGCCCGCCGAGATAGGAAGTACGCATCATTTTGTCTTGAACCACCAAGAAAAATGGCAGCGTATGTTCCTCAGCAAACCGCTTTCTTGGGCTTACGAAGAAGAGGTGCGCGTAGTAAAATGCGTAAACGGAATCGACTCAGTGACGGGATGCAACTCTTCCGGTAAGTGGACAATTATACAAGATAAAGAAAGGAAATTATACTGTCTGCATATTCCAATTCAGGCTATTACTGACGTAATTTTAGGTGCCCGCGTATCGAGTTTTGATGTCCTACCCTTTTCAAGACACGTTCACTCGACGCTATTCAAAAGAGCCGAACTCGACGACTCGACATATACGATTTCAGTCGTTCCATTCGATAAGCCCAGATATCCTCTGCGGCAGTTTTTACCGGAGGAGAAGGTACTAAATGAACTCGGCCTTTCGCTCTCGGACGAACAAAGCAGCGATCATGAAGCACCCTGATCGGTTATAACCTCTGTATCGTTGATAGCAGAGTCGTATGGCTGATGTTCACGATAATCACATTGGAATAGCTTCTCAAACTGCAGCGGCTAAGAGTCCTCTTATCCAAAATCAAATGAGCCAAAATCTGGCCATTGTCGGCCAATCGAGGATGGCGTCGAGCCACATCGAAAATTTATCGGCGCAACCCTATTGCTGATTTTGTTGCAGAGGTCAGCCATGGGTTTTTACCAAAGCGATTGGCAAGTTTACGATAGTCGCGGAGTTAGGAAGTATCTCGACAGCCCCGAGCGCATCCGCTTTCTCACTGAGGCTGACGACCTGGATCCACGCCGCCGCGCGCTCTGCTACGTTCTCGCTTACACCGGATGCCGTATTAGCGAGGCGTTGGAACTGGACCCGCACCGCCTTGATGCTGACAGTCCTGGGCTGCGTTTTCGCACGCTCAAACGTCGTCGCCTTGTATTTCGCGTCGTGCCAATTCCCGAGTTTCTAATGGTGATGCTCCGGGCGTTGCCGTGCGCCCCCGGAGACCGTTTCTGGCCGATCCACCGCGTCACCGCCTGGCGTATGATACGCGGCGTGATGGAACATGCGCAGATCAAGGGACCCATGGCGACATGCAAAGGCCTCCGCCATGCCTTCGGCATTCGTGCCATTGCGCGGAATTTACCCGGCCCTCTTGTGCAGAAATTCATGGGCCACGCATCATTGGCCAGCACCGCGATCTATCTCGACCCGGTGGGCGCCGAGGAGCGGGAATTTGCCGAACGCATGTGGTGATAGTCTCGTTTGCACAGGTCGGACGGCACGCCAGAAAGTTTGTCAGAATCCCGTAGAACGATCGAAGAGATTGTGTAATCAGCGCGTCAGGTTGGGGAGCACAGCAAGTGAAAGAGAGCCGTTACCGCCTTTTGAAAGAAAGACCCAATATGGATGTAATCCGGGGGGTCGTTCGAGAGGGTGCGTGGACTCTGATCGGATTCGCTTGTGCTACTATTACCGCAATTATTTCTACCTACCTTACGGGCGGAAAAGAAGAACACGTAACGTTCGTCATAGTTTCTTTTACGGTATCGGTAATTGCTTATATTGTCAGCGTAACCATTCTGGCGATTTTTGCTTTTAAGTTTCTGCGCATTTTTGCCGAGAACGAGCGAATGTCGGGCGCGAAAGACCTGGAAATCGAGCGGCTAAATTCGCAACATACGAGCGATCTCGATAAGATATCTGAGTATGACTATGTTTTTCGCCGCCTTGCGATCGCGAGAGCGGAGTTTGACACGAGAATATTTAAGCTATCAATTGAGGCATCTCACCCAATATTAAATCATGTACACGACGTTCTGGTAGAATACTTAGAACACGTATGTAACACCGCCGTCATAGCAATGTCCATTCGTCATGGCGAATCTGGCACTGCAAATATTAGAGAAATAACCGAATTCGTATGTAACATCAAATCCGTGGTGTGGGCAAATTCGAGGTTCGAGTATTCTGTATTGGCGAGGTCGACGAATACGCTGCCGATGAGGGCGGCCGACGATCGGGTCCGTTTCCCGGTAAATAGTCACGCTTGCTTTGTGGATTGCCTGAAGCGCGCCTCACATAATCTGAATATTCCAGATATGACAAAGTATATTGCGACTTATAAAGCGCGAGGAGACGAGACCCTAAAGGCGCCCGTCGATTTGATGGCAGAATACTGCAAAAGTATGTTCGTTTCAGAAATGTATGTAGAGGTAAAGGATCAGCCCGACTTGGCAAATCCGTCGTCTATCGAGAATATCTTGAAGGACACCCGTGACAACTGGGTGTATGGCTTCTTGACTGTAGAAAGTAAAAATTACGTGTTTGACGATTATGCTCAATATTCAAATCTTGACATGAGTATATTTCGTGAATTAGGTACTGAGGCCGTCTCGGCAATACGATTTTATAATTTCGCGTACAGTTACGCGTCATCGAAATTGGGGACCCTTGGAAGCTGACAAACCAATCGAACCTTCAACAGATCTGGACCAAACTCCGGAGCTGAAAGCCCCCCCGGCCGGCAGCAAGCCGAGAAATACCTGGAGTGAGGCGATGGACGGCGCGAACCGGGCACATGTTCGTCGATGGGAACGCCGCTCTAACGACCAAAACTACCGAGACTAGGCCGCTGTCGTCTGGCGTTAGCTTCCACCTATTCGCTGGATTGACGAAACAAACGCTTCCACGGGTCGCACTGGCCACAGCGCAGGCGAATGTTCTTGGATCGCAATCACGCTGCCAAGCTGGATGTGTCGTGCGAGTTCGTCCAGAGCCCGTCCTTCCAGCATAAATTGCCGCTGGCCGAAATCGAGCGACAGCATGCGGTCGCCAGTATATTCCGCAGCGATGAGCGTCGGGTAGCTCAACTGCCACCCCATCCACATCCCCGATCTCGGCTCAAATCGCCGAAGCTCCAGCATCATCGCCGGACGCGAACGCCCCCGCGCCAACGTCCACGGCTTATATTCGGCAAGATCGGGAGTCAGTTCGTCCGCGTCATCCACCTGCACGTCGATCGGCGGCGGCATCGGCCGGCCGCTGGGCCGCCCCGACACAAAGCTGTCCCGCCAATTGCTACTGCTCATCTCACCGCTCCATCGGATGGGTTGGCTCTTGGGAATGCCCCCGCACCGGGTCGAGCCGTTCAAGCTGCCGCTCGAACCAGCCGAAATACCGCGCGCTGATGCGCGCGGTTTCGGCGGCGGCATGCGGCGCCTGCTCGATCTTCGAGAACGCCGCCTTGGCCCGATCCTCGACGGCGCGGTAGTGCCTCGCCGCCTGGAACTGCCCAAACCGCTGTTTCATTACGCCGTAGAGGTCCTTGAGATGGTGAGCCAGGCGCAGAGCTGGTTCCGGCAGTCTCGCGATGCCGCGCTCCAAATAGCTCCGCCGATCGATGCGCTCCGCCGAGCCCGCGCGCTCGAGCGCCGCGTTGGCGGTGTTCTCCCAATCCTCCCGGCTGCGCTCGTATGAGGCTGCCGAGTTCCAGGAATTGGGGTTCGACTCGACCATGACGGGCTTCCCATTCGGATGCGTCCGTCCGCCCGGATCGGGGATCCATTCATGTCGAGACTTATTACCGAAATTTCCGAAGCCGTCCGCCAGCGGACGCATCGAAATGAGCAAATGCACGTGTGGCTGCTCTTTCCCATCCGAGGCAAGCCCGTTGTGGAAACAGGCGTCCACCACCATGCCGCGAGACGAGAAATTCCGGCGCAGATAATCTCGCACCAAGGGCACTCTTTCCTCCGGCGGAATCTCCCTGGGGATCATGATGCGCAAGTCGCGCGCAGTCTGAGCGTCGCGCCGCGTCTCCCCCGCATCGACGGCATTCCAAAATGTTTGTCGATCGATGTCGCGCACCCAATCGGGCGCATCGTTCGGGAAGAGCAATTCCGAATGTTCGACCCCGGGGGTCTTGTGCCGGAAATCGTGAAAGATGCCCTGTCGTTCGTCCCAGAGCTTTTCCCCAGCACGGTAGGCGGCGGCCGCCATAACAGACTGCCCGTCGCTCCGCTTCACGACCCTTATTCCCATGGAAAATTGCGCCATGACGCTCCTCCCGTATTCAATCTCCTCGTTGTCCGAGCGGCATCCCCCGCCATAGGGTAAAAAAGACCAGCAGGGGTTTTACTGCACTGATACGTCGGGCTTAAAAACAACCCCGACGTGCACCCCTGCCGGAGGCTTTTTGTCCGCCAACCTAGCGCGATCATGGTTAAAGAATCGCTAATGCTGCTGATAATCCTGAGGGTTCTCACGCAGCATGTTGGACGGAAGGCGGGGCATGGTGGATGGATCGGCGCGCCTCGCGCGACCGACCGCGCGTCCGTTTCGGGGCTGAATGAGCAACCAAAGGTTGCGGCGCCGATCACCGGCCCGGCCCCGAAATGAGACGCTGGCAATAGTCCGGCAGCGCGTCGCACGCGTCGCGCGGCGCCGGCATCGGCATGATCGGCTTCGCGACGATCGCCACCGGGTCGACGGCCTGCGAGCGGCTCGGCGCGGCCGAAAACCATCGGCCGATTCGGCGCATGAGGGTGAAGAGCCCCACGGCGGCGGCGAGGCCGAACGCCCAACTCGCGACCATCGCAACGGCATGAGCGCCCGAGCCGATCACCACTAGGATGACGAGGCTAGCGAGGACCATCCCGACCACATACCGACTCTTGCCGCGCGGTCGAGCGCCCGGCTCAGCCAGCGCGTCCCACTCGCGCTTCCATTTGCGGTAGGCCGATGCTCGTTCGCTGGCCTTGAGGGTGGCGAGCATGCCGACAGCGGTGAACACCGCCATGATGAGCCAGCCGCTCCCACCGAGCCAGCACAGGTACAGCATGAACAGGCCGAACAGCATCGCGAGCGTCGCGACCAACGGATGACCCAGGATCATCGTGCGGAGGGGCGGCCGGGTCATTGCTGAAACGTCGCAATGAAGGCGTTGGAGCCCGAGATGGGGAAGCGCCGGCTGGCCTGATACCAGACCGCCGTCACTTTCCCACCATTGCTCCGCCCGCCGGTCTTCAGCACCTGCCCGAACGCCGATGGCTCCATCAGGTAGTCCATCTGCTCCGAATAGCCCCAGCTCGTGCTCTCGTTGGTGCCCGAGCCGCGGTTGCGGTTGGAGTTCTCCGAGGTGCCGTAGGAACTGCCATGGTTCCACGAACTGCCGCGCTGGCTGCCGCCCTGGCCGTAGCTGCTGCTCCCGCCGCCGCCGCTGTTGCTGCCCCAGTTCGTCCCTTCGCCTATCCCCATGCCGTAGCTGTGGTTCGAGCCTTCACCCGCGTTGTACGAGCCGCGCCGATGTACGACCCGGCCAAGCGTGCGCGCCGCCATCTCGTTCGTCTCGGTGCAGGAATTGGCGCAGAAGATTTTCGTGGTGGCCTGGGCGAGGAGGTAGTGCGTCCGGTCCCGCGCGTTGTCGCCGCCGATCTTGCTGAAATAGCTCGCAAGCGACTGCGAGAGCATGACCACACAGGCCCGCGAACTGCGGCAGGTGGACATGAACTCGGCGTCCGCACTGTTCACGAACAGCTGCGCCTCGTCCATCCAACAGAAGACGAAGCGGCGGCGCTGCTCGACCGGAAGCTGATTCCGCGACAGCACGCTGCGCTGGAACATGAACTTGAACAGCATCTGCGCGAGGATCGCGTCTTCCTGCATCACGAGGATCGGCATATCCATGACGATCACCGCGCCTTGAAAGCACAGCTCCGGCACGACATTGGTGTCCGTGCAAAACGTGTCGCGGAGCCAGCCGTGATTGAAGCGATCGAGCGCCGTGGTCAGCGAGATCAGCATATTGCCGCGAGTCTTCGGATCCAGCCGCGCAAAGTCCTGGCGCCAATAGGCAACGGTTTGCGCGCCGGTAGCGTCATCCAACCGTTCCGCCGCATCGAGGTAGACCGAACAGAAATGCGATTGCCGCTGCCACTCGGGATCCGCCATTTGGTCGGGCGCGGTTGGCGCGCTGCGCACAAAATTGAGGATATCGGCGATCCGCACCGTGCCCGTCGCGGCGAACAGCACCGGGATCGTGTTGCGTAAAATCTGGCGGGTCGTGTCTTCCCAAAAGGCGTCACCCGGCTTTGCCGGTGCGGCGCTCGCCAGCCGCGCCATCTCCAAGATGCGCAACAGGCATTCGACCACGCTGTTGAGCCCGGCCGCCCCCAGCCGGGAAAGCTCATAGGCGATGAAATTGAAGCGGAAGTTGGAGCCGCGCCAGACGATGAGCGATTCATTGCGCCCGGTCGCCGCGCAGTAGCGCTGCCAATCTTCCGCGTCGGACGGCTTGGCGGTTAAGACCAGCCCGCCCATGCCCGCCCGCAGGTAAGCTTCGGCCAATGCTCGGCCGGGTCCGCTGGATTTTCCGGACCCGGTCTGTCCGAAGCCGGCGACATGCTGAACCGCGTCGCGCGCAGTAAAATAGGTGTCAGGGGCAAGCTTGAGCAGCTTGGCATCGAGATCGGCTTCGTACGCCATGATCGTGCGTCCTTCAAAAGCGAACGCCGCCTCGTCCTAACGGTCGATGCCGTGTTCCGGCGACGGCGGCGTGCGCGTGTGTGGCTGTTCCCAGCCAAAAGCTTCCGCGAGGGATCGGAGGGTGGTCTCGGCATCGCGAGTGGCGAGGGGGCGCGGCGTAACGGCTCTGCCGTACGTGCCCTCCTCGACCACCTTTTGCCGAACGTCCGTAACCGCCGCCCCGAGGGCTTCGGCTAACGATTCAAACGCTCGTGCCATGACCGTCACGCGTCCGTGAACTTGTGACCACAGTCATTGCAGCTATGCCGGTGCCGCCGATCATTGACGGAATGAGCGACGGCGCCGGCAAGCAGAGTCAGCAGGGACAGGGCCGGCCGGCCGCTAACAGTCATCGCCCGCGCGGTTTGCGCAAAGCGATCGCCGTCCGGCAGAGGCAAGCGGTTGTCGCTGATCTTGTACGACCCGCATTTGGGGCAGTTCGACATTGTATTTCTCCTTGGGGAAAATGGCTGCGCACTCCTGTTTTGCGAGTGCGCAGCCGAGGTGGATCAGGCCCAAAGGGCACTGTCCTTCAGCTCATCAGCCACTTCAAAAAGTGGCCGCCGACTTTGCCGACATGGGGTCCCACCACAGGCCCGAGGGCTGCTGTGGCGACCACCGTGCAGATGGTGGTCGGAAGGTCGGCGTTAGGGTCGTTCGTCATTTCACTCACTCCAAAAGCCGGAGCTCCTTTCGGAGGCGGCGGGCGCAGTTTCTCGGCGTCAAAAGCACACACTTTCGACGTGACGCCGGGGCGTCGCTGCAATGTTCGATCAAGGTAGCCGAGCCGACCTCGCGCCGGGGCTAACCGGCTAGCCGAGATATGGGGTCTCTGGAAATGCGTTCAATATAGAACGCCGCGATTCATATTATTATTTTTGAGCGCGCCTTTGGGCAGCTCGCGCGAGCCGCTGTGCCTCTCTCAACGCGTGGGTTCCCAGCTCTTCACCGCCTGGTGCTTGAGCTGTCCAAAGCGCGATATCTCTCGTATTCTGCTCCTGTAGGGTGGGCAGATCGAGCCCGTCGTCAATCGATGGATTTTTCTTGCGCCAGCGCTCCAATGCCTGGAGCAAAGGATTATCTAAATTGCGCAGATGAGCGAGCGTGAAGCCCTGGCCCAGCCATTGGCCGTAAACGCGCTTGATGAACTGCGGCGCATCCTCAGGCCCTTCGTCCGTTACAAGGCGCGTTGATCTGCTCCATTTAACCGGAGCTTGTTCTGGTAGCGGTGGGCGCGGGCCGACAGCGGGCGAGCCTAAATCGCCGAATAGCCGTTTAACGAACCCGGCCACCTCGATTCCGGTGCGCCCTTCTGCGAACTCGTCAACCTGCTTCAGCTTCCGAGCCAATATCTGGGGGGTTATCGACTGTTCTTTGTCAGCGATGCGGCCTCTTAGGAATTGTGTAGTGTAGTCATACTTGCGCTTTACTATTTTTTCAACATACGAAACACTATCATAGAAATCAATTGCGGAATTATACACTCTCTTTGAATTATCGCCATTGTCATGCGCCTGAATTATGCTCGATATAGACTTAGAGTTCATCTTAAAGATGCGCGCATCACTCTTAAATTCTGCGTAATAATGAGATAAAATCATCGGTGTAACTTCAGTCACGCGATTAAATGCAATATCCGCGAGCACATCGTCGATTGTTAAATCTATTTCTCTGGTTTTCTCCAGAAATTGACCCCTTAGGGTTTTTATAAGATCCTCCCACTGCGCCAATATTTTGTCTGTGGGTGTCGTATTTCGTAGCGTACGCGCGATTTCACTTTGCAAGACTAACGGCTTCGATTGCATAGCGAGCTGATCTAGGCCCTCATCTTCCTGCACCGTCGAAGGCGACGGGTGGGGGTGGACACTGGCGGGCACGTCGCCGCTTAACGGCACACGGGCGCGAGGGCGGTTAGCTGGCATGGTATCATCCTAGCGCACTTAACCTCACTCTTACAGGTCCGAACATTCGCTAAGGAAATGGAAGGTTTAACTGTCCAAGCCTGCGTAGCCCACGGTCTGTGGTCCAGCTGTACCTTCCCTACGGCTCAAGCTTCCCAAGCCGGGCGAGGATTTCATCAGAACCGTGCCCATCATATTCCCACGATGGACGAAAGACGGTGGTGGCGAATGATGCCTGGTCCCACAATCGCACCGGGAGGTGATAGCTGATCTGCTCGCCGCGCTCGGTTCCATGCCCGAGCACGAAGAACCCTTCGATGTAGCTACCGTCATGGTGGCGTTTTGCGCGCCACGCCCCGCCGTCTTTGGCATGGAGGAATTTGCAGAGAGCGAGCCAGAGCGTGTGACGATGCTCGTAGAGCTCGTCGAACGTGTGGGTGCCGTCCGATATCTGTCCAATGGTGCCCATACGATCGCTTCGAAGCCGCCTGCGCTCAATGAAATACATCGGTTCAGGGAAAATAGCCGGAGTGAATTCGAGTCTGCGGTGCCTGTGGCCCGCGCTCCCGGTGCTGCTGATGAGGTTTTACCCTGGCGCTTCGATCTTGGAGCATGGGATTTGTGGATGCAGGCGGAGCGATTAGGAATTACGGTGGGGCATGGCGTTAGACCTCGACGCAAATCTCTTGCGCAGTGTTCAACCGTTGGCGGCGGGGAGCGGTGACTTCCACGCGACGCTTGAAGCTCATGGGCTTTTCAACACGTTTCAGTTTGTGCTCCGGCTGTCGCCGGCCGTGCATCGACTACTCGCCGAGTCACCCAGCGGGATCGTGACCGCGAGTGAAGCGGGGTTTGAACGTTCACAGGCATTCTCGACCTACCTGCACGAAACAGTGCATTGGTGGCAGCATGTCGGCTCCACCTATGGGCTCATGCTCAGCCTAAGCTACCCGACCCAGGCCCACGCCAATTACACGCGTCTCAAGGACCTGATCGAACTGGTCGGCTTCAAAAAGTCGATCCGGCGATTGGTCGAGGAATTACCCAGCCCCAGCACGCCTGACACCGCCCAGGGCAAAGCCAACATCATCATCAACAACCACTTCGACTTCGGCGCCTTCCGCAACCTGACCTTCTCGCTCGAGGCGGCGAAAGCGACGATCGAGAACCCGATGTTCGAGTCCGTGGGGCACTCTCACGAGCTTACCTACGGCAATAATTTATTGGTGCTGGGGGCGACGACGGACCCCGAGTTTCAATTCATTCCCCATCCGCGCGAATGGGAAGCGGAGTTCGACAAGCTGCGCACCGCGAAGGAAGAAGGTTTCTTTTATGGCTCCCGCGTTGGCCTTTGGCCAATAGGAGCGAGAGAGGTGTTGGAAGGCCAGGCCTGCTTTTGCCAGATGCAGTTCCTCGCCTTCGCGTCCGGCGGCGGTCTCAATTGGGATGACTTCCGGGCGATCGGTATGCTCCACGGGGTCTACGAGGCAGCGTTCCAAGCATTTTTGGAGCGGGCGGGGCTCGAATGGCCCCCGCAGTTGGATCATCCGACGGTTGGGCTGTTTCTGCTGATCTGTGACATGGCGATCAATCCGGGTGCCGGATTTCCCTTTCCACCGATCTTCTTCAAGAGCTTTATCACCGATACCGATCCCGGCACCCGTTTCATGATGCTGGCAACGCTCGTTCGGCTCAAATGCCCCGAGGTCGTGGACGTGATCAGGGAGTATTCCCGAGCAGAGTATCAGCAGGTGACGGAGCGCTTGGCCGACGCGCTTCTGATCCACCCGCCGCTTCTGATCGCCGAAACCTGCGCGGCCTGGGCAGAGACGGCCGAGCCCTTTGCCGGGCTGATGGAAGAATACCGCACCTTCAATTACCAGCCGGGCAATCTTCCCGTGCGCGTCATGTTCTCGCATTTCCTGGCCTTCATGCGGGATAAGCTCAGGAGGCCCGAAGTCTTCTGCTGGCCCGGTGCTTGGATGGCGGGCGATCGCGTTTCCACCGAGATACAGACCTTGTTCGAGCGCCACAGCGCGCTCTTCGTGGACAAGGAAGACGACGACGGGGTTTTCCCTCGCCTTCACCCCGACCGTGACGCTGGCCTCGTCCAGAGCATGTTTGACAATTTTTATGCGATCAATGTCACCTACGACATGACCGATCAGTGGATCCGGCGTCCCGGCCCCTTCGCGTACGACTTTCGCTGGTTAGCCCCATCGCAGGGCCACACGCGGATGAAGGATTTCGCCGATCGCAACTTCAAGCAGATTTACGGCGTGCATCCCGATTCTGCGGCTATTCTCTAGCCAACCCCCAAGAAAAATCAGTGATCACGCTCACCCCATCGACAAAGTCATTGCTTAACCAAGATCGATTGTGGCAGATTTCTTCAACTTAAGCGGAGGGTCAGTTGCCATGCGAATAGCTAACTTCGCATTACTGCTTATCGCTTGCGTAACTTTAGATGCCTGCAATGGTCATGGAGGCGGCAGCTCGAATAGCGGGGGCGGCACCTCTCCGCCCATCATGCCTACCGCGCCAACGAGTGCAACGACGACGATCACTTCTTCCAACACGGTTGCTCAATTGAGCGGAACCATATCAGTCGACTTTTCTCAAGAGGCAAAGTTATTTGGAACTTCCGTCACAATAGCATTAACTCAATCCGCTGAATTCAGTACAGTTATTAATTATAATACCGGCTATCTGCTTACAGACTTCCCGGATCAAACTGTCATATCTGTGCACACCGATGCATTGCCCAAGTTCGATTTACCGGTAGTCCTTTCGGCGCGCAGCCTCGTAAGCTCTGCGGGAGCAAACTCATTTCCCACGCTCTACTTGATTCAGCTAAACAATGCTGACTTGCCGGATGACCAGGGCGACGGGGATTCGACGATGTTCCCGGTGCCCACGCAGTCGAACTCAGGCGACGGTACGGTCACCGCCAAACTTCCGGTATCAGCGTTTAACTCCGATCCGGCAGGCGGTTTCGTAGCCTATTTGAAGTCAGGCTTAGCAAAGGGAGGGGCCGAAAGCTTCCAATCCTCAACTGTCAGCCCAGCGGCGACCACGCAGACCATTGTATTACCCTGCCCCCTAACGGGGGAGGTGGCGCGGGTAATCGTGGCAACTTCCGTGAACGAGCATAGCGCAGCCTCGACAGACCCGCCGATCTGCACCGAGAGAAGCCGCTTCAACCCCGCGCGCGTCTTGCTTGACAAGCAAAATAAGCCAGTTCGATTGCGGCATCTTGGCATGGACATCGTAGCTTCAGAAGGAAGTCCCATTTATTTGCCCGCTGGAGGCACTCCAGTAAAAAATCTGTCATTCACCAGGGCGCAATATGACGCGGTAACGCTGGGGTGTCCGAATTGTTACAAGACATATCGCGCGGGCGTATATTTAACGATCAAATATAGCGATAAGTATTTTATAAGAATTCTCCACTTGGATTCCATTGATCCTGCATTTCTAAAGAATGGTGCTATAAACGAGTCCGCAATTACTGCGTCGAACAAACCGGTGGCCACCTCCGGTGGGACGGGGGCAGGATATCTGAACAACCACCTTCACTACGAGATCGCTAGCGCTTCCAACGTTAGTTGTAAGGATAATATCTGCTCTGCCGTAGTTGGTCAGGTTGACCCTTTCCCATTTCTTGTCAGCAACTTTGGCCTATCGAGTAACAATTACATTCAGAGGATCGGGGCGACGTATCAATTTTCTGCCAGCGCGGTAGACGCTTACGGCACTGCGGTACAATCGCAGGTCAGAAATGCATTTGAGAACAACGGCGCGCCCCCTGCGGATGGCACGCTTGCTCCATACGATCCAACTCGAAAAATTTGCCTCTCCACCGACACCAAAGGCGTTATTCAGTTCACACAGCAACTCTTTCCCGGGTCTGGAGGTTCATCTTGCACCGACTGGACAGCCTCAAAGCCAGCGAAAGCGTTGCACCGAATTCCCGCAACCACTGTGACAGCGAAATTTTCGACTGATCCATTACAAAGCGTGGCCGCTGACCCGCTTTCCGCGATTACCGCTAAGCTAACCCTTTCGCCGCAAGAGACGGAATGCTTGTCTCTTTATTTCGTGGTGGCAGGCTATGATTGCTCCATCCTCGGAGGCGTGGCCGCGAGCAAGCTTTCCGATTTTAGCCGGATACGATTCACCTCGGACAATCCGGCGATAGCGACCACCTACGTTGGCCAGCCCCTTCCTGGCTCGGGTCCCCCATATTTGTTTCCACTTCATGTCGTGTCTGGCGCTACAGCCGGCACGACGTCGGTACGGCTTTATATAGACAACGTTTTAACCCAGACCCTTACCGTTGTGAACGCGGTCGGGCAGGATTGATCGCTAAGCTGGCTATCGGTCGGTCGTTGTGTGCTTCGAAGAGACGTTGCCAAGATCCTTCCGCCGTCGCGTCCGTGTGGCCGGCTGTCGTAGTGAATTTGGGTTTGCGTTGCCTTCAGCGCGCGCTCTACGCGCTGCGCGCCCGGAGCCTATAGTCTCCGCCTCCGGTAACGATCGCTAACGCGGGCTAAGGGGCCAGCCCCTGGCGCGCTGCGAAGAGGCTTCCGCCCAGCTTCCTCCGCTTCGCTTCGTGCAGCCGGTTCCCCGCGAAGCCTCTTGCTCCGCTTACCTCCCCGATCTCGCCGATGGGCAGGGTTTCAGCACACGCAGAAACCCAGACCCCATGGAGGAAGCAATGGGAGTTCAATTCGCCACCATCACCGATACCGATCGACCCCGCATCTATGTGGCTTGCCTAGCGGCTTACAATAACGGCCGCCTTCACGGCGCATGGATCGACGCAGCGCGCGACGCGTGGGAGCTGTGGGACGATGTCCGGGCAATGTTGCAGGCTTCGCCCGAGGCGGGCGCGGAAGAATTCGCCATCCACGATTACGAAGGGTTCGGCAGCGTCCGCATCGCCGAATATGAGGGCATCGACCGCGTGGCGGAGATTGCGACGTTCATCGTGGAAAACGGGACGTTGGGCGCAGCGGTGCTCCATCACTACGGCGACGATCTGGACGAGGCGCGTGAGGCCATCACCGAACGCTATCTCGGCATGTACCCAAGCCTTTCCGACTATGTGCAGGAGCTAACCGAGGAATGCATGACCATTCCCGAAGGCTTACGCGGCTACATCGATTGGCAGGCAATGGCGCACGACGCAGAGCTGAGCGGCGATCTCTTCGCCATCGAAACAGGCTATGAGGAAGTGCACGTGTTCGCGGGGCGATGAGGCGAGCATGAGTTATAAATTGCCCGTTTATAACTCACGCGGTGGCTATTGCCGGCAGAACGACCGGTTGCTCTTCGAGTATGGCGAAACCGCCACACGGTTTAGCAATTGCCGAGAACGCCAAGCCTGACTGCGCGTTTTCCGACGAACGCAAACCAAAGCCCAAAGTCCCCGGAGCAGATTTGGCGTAGCGATGCGGCGAATAGCAACCCCATTCGCCGCACAATTTGCGGCGAACAAATCGGACTTTCGCCTGGACAAGATCGCGGTCAATCCTCTCTGATTCGCTTGAGAGAGGCAGCAGTGGCGAAGGCAAAACGCTTCACCCCTTCCGAATCGGTCCCAACCGTCCCGGTGCCGTCGGATCTTCATTCGTTGCACCGCTTCGTTGCGGCGCGGATTGAGGAAGACCAAGAGCGCGCCGTGCGCGCGAAGCGCGAACGGTGGCCCCATCGATCGCTCTGTGCGACGGAACTCGACCGGCGCGAACTGCGGCTTACCAGCGCGCTGCTCGACGCATTTGAGAAGCGCGGCCACCGGCTGGAGCATGAGAAAGGGTCGCTCTTCGTCTGGGCCGTCATCGGCGGCGAACGCATCGATTTTTCCGTGTTCGAATATGTCCGGCAGCGACGGATACCGCTCACTGCGGCCGAACTGAAAAAGCCCGAAAACGTCCGATCCGATCGAAAATGGAGGCAAGCCTACGAGGCGACGGGGCAGCTCGTCATCGAGGCCAAGGCTAGAATCGGAGCGGGGACCCGGTATCGCTGGTTCGACAGCGATGCTCCGTTGGAGGATCAGCTCGGCGCGGTCGTCCTTGGTGCGGAAGCCCTCGCGCGCGAATCCGCGAGCGCCCGCGCTAAAATGGACCAATCGGAGCGGGACTGGCAGCGCAAGGCTCGCGAGCGCGCGGAGCAGCACGCGATGTTCCTGCGCGAAGAGCGACACTGGGAAGCGGTGCGCGAAATGGCGGCGGACTGGTCGGAGACCATCCGCTTGCGCCAGTTCGTCGATGCCATCGCCGCTCGGCTCACCAACCACCCCGATCGGGGTGAGCAAGCCCAAGCATGGTTACGCTGGGCACGGGATCGCATTGCCGCGCTCGATCCACTCGTACGGGATGCTGACGCGATTCTCGATGCCATTTGCTCGGGCGATGGCTGCCATCGGCCGTCTGTTGAGCCCGATGACGCAGATGAGTTCGGCTACTGACATCCGGCTCAGTCGGAGCAAATCATGAGTGTGGACAAGCCGCGCCTTTTGATGGACGACACCCAAGCAACCGCTCATTTATGTGCCATAAATGCTGCACAGGGCTAAAAAGTTCTGCACAGTTCCTACACAGGTCGATTGTATGGGAAATAATCCAATAAAATCAACGTTTCCGAAATGGTGATTCATTTCGCGGGGATGACAGCCGGGAGAGGTAGGCGTGGAATCAGAGCACCACCGTCTCCGGCTTGGCCTCCTCGATCGCGGCCAGGATCATCCGTTCCCAAACCGCCGGATCGCCCGCCGCCGCCATCGCCGCATCGGGCGCGCGCAGCGTGTGCAATACCGCGACGGCGTCGCTCAGATGGTGGGACCAGCTGCGCTCGACCAGGTCAGCGGCGGATTCCTCGTCGCCCCTGGCGTTGGCGCTGATGCGCTGCCCGGCAAGGACACGAGCGATCCGTTCGGCAATCGGGGTGGTGGCGACGTCCATGATGACCTCCTCGGGTTTTCACCCGGTTCAACCATCAGAACGCCGCCTTGTATCCTCAGCCGGCTGCAGGCGAACGGCGGCCGCCGCCCGAATGCTGGCGACGCGGGCCGCCGCCACCGGGGCGTCCGGTGCCGCCGGGCCGGCCGGCGCCCTGAGGACGGCCGGCACCGTGTGGGCGTGCGGCACCTTCGGGGCGTGCGCCATGCGGCCGGGCCTGGCCCTCGGGGCGTGCGCCGGTCGGGCGCGCTGCATGCGTCGCACGCGGCGGTGCACGGTGACGGCCGGACTCGTCGCGGCGGCGATCGTCGTCGGCGCCGGCCGGGCGTGCCGCCTTGATCCGCGCTGCCTCGGCGATGAAGCCCTCGGGCAGCGGCATCGGGGTCGGCTTGACCCGGGTCAGCCGCTCGATGTCGCGCAGATAGGACCGCTCGTCATCGGCACAGAAGCTGATCGCAACGCCCGACGCCCCGGCACGCGCTGTGCGGCCGATGCGGTGGACATATTGCTCGGGCACATTGGGCAGCTCGAAGTTGAAGACGTGGCTGACGCCCGACACATCGATGCCGCGCGCGGCGATGTCGGTCGCGATCAGCACCTTGACCTTGCCGCTCTTGAACTCGCCCAGCGCGCGCTCGCGCTGCGGCTGGCTCTTGTTGCCATGGATCGCGTTGGCGGCGATCCCGGCATGGCCGAGCAGCTTCACGACGCGGTCGGCGCCATGCTTGGTGCGGGTGAAGACCAGGCAGCGCTCGATCTCCGGGTTGCGCAGATGGATCGTCAGCAGCGCCTGCTTCTCGGCCTGGCTGACGAGCGTGACGAACTGGTCGACGCGCTCCGCCGTGGTCGCGACCGGCGCGACCTTCACCGTCGCCGGATCCTTGAGGAACTGGTCGGCAAGCTCGCGGATCGCATTGGGCATGGTCGCCGAGAAAAACAGGGTCTGGCGCTGCTTGGGCAGCATCCGGACGATCTTGCGCAGCGCATGGATGAAGCCGAGATCGAGCATCTGGTCGGCCTCGTCGAGGACGAGGATCTCCAGAGTCGCCAGGCTGACGAAGCGCTGCTCGATCAGGTCGAGCAGGCGGCCCGGCGTGGCGACGAGGATGTCGACGCCGCGCATCATATCCGTGCGGTTCTTGTTGATGCTGGTGCCGCCGAACACGGTCGCGACCGACATCTTCGAGAATTTGCCATAATCGCGCGCGCTGTCGGCGATCTGGCTCGCCAGCTCGCGCGTCGGCGCAAGCACGAGCATGCGGCAATGGGTGGGGAGCACCTTCTTGCCCTCATTGGTGAGGCGCTGGATCGAGGGGAGGACGAAGGCGGCGGTCTTGCCGGTGCCCGTCTGGGCGATGCCGAGCAGGTCGCGGCCTTCGAGCAGCGTCGGGATCGACTGCTGCTGGATCGGGGTCGGTTTGGTATAGCCCTTGGCTTCGAGCGCGCGGACGAGCGGCTCGGCAAGGCCGAGATGTGCGAATGACATGATAAAAACAGTCCAATATTGGCCTGGCTCGCGAGTCCGGCGGACGCACGAGTGGCGGGGGAGATTGACACCCCGCGTGAAAAGGGAAGCCCGTTAAAAACGACCGAGGCGGAGCCTGGACCTTGCGATCCGATCACGCTGCATGACGCCTCGATGAGCGGCATATGCATGTTGCGGCGCAAAAAGTCAAGCTTGTCCGACGCTGTTCAGAGGTCGGCTTTGCCGGGTGACCAGCCGGGGCGCCGATAAATTCCGGCCGCCTCGTACCCATTTCTCCGTGCGGAATGTTTAACCCGGATTAGGAAAACCGCCATGTGCCATGTATTGATCATCGAGGACGAAGCGCTGATCGCGCTCGACCTTCAGGACATGGTGGCGGCAATCGGCGCGAAGACCTTCTCCTTTGCCGAAACCGAGCGCGAGGCAATCGACGCGGCCCGGGCGCAGCGTCCCGACGTGATCCTGTCCGACGTGATGCTGCGCGAAGGCTCCGGGCCCAAAGCGGTCGAGACGATCCAGGGCGAGATGGGCCCTCTGCCGGTGATCTTCATCACCGCCACGCCCGAAACCTGCGCAGCCGCCGATCCGCACGCGATCGTGCTCGCCAAGCCGATCGTGGATGCGCGGGTCTGCGAAGCGTTCCGGGCCGCGCGGCGCTGAGGATCAGAGCGATCGGCCGATCAGCTCCTTCATGATCTCGTTCGTGCCGCCATAGATCCGGCTGACCCGGGCCGAGCGCCACATCCGCGCAATCGGATATTCGTTCATATAGCCAGCGCCGCCATGGAGCTGGAGGCACTTGTCCATCACCTCCCATTGCAGCTCCGTATGCCACAATTTGGCGGCTGCACCCTCGGTCGCGGTGAGTTCACCCTTCAGATGGCGCTGGATCGCCCAGTCGAGATGCGCCCAGCCGACCTGGAGCTTGGTCTTGAGGTCGGCGAGCACGAAGCGGGTGTTCTGGAAATCGAACACCATGCCGGCAAAGGCCTTTCGGCTCTTGGTGAACTCGACCGTCTCGTCGAATGCCTTTTGCGACGAGGCCTGGCAGCCAACGGCGATCGACAGCCGTTCCTGGGGCAACTGGCTCATCAGATAGATGAAGCCCTTGCCTTCCTCGCCCAGGCAATTGGTCATTGGCACGCGGACATCCTCGAAGAACAGCTCGCTGGTATCGGCCGCATCCTGGCCGATCTTGTCGAGCTTGCGCCCGCGCTTGAAGCCTTCGCGGTCGCTCTCGATCAGGATGATCGACATGCCCTTATAGGCTGGCTTCGCGTCCGGATCCGTCTTGGCGACGACCAGGATCAGGTCGGCATTCTGGCCATTGGTGATATAGGTCTTGGAGCCGTTGACGACATAATGGTTGCCGTCCTTCTTCGCCGAGGTGCGGATCGCCTGCAGGTCGGATCCGGTGCCGGGTTCCGTCATCGCGATCGCGGTGATTGTCTCGCCCGAGACGAAGCGCGGCAGCCACTGCTGCTTCTGCTCTTCCGAGCCGTAAGCGACGAGATAGTCGCACACGATGTCGGAATGGAGCGTGAAGCCGGCCGGCACGCCGTTATACGAGAGCTCCTCGTTGACGATCGAGTTGTAGCCGAAATCGAGGCCGAGCCCGCCATAGGCCTCGGGCACGGTCGGGCAGAGCAGGCCGATCTCCCCGGCCTTGCGCCAGAATTCCTTGGGGACGAGTCGATTCGTCTCCCAATCAGTGACGTGGGGCACGCCTTCCTTCTGCAGGAAGCTGCGCACGGTCTCGCGAAAGGCTTCGTGATCCTCATTATAGGCGAAGCGGCCGGGGATTGTGTCGGGGGTCATTTTCAGTCCTCTCCTGCAACTTTTCGCCATGCTTGCGGCGCGTTTACGCGAACGTCAAGCGCGCTGACGCTCGACACCCCGATCGATCGGACTATGCTCGGGCGAAACACAGGAGAGTGCATGAAACTGGCCAGCCTCAAGCATGGACGCGACGGCAAGCTCGTCATCGTCTCGAACGATCTGGCCTGGTATGCCGATGCGGGGCACATCGCCCCCAGTTTGCAGGCAGCGCTCGACGATTGGGAGCATCTGCTCCCCGATCTGCAGAATCTCGCGACCGATCTCGAGCACGAGATGATCCCGATGCGGCGATTCCACGAGCGCGATGCCGCGGCGCCCTTGCCGCGCGCCTATCAATGGGCTGACGGCTCGGCCTATGTGAATCATGTCGCCCTGGTGCGGCAGGCGCGCTCGGCCGAGATGCCCGACAGCTTCTGGCATGATCCGCTGATGTATCAGGGCGGCTCGGACAGTTTCCTCGGGCCGCGCGACCCGATCCCGCTCGCCGACGAAGCCTGGGGCTGCGATCTCGAGGCCGAAGTCGTGGTGGTAACGGGCGATGTGCCGCTCGGCGCCACCCGCGACGAGGCGCTGGCGGCGGTGCGGCTGGTTGGGCTGACCAATGACGTTTCGTTGCGCAATCTCATCCCTGGGGAGCTCGCCAAGGGTTTCGGCTTTTTCCAGTCCAAGCCCGCCAGCGCCTTTTCGCCGGTGTTCGTCACGCCCGATGCGCTCGGCGACTGGTGGAAGGACGGCAAGCTCAACCGCAAGCTGATGGTCGATCTGAACGGCAAGCCCTTCGGCCGTGCCGAGGCGGGCGTGGACATGACCTTCGATTTCGGCACGCTGATCGCCCATGCAGCAAAGACGCGTGCGCTTGGCGCCGGGACGATCATCGGCTCGGGCACAGTCTCGAACCGCGGCGCCGATGGCGGCCCGGGCAAGCCGATCGCTGATGGCGGGGTCGGCTATTCCTGCATTGCCGAAGTGCGCACGGTCGAGACGATCCAGGGTGGAGCGGCGGTGACGCCCTTCCTGAAAAAGGGCGACACGGTCCGGATCTGGGCCGAGGACGACAAGCATCATCCGATCTTCGGCGTGATCGAGCAGACGGTGCAGTAACCGTCACCCCGGCAAAGACCGGGGTGACGCTAGTGGAAATCGTGCGACCTGATCGGGATCACGTCTTCCAGCCCCGCAAATAACGGCAGCTTCGGCCGATCGCGCGGATCGATCGTCCCGCCATGCGTCGCCCCATCGCCCGGCATCTTCATATTGGGCAGATCGAGATCGCCGATGCCGCGCAGCAAATGGGTATGATCCACGATCCGGTCAGCAACGACATGGATCACGCCGCTTTCCGATTGCACCCGGCCGACCACGCTGACCATCGAGGCCGACATCAGGATGCTGCGCTGCGCCTCGAACCGGTCCTTCCACAGGATCGCGTTGGCGATCCCGGTCTCGTCCTCAAGCGTCACGAACACGACGCCTTCGGCACTGCCCGGCCGCTGCCGGACGAGAATGATCCCGGCCACCTCGACCCGCGCCCCATCCTTCATCGTCTTGAGATCAGCACATTTCCGGATGCGCAGCCGATCAAGTTCCCCGCGCAGGAAAAAGAGCGGATGGTTGCGCAAGGTGAGCTGGGTCGCGCGATAATCCTCAACCACCTCGCGGCCGGCGGTGAGCGGGATCAGTGCGACAGCCGGTTCGCGCGATTCGGGCAGGATCGCGCCGGCACGATTGTCGGCGGCGGTCAGCAGGGAAAGCGGCGCTTGGCCGAGGCCCTTGATCGCCCATAACGCCTGGCGCCGGTTGAGGCCGAGGCATTGAAAACTATCGGCCCGGGCCAGCTTCTCCAACGCCGCCGGCTTCACCCCGGAGCGACGCCAGGCATCCTCGACTGAGGTGAAGGGCCCCGCCGCGCGGGCATCGACGATCTTGCCGGCATCATCCTCGCTGAGCCCAAGCACGATCCGCATGCCGAGCCTGATCGGCAACAGGCTCCGCCAATCCGCGTCGGTGCCCCAGAAGCGCTCGTCGCGGGCCCGCGCGTTCGGGGTGGCCGGAACCACGATCGTATCCCAGTCGCTTGCATTGATGCACACCGGCAGCGCTTCGACCCCATGCTCGCGCGCATCGCGAACGATCTGGGCGGGCGCGTAGAAGCCCATTGGCTGCGCATTGAGCAGCGCGGCGCAGAAGATCTCGGGATGATGGCATTTCATCCAGCTTGAGGCATAGGCGATCTTGGCGAAGCTGGCGGCATGGCTTTCGGGAAAGCCATAGCTGCCGAACCCCTCGATCTGCTTGACCAGCCGCTCGGCGAACTCGAGCGATATGCCGTTGCCGAGCATGCCTGCGATCAGCGGTTCGCGGAACTTGCCGACGCCGCCGGTCTGCTTGAATGTCGCCATCGCGCGACGCAGACGATCCGCCTCATTGGCTGTAAAGCCGGCCCCAACCATGGCGACCTGCATTGCCTGTTCCTGGAACAGCGGCACGCCAAGCGTCTTTTCGAGCACGGGTTCCAGCTTCGGGCTGGGATAGTCGATCTTCACCTTGCCTTCGCGCCGTTGCTCGCGCCGCTTGAGATAAGGATGGACCATGTCACCCTGGATCGGCCCAGGCCGGACGATCGCGACCTGGATGGCGATGTCGTAGAAATTCTCCGGCCGTAGCCGCGGCAGCATCGACATCTGCGCCCGGCTTTCGATCTGGAAGACGCCGAGCGTATCGGCCTTGCAGATCATCGCGAAGGTAGCGGGGTCGTCGTCCTGCATCACCGCGCTGTCGAGCCTGAGGTCGACAGCTTTATGTGCGCGCAGCAGATCGAAGGTGCGGCGCATGCAGCCGAGCATGCCGAGGCCGAGGATATCGACCTTCATCAGGCCAAGCTCCTCCACATCGAGCTTTTCCCATTCGACCACGCGGCGGTTGATCATCGCGGCCGGCTCGACCGGCAGCAGTTCGTCGAGCCGGCCATGCGCCAGCACGAAGCCGCCGGGATGCTGCGAGAGATGCCGGGGCGTGCCGATCAGCTGTTTCGCCAGATCGAGCGTCAGCGCGAGGCGCTGCTCTGTCGGATCGAGATTGAGCGCCTCGACATGTTCCGGAGGCAGGCCGTCGCTTGACCAGCCCCAGACCTGGCCTGAAAGGGCTGCGGTCATGTCCTCGGACAGGCCAAGCGCCTTGCCCACCTCGCGCACCGCGCCGCGCGTGCGGAACCGGCTGACCACAGCGGTCAGCGCGGCATGGTTCTCGCCATAGGTCTCGTAGATCCACTGGATCACTTCCTCGCGCCGCTCATGCTCGAAATCGACATCGATATCGGGCGGCTCATGGCGTTCGGTCGAGATGAAGCGTTCGAACAGCAACTTGTGCTTGACCGGATCGATCGAGGTGATGCCGAGCACGAAGCAGATCACTGAATTCGCCGCCGAGCCACGGCCCTGGCACAATATCTCCTGGCTGCGGGCGTAGCGGACGATCGAGTTCACGGTCAGGAAATAGGGCGCGTATCCCATCTCCTCGACCAGCGCGAGTTCATGTTCGAGCAGCTTGGTATAGTCATAAGGCGGCGTCCCTTCGAACCGTTCGGCCAGGGCAGTGCGCGCCATCTTCGCCAGCGCATCCTGCGGCGATTTGCCGCTGATCACGACTTCGTCGGGATAGCGATATTGCTCTTTCAGCTCGCGCAGCGAGAAGGTGCAGCGCTCGACGATCGCCTCGGTCGCTGCGAGCGCTTCCGGATAGCGCCTGAAGCGCCGCGCCATCTCCACCGGCGATTTCAGATGCCGGTCAGCGCTGCGTTCGCGCCGAAAGCCGAGATCGTCGATCGTGCATTTGTTGCGGATCGCGGTGACGACATCCTGCAGCATGCGCCGGTCGGGCGTGTCGTACAGCACGTCCCCCGTGGCGAGCGGCGCCAGGCCGAAGTGCCGCGCCTTTTCCGCCAGCAGATGCAGCCGCAGCGGATCGCCCGGCCGGCGATGATGCGTCAGGCAGAGATGGCCGCGTTCGCCGAACACATCCGCCATCCAGCGCAGTGCGAGATCGTCCTGGTCGAAAATCTCGGTCATGCCCGGCACGATCGCGCCGACCAGCCCGGTCGCGTGCTCAGCCACGTCATCCCAATGCAGGAAGCACTGCCCCTTCTCGCCCTTCTGCGCATCGGCCCGGCCCTTGCCGAGGGTGAGCAGGCGGGTGAGCCGGCTCCAGGCCGGCCGGTCCTCGGGCCAGACGAGCAGGGAAGTGCCGTCGACCAGATCGAGCCGGCAGCCCGCGATCATGCGGATCGGATAGCCCTGTTGCGTTATCTGCTCAGCGGCGACCAGCGCGCGGACGACACCGCCAACCGAGTTGCGATCGGTAATGCCGAGTGCGGGCATGCCCATCTTCGCAGCCGTCGAGAACAGATCCTCCGGCGAGGAGGCGCCGCGCAGGAAGCTGTAATGCGTCGTCACCTGCAGTTCTGAATAGGTCATTGGCAGCGTCGTGCGAAATGACTATATGAGATGTACATTTCATCAGGAGATGCCTTTATGGGCAAGATGGTGAGCGCAACCGAGTTCAAGGCGAAAAGCCTGAAACTGATCGACGAGATGGAGCGCAGCGGCGAGCCGCTGACCATTACGCGTCGCGGCAAGCCCTCGCTTACGCTCAGCGCACGCAAGGCTGGCCTGCCCGCGTCGGAGAGCATCTTCGGCTGCATGAAAGGGACAGTGAAGATCCTGGGCGACATTATCGGCCCAGTCGATCCCGACTGGGAAGCCGAGTGGGATGCGAACAACCCGGCTGAACTATATGCGCCAAACCAGTCCCGGCCGGCATGATCCTGCTCGACACGCATGTGCTGCTCTGGCTGGTCGAAGGCAGCAACCGGCTCGGAGCAAAGGCAAGAGCGCTGATCGAAGCCGATGCCGGCGATGTCCATCTTTCGGCGATGTCGTTCTGGGAAATTGCGATGCTGGTGGACAAACAGCGCATCGCTCTTTCGATGCCGCTGGCGCAATGGTCGGAACGGCTCCTGGGCCAGGGCAAGTTCAGAGTCACATCCATCGACGCGTTGATCGCGCGAGATGCAGGGGCACTGCCCGGCGATATTCACGGAGATCCGTCCGATCGCATGATCATTGCCACGGCGCGGTCGCTCGGTTGCCCGGTCCTGACGGTTGACGGGCATATTCTCAGCTATGCGGCAAAAGGCCATGTCGAGGCGCTCGACGCTGAGCGCTGACATCACCCGAACGCCCCGTGCATGAACCAGCTGAGATCGCCCGTCTCGGCGCGTTCGCCGTCGCCGCGGCGGAACAGCCAGAAACGCTGGCCGGCTTCGTCCTCCACCCGGAAATAATCGCGCACGCTGTGCTGCTCCGAGGCGCGCTTCCACCATTCGCCGAGCACGCGTTCAGGCCCGTCGGCGCGGACCACGCTGTGCGTCGTGCCGCGCCAGGTGAAGCGGCGCGGGGGATGGTCGGGCAGCTCCGCGATGACATGGTCTAGCTGCTCGGGGCGCCGCAGCAATCGCACCGGGCGGGGCCAGCGATGGTGCCAGGGGTGGAGATCAGCGGTGCGATCGAGCTGGCGGACATCGCCAGGCTTGAGCGGCGCGGCGGCGCGCTCGGGCGGGTCAAGCACAGGCGCCGGAACAGCGGCGCGTTCGGGCACGTCGCTTTCCACCGGCCGCATGCGCCATAGCCGGCCGGTGCCGATCCGGGTGGCGAGGGTATCGACCAGCGGCGCGAGATCGGGCCGCGTCTCCTCGTCCAGCCGCTCGACCAGCGATTGCGGGCCGAGCGGCTCGCTGCGGCGGACATGGAGCGTCAGCGCATCGATCCCGAAGCCCGGATCGATCGTCTCGATGCGGCGCAGCAACAGGCGCTCCAGATGCGCCGGGTCGCGGCTGGCCCGCGCGACGCCGATCCGGATGATCTGCGGCCTGCCGTCGATCCGGTCGGCCACAAGCTCGATCATCCGCGCCCCCCGCCCGGCTTCGCCGAGCCTGGCGGTGAGCCGGGGGACGAGATGCCCAAGCCAATGCGCGATCACCTCGCCAGTCAGGATCGGCTCGGCAAAGCGCTGGCAGATCATGATGTGCTCGAGCGGCACGACAGGATCGAGCGGCTCGCCGATGCGGCCCATCGCCTGGTCAATCCGCGCGACCATGGCAGCGCCGAACCGGCGCACCAGCGGCGCGCGGGGCATCGCGGCAAGCTGGCCGATATAGTCGACGCCGAGGCGCTTGAGCAGCTCGATGGCAGCGGGTTCGAGGCGCAGCGCGACGGTGGGCAAGGTGGCGATTGCGTCGTCCTGCGCGCCGGGCGGGCACAGCAGGATCCGGCCGTCATCCTGGCAGATGCCGGGACGGGCATAGGGTCCGTAGCGCGCCAGCGCCCAGGCAGCACCCGCACTGTCCGCCACCGCGATCCGCGCGGTGAAGCCGAGCCGCGCCAGCAGCCGCACGATCCGCCGCGCCATCGCCTGCTCGCCGCCGAACAGATGCGCGGTGCCGGTGATATCGAGGAACAGCCCGTCCGCATCGGAAAGCGCGACGATCGGCGACCAATGCCGCGCGGCGGCGATGGCGAGCCGCGTCAGATCGGTGCGGTCGCCTTCGGGATCGGCAGGCCTGATATCGAGCCCGGGCACCTGAGCGCGCGCCTGGGTGACGGCCATGCCGGGGCTGATGCCAAGCGCCTGCGCGGCCGGGCTCGCGGCGGCAATGAGGATCTTGCTGCCCTCGCGGAGGGAGGTGACGAGGGGTTTTCTTAAATCCTCCCCCGCCAGGGGGAGGGGGACTACGCGCTTCTTCAGCGCGTGGTGGAGGGGGAGGGTGCGGGACGCTCGCTCTGCTCGCTCCCCCTCCACCACACTATGTGTGGTCCCCCTCCCCCGGTTCCCGGGGGAGGAATTGGCAGCGCCATCGTCACTCTTCAGCCGACGTAACGCCGGTCCCTCATCCCCCCGCGCCCAGCGCGCTCCAGGGCGCCAGCCGCCATCGCGCGGGGCTGCCTTGATGTCGATGACCGGCTGTGCGGCTCGGCGCGCCTCAGGCGGCGCGGCGGTGCGTTCCGCCCGCCGCAACCGGTCGATTGGCCAGTCGGGCAGGTAGAGCGAGGCGACCCGTTTCATCGCATGCCTCCATTATCCAGTCATGGGGTTCGCCGCCGCGTTGCCGCACCAGCTCGATCCGCCAGCGCGGGCAACCGACGCCCTCGACCGGGAGCGGGGTCGAGGGCGCGGCCGCGATCCGCCAGCGCGTGACCGCGGCGGAAGGAACGGCGAGCGGGTTGCCGCCCTCGCGGGCATGGCGTTTGAGCAGCAGCGCGATCGTCTTGCCGCCCTCCGCGGCGAGTTGCAGCCGGCGGGTATTGGGCATCGAGGCGCGCTTCACCTCGCCGATCACCGCGCCCAGCCCGCGATGCCGGATCCCCTCCTCCATCAGCGCGAGCAGCTCGGCATCGTCATTCGCCTCGGCATACAGGATGCGCTCGGGCGCGAGCCCCGACTGGTACAGGCCGGGCGCGAACAGATCGCGGCGTCTGACCACCCACAGCACCGGCCCCCAGGCGCGGGCGGCGATCCCGGCCATGAACAGGGTCGCGGCGGCATCGTCGCCAAGGCCGGGGCCGGCAGCGGCGATCTCGTGCAGCGAATCGAGCCGCAATCCCGTGCTCGCCAGCCGCGAATCGATTGCCCCTATCCCGAACGGCAAGATCGGGCGGCGGCGCAGGCCATCGCCCTCGATCGCACGCAAGGTTTCGCGTAGAGTGGACAAGGCAGTGGCAGACGGCAAATGTGCGACTCGCTGATGGCAATGTTCCTACTTTGTTCCAATAATCGGAACTGAGTCAAGCCATCTCGCGACCCGGCACGACAGGCCCCTCGCCAAGCGCGTTGAAATTTTATAACAAGGTTCCGAACAGCGAATCCGCGCGTTTGCCCCTGATATGGGCGCGCGTGCGCTCGCGATCTGATTTTGGAGAGCCCATGGCAAGCGACCTTCCGCGCGCCAATCTGCAACCGCTGTCGCTTTATGTGCCCGAGCCCAAATTCCGGCCCGGCGACACAGTCGATTTCACCCAGGTCGCGATTCCCGCGGCCGGCGAGGTGCGCCGGCCCGACACCGCCGATCGGGCCGAGAGCTTCATCGATCTGGCCTATGAGCTGGTCCGCGTGCTCGATGACGAGGGCAGGGCGGTCGGCCCCTGGAACCCGCGCCTCTCGCCCGAGACGCTGCGCGCGATGCTGCGCAGCATGGCGCTGGTCCGCGCCTTCGACGAGCGCATGTTCCGCGCCCAGCGCCAGGGCAAGACAAGCTTCTACATGAAGTGCACCGGCGAGGAGGCAGTCGCGGTCGCAGCCGCCTTCGCGCTCGATTATGAGGATATGTGCTTCCCCTCCTATCGCCAGCAGGGCCTGTTGATCGCGCGCGGCTGGTCGATGGTCGACATGATGAACCAGATCTATTCGAACAAGGGCGATCGGCTCCAGGGCAAGCAGCTGCCGATCATGTATTCCGTGAAAGAGGCCGGCTTCTTCTCGATCTCGGGCAATCTCGCGACTCAATATCCCCAGGCAGTCGGCTGGGCGATGGCCTCGGCCGCCAAGGGCGACACGCGGATCGCCGCGACCTGGTGCGGCGAGGGCTCGACCGCCGAGGGCGATTTCCACTCTGCCTGCACCTTTGCCAGCGTCTACCGCGCGCCGGTGATCTTCAACGTCGTCAACAATCAATGGGCGATCTCGAGCTTCTCGGGGTTCGCCGGCGCTGAATCGACCACCTTCGCCGCGCGCGCGATCGGCTATGGCATCGCCGGCCTGCGCGTCGACGGCAATGACGCGCTCGCCGTCTATGCCGCGACCGCCTGGGCAGCCGAGCGCGCCCGCACCAACCAGGGGCCGACCTTGATCGAGCATTTCACCTACCGGGTCGAAGGCCATTCGACGTCTGACGATCCCGGCCAGTATCGCTCAGCCGGCGAAGCGACTGCCTGGCCGCTCGGCGATCCGATCACGCGCTTGAAGGATCATCTCATCGCGCTCGGCGAATGGGACGATGCCCGCCACGCAGCGCAGGATGTCGAGCTCGCCGAGCAGGTGAAGAAGGCGCAGAAGGAAGCCGAGCAGAACGGCATTCTCGGCCACGGCCTGCACCAGCCGCTCGATACCTTGTTCGACGGCGTGTTCGAGGAGATGCCCTGGCATCTGAGAGAGCAGCAGGCGCAGATGCTCGCCGAGGAAACCGCCTCGGGCCGCCCATGGGCACGCAAGTCATGAGCGCCATGTCCCACCATCATCTCGCCCATCTCCTTCCTTGTCATCCCCGCGAAAGCGGGGACCCATCTCGCGCCATCACGGCAGGCGGGCCAGTCGGAAGCTGGATTCCCGCTTTCGCGGGAATGACAGGAGAGGTGCTGTGAGCGATATCGATCCCGCCGACATTATCGCCCCCGAAGGCGGTGAAGACGGCACTGCCCGCATGAACATGATCCAGGCGATCAACTCGGCCATGGACGTGATGATGGCGCGCGATCCCGATGTGATCGTGATGGGCGAGGATGTCGGCTATTTCGGCGGCGTGTTCCGCGCGACTGCCGGCCTGCAGGCCAAATATGGCAAGCAGCGCGTGTTCGATACGCCGATCACGGAATGCGGCATCATCGGCGTCGCGGTCGGCATGGGCGCCTACGGCCTCAGGCCCGTGCCCGAGATCCAGTTCGCCGACTATATCTACCCGGCGCTCGACCAGCTCGTCTCCGAAGCGGCACGGCTGCGCTATCGTTCGGCCGGCGAATTCACCTCGCCGATCACGGTACGCTCGCCCTTCGGCGGCGGCATCTTCGGCGGCCAGACTCACAGCCAGAGCCCTGAGGGCATCTTCACTCATGTCTCGGGCGTGAAGACGGTGATCCCCTCGACCCCCTATGACGCCAAGGGCCTGCTGATCGCAGCGATCGAGGATAATGATCCGACGATCTTCTTCGAGCCCAAGCGAATCTATAACGGCCCGTTCGACGGCCATTGGGACAAGCCGACCCGGAACTGGTCGCAGCATCCCGCGGGCGCAGTGCCGACCGGCTATTACAAGATCGAACTCGGCAAGGCGAAGATCGTCCGCCCCGGCGAGGCGCTCACCATCCTCGCTTATGGCACGATGGTCCATGTCTGCCAGGCGGTGATCGCCGAGGCCGGCGTCGATGCCGAGATCATCGATCTGCGCACGCTCGTGCCGCTCGATATCGAAACGATCGAGGCCTCGGTGAAGAAGACCGGCCGCTGCATGATCGTCCATGAGGCGACCCGCACCAGCGGCTTCGGCGCCGAGCTGTCGGCGATCGTCCAGGAACGCTGCTTCTACCATCTCGAAGCCCCGATCGAGCGCGTGACCGGCTTCGACACGCCCTACCCGCACAGCCTGGAATGGGCCTATTTCCCCGGCCCCGTGCGGATCGGCGAAGCACTGAAGAAAGTGATGAAGGACTGACATGGCACGCTTCACGTTCAAGCTCCCCGATATCGGGGAAGGCATCTCCGAGGCTGAGATCGTCGCGTGGCATGTCGCGGTCGGCGACCGCGTCGAGGAAGACCAGCAGCTCGCCGACATGATGACCGACAAGGCGACGGTGGAGATGGAGTCTCCGGTTGCCGGGACGGTAGTCGAGCTGGCGGGCGAGGTCGGCGATCAGGTGTCGATCGGCGCTGCGCTGGTGGTAATCGATACGGACGCGGATGAGGGCGCGATCGAGGAAACCAAGGCTGAAGAAGTCGAAGAGCAATTCGAAGCCGAAACGCCCGGAGCCGAGACGATCTCAAATCCCTCTCCCCTTGTGGGAGAGGGAGGGGCCCAAGCGCAGCTTGGGAGGGTGAGGGGCCCAGAGCAAAGCGAAGCGAGCGTGGAGCCTCAGGCACCGACACCGGCGACGACTCCCCCTCACCCCAACCCTCTCCCCCAAGGGGAGAGGGAGCAGGCCACCCACGTCCTCGCCTCCCCCGCCGTCCGCGCCCGCGCCGCCGATCTCGGCATCGACCTCGCCTCGGTCAAATCCGACGGCGACCGCATCCGCCACGCCGATCTCGACGCCTATCTCCGCTACGGCGCGGGCCAGGGCTATCACGCCCCGCATGCCAGCCATGCCCGCCCGGACGAAGCGGTGAAGGTCATCGGCATGCGCCGCCGCATCGCCGAGAACATGGCTGCCTCGAAGCGCGCCATCCCGCATTTCACCTATGTCGACGAGATCGACGTCACCGCGCTGGAAGAGATGCGCGCCGATCTCAACGCCAATCGCGGCGCCCGGCCCAAGCTTACCATGCTGCCGCTGATGATCGTCGCGATCTGCAAGACCATCCCCGCCTTCCCGATGATCAACGCCCGTTATGACGACGAAGCCGGCGTGGTGACGCGCCACGGGTCAGTCCATCTCGGCATGGCGACCCAGACCGATGCCGGGCTGATGGTGCCGGTCATTCGCGACGCGCAGGACCGGAATGTCTGGCAGCTCGCCACCGAGATCGGCCGCCTCGCCGAGGCTGCCCGCACCGGCAAGGCGAAATCGGAGGAGCTGTCCGGCTCTACCCTCACGATCACCTCGCTCGGTCCGCTTGGCGGCATCGCGACGACGCCCGTCATCAACCGCCCCGAGGTTGCGATTATCGGCCCGAACAAGATCGTCGAGCGCCCGGTGTTTGACGGCGACGAGATCCGCCGCGCCAAGCTGATGAACCTGTCGATCAGCTGCGATCACCGCGTGGTCGATGGCTGGGATGCGGCGAGCTTCGTCCAGGCGCTCAAGAAATATCTCGAAACGCCGGTCCTGCTCTTCGCTGACTGATCCCGCACGGTGTCTGCTCCAAGCTAGAGCAGCACGCGTTAAATCTGATCCATAGTGGAGTTGGCCAAGCTCCTCTTTCCTTCCCCAGCGAAGGCTGGGGGCCAGTTGGAAAGGTTGATGTAACGGCCGCGTAGCACCCGCCACGATCGTCCCCCAACTGGGCCCCAGCCTTCGCTGGGGAAGCAGGAAAGGGCATTGGCTTCAGATTTAACGCATCGGACATAGTGGTTGATTCAATCGCGATCCGAATCGAAGCAATGTGCAAACCGGACGGGGCGCAAAACCCCGCCCGGCTCTTTCACATGACGGTCGAAACCTCGGCGCTTCGTCCTTCCTTGTTATCGCACGATCGTTCCCTGTTACGGGCGCGGCCTTCCCTGTTCCGTGCCGATCGCTTTCCCTGTTATCGAATAACAGGGAAAGTGACAGTAAGGCACTGAAAAGGATGGGTGAATCTACCGACAAGAGTCCCCGAAAGCGGCGGAATCGGACGAAAAAATAAAGTCTTCCCTGTTCTTTCCCTGTTAATCGCCAGGAACAGGGAAACGACAGCCCGCTCGGCGCTCAGTCGAGGGTTGGGCCTAAGGCCGCCGCAACAGTGCCACCGTGCCGTGCCCGCCATCGGCGCAGACGCTGACGACTGCCCAGGTGCCGCTCGGCATCGCCCAGAGCTCCTTGACCGCTTGGCTGAAATCGCGCGCGCCGGTGGCCGCAAAGGGATGGCCGATCGCGACGGAACCGCCATTGGGATTGACCCGGTCCCAGGGGAAGGGGCCGAAGTCGAAATCGACGCCGGCGCGGTTGCGGGTCCAGCCCGGCTTCTCCAGCGCCGCGACATTGGCGAGCACCTGCGCCGAAAAGGCCTCATGGATCTCCCACAAGGCGACGTCGTCATAGCGCAGCCCATGGCGCGCCAGCAGCCGCGGGATGGCGAAGCTCGGCGCCATCAGCAGCCCGTCCTCGGCATGGTCGACCGCCGCGATCTCGTGATCGACCAGCTCGGCATGAGGCGTGCCCTCGGGCAACCGCTTCAGCCCGACTTCGGTCGCGACCCAGCAGGCGGCGGCGCCATCGGTGATCGGCGAGCTGTTGCCCGCCGTCAGCGTGCCCTTGCCGCTGACCGGATCGAAAGCGAGCTTGAGGCTCGAGAGCTTTTCGAGCGAGGTATCGGCACGCGGATTGGCGTCGCGCTGGATCTCGGGCAGCGGGATGACGAGATCGTCGAAGAATCCGCGTTCCCAGCCGGCGACGGCGCGTTGATGGCTCTTCAGCGACCATTCGTCCTGCGCCTCGCGGCTGATCGACCAGATCTTCGCGGTCTCCTCCATATGGTCGCCCATCGTCCGCCCGGTGATGCGGTTGGCGAAACCCTTGATCGGCAGGACCAGATCATTGGGGGTGAGCGCCTGCAGCGCCGCAAGCGCCTCGGCCGGGTTGGTGCGGAACAGCTTCACGATCCGCTTCGACGCCTCGAGCTTAAGCCCGATCGGCGGGTTGCTCATCACTTCCGAGCCGCCGACCATGGCGAGATCCTTGTCGCCGCCGAGCATCCCGCCGGCCGCGAACGCCGCGACCATCGAGGTCGAGCAGGCAAGCACCGCGGAGAAGCTCGGCACGGTCGGATCGAGCCCGGCATCGAGCCAGATCTCGCGGCCGATATTGCTCCAGCCAAGGCTCGGGATCACTGTGCCCCAGACGAACAGATCGGGCCGGGCGATCGCCGCCATCGCCTTGGCCACCGGCACCGCAAGGGTGATCGCATCATGGTCGGCAAGCGCTCCGCCACCGCGCCCGAACGGGGTGCGCAGGCCGGCGGCAATATAGATGGGCTGGGCGAATCGCTGCATGTCGAATTCTCCGTCGTTTCGCAGGCGAATCTGGCCCCGACGACCGCCTCCCGCAAGGACTGACGCCAGAGAAGAATTATTAAACCAAAAAGTTGACAATCGCGTCCGCTGTACGGTATCTCAACCATATGGTTGAACGACTCGACACGATCTTCGCCGCACTGGCCGATCCCACCCGCCGCGCCATGCTCGCCAGCCTTTCAGGCGGCGAGCGTAGTATCGGCGAACTCGCCGCACCGCATGCGATGAGCTTCGCCGGCGCCTCCAAGCATGTGAAGGCGCTTGAGCGCGCCGGGCTGGTCGAACGGCGCAAGGCAGGGCGTCAGCAATTGTGCCGGCTCCAGGCCGAGCCGCTGCGCGAGGCTGAGCTCTGGCTGAAGCAATGGGAGAAATTCTGGACTGAGCGGCTCGATGTGCTCGACGCATTGCTCAAGGCGGAAAAGGAGCGCGCTGAATGACTGATCCCGTCATCCTGAAAGTGAGCCGCGATTTCGACGCGAGCCCCGAGGCGCTGTTCGATGCCTGGCTCGATCCGGCCATGGCCGGCAAATTCCTGTTCGCGACCCCCGACGGCGAGGTCGTCAAGGTCGAGATCGACGCGCGCGTCGGCGGCCGGGCGCTGATCGTCGATCGCCGCGCCTCGGGCGATGCACATCATTATCTCCAATATGAGGTGATCGATCGCCCGCACCGCCTCGTCTTCCTGTTCCGCGCCGATCCAGCCGAGGAGGGGCAATGGACCCGCGTTTCGCTCGAGATCGTCCCAAGCGGTACTGGGTCAACGCTCACGCTGACTCACGAGATGGACCCGCAATGGGCCGCCTATGAAGACCAGACCCGCAAGGGCTGGACGATGATCCTCGAATCCCTGGCAAGGGCGATCGCCAATGACTGATGTCCTCCGCTTCGAACGCCTGCTCGACGCACCGGTCGAAACGGTGTGGGAATGGCTCGTCGATTCCGAGAAGCGCGGCCGCTGGTTCGCCGCCGGCACGATGGAGCCGCGCGTCGGCGGCACCGTCGAACTGATCTTCGATCACGACAATCTGTCGGCTGACGATGTGCCCTATCCGCCGGATTACGCCGCCTACAAGGGCGTGAAGGCGCAGGAAAAAATCGTCCGCTTCGATCCGCCGCACCTGCTCGCCTTCACCTTCGAGGGCGGGGGCCAGGGCGTCGCCGAGTTCGCGCTGTTCCCGGTAGGCGACCGCACCCGTCTGGTCCTGACCCACACCGGCGTGACTCAGGCAATGCGCGCCGGCACCGGCGGCGGCTGGCACTCGCACCTCGCGGTGCTTGAGGCGAAGCTGGCAGGAAGGGAAGTCCGCGACTTCTGGGCGCTGCACAAGGAATCGGAAGCGGCTTTCGCGCGCGAAGACAGCTAGGCCTGCCGCGACTTCTGCAGCGAACCCGCAAGCCGCCGCGCCAGCCCGCGCGGAGTGAAGCGGATCGATCCGGCCAACATCCCGTTCATCAGGCCCGATACCTTCACCGCCCGGTTGCCGGCGAGGGCGCGCAGCCCGTCCTCGACCACGCGCTCCGGGTCGCTCGCGAAGCGTTTGAACAATTCGCTGTCGCCCATGTCAGCGACCTCGGCGAACTCGGTGCGGGTCGGGCCGGGGCAGAGCGCAGCGACATGCACGCCCTGTCCGCGCACTTCCTCATGCAGCGCTTCGGAGAAGCTCAGCACGAAGGCCTTGGTCGCGTAATAGACCGCCATCCACGGACCCGGCTGGAAGGAAGCAGTGGACGCGACATTGAGGATACCGCCCGATCGCCGCTCGATCATGCCGGGTAGCACGGCATGGCACAGCTCCATCAGCGCGCGGCAATTGAGATCGATCATCCGCGCCTGGGTGGCGCGGTCGATCTCCGCGAAAGCACCGCGGGCGCCGAAGCCGGCATTGTTGATCAGCATGGTCACGGCAAGCCCGCGGCCGGCAATGTCAGCGATCAGCGCCGCCGGCGCCCCGGGCGCGGCAAGATCGGCCGGGATCACCGCAACGGCGATGCCATGCTTGTCGCGCAGTTCAGCGGCGAGCGCTTCGAGGCGATCGACCCGCCGCGCAGTAAGGATCAGGTCGCTGCCCTGCGCAGCCAGCTTCCGGGCGAAGATCTCGCCAAGCCCCGCCGACGCGCCGGTAATGAGTGCCGTGGCCATGCAATGCCCCTTCGCTTCTGTCATCCCCGCGAAAGCGGGGACCCATCTCCTACGCTCTCACCATGAACGACGGTAGTAGATGCAGGCACCGCAGAAGCTCGATCCCCGCTTTCGCGGGGATGACAGAGCAGGCGTACCGAGCCCGCTGCACAGTTTCTCCACATCCGCCGGATCACCCATCGACGCGCTCGTCCTACCCCATGTTGACCGATCACGCGCCGGAAGACACTGATGAAGCCCATGAGCCACCGCATCCTCGTCGTCGATGACGATCCGCATATCCGCGAGCTGCTGATGTTCGCGCTCGACAAGGCCGGGATGCGGCCGAGCGCGGCAAGCGACGGCGAGGAGGCGCTCGCCGCGATCGCGCGCGAAATGCCCGATCTGATGATACTCGACATCAACATGCCGCGCCTCAACGGGCTCGATCTGTGCCGGCGGCTGCGCGGCGGTACCGCGGCGGCGGCGACGCTGCCGATCCTGTTCCTGTCCTCGCGCGACGACGAGATCGACCGGATCGTCGGGATCGAGATCGGCGGCGACGATTATGTCGTGAAGCCCTTCTCCCCGCGCGAAGTGGTCGCCCGGGTCGGCGCGATCCTGAAACGCGGCGCGGCGACACCGCCCCAGCCCCAGAGCATCACCCACAACCGGCTGACGCTCGATACCGAGGGCTGGGAGGCACGGTGGGACGGCGCTCCGGTGCCGCTGACGGCGACTGAGTTCCAGCTCCTGCTGCTGCTCGCGACCATGCCCGCCAAGGTCTTCTCGCGCGATGCGATCATCGATCGGCTGCACGGGCCTGGCTTCGCGATCACGGATCGGACGATCGACAGCCATATCCGCAATCTGCGCGCCAAGTTCGGCGAGGCCGATCTGATCGAAACGCGCGCCGGCATCGGCTACCGGATCGGCGGCTGCGGTTGATTGCGGCGTTCAAGACTTTCGCCAAGGCGCATTGGCCCAAGCTCAGGCTGCGCACGATCCTGCTCGGCACCTTCCTGTTCATCGCCGCGCTGCCCGGCGTCGCCGCCCTGTTCCTGCGCGTCTATGAGAACACCATCGTCCAGCAGACCGAAGCCGAGCTGATCTCGCAGAGCGTGGTGCTGGCATCGGCCTATAAATCGGCGTGGCGGAACGGGGTGCCCGATCCCAACCGGCGGTATCTCGCCCCCGAAACCCCGACGATCGATCTGCGCACCATGCCCGTCCTGCCGCCCCGGCCCGCCGAGACGCGGCGCGGCATGCCGGATCCGCACGCGGTGCGCGCTGCGCATATCCTGCTGCCGATGGCGAGCGACACGGCAGCGATCACGCTGACTGCGACGCGCCTGCTCGATGCGCACGGCATTGTCGTGCTCGGTCGCGACGATGTGCTGGTCAGCTTTGCCGATCTGCCCGAGGTCCAGACCGCGCTTGCCGGCCGGCCGCGCACCGTGCTGCGCGCACGGGGCGAATATGAGCGAAAGAGCTGGCTTGCCGTGATCAGCCGCGCCTATGCGATCCGCGTCCACCACGCCCGGCCAGTGATCGATCAGGGCAAGGTGATCGGCGTGGTGATGCTGTCGCGCACCCCGCGCGGGCTGTTCGTCGGCCTGTATCAGGATCGCGGCAAGATCCTGCTCGGCATCGTCCTGATCCTGATGACCTTGCTGGTGCTCGTCGCCCTGCTCTCGCGCGGCATTGCCCGGCCGATCGATGCGCTGGCCCGGGCAAGCGAGGATATCGCGCGGGGCCGGGTCGCGGTGCCCGATACGCCGGTGACGGCCGCGATCGAGATCGCCCAGCTCTACGACAATTTCCGGGCGATGGCCGACCGGATCGAGCGGCGCTCGCGCTACCTCAAGGATTTCGCGGCTGCGGTGAGCCATGAATTCAAGACGCCGCTCGCCGGCATCCGCGGCGCGCTCGAGCTGCTCGACGAGCATGGCGCCGAGATGAGCGAGGACGAACGCCGCCGCTTCATCGCCAATGCGGCGGCCGATGCCGATCGCCTGTCTCGGCTGGTGCAGCGCCTGCTCGATCTGGCGCGCGCCGATATGGCGAATGTCGATGCCGGGGCTCGCGCCGATGTGGTCGCGGCGGCGCGGCGGGTGGCGGATTCCTTCCGGTCGGATCGCTTCGCGGTCGAGGTCGCAGCGGCGACGGTGCCGATGGCGCGGATCACGCCCGAGGTGGTCGAGACTTTGCTCGAGACCCTGGTCGAGAACAGCCGCCAGGCCGGGGCCGAGCGGGTGACGATCCGGATCGAGCCGGCCGATACCGGCGTTGTCCTGTGGGTGAGCGACGACGGTCCGGGCATCGCCGTCGCTGATCTGGAACGGATCTTCGAACCCTTCTTCACCGGTCGCCGCGAGGCCGGCGGTGCCGGCCTCGGCCTCGCCATCGCCCGCTCATTGCTGGCGGCAACCGGCGGAACGATCGTGGCGAAGGAAGTGCCGGCTGGCGCCTGCTTCCGGCTGCGGCTGCCGGTGGCGTGACCCTTCTTTCTCCCTCTCCCCTTGTGGAGCTGTTGCGTAATTGAAGCGAGAGGGCCGATTGTTGGCGTGACTGTTAAGATTGGGCCGATCGGTGCCCCGTAGAGGGGTTGGAGGGCGGATTTTGCCGGGATCGTGGATGGTTTGGACGGATTCCGGGCGTCATCTTGCGGCGAGGG